>Ga0272441_10008581_pt1 | contig 16129 bp, 13 predicted proteins | sample SSMProp6N_FD_193582 | JGI IMG/M metagenome (GOLD analysis project Ga0272441, IMG submission 193582) | Marine sediment archaeal communities from Little Sippewissett salt marsh, Falmouth, MA, United States - SSM-Prop-6N | ecosystem: Environmental > Aquatic > Marine > Wetlands > Sediment ... | reverse complement strand
TCCCGACGAACTTCGCGCGCTCGGGATTCCCCCGGTGCCGCCAGTGGGCGAAGGCGATCTTGAGCGCGATCTCCATGGCCTCGGAGCCCGAGTCGGAGTAGAAGACGCGGTTGAGGCCCTCGGGGGCGATCCTCGCGAGGGCCCCGGCGAGTTCGATGGAGGGTACGTTCGCGTGCCCCAGGAGCGTCGAGTGCGCGATCCTGCCCAGCTGCCCGGTGACGGCCGCGTCGATCTCGGGGCGCCCGTGGCCGTGGAGGTTGGCCCAAAGCGAGCTCACGCCGTCGAAGTACCGGTTGCCCGACACATCAACAAGATAATTGCCCTCGCCGCGTTCTATGATCAGCGGGCGCTCGTCGGAATAGACCTTCATCTGCGTGAAGGGGTGCCAGACGTGCGCGAGGTCCATCTCGCGGAGCCGCTTCGCTTCGTCAGCTTTCATGCCATTCCCTTGCATAGTATGCGCTGCTTCAGTCTGCGAACCTCCAGCGCGCGCGCATCCTGATCCCGCCCGGCACCGCGACCGCGGCGCGCTCGTGGCGGCGGACCTCCCGCAGCACGCTCTCTATCGAGCGCCAGAGCGCGGCGTAGTCGGTCGTGTCGGAGAGGAGCCGCGCGGCGCTCCGCTCCTTGTAGCGGTCGAGCTCGATCAGGTAGTCGTACGAGTTCTTGAGCTGCCGTAGATCGCGGGGCGTCCGCCAGTCGAGCCGCAGCACCTCCGTCCCGGCGGGGGAAAGCCATTCGTCCCTGGAGGGCGCCGGCTCTCCGCCCCTGTCGAGGAAGGCTTCGAGCGCCTCGAGCGACGTGCAGAATATGATCTCGTCCCCGCGGATGGCGAGGGCCGGGCGATAGCCCTCGTGGCGGCGGGTGTAGAGGATCGTGATCTCGTAGACGGAGGCCGCCCCCTCGCGGCGCTTGACGAGATAGGGGTACCTCGTGGGCAGCGGGTCGCGGGTGTCGAACACGCCGAGCGACCGGGCGCGGAGCGCCTGCTCGAGCGCGGGCACGAGAGCCCCCGCGCCCGTCACGCGGAAGAAGCTGAACTCGGCCGGGAAGCCGCCGCTGGCCACGTCGACGTCCTGGCCGGCGATTGCCACGACGAACTCGCCCCAGACCCTCGGCAGGAGCAGGTTGACGAAGATCTCCATCTCGGTCAGCGCCGCCTGGCGGGAGGCCCCCCTCGCGGGGAGAATGCCCTTGAGCTGCTTGCGGAGCTGCTCGGCGGCCTCCTCGCGATCGGGTCGCAGGCTGCAGTGGAGGTAGGTCCCCGAGGGGCGGGTCGGGCGTTGCGCCGTCGCGCCCGGGCCCCCGGTGACCGATCGGCCGGCCGCGTGGGTGGCGCGAAGGAAGCTGTCTTCAATGACGACGGAGTTCTCGACGCGGAGCGAGACGGTCGCCTCCCCGACGGGCGGCGCGATCCCGGTCGAGCGGAATACCTGCTCGGCGATCCCCCCTGCCGGCGGGTATGCTGCAAGAAGCGGGCCCGGCCTCGCCTTCGTCGCGAGCCAGAAACCTTTATCTGCCGGCGGCTCGACGTCGAAGCGTTCCTTGGGATCCGAGGCCCATGCCTTCGCGCCGGCCTCGGACGCTCGCGCCGGGTCGCGCGCGAGGACGCAGTTCCTGACGGCGCGTCCGAGCGCGGCGGCGTCGCCGGAGGCGATCACGAGGTCGCCCATGCGGCACCACTTGATGGAATTGCCCCCGCCCACGGCGAGCGAGCGCAGGTGCTCCCCGTCCTCGACCTCCGTTGTGACCCGGCCGCCAAGGGCGAGCCGGCCGGCGAGTTCGGCCCCCCTCGCGTAGGTGTCGATGCGGAACGCCGCGACCCACGAGCGCACGCGCCGGCCGTCGGGCGAGAACCACACCGCCGCGCCCGTCTCGCGGCCGACGAGGTGCGCCGCGCGCGATCCCGTGATCTCGAGGCCGGACTCCTCGGACTTCTCAAGCGCCTCGCCGAGGGCCCGACCGGGCGGGGACTCCGCAAGCGAACGCCACGCGGGACCGTCGCGGAAGGCGGCGAAGCGCTTCGACCCCTCGAGCTTGGTCCAGAGCGCCGACGCGTCGCGGGCGATGACGACGACGTCGGCGTCGGGGGCGAGCGCCGCGAGCATCGGCGGGCCCTCCCCCGGCACGAGGGCGACCATCCCCACGACGGCGGCCGCAGTCAGGACGCCGAGCGTCACGAGGCACCCGCGGAGGAGTCGCTTCTTCCGCGGCAAGGGCCCGCTCCTTTCCCGATCGACCGCCGACGGCAACCTAGCAGGTTGCTGAAAAACCCCAGAATCCCGGCAGACCTCATATGGCATCAAGCCAATCGCGGCCTTCCAGGGCAACCGACCTGCTGTAGGCACCACTATTTCAGCAGCCTGCTAGTCAACCATCGGCCCGCATTCTAGACGCGAAGGGCCGCACACTCAAGAGGCTAGCAGCCAGTGGCAGGACTGAGGGGGCCGGAAGAATCGTCTCTTCAGTCCAGTTACCCTCGGTCATCCGCGAAACCGAGCTGCTGTAGGCTCGACCTCTTTCACGGCCCGCCGGACGCGAACGCAGGCCCTTCCCGAACACTCGCTCGTGGCGGCGCGCCTGGCGGGCAAAGATGGTTGCGCGGGGCCGGTGCCGAGATAGCATTGCAGATATCGAGGAGGCTTATGATGACCTCACGCGAACGCGTCATGTCGGCAATCGAACACAGGCAGCCCGATAGGGTGCCGGTGGACCTCGGGGCGACGCCGAGCTCGGGCATCTCCGCGATGGCGTACGGCAATCTAAAGAGGCATCTCGGGATCGACTCGGGGCACACGCGCATCTATGACGTAGTGCAGCAGTTGGCCCAGCCGGAGGACGCGGTGCTCGACCGCCTCGGCGTCGACGCGGTCGACATCGGCCGCTCGTTCAACGCGGCCGACGAGGACTGGTACGACATCCAAACCGCCGACGGGCAGACCGCGCAGTACCCGGTCTGGTTCAGGCCGGAGCAAAATGACGACGGATCGTTCACCGCGAGGCTCGCGGGCGGCACCGGGATCGCGCGCATGCCCTCGGGGGGCGCGTTCTTCGACCAGAGCGTCTTCCCGTGGATCGACGGATACCCCGAAGATATAACAACCGCGCTCCCCGACGCGATGGGCAAGGTCCTCTGGGCCGCCCTCGTCCACAGCCCCTGGGACCACGCGTCCGACGACGGATTCTGGGAGACGCTCCGGGAGCGGACGCTCGCGCTCCGCGAGTCGACAGACCGCGCGCTGATGATCGTGTGCGGCTGCAACCTCTTCGAGTGGGGCACGTTCGTCCGCCGCATGGACAACTTCCTGATGGACCTCGCCGCCGACCGGGCAAACGTGGAGCGGCTCCTCGAGGCGCTGATGGAGGCGCACCTCGCCACTCTGGAAAAGGTCTGCGACGCCGTGGGGGATTTGTGCGACATCCTGCGCTTCGGCGACGACCTCGGGATGGACAGCGGCCCGTTCATGGCGCCCGAGACGTACCGCGGGCTCTTCAAGAAACACCACGCCACGCTGAATTCATATGTCCACGAGCACAGCGGGATGAAGACCTTCCTCCACTCGTGCGGCTCGATCTACAGGCTGATGCCCGACCTGATCGAGGCCGGCTACGACGTGATCAACCCGGTCCAGACCAACTGCGCCGACATGGAGCCCGAGAAGCTCAAGCGGGAGTTCGGCCGGGACATCACCTTCTGGGGTGGCGGGTGCGACACGCGACACGTCCTGAACAGGGCGACCCCCGAGGGGGTGAGGTCGCACGTCCTCGAGCGCCTGGAGATCTTCGCGCCGGGGGGAGGCTTCGTCTTCAACACGGTCCACAACATCCTGCCCGAGGTCCCGCCGGAGAACGTGATGGCGATGTTCAACGCGATCGCCGAGTTCAACGGCTGACGTGGCCGGGAGAGGGGGAAAAGGCGCGGGAGGCGGGGCGATTGGCGGCAACCGTCCCGGGGATAGTGCGACTACCGCAGGGCTTGCCGAACAGTAGTGTCACCAATGGAGGTGAACAGATGAAGCGCCTGCTGACGCGGAGTGCGGCCTGCACCGTGTGGCTATGTGTTTCGCACACGTGCCTAGCTCAGGACGTCGAATCCGTGCCCGTTGAGAGAGGGCTGGTGCAATGGGCGTCTGGGAAGAAGGGCGCGAAGCCGATGCTCATCGCCAGGCTACCTGACGGCAGGAGTGCCTCCGTCGCGCTCGACAAGGGGGTCTGGCAGGTAGACCCCAATCCCAGATATCAGGGCGCCCTGATACAGAGCTATAATGGTTCCGACCTTTTCGATGCCTTGAATAGGGATCGGGAGGGGAAGTGTGATGGCCCGGTAGATACAGAAGCGGTCATCTTTGCCTTTGTTGTCACGGGGAAGGACGGTACGCTTTCGATAAGGACTGTTGAGTACCGCAACGAACACGGGATGCCGCTGTTTGGCTCCGTGTGGTCGCCGGAAGGTGACCACATGCTCGTAACCAGGTATCCCACTCGATACTTCTACGCCCCGACCCCCGAGCTACTCTCTAGGCTTCTAGGAGGCAAGCTTGCCGTGATTGAGACCGTGGATAATGCCCGACCCGACGGGATGCGAGTTCGTTGGCCTCAAGTATTCCTTGGCTGGACTGATGCCCACAGGTTTCGTTTCGGAATAGGTGGGCATGACTACAAATACAGGGCTGACTACGAATACGACGCTCGCACGGGTGTGAGGACATCGCTTGGTGTCAGGGGGGCCGATGATGCAGGCGAACCACAGGCACAGGCAAAGGGGGAATCGGTCACACGACAGCAACCGAAGCGGCCACCAGCTTCAGAGTCTCAGGGGACGCCATAGTTGTTGCGGGAATCGCGCGCCAACCGGTCGACGGGGTATCATCCCGCCGCCCCCCCGACGGTTGACGTTGGGTCCGGGCGTCAGTCACGGCGGGGCTACTCGATCTCGGAGTGGTAGTCCTGAAGCGACTTCACGCCGGCGGCGCCCGCGCGGCGGGCGGATGGTCGGCGGCGAAGAAGCGAGGGCGGCGGGGCGATTGGCGGCGACCGCCCCGGACACGCAAGGCCACACGGCCCCGGTGCGAGAGAGAGAAAGCGGGCCGAGGAGCAATGACGTGTCTCCCCGGCCCGCCCGGGGGCGGACGCATGCCGCCCGTCGGCGACTACGCGTCGCACCTCCACCTCGTCCGATCACTCATCCAGCACCTCCCTTCCTGTTACGACCGCCTCCCGGTTCGCGCCCCTCATCGGATCGGGACGAGAGCCGGCTTCACGAACGCCGCGGCACGCTACCGCGGCCCGGTACTCCATCGCGACTACTCCTTAAAAAGTAGTCGGCCCGGTTTGCTCCGTCGTACCGACCGGACCTCATGCAGCACCTCTTGAAAGCGCCTGCCCTAGCCGCACGGACATCGGTCGTTGCGGCCGAGCTTCTCCAGAAGCTCCTTGTCGCCGTGCACGATCCTGTGTCCCCTCTTCACGCGCGTCTCCGAGGGGAATCCTCTTCGACGCTTGCTCATGGGCTCACGAGAAGCCTTCGGGCTCTCGCCTTCCATTCCTGCGCATGGCAGTCGCTCCTTTCGGACATTACATAGCTTGCGAGGGCGCGCGCGCCATCCGCGACGCGGGAGCGCGCTTGGCCCCAGCCGGAATCTCATGGGTTGTCTTGTGTGGAATAAGAATCGCGGACGCTCATCATGCCCACGACGGGGATGCTCTCGGAAACATCAGACCGGAAGGGCGGTCGTGGGACGACCGCGGTCTGCCGGTGATGCTAGCGGGCGGCCCGCCGGAGGTGTATGCAACGCACGCGACTCTGACTTGTCACACTCATCGGTACGCCTCCTTTCGTGGCCGGCTGCCTGATCGACTTACGGAAACCTACGCTCTTGGAGTAAGAGTGTCAAGACGAATCTTCCGTCTACCGCTCTTCCTCCCCGGATTTCTCCCGCGCCCGGGCGGCGGGAGTCGCGAGGCTACTCGATCTCGGCGTGGTAGTCCTGAAGCGGCTTCACGCCGGCGGCTCCCGGGTGCGAGGCGCGGAGCCGGGCGCGGGCCTCGGCGTTCGTCCTCGGCCTGATGGCCGCGGACATGAGGGCTTACTTTCCGCCCCCCGGCCGGCCATGTCGGCGGATTCCGCGACCAAGTCGACACGCGCCCCCGCACGGACTCTTCCCCGTTTTCGCTTGAATGGAGCCCATGCTAATGAGACAATGCCTAGGTCGCGGGAATCATGTCGGAAGGGACGGCGGGCATGGTCGTCGCCAAGGCGCGGACGGGTCGCCGCAGGAGCACGAGGGCGAAGGCCGTCGACGGCGACCTCGTCTTCGACAGGGCGGTCTTCAGCGAGATCGCGGCGAGGGTCCTCGACGACATCCGCGACGTGAGGCAGACGGCGGGCGACCTCATGAAGGGGTTCCTGGGCCGGCTTCTGACGCGGGGCCCGGCGCGGCCGGGGATCACCGTGGAGGAGCAGGGGGACCAGGTCGCATTTCACATCGAGGTCGTGGCCCGCCACGGCGTGAACTTCTACGACCTCTGGCACGAGATCCAGAGACGCATCGCCGAGCGGGTCAGCCAGATGACAGGTCGCTCGTGCGTGGTGAACGTGAACGTGCGGGGAGTAACGCTCTAGCCGCCCGCCGACGCGGAAAGGACGATGCCTTGCCCGGCGATAAGAGATCCAAACGGAGCAAGCCCGCCGCGAGCAAGAAGCGCTCCGCGCGCAAGTCATCCAGTTCGAAGAAGACGGGCGCGAGGAGGCCGCGCGCGTCCGCGGGCGCCAAGGGCGCGCCCGACAAGTCCCCCGCGGCCACCAAGAAGCCCGCCCCCGAGGCGAAGCCGGCCCCCGAGAAACTCTCGCCCGAAGAGGCCAGAATGATCGCCCCCCAGGCGCCGTCATCGGGCGAACTCAAGTTCGGGCCGAACATCATAACGGAGATCGCCATCCGCGAGGTGAGCGAGGTCGAGGGCGTGGTCGAGCTCACGGGCGGCTGGCGGACGAAGGGCGTCCAGGTCTCCGAGGTCGAGGGTGAGGAGGGCGTGTACCTCATCGACGTGCGGGTGACCGTCGAGTACGGCGTCAACTGCGTCGCCCTCGCCGAGTCGATCCGGAGCCGGATCGTCGAGGCCGTCGAACGCATGACGGGTCAGAGCGTCCGGACCATCAACGTCCACGTCACCGGCATCCGCGACAAGGGCCAGCGCGAGGAGCCGCAGGAGGAGGGCCTTCCCCTCGGCGAGGAGCACGGCATCGACTTCTGAGCCGGCCCATCCGCGAAGCCGCGGGCGCTGATGCTACCGCGGCATGCAACGTCCCGTCGATCAAGCACAAGCGCGCAGGTAATGCTATAAACGCATGGTGCCGTCTGGGATCCCTGATATGACGACAGGAACGATGACACCCGACGAAAGATCGCGCGCGCTCCGGAAGGAGGCGGATGAGGTCCTGGGCTTCATCGGCCTCCGCGACCTCTGCCGGCCCATCGGCGACCTCCTGCCCACCGGCAGCTACTTCATGGACCTCATGATGTATCCGGATATCGACCTCTATCTCCCGCCGGCGGCGCCCGAGAGACTGCTGGGGGTCGCGGCCGAGCTGTCGAAGCTGGAGTGCGTCCGGAGGATCAACTTCATGAGGGGCGGCCCGGCCAAGCTGAAGGACGGCCTCTACCTGAAGCCCGTGGTCGAGCACGGGAACTGGGAGCGCCCGTGGAAGATCGACATATGGTCTCTGCCCCCGTCCGTCGCCGCCGCGAAGCAGGCGGAACTGGAGGACCTGAAGACCCGGATGACGGCCCGGCACCGCGCGGTGATTCTCGAAACGAAGTTCCGGCTACTCACCGACGAGGGGCGGACCCCCATGTTTAGCGGCATCTACATCTACAAAGCCGTCATCGATCATGGCCTCGAGCGGCTGGAGGAGATCGCGACCAGCTTGCGGGCGAACGGAATCGACGTGTAGCGTTTCCGACCGTTCGGCGCGTCGCATCCGACTCCGAGAGCGGGGAAGACGATTGACCAAGAAGGAGAACCTCCTGCGGGCGATCCGCCACGACTCGCCCGAGTGGGTGCCCAACGGCATGGAGTCGCTCTGGATGCTCGGGCCCCCCGTCGTCGAGCGCCCGGGCGAAGCGGGACGCGATTCCTTCGGCGTCGAGTGGGCGCTCGAGCCCGGGGCTCAGGGCGGCACATACGCCGCGCACGGCGGCCACACGATCACCGACCTCGCCAAGTGGCGCTCGCAGGTCGCGATCCCGGACATGGACGCTTTCGACTGGTCGGCCGCGAAGGCGGAGGCCGACACGATAGACCGGGACAGCTTCCTCGTCGGCGGGTTCGTCGAGATGGGCGTCTTCGAGCGGTCGTATCTCCTCCTGAGCATGGAGGGGGCGCTCGTCTCGTACCTGACCGAGCCGGAGGTCATGGCCGAGCTCGCCGACGCGATCGCCGACTACAAGATAGAACTCATTAGGCGCTTCGACGACGCGATCGACATGGACATCCTCTGGTACGGCGACGACTGGGGGACGCAGGACGCGCTCTTCATGCCGCCCGACATCTGGCGCGAGACGATCAGGCCCGCGACGCAGCGGATATACGACTGCGCGAAGGCCCGCGGCATCATCATCAACCAGCACTCCTGCGGGAGGATCGAGGACGTCTTCGCCGACATGGTCGAGATGGGCGCCGACGTCTGGAACCCGTGCCAGCCCTGCAACGACCTCTCTGCGCTCAAGGAACGGTTCGCGGGGAGAATCGCGTTCTGCGGCGGCATCGACAGCCAGTTCATCCTCGACAAGCCCGGCGTCACCGCGGGCGAGGTCCGCGCCGAGGTCCGCAGGCGCATCGATGACATGGCCGCGGGGGGCGGCTACATCGCGGCGCCGAGCCACAGCGTGCCCTACGACAAGGAACTCCTCGACGCGATGAACGACGAGATCGCCGTCCACGGACGGCGCGTGTACCAGCAGCAAACCCGAATCGTCCCGGAGTGAGAAGGCCCGATAGAAGACGGCGCCAGGTCCGACATTTCCGCGAAACCCGGCGCGTAGGCGGGCGTCGAATGGCGTGAGGAGGTCGAACATGAACGGATTCATTCGTCCTCGTATCGTGGCGCATGTTCTCGCCGTCGCGGCGGTCCTCGCGACCGGGTGCGGGGAACGAGGTAAAGGCAGGGCCTCCCGCCCGAGGGCGAGCAAGGCCGACGTCGCGAGCGTCGTAGAGGGCAACAGCGCCTTCGCCTTCGACCTCTACGCGAAGCTGAAGACTGCGAAGGGCAACCTGATCTTCTCGCCCTGCAGCATCTCCACCGCCCTCGCGATGACGTACGCCGGCGCGCGCGGCGACACGGCCGCCGAGATGGAGAAGACGCTCCGGTTCGCCCTCGGTCAGGACGCGCTCCATCCCGCGATGGCGGACCTCGTCGACGACCTGAACGCGCGCGGCGGCGATGAAGGGAAAGCCGCGTACGAGCTCGTCGTCGCGAACAGGTTATGGGGCCAGTCCGGCTACAACTTCCTCGCGCCGTTTCTTGAGCTCAACCGGACGTACTACGGCGCGGGGCTGGAGCTTGTCGACTTCGCCCGCGCGACCGAGGCTGCGCGCAAGAAGATCAACGCCTGGGTCGAGGACCAGACGCGGGACAAGATCAGGGAACTCCTGAAGCCCGGCGTGCTGAATGCGCTGACGAGGCTCGTCCTCACGAACGCGATCTACTTCAAGGGCAACTGGGCGAGCGAGTTCAAGAAGGAGCGCACCGCCGACGCGCCCTTCCACGTCACGCCGGAGAAGACCGTCGACGCCCCGATGATGCGCCAGACCGAGAAGTTCGGCTACGCCGAGACGGGCGACGTGCAGGTCCTCGACATGCCCTATGTCGGAGACGACCTCTCGATGACCATCCTACTCCCCAAGAAAGCCGACAGCCTCGGCGACGTCGAGGCCTCGCTATCGGCCGCCCAGCTCAAGACCTGGATCGCTCGCCTGCGCGAGGAGAAGGTCGCCGTCTTTCTGCCGAGGTTCAAGGTCGAGTTTGGCCTTGGCCTGTCGGAGACGCTCAAGGCGATGGGGATGCCGCTCGCGTTCAGCAACGCGGCGGATTTCTCCGGGATGGACGGGACGCGCGACCTTTACATCACGGCGGTGATCCACAAGGCCTTTGTCGAGGTGAACGAGGAGGGCACCGAGGCCGCCGCGGCGACCGGCGTCGTGGTGGGGCTCAAGAGCGCGCCCATGAAGCCGCTCGTCTTCCGCGCCGACAGGCCCTTCGTCTTCCTCATCCGCGACCGAGCGACGGGGAGCGTCCTCTTCATCGGCCGCGTGACCGACCCGACCGCATAGCGGGCCCGCCTCCCCGGGTTGCGGGGCGGCCCTCCCGGATGGTATCATACGTACAGGTACCGGGAGGGGCCGCTCGTGAAAGACACACGAATGTCTCTGCGCTGCGCGCTCGTCGTGGCGTGCCTGGCGTGCGGAAGCGCCCTCGCGGGCGAAGCGGCGGGGCCTCTGGCCGTCGAGCAGGCGCGCGCGACGGAGGCGTCAATTCTCGGCGAGTGGACGGCGCGCATCGGCAGCCGGGACGTGGCGCTCGCGCTCACCGGCAAGCGGCAATACACCCTCGGCGATGCAAAGGGCGCATACATGGTCGCGGGCGACGCGCTCACGCTAACGCCCGAGGGCGGCGCCGCGACGAAGCACGCGTTCCGGCTCGACGGCGACGCGCTCGTCCTCTCGGGCGGGGACCTGCGCGGGGAGGTCAGGTTCGTCCGCAGCCCAGGGATCGCCGGGCTTATCGGATGGGTCTTCGATATATCGCGCGAGTCCGCGGCGCTCAAGGCGTGGCGGCTTCTGATCATCATTGCCATCGCCGTCGCGGCGCGGCTTCTGATCGCATTTCTCAAGTTGATCTCGCGAATGTTGATCGCGTCCGAGTTGGGCCCGCTCAAGTACGTATACCGCCGGCGCAAGAACCGGTCGCTGACGATCCACTCGCTCGTCCTGAACGCGGTGAAGTACGTCGTCTACATCATCGCGCTCGGCGTGGCGCTCTCGGAACTCGGGATAAACTACGTCGCCTATGTCGCCTCGCTCTCGGTGGTGGGGCTGGCCGTGGGCTTCGGCGCGCAGGGGCTGGTGCAGGACTTCGTCTCCGGTCTTTTCATCGTGATCGAGGGCCAGTTCGACGTCGGTGACATGGTCGAGATATCCGGCCAGACGGGCACTGTCGAGGAACTGGGCCTGCGGATGACGCGCGTCCGGAACTACGAGGGCAAGCTCGTCGTGATCCCCAACCGCAACATCTCCGTCGTCGCCAACTACTCGCGCGGGGGGCAGCGGCTGCTTGTGGATATCGCAGTAGCCGACGAGAGGGCCGCCGCCGAGGTGGCCAAGATCGCGTCGGCCGTGGCGGGGGACGTCGCGAAGGAGTTCGGCCGCGTCGTCCTGGAGCCGCCCGAGACGCGCGAGGCGGTCGTCCTCGAGGAGGCAGTCTTCGCTCGCGTCGGCGTCCTCGTATGGCCGGGCCAGCAGTGGGTCGTGAACGACCAGTTCGTCCCGCGCCTGCGGGAGAAGCTAGAAGCTGCGGGGATCGATGTGCCCGGCGACCGAATCGTGATCTTCGCGCCCGCGGGCGAGGCGTCGCCTGCGGAAGACGCGCGGGCGCTCGGGCCCGCCAAGAAGACGTGAGCGCGAATCCGGCAACGGCGGAACTCGGGCCGAGTTGCCTTTGACTTTCTCCGCCGACCGGATATATTCCCCATGCAATTCCAAGTCCGACATTTTCGGCGGACCCTCACGGGCGGGAGAGCATGGTGCTGGACGCGGAATCCAAAGCGGCCGCTGACACGTCCGCGGGCGCCGGCGCGCGCAGAGGCAGCGTCCTCATCGTCGACGATGAGGCCGGCGTGCGCGCGATGCTCGTGGAGCTTCTCAGCGGCGAGGGCTTTGAGTGCCTGCAGGCATCGGACGGCGAGCAGGCCCTGAAGCTCCTCGAAAGCAAGACCCCGACGCTGGGGATCCTGGATCTGGCGCTTCCGGGGATGAACGGCGCGGAGCTTGCCCTGCGCATGCGGGAGAAGCTGCCGGACGTGCCCCTCATCGCCCTCTCAGGCCAGCTGAAGATGTGGGAGCCGGACGACCTCAGGGATTTGGGGTTCGAGCGCATCTTCGCGAAGCCCATGGACTGCGACGAGTTCCTGCGCGTCTGCAGGGATTCGGCCGGCTTGGACCGGCCCGTCAACTGACGGTAGGCCCTCGAACTCCTCCGGCCGGCATCTTTTCGTGAAGCCCTCCTGCTGGATTTCGGGCTGATAATGCTCTGAAGGCCCTGGCCACATTGTGCGTTTTTCCATGAACCCTCGCGCACCCGCATCGTTATGGCAGATGAGGGGGCCGCGATGGGAATACTGGAGTGGAACGGCGTCAAGAGGACATCGGACCGGGCGCGGACGGCCGCCGAGGTGCTGCGTGGGGCGGGTGCGTGGAAGGGCGCGCTCCGCGAGCGCATGGAGGCCCTGAGCTGGGACAGGATCACCGGGCGAAGGCGTCCACGGGGCCGGGTGAGCGGCTCCGCATCCGCGCGGCAGAGGTCGTCCTCATGATATGATGTGATCTGATGACGATCGGCCGCGGCACTCGTGATAGGCCAGTGCTCGCACGAGGACATGGCTGCCGAGACGATCGGGACACCGGTCGCTGTCTCCCTCAAAATCCACTCGCGCTGTTGCCGGGCTCACCCCGTTGATCCGACCGCCAGGGCGGACCGGCTTTCGGCTGTCTTGCTACCGAGGGGCTGCGCGTGTATCCTCGCACCTGATCAGACACTTCTCCTATCATTCGGCGGAAGGGACGCGCGATGGCACCGGGGACGGGCTTCGACAACGACAAGTACCTGGCCGAGCAGTCGGCGGAGATCCTCGAGCGCGTGGAGCGCTTCGGGAACAGGCTTTACCTGGAGTTCGGCGGGAAGCTGATCTTCGACATGCATGCCTCGCGCGTGCTGCCGGGGTTCGACCCCAACGTCAAGATGCGGCTCCTCCAGAAGCTCAAGGACCGCGCGGACATTATCCTCTGCATATACGCGGGAGACATTGAGCGCAAGAAGGTGCGCGCGGACTTCGGCATCACCTACGACGCCGACGCCCTCAAGCTCATAGACGATATCCGCGAGTGGGGCCTGGATGTCGCCGCGGTCGTCATCACGCGCTTCGACGACCAGCCCGCGGTCGTAGTCTTCAAGAACAAGCTCGAGCGCCGCGGGCTCAAGGTTTACACGCACCGTCTTACGAAGGGCTACCCCACCGACGCCGAGACGATCGTGAGCGAGGAGGGCTTCGGCAGGAACCCCTACATCGAGGTCACGAAGCCGCTCGTAGTCATAACGGGGCCCGGCCCCTGCAGCGGGAAGCTCGCGACGTGCCTCTCGCAGCTATACCACGAGCATGTGCGCGGCGTGGACGCGGGGTACGCCAAGTTCGAGACATTCCCGATCTGGAACCTGCCCCTCCGCCACCCCGTCAACGTCGCCTACGAGGCGGCCACGGTCGACATCGGCGACTTCAACATGATCGACCCGCACCACCTCGAGGCCTACGGGAAGACCACGGTCAACTACAACCGGGACGTCGAGATATTCCCCGTGCTCAGGCGCATACTTGAGCGGATATCGGGGGCCGAGCCCGTGTACCGCTCGCCCACGGACATGGGCGTCAACCGCGCGGGCTTCGGCATCATCGACGACGACGCGGTCCGCGAGGCGGCGATGCAGGAGGTCGTCCGCAGGCACTTCCGCTGCGCCTGCGAGTACGCGATGGGGCTCGTCGGCAAGGAGGCGGTGGACCGTTCGCTGCTTCTCATGGAACAGCTGGATCTGAAGCAGGACGACCGCTTGGTGGTCGCGCCCGCCCGCGAGGCGGCGAGGGAGGCCGAGGCGGCGGGCAAGGGGAACGAGGGCATCTTCGTCGGCGCGGCGATGGAACTGCCCGGGGGCGGGATTGTCACCGGCAAGAACTCCCCTCTCATGCACGCGGCGTCGAGCCTGGTCCTGAACGCGGTCAAGCAACTGGCCGAGATTCCCGACAAGATCCACCTCCTCAGCCCCAGCATCATGGAGTCCGTGGGCCATCTGAAGCGAGACGTGATGCGGAAGCGCACGGTGAGCCTCGACCTCGAGGAGACGCTGGTGGCGCTCTCGATAAGCGCCACGACCAACCCCGCCGCGGGCCTGGCGCTGGAGAAGCTGCACGACCTGCGGGGCCTCGAGATGCACATGACCCACATCCCGACGCCCGGCGACGAGGCGGGGCTCAAGCGCCTGGGGTTCAACCTCACGACCGACCCCAACTATGCCACGACACATCTTTTCGTGGGGTAGGTCCGCGAGTCGGGCCGGTCGGTGGGCTAGTGGCAACAGGCGGCGCTACTTCATGAACTCCGTCATGCGCCGGAGCACCTTGCCGAGGTGGGGCCCCGGCGTCTTGCCTTCGGGCGGGGGCCTGCCGTCGAGGTCGGTGACGTCGCTATCGACGGCGTTGTAGCCCTTGAGGCCGTACGCCGATATCACGCCCTCCTCGACGACCGCGCCGAGGTCCCAGCTCGCGACGAAGACAAACTCCGGCCCGGCGTCGCTCGTGAAGGGCACGCCCTGGCAGTGGTCGGAGGGAGGGTTCAGGCAGCCCGCCGCGTCGAGGATGGTAGCGGCGATGTCGACATGGCTCGTGAGACGGTTCAGCCGCCTGGGCGCCGCGCCCGGGACGTGCGCGACCATGATTGTCTGCACCTGATAACGGTTGAATTCCCGCGCGTTGTGTCCAAGGTTGCCGCACTCGTTGAACTCCTCGCCATGGTCGCCGCAGATGAAGACCAGCGTATTGTCGAGGAGCCCCCGCTCCTTGAGCGCACCCATTGCGCGCGCGATCTCCGAGTCGACGTAGTGCAGGCTGTTGCGGTAGCGCATGAGCCAGGGGCGGGCCTCCTCGCGACCGCCGCCCGCGAGGGCCGTGTAGTTGAGGCCGGAGCGTTCGACGTCCGTTTCGAAGACCGCGTGCTCGGGCGGATACGCGTACGGCTGGTGCGAGGAATCGTACCATAGGAACGAGAAGAACGGGCGACCGCCCTCGCGTGCGTTATCGTCCAGGTATTCGATGAAGACGTCCGTCATCATGCGGTCGCGATTCATCCGCTCGCCGCCGTCGTCCCAGTCGTCGGTGGTGTCGTCGGCGAGCCCCAGGAAACTCGACCGCGAGAATTCAGCGAAGCTGAGGTCCGTGCATGAAAGGATGCGGAAGTCGTATCCGCGGCCCCTTAGCGCCCCGATAATCGCCGGCTCCTGCCGACCCGCCACGGCCACGTCGCGGTAGGAGCCGTAGAGCCCGTACATGATCGAGAATATCCCGACGTGGGAGTTGTTGCCGCCGGACCAGTGATTGCCGCCGACGATGTTGGCCTCGCCGAATCGGTGCGTGAAAGGCATGATCTTCGGATCGAACGCGTCGAAGCGACAGCCCTCAATGACCAACACCACCACGTTCGGCCGGGGCGCGCCCTCGCGAAACGCGAGAGGCGCCTTGGGGTAGTTGAACGCTCCTCCGCTATCCCCCGCAAGGCCCCGCCTGGGCGCCGTATCGATGCCGAGCCGGTCCCTGGCGAAGCTCTTCATGGTCACGGGCTGGTAAAGCGGGAAGAGCCGCGTGCCCTGCATGAACTCGCGACGGTCCCGAATGTCCGCCCACGCGTAGATGCCCTTGTCGAGGAGCATCACGGCGAACGCCGCGCCGAAGAGGACGGCGAGCCAGCGCTTCTTCGCGAAGGGCAGCATCCACCCGCGCCGATGGAGGTACGGCACGCCGACGAGCGCGAAGGCGTAAGTGGCCACGGCGATCAGCAGGAACACAATGCTGGCGTGGACATACGTCCACGTCCCGACCGTCATCACGTCCTCGGCGGCGGGTTCGCGGATTATCTTCCAGATTATTCCGTCGAAGTGCCGGCCGTAGAGCCGGAAGATGATGCTGTCGGTGAAGACGAATATCCCGACGAAAGAGAAAAGCGCCGGCGCGACCGCGAGCGGCACCCACCAGCGCCTGACGGCCACCGTCGCCACCAGCGCGACGATGAGCGCGAACAGTATATTCAGCATGACCGC
>Ga0272441_10008580_pt1 | contig 16130 bp, 11 predicted proteins | sample SSMProp6N_FD_193582 | JGI IMG/M metagenome (GOLD analysis project Ga0272441, IMG submission 193582) | Marine sediment archaeal communities from Little Sippewissett salt marsh, Falmouth, MA, United States - SSM-Prop-6N | ecosystem: Environmental > Aquatic > Marine > Wetlands > Sediment ... | reverse complement strand
AACGGCTGATCGCACGTGAGATTGCAGACTGTCTTGATGAAGCCGGCTATATCGACGCTATCCATCTGACGGAAATTGCCGAAAGGCTTGGCGCTTCGCCAGAACTTATCGAACAGGTGCTGGCTCGCCTGCAGACATTCGACCCGCCGGGCATTTTTGCGCGCTCGCTTTCGGAATGTCTCGCGATCCAGCTGAAGCAGAAAGATCGGTGCGATCCGGCCATGGTGACCATGCTGAGGCATCTCGATCTCCTTGCGCGGCGTGATTTTCAGACGCTGAAGCGTCTGTGTGGCGTTGACGAGGAGGATCTGATCACGATGTTTGGCGAGATCCGCGCCCTCGATCCCAAACCGGGCACCCGTTTCGATCCGGGCTTTGTCGACGCGATCGTGCCCGATGTCGGCGTGCATCAAAGGCCGGACGGCAGTTTTGCGATCGAACTCAATCCCGACGCCCTGCCACGCGTGCTTGTCAATCAGCACTATTATGCCGAGGTTTCGAAGCGTACGTCACGCAACACGCCCGACCATGCCTTCTTGACCGAGTGCATGCAGAACGCCAACTGGCTTGCCCGCAGTCTCGATCAGAGAGCCAGGACGATCTTGAAAGTGGCAACCGAGATCGTTCGCCAGCAGGACGGTTTCTTGACCCATGGCGTCGACCATCTGCGGCCGCTGAACCTCAAGACGGTGGCCGATGCCATCGGCATGCACGAATCGACCGTCAGCCGTGTCACGTCGAACAAATACATGCTGACACCTCGCGGCGTCTTCGAATTGAAATATTTCTTCACCGTGCCCATCGCCGCCGCCGATGGCGGGGATGCGCATTCGGCCGAAAGTGTCCGTCACCGTATTCGCACGATGATCGAGGATGAAACCGCAACAAGCGTCCTGTCTGACGACGATATCATGGTTGCGCTCAAGCAAAACGGAATTAACATTGCCCGGCGTACGGTGGCCAAGTATCGCGAGGCCATGCATATTCCCTCCTCTGTTCAACGGCGACGGGAAAAGAAGGCGCGTGCATCTCTGGCCGGCATTGACAGCTGTTGAACTGAAGCGTAGACCGCGCCAGCTTTTCCTGGTGGTTCGCATTTGACATCTGAAGCCCGGTTGCGACAATTCATCTCAGCAAATGTCAAATTCGCTCCATCGGCCTGACGGAGGCTTTTCCATGGCGCCGTCGATTTTGAGACAAACGCAAAGCGCTGTCTTTCATGGGCTGCAAGTTCGGCATAAGATGATAGTGTGATTGGACAGAGAGGGGCGTTCGATGAATGTGCGTGTATCGGGGAAACACATGGAGGTTGGCGAGACCTTCAGAGGCCGCATCGAAGATGATATCAGCGCTGCGGTGACCAAATATTTCGATGGCGGATTTTCCAGCCAGGTGATCGTCGAAAAATCTGGCTCCCGTTTTACCGCCGATTGCAAGGTTCATCTCGACACGGGCATTGTCTTGCAGGCAAAGGGCGAAGCGCAGGAGCCGCAAGCGGCCTTTGACGCGGCGGCGACCCGTATCGAAAAGCGTTTGCGCCGCTACAAGCGCCGCCTGAAGGATCACCATGCCGGCAATGGCGCGTCGATGTCGGAAATGACCTATCGCGTGATGGATACCGGCGAGGATGAGGTAGAACTGCCGGAAGATTATGCGCCGGCGATCGTTTCGGAGAGTTCGAAAACCTTGCGCACGATGACGGTAGCCGGCGCTGTCATGGCGCTCGACATGACCGATGAACCCGTGCTGATATTCCGCAATGCCGGCAATGACGCCATCAATGTCGTCTATCGCCGGAACGATGGCAATATTGGCTGGGTCGACTCGGCCAGTATCCAGGCATGAAGCGGCGCAGTCCCTGACAGGCACAAATCGGTTTAGACGGGGTGAGCGGTTTTGCCGGCCTGTTACGGCAGCAGCACAGCTTCGGCGCGCTATGGAATGGTTTTTGCTCCCTGACAGTGGTGCTGGATGGATAGGGAAATGTGTCTGAAAGCACATTCGGGGCGTTTGCAGATGACGTTGCGGCACGGGGTTGTAAATGCCAGAGTTGAACCGCTGGTCTTGTGCAGTGTAGCACGCTTGTGCGAAACGGACCGCTGATCAAACGAGAATTGCACACGGATGTGCTGAATTACGGGGAATACACCATGGCTTTGGCAGATTTGCTGGCTCAGGATGCAATCTTGCCGTCACTCAAGGTCAATTCCAAGAAGCAGCTTCTGCAGGAACTGGCAACCAAGGCCGCGCAGGTCACGGAGCTGCCTGAACGCGAGGTGTTCGACGTGATCTTGCAGCGGGAACGTCTGGGATCGACCGGTGTTGGCAATGGCATTGCCATACCGCATGGCAAATTGGCGAGCCTGCCGAAGATTGTCGGTATTTTCGCCAGGCTTGAACATCCGGTGGATTTCGAGGCTCTTGATGATCAGCCGGTCGATCTGGTTTTCATGCTGCTTGCCCCCGAAGGCGCTGGCGCCGATCACCTGAAGGCCCTGTCGAGGATCGCCAGGGTGTTGCGTGATCAGGAGACGGTTGCCAAACTGCGCGCCAGCCAGAACGAACATGCCATCTACGCGCTTCTGGCCGAGCCCCAGGCTTCCAACGCCGCCTGATCTGATAACAAGCGCCATCACATCATGATGATGTGCGCGCCGCCCTTCTCACGCCAGGCCGTGTCCCTTGCCGGCAGCGGCACGTCGCAAGCGTCAGTGCACGCTCATTGGCGTCAGATTGTCTTCACGCGCGCGGTAAAAGGCACTCGTGCGGTTGTCCGACAACAGGATCGGGGTCCCGTCGGCACCAAACAGGGCCCACAGATCAAGCCCCGGCTGAAGATCGGGTGTGCCCTGGAAACGTTCGATCACGTCCTCGGAGCGCATTTTCCGGATATAGCCGAGCGTACCTTCGCCGATATGAGCGAGCTGGTCGGGGGTGATGGTCAGTTTCTGGTCTTTGGTCATAATGATTTTCCTCCAGGCTGGCAGGAAACGGCAGGGATCATCCGCAAGGCCTAATCTCGTACCGAAATGTTAATTTTCTTGATCATGCGTTCGGGCTCCGGTCGCTCCAGATCGACGATGAGCAGACCATTGTGCAGCATCGCACCGATCACCTGCATCCCCTCGGCCAATACGAACATGCGCTGGAACTGTCTGGCGGCAATGCCGCGATGCAGATAGTCGCGATCATCCCGATCGTTCTGTCGACCGCGGATGACAAGCTGGTTATCCTCGGTGGTTATCTCCAGCTGATCGGGCGCAAAACCCGCTACGGCCAGAGTGATGCGCAGCTGATCGGCCGTCCGATCGCCGTCCAGGGCACCGATACGCTCGATATTGTAGGGCGGATAACCATCCGACCCTTTGGCGATCCGTTCCAGGGTCTTTTCCATGTTGTCGAAGCCCAATAGCAATGGGCTCGAAAAAGGTGTTACGCGTGTCATCGGTCGAGTCCTTGTCCGCAAGCGACTTGCCCGTCGTGCCCGCGCATGTGGCAGCACACGACATCCGGTTATATGGGATGATGTTGCGTGCTGTGCAAGCCGGGCTGATCGTTGACGGTGACGGGGTATGAGGATGGTGCCGGAAGTGCGACGGAAAATCATTATCGACACGGATCCGGGTCAGGACGATGCGGCAGCGATCATGCTGGCCCTTGCGAGCCCCGAACTCGATGTCGTCGCGATCACGACGGTTGCCGGCAATGTGCCGCTTGCGCTGACAAGCCGCAATGCAAGGATTGTTTGCGAACTGGCCGGGCGAGCGGACATGCCCGTCTTTGCCGGTGCTGATAAACCGTTGCTGCGCTCGCTCGTCACCGCCGAGCATGTTCATGGCAAGACGGGGCTGGATGGCGCAGAACTGGATGAGCCGTCAATGCCGCTGCAGGATGTCCATGCGGTCGACTTTCTGGTGGAGACCATCATGCGCGAACCAGAGGGAGCGATCACGCTGTGCACGCTCGGGCCGATGACGAACGTCGCCCTGGCGCTGAAGGCAGAACCGGCCATCGCCAAACGGCTGGCGGGCCTGGTCGCCATGGGTGGTGGCTGTTTTGAAGGCGGCAACATTACGCCGGCGGCCGAGTTCAACATTTTCGTCGATCCCGAAGCCGCGCAGATGGTTTTCTCATCCGGCATGGCGATTACGCTGATGCCACTCGATGTCACGCACAAGCTTCTGACGACAAGGCAGCGCACGGACAGGATCCTTGCCATCGGCAATCGGCCGGCCATGGCCCTGGCGCAGATGCTGATGTTTTTTGAACGGTTCGACGAAGCGAAATATGGAACCGACGGTGGCCCGTTGCATGATCCGAGCGTCATTGCCTTTCTGGTACGGCCTGATCTTTTTTCCGGGCGACAATGCAATGTTGAAATCGAGACGCTATCGCCGCTGACGGCAGGCATGACGGTGATCGACTGGTGGCAGGTCACCGAGAGAGCGCACAACGCCCTTGTCATTGGTGATGTCGATTCGGACCGTTTTTTCGATCTTCTGGTGGAGCGTCTGGCGCGCTTGCCCGGCTGATCGCCTCAGCCGCCGACATTTGCCGGCGGCACCGGTCCTTGCCGGTTGTTGGCCGGCAAGGCGGGTACGGCCGTTTGACGGGCTTGCGGTATCGATGTTGCAGGCACCTGGCGAGGTGGTGCCGCCAGCGCGCCTGAGGCGGATGCGCCCCTTGCCGCTTCTTCGATGTCAAGACGGCGCTGTGCCGGTTGCGGGATCGCCGTGGTTTGCGGAAAAGCCGCGTCCAGGCCCGTGGTGGCCGTCGACAGTTCGGCCGGCGGGATGGGGGGCGGTTGCGCGCCCTGAAGTCCCGTCATTGCAGAACTGGCGGACAGTCCGGGCAGGGTGCGGGCCTCAAGGCCGTGATGGGCCTGGCGCATGAAGTCATGCCAGATCATGGCGGGAAGCCCGCCTCCGGTGACCTTCCTCATCGGTGTTGCGTCGTCGTTGCCGACCCACACCCCGGCAATCAGATCCGCCGTGTATCCGACGAAAAGGGCATCGCGGAAGCCTTGTGTGGTGCCGGTCTTGCCGGCCGCCATGCGGTCTTCAAGTCGTGCCCGGCGCCCCGTACCCTGGCTGATCACGGCGGACAGCATGGCATTCATGCCGGCAACGACGCCGGGTTGCAGCACCTGCGGCGGATTGGACAGGCGATCTTCGTAGACAACGGTGCCATCGCTTGTGGTGATCTTCCTGATGATATGCCATGTCGCGCGCTTGCCGCCATTCATGAACGGGGCGTAGGCAGCGGTCAGTTCGAGCAGGGATGTTTCCGAGGTGCCGAGCGCAATGGATGCATTGGCCTGCAGATCACCTTCGATGCCCATGCGCCTGGCGGTTTCGACAACCTGAGCGGGGCCGACCTCCATGACAAGCTGCGCGGAGACCGTGTTCAGGGAAAGCGCCAGGGCCTGGCTGAGCGTGACAGCGCCGCGATATGTCTGGTCATGGTTTTGTGGTGTCCAGTTGCCGATGCGCACCGGCGCGTCGATCCGAATCGATTGTGGCGTGTGACCAAGCTCAAGCGCTGCGGCGTAGACGAAGGGCTTGAAGGCCGAACCCGGCTGGCGTCTGGCGCGCATGGCGCGGTCGAACTGGCTTTCGGCATAGTCCCGCCCGCCAATCAGCGCCCGGATAGCGCCGTTGCCATCGAGAGCGACCACAGCGCCCTGTGAAACGGCAAGATCGTCGCCGCTGGCCTCGAGCGCCTTTGTCAGAGCGCTTTCCGCCTGTTCCTGAAGATCGAGGTCGAGGGTCGTCTCGACCACCAGATCCTGGTTCACGTCGCCCAGGATCAGCCGCATCTGCTCGAGCACGACGTCGGCTGCATAGTTGTGCGATCCGGACCAATGGCTTTTCGCCCTTGCGGGTGAAACGTGACTGGCAATTTCAACATCGTCGTGATCGATGAAGCCAACCTCATGCATGGCCTTGAGAACCACGTCCGCGCGCGCCTTTGCCGCTTGCGGGTTGCGAATCGGCGATAGTCGTGAGGGCGCCTTCAACAGGCCGGCCAGGGTCGCGGCCTCGGCCAGTGTCAACTGACTGGCCGGTTTGTCGAAATACCGTCTGGAGGCAGCCTCCACGCCATAGGCGCCGGCGCCGAAATAGACCCGGTTCAGATACATTTCGAGAATTTGATCCTTGGTAAATCTGTGCTCCAGCCAAAGGGCAAGCAGCAGTTCCTCGATCTTGCGTTCGATGGTGCGTTCGGTCGACAGGAACAGGTTCTTGGCCAGTTGCTGGGTTAGCGTCGACCCGCCCTGAACGGTCGAGCCGGCGCGAAAATTGGCGAGCAGGGCACGGGCCAGACCAATGGGATCAACCCCGAAATGGTCCTGAAAGCGCCGGTCCTCGATCGCGATCACGGCCTGCGGGATATAGGGCGACATGTCCTTCAGCACCAGGGCTTCACCGCCGGATTTGCCGCGATTGGCAAAGACGGTTCCGTCATGGGAGATCAGGGTGATGCTGGGAGGCCGTTGCGGCACGGCCCATGTCGTCGCACTCGGCATGCGCAGCGCGTGATAGCCGATCAGACCAGCCACAGCGATGATGGCCCACAGGGCAAGCACCGACCCCCAATAGACACCGGCCCTGAAAAGCCTGAACGGCCATGTTCTGCGTTGTCGCGGTCCGTCTTTGCGTGTCTGCTTGCGTTTGCGGGCCTGTGTCGGCGGTTTGCGATCATGGGCGTCCGAACGGGTCCGGCGAACGCTCTTGCCGCGCTTTTTCGGCCTGTCGGGCGTGTTGCGGGTGACGCGGTCACTTGCGCAAAGACGCAATTCGTCGCCGGGATATTCGCCAAGACCCGTGAAAGATGGCTCGATCCGCCTGTTGCCGCGCTTCTTGCCTGCCATGCTGCGCTTGTGCATCCCGTGCTTGCAGGCCGGCCGGCCGCTTTGTCTGCCGCTCGGCGCTGCCATGGCGTTGCCGGTTCATTGTGAACCATTTCTGCAAGATTAGCCGTTTGCCATTAAAGGCTGGTTAAGGATGCTGCTGCACGCGGCCGGGCGATTGTTCGCAAAGCCGACCTGTTCGGGCAAATCACGCTCTGATTGGCCATCAAGGGTCGAGTGCGCGTACCGTGTTTAGCCGGGGGAAGCAGCAGGACTGTCGGCCAGTGCATCGAGCACCCGTATCCAGGAGCGAATGCCCTTGTGGAAGGATGTCAGATCATATTTCTCATTCGGCGAATGAATGCGATCGTCGGAAAGCCCAAAGCCGATCAGAAGCGATTGCATGCCCAGCATCGACTGAAAGTCACCGACGATCGGGATCGATCCGCCCATGCCGATGATGACGGCGGGTTTTTCCCATTCATCGCAAAGTGCCCGTCTGGCGGTCGTCAGAACCGGCGAATCATAGGGCAACTGAATGGCGCCCGAGGCGCCATGCTCGTGAAATGTGACCGAACAGTCGGCGGGAATGCGCGCCTTGACGAAATCACGGAAGGCGGCGCGGATGCGTGCGGGATCCTGATGACCGACCAGGCGAAAGGAGACTTTCGCCGAGGCCTGTGCGGCGATCACGGTCTTGAAACCCGTGCCGGTGTAGCCGCCCTTGATGCCGTTGACCTCGGCGGTCGGTCGGGCCCAGGTCAGTTCCAGCACGGAACGCCCTTTTTCTCCGGCCGGAACGGACAAGCCGACCTCACCCAGGAAATCAGCGTCCGACTGGCCCAGTGCCTGCCATGACGCCTTGATGTTCGAAGGCGTCTCCTCGACACCTTCATAAAAGCCGGGGATCATCACCCGCCCTGTCTCGTCATGCAGGTCGGCCAGGACCTTTGCCAGAATATGGATCGGGTTTGCCGCGGCACCGCCGAAATAGCCTGAATGCAGATCGCGATCCGCCGCCGTGATGACGATCTCCTCGCCGACAAGGCCGCGCAGGCCGCCGGAAATGGCCGGGGTGGTGCGGTCCCACATGCATGTGTCGCAGACCAGGGCCAGATCGGCCTTCAATTCGTCCCGATGGGCCTGAAGAAAAGGTTTCAGGGAGTGCGACCCGGATTCCTCCTCGCCCTCCAGAAGCACCGAGACACGGCACGGCAAGGCGCCATGCACCGATTTGAAAGCCCGGCAGGCCTCCAGAAAGGTCATCAACTGGCCCTTGTCGTCGGCGGCGCCACGCCCGGTGATCACCTTGCGACCGGGTTCGAGTTCCACCACAGATGGCTCGAAGGCAGGAGATGTCCACAAATCAGGCGGGTCCACCGGCTGGACGTCATAATGGCCATAGAAGAGAACATGCGGGCGGGCGGCCTGATCGTCATGCCCCACCACCATGGCGCGTCCGCCGGTGGGTCGAACGCTGGCCGCAAATCCGAGATCGCCCAGCATGTCGCAAAGCCAGTGCGCGGCCCGATCGCAATCGTCCGCATAGGCCGGATCGGTGGAGATCGAAGGGATGCGGATCAGTTCGAACAATCGTTCAAGACTGTCGTCAAGGGCCTGGTCGGCATGTGACAGAACGGCTTGCAGTTCGGGCATGGTGACGATGATCTCCGGCGGGACAGAACAGTGAATGCCCAGACCATATCGGCATTGAAGAAAAAGAAAAGCCGCCATGGTCGGGGGAGAGCCATGGCGGCGTTTTCCATAGCGGACCGCGCTCAAGAGGGAAAATGAAGGGCGCCTGGTCCATATCCGGATCGCGTGAGGGGAAAATCGCGTCGCGGATGACGGTAACAATATTACCGACTTTTCTCATATTGAGCCAAATCTGTCTCTTGGCAACACACGAAACCGCGTTGATCCCCTGTAATCTCATCACGGACGCGTGATTGTCATCTTCGATGCGCTCTCTTGCCACAAAATGCGTGATGATATGGACGCCTGCCCCGCCAAAGGGTATCCCTTCCCGTCATGCACAAAGGTGATCATCTCTTTCTCGTCGATGGGTCGGGCTATATTTTCAGAGCCTACCATGCCTTGCCGCCGCTGACGCGCAAATCCGATGGTTTGCCGGTCGGTGCGGTGGCCGGTTTCTGCAACATGTTATGGAAGCTGTTGACGGATGCCAGACACACATCGGTTGCGAAACCGCCAACGCATTTCGCCGTCATTTTCGATTATTCCTCAAAGACCTTTCGCAACGATCTGTACGACGCCTACAAGGCGAACCGTTCGGCGCCGCCGGAAGATCTGGTGCCGCAATTTGCGCTGATCCGCGAGGCAACCCGCGCCTTCAACCTGCCCTGTATCGAAAAACCCGGCTTTGAGGCCGATGATCTGATCGCAACCTATGCACGGCTTGCCGAAAAGCGTGGCGCCACGGTGACCATCGTGTCATCCGACAAGGATCTCATGCAGCTTCTGACAGACAATGTGTCGATGTATGATTCCATGAAGGACAAGCAGATCGGCATCCCCGAAGTGGTCGAGAAATGGGGTGTGCTGCCCGAGAAAATGATCGATCTGCAGGCTCTGACGGGCGATTCGACCGATAATATCCCCGGTGTTCCCGGGATCGGGCCGAAGACGGCGGCACAATTGCTGGAAGAATTCGGCGATCTCGATACGCTTTTGGCACAAGCGGATACGATCAGGCAGAACAAGCGGCGTGAAAACCTCCTGGCCAACGCGGATCAGGCGCGGCTTTCACGCCAGCTCGTCACGCTGAAGACCGATACGCCGCTGGATGTCGATCTGGACGGATTGGCGCTGGAGCCGCAGGACGGTGCGAGACTGATCGGCTTTTTGAAAGCGATGGAATTCAACACGCTGACGAGACGGGTTGCGGAGGCAACGGATGTTGACGCCAGTGCGATCGAGCCGGCTGCCGTGGCCGTGGAACAGGCGTCGGATGCGCACGGGCCCGATCTCGATGGCAAACCGGACACGCCCGGCAAGACCACGACGCCACAGGATGATGCGTCGGCTTCGCATCTGGAAGCCTCGCCCGCCGCCCTTGCCGCGCGCCGGGCCGAAACTGCCGCAAGCGCTCCCATCGATCATGCCTCCTATGTCACGATCCGGGATATCGCGACTTTGAAGACGTGGATTGCGCAGGCTCGTGAAACGGGACTGGTCTGTTTTGATAGCGAAACAACCTCGCTGGACGCGATGCAGGCCGAGCTTGTCGGTTTTTCACTGGCCATCGCCGACAATCGGCATTCCGCGCCGTTGTCGGTCAAGGCGGCCTATGTGCCGCTTGCGCATCGCGACGGGGTGGATGATCTGCTCGGCGGCGGCCTGGTCGAGGGGCAGATGGCTTTCGATGAGGCGATGGCCGAACTGAAAGCCCTGCTGGAAGACCCTGCGGTGCTGAAAATTGCACATAACCTGAAATATGACGCGCTGGTTCTCAAACGGCTGGGAATCGACATCGTCTCCTTCGACGACACCATGCTGTTGTCCTATGTCCTGGATGCGGGAACGGGTGGACATGGCATGGATGCGCTTTCGCAGCACTGGCTTGGCCACAAGCCGATCGCCTACAAGGATGTTGCCGGATCCGGCAAGACCAGGGTCACCTTCGACCGCGTGCCGATCGACAAGGCGACCACCTATGCCGCCGAGGATGCCGATGTCACACTCAGGCTGTGGCATGTTCTCAAGCCAAGGCTCGCCGGCGATGGCCTTGTGTCGGTCTATGAAAGGCTGGAACGTCCGCTGCTTCCGGTTCTGGTCGCCATGGAAGAGCGTGGCATCGTTGTCGACCGGCAGATCCTGTCGCGTCTGTCGGGTGATCTGGCGCAAAAGGCGGCCGCCCTGGAAGACGAGATCAAGACCATGGCCGACGGCGATTTCAACATCGGTTCGCCGAAGCAGCTTGGCGAGCTTCTGTTCGGCAAGCTCGGTTTGCCGGGCGGCACGAAGACGAAGTCGGGCCAGTGGTCAACCTCGGCCCAGGTGCTCGAGGATCTCGCCGCCCAGGGCCATGAGCTGCCGCGCAGGATCGTCGACTGGCGCCAGTTGACCAAGCTCAAATCGACATACACGGATGCGCTTCCGGGGTTCATTAATCCCGAAACCGGCCGCGTGCACACATCCTATGCGCTGGCTGCAACGACGACAGGGCGGCTTTCATCCTCCGATCCCAATCTGCAGAACATTCCGATCAGGACGGCGGAAGGCCGCAAGATTCGCACCGCCTTCGTGGCCAGGCCGGGCTGCAAGCTCATTTCGGCCGATTACAGCCAGATCGAATTGCGGGTACTGGCCCATGTCGCCGATATCGCACAGCTCGTGCAGGCCTTTGCCGACGGGATCGACATCCATGCAATGACCGCCTCGGAAATGTTCGGTGTGCCGGTTGAGGGCATGCCATCCGAAGTCAGGCGCCGGGCCAAGGCAATCAATTTCGGGATCATCTACGGGATTTCCGCTTTCGGTCTTGCCAATCAGCTATCGATCGAGCGTTCTCAGGCCGGCGAATACATCAAGCGCTATTTCGAGCGCTTTCCCGGGATCCGCGACTATATGGAGGCAACCAAGGCGTTTGCCCGTGACAGGGGCTATGTCGAGACGATCTTCGGGCGGCGCGCCCATTATCCCGATATCCGCTCTCCCAATCCGCAGGTCAGGGCATTCAATGAGCGCGCTGCCATCAATGCGCCCATACAGGGTTCGGCAGCCGATATCATCCGCCGGGCCATGGTGCACATGGACAGGGAGATTGCCGCGCATGACATGCCGGTACAAATGCTCCTGCAGGTACATGACGAACTGATCTTCGAGGTGCCGGACGAGGATGTCGAGCGCAGCATTCCGATGATCGTTTCAGTGATGGAAAACGCCGCCATGCCCGCGCGGGTTCTCAAAGTGCCCCTGAAAGTGGATGCGAGAGCTGCCTCCAACTGGGACGAGGCGCATTGAGGCGGCTGGCGTTGATGTGTTTGTTTGGAAATGGACCGAAGAGCATCCGTTTCGAGCAGCACAGATGCATGGGTCCACAAGGACAAGCTGCGTGTCTCACGGTGCCCTCACTTCAATGTGACCCCGTGGAGCGAATTTGACATTTGAGTGTGTGTTGCAGCACGCGGATGCAAATGCTGGAATCGAACCATTCTTTGAGCATCTCAGGCGTGGATGCAGGACATCATCATGGCCGGGGTCAGGGCCCTGGCGAGCGGAAGGGTTTCATATGACTGAAATCATCAAGGCACTGGCGGCAATCTGGTTCTTGTCCGTTTGCCTCACGCAGGCGTTAGTGGCAGCGGCGGCGGCCCAAACGGCAACGCCCGATCCGGTTGATTGGGCAGCGGTTGAGGCACAGGCGCGCGGCCAGACCGTTTACTGGAACGCCTGGGGCGGGTCGCAGACCATCAATGATTACATCGACTGGGTCGATGACATCTTGCAAGAGCGCTATGAGGTCAGCATCGTTCATGTGAAACTCGATGATACGGCCAATGCGGTGGCCAAGGTGGTGGCCGAAAAGGCGGCCGGGCGTGATAGCGACGGGTCGGTCGATCTGATCTGGATCAATGGCGAAAACTTCGCCTCGATGAAGCACAATGACCTTCTGTTTTCTCCCGGCTGGGCGACGAAACTGCCGAACTGGCGCTATGTCGATGTTGAAAACAAGCCGACCATCCTGACGGATTTCACCATAGCCACCGATGGGCTTGAAAGCCCCTGGGGCGGTGCGAAACTGGTCTTCTTCTATGACCTTGTGCGCACGGATACGGACAGTCTGCCCGATTCGGCGCAAGAGCTACTTGCCTGGGCGAAAGCCAATCCCGGCCGTTTTTCCTATCCGCAACCGCCCGATTTCATCGGTTCATCCTTTCTCAAGCAGGTGCTGAGCGAGGTGATCGATGACCGTTCGAAACTTCTTCACCCTGTCGATGAGGCGACATTCGAGCGTGATGTGGCTCCGCTTTTTGCCTATCTCGATGAGCTTCATCCGCATCTGTGGCGTTCGGGCAAGGCTTATCCGGCGAATTATCCGGACATGAAGCAGAAGATGGCCGATGGGGAACTGGACATCATTTTCGCCTTCAATCCCGCCGAAGCCTCGTCAGCGATCGCAGCCGGCGAATTGCCCGATACGGTGCGTTCCTTCACATTTTCAGGCGGAACGCTTGGAAACACGCATTTCGTCGCGATCCCGTACAATGCCAGTGCGAAAGCGGGAGCCCTGGTGGCCGCCAATTTCCTGATCTCGCCGGAGGCGCAATGGCGCAAGCAGGACCCGCAGATATGGGGTGACCCGACCGTTCTGGCCATCGACAAGCTGTCACCGGAGGATCAGGCGCGGTTTGCCGCACTGGATCTCGGGGTGGCGACACTGCCGCCAGAAGAACTGGGCCCTGCCCTCGACGAGCCGCATCCGGACTGGATGGAAAGGATCGAACAGGTCTGGCGTGAGCGTTACGGCGCCGGCAATTAGTGCGTCTGCTTTTTGTGCGTCTGCTTTTTTGTGTTCGACCAGACATGCGCTGGTTCGGCTGCGACATGCGTTCATGCACGGGCAGCGCGCGGAGACAGATGCCGATTCGCGCCCGGGCAACCTTTCTGAATGCCTGAAAGGTCACTCATCTTGAGGACCGGTTTTGCCCCGGCCAGGCTTGGACCGCCGTTGACCGCACTGATCCTGCTCGCCCCGGTGCTGTTCGGGCTGGCCGGAACGTTTCTGCCGGCTTTCGGTTATCTGCCGGCACTGGGTGGAAGCGGTTTTTCCCTGGATCCGGTCCGCGACCTTGTCAGCCAGCCCGCGATCCTGCGCTCCTCTCTGATCAGTCTGTGGACGGGTCTGGCAACCACCGTGCTGTCATTGAGCGTGGTGGTGCTTTTTGTCGGCAGTTGGCGCGGAACGCTGTATTTTCGCCGTATGGCAGCGACCATATCGCCGCTTCTGGCGATACCACATGCCGCGGCGGCCTTTGGTCTGGCCTTTCTGATTGCACCCTCGGGCTTCCTGATCCGCCTGATTTCGCCGCAGTTGACGGGGTTTGATCGTCCGCCCGATGTGCTGATCGTCCATGACGGCCTTGGCCTGACCATGATCGCCGGCCTGATCGTGAAGGAAATTCCGTTTCTTTTTCTCGTGACCCTGTCGGCCATGACCCAGATCCGGTCGGAAGAAACACGACGGCTGGCGGCCTCCATGGGCTATGGCCGTGTGGTGGGTTTCGTGTTTTTCGAATGGCCGCAGATCTACCGCCAGATCCGTCTGGCGGTGTTCGCCGTCGTGGCCTTTTCGACATCGGTTGCCGATGTCTCGCTCATTCTCGGCCCGACCCTGCCGGGGACCTTGTCAGTCCGACTGATCACATGGATGAACGATCCGGATCTGACCGGGCGTTTCATGGCCTCGGCCGGTGCTGTCCTGCAATTGCTGATAACCTGTCTTGCGCTTCTGCTTTGGCTCTTGGGGGAGAAATGTGTCGCAATGGTAGTCCGCCTTCTGCGGGACAAGGGACGGCGGTTGCGCCGGGATGGCTATGCGCGCGCGATCGGGCTCGCCATGATGCTGTGCGCGGCGGCAGCGGTTTTCGGCGGTCTTGTGGTGCTCGCCCTGTGGTCGGTTGCCGGCCTGTGGGCATTTCCCGAAACCATGCCGAAAAGCTTCACCATGGCAAACTGGGCCCGCGCCCTTCCGGGCATCGGCGAGCCGCTTGCCGTGACGGTTGTGACGGGGCTCCTGGCAACGCTGATTGCGCTCTTCTTGACCATCGCCTGCCTGGAGAGGGAATGGGAGGTTGGCCGCGGCGTCGGCAACCGGGCCCTGTTCTTCATATATCTGCCATTGATCATTCCGCAATTATCCTTTGTCTTCGGCCTGCAGGTCCTGGCTGTCTCGATGGGTCTGGATGCCAGTTTCACCGCCCTTGTTGGCGTGCATCTGGTCTTTGTCCTGCCTTATGTGTTCCTGTCGCTTGCCGATCCATGGCGTGCCTTTGATGCTCGCTATGATCATATTGCCGCCGGCCTTGGCCAGTCACGCCGCCGCGTTCTGTTGCGCATCCGCCTGCCCATGCTGCTCAGGGCCGTGCTGACGGCCGCTGCCGTTGGCTTTTCGGTTTCGGTTGCGCAATATCTGCCGACATTGCTGATCGGGGCCGGGCGCCTGACGACGGTGACGAGCGAGGCCGTGGCGCTTGCCTCCGGCGGCAATCGACGGATCATCGGGATTTATGCACTCCTGCAGTCTTTGTTGCCTTTCGTCGGTTTCGTGATTGCCTATGGTGTTCCGGCCCTGCTATTTCGCCATCGCCGCGCACTTCGTCATTAACGTATCGGGTTTGAAACAGACATCGTCACATCCATGATGTGACTGCGGCCCTTGGAGTTCGGGGCGTCAGGATATGATGCAGCACATGTCGATGATTGGTCTTCATCTGAGCGGGATCGAGATTCGCCTTGCCGATACGCTTCTGATTGCGCTTGAAGCGCATGTCCATCCGGGAACGGTCCTGACCGTCATGGGTCCTTCCGGATCGGGCAAATCGACACTGCTCGCCTATATTGGCGGTTTTCTGGACCCGGTCTTTGCGGCCCGTGGAAGGGTGCGCATCGACGGTGTCGATCTGACGGTCTTGAAACCGGAGGATCGTCGCACCGGGCTGCTTTTCCAGGACGCCTTGTTGTTTCCGCATCTCTCGGTCGGCGCCAATATTGCCTTTGCTATTCCGCAGGCCGTGCGTTCGCGCCGGCAAAGACGGGCCCTCGCCGAGGCGGCATTGCAGGAGGTGGGTCTGGACGGCATGTATGACCGGGACCCCGAAACCCTGTCCGGCGGGCAGAAGGCGCGGGTCGCCCTGCAGCGCGTTCTTGTCTCGAAACCACGCCTGCTTTTGCTGGACGAGCCCTTTTCGAAACTGGACATGGCCCTGCGGGCGCAAACGCGCGCCCTTGTCTTTTCAAAAGCGGCCGATGCCGGTCTTCCGGTCGTTCTGGTCACCCATGACAAAGCCGATGCCGAGGCCGCCGGCGGCTCGGTTTTTTCGCTTGGCGATGAAAATGGCATATGAACGGCCGGTTTGATTTTTCCTTGACGCAACCGTTACAACCCTGAGGCATGCGCTGGACAAGCGCTCTCCGTAACGCCGCTCAATCAGGAAATCATGATACCGCCTGATCAATTCACGACCGTCTCGCAGCTTCCGGTTTTTGATGTGATTCCCGCTCTGGTCGAGACACTCGACAGAACCGGGATTGC
>Ga0272441_10008578_pt1 | contig 16132 bp, 8 predicted proteins | sample SSMProp6N_FD_193582 | JGI IMG/M metagenome (GOLD analysis project Ga0272441, IMG submission 193582) | Marine sediment archaeal communities from Little Sippewissett salt marsh, Falmouth, MA, United States - SSM-Prop-6N | ecosystem: Environmental > Aquatic > Marine > Wetlands > Sediment ... | reverse complement strand
TTGGTTGCGCAGGGGCTCGACTAAGCCGCAGATCCCGCGTCGTCCCCAGCTGCTCTGGCGCGAAGAAATCGGCGGAAAGCTTGCCGCGCCGACGGTCGTCGGCGACCGGCTGTTCCTCCCACAGACCGACGAGCACAGCATCACCGCCCTGGACAGTGGAAGCGGCCGGCCGCGATGGGACTTTGTCACCGGCGCGAGGATCGACTCACCTCCGACCTACTACCGAGGAACGCTGATCTTCGGCTCTGCCGACGGCTGCGTCTACTGCGTGCGGGCCCGCGACGGCGCCCTCGTCTGGCGGTTCCGCGCCGCCCCGGCCGAAAGGTTCATCGCCGCGTTCGGCCAGCTCGAATCGGCCTGGCCCGTCCACGGCAGCGTCCTCGTGATGGACGGGACCGCCTATTTCGTCGCGGGACGCTCTTCCCATCTGGATGGGGGCCTCTATCTCTTCGGCCTCGACGCCGTTAGCGGCGCCGTCCGCTGCCGCAAACGATTGGAGGGCCCCTACTACGACGTCGAAAACGTCTCGCAGAACTACCGGCTCCCGATGGGCGCGCTGCCCGACATCCTGCAAGGCGACGGCCGGCTCATCTGTATGCGCGAGAGGGTATTCGACGCGAAGCTCAAACAGCAGAGAATCCCAGCCCGCCAGATGCCCGATTGGGTGAGCAGCAAGGCCGGGCTTCTCGACGACTCCTACTTCAAGCGCACCCCGTGGCAACTCGGCGGCACCAACGCCTACGCCCGGATCATCGTGCACGACGAGGAGAGCGGCTATTTCGTCCGCATGTTCGACAGCCTGCGCGGCCTCGATCCCAACGTGTATTTCACGCCGGGCAAACAAGGCTATCTGCTCTTTGCCATGGACAAAGCCGGCGGCAAGGAGACCTGGCAGAAACGCATCGGTATCCGCGTCAACGCCATGGTCGTCACCGACCGCCTGCTGGTCGTGGCCGGCTATCCCGACGTGGTGGACCCCGAGGACCCGCTCGGCGGATTCGAGGGGCGCAAAGGCGGCGTCCTCGCCGTCTTCGACAAGACAAGCGGCGCGACGCTCTGCGAGCAGACCCTCCCATCCCCAACGGTCTTCAACGGGGCAGCCGCCGCAAACGGCCGCCTCTACCTCGCCATGCAGGACGGCACCATCGCTTGCCTGGGCAACTGACCTGCCTTGCACATCACAGACGACCTGCCGGGAGGCGCAGAGATCTTTTGGCTCCGGCCGCGGCACGGTTGCGCTTAAACGGGACATCACGCGCGAGGCGGGTGAGTTCTATCTCTTCGACGAAACGCGGCAGAAACTCTACGAGGGCGATCTGACGCTGCTGGATGTCCAAGGGATGCCGAGAGAAAGAGCCCGCTAAAAGTCCCGCGGGATTCAGAAACCTGCTGGTTTGTCTCAACTCGTCAGCACGTTGTCATGTTCAACCAAGTGAACCATCCGGCCCAGGAAGGAGTAATCTGGCTCATCCGGTTTTCCTCGCGTGGATATGCTTCGACGGACTGTACGTCTGATAACGTCGCGACTATTGCCATAGAAAGGGTTGCCGGGTATAAGACTGGCTTCGGCGCCACCCTGGTGTGTTACGAGTGATTCCGGCGTTGCGCATGGATATCATTACCGGACGTAAGGCTCGCCCTCGGGAGGTGGATCGACGGCGCCGGGCGGTGAGGATATGTGTTTCGGGCTCAGAAACGCCCTCTGATTCGATTTCGCTTGACAATAATGCCGCAAAAAGTTAAGCTGGATAAACTCGATGGAGGGTTCTTTTTGAAAGGGATGCTAACGAGATGAACGCAAAACGCGCGGTCTTCGCCATCATCGTCGGTGGTCTTGTACTGGCTTTCTCGATTTCCCGGGCCGTGGTGGACACGAGCCGGATCGAGACGGTCAAGGGCAAGAACGTCCTGACACAGCAAGACTTACAGATTATCGACGATTTCATGGACGACGCGGTCGGTGATATCGTGCGGACGGTCGATTTCACCGAAGTGGCGAAAATCCGCACGATCATTCTGAACTATCAGAGCACGCAGGCTCAGTACGCGAATCAGTATTCTCAGTCGGCTTATGCGCGTATTTCGGCCGGTTTGCAGGCGGCCCAAGACATTTCCGATCCGGCCCGGCGGTTCAAGGTCATGACGAATCTGCTGATCCTGATCGACAGCCTGGGCTACCCGCCTCTGGCGGACCTGGCGGTGGCGATGATTCCGCACGACAACAACGCCGTGCGGTACTGGGCGGTCCGCTCGGCGACCAGTCCGGCGCTGTGGGCCAGGTTGGAGCAGAATCAGTCCGGCGCGGCCCAGTTGGCCGGCCGAATCCTGGTCGAGTGCAGCGCGGTCGCCGATAGCAGCAGCCCGGAGGTCCTGAACCTCATGGCCGAATTCGCCGGGCGCCGTTCCACCGCCGCGGCCGAGCAGTTGCTCGCTCGCGTCGCCGACACGCGAATCTCGCGGTACGCCGATTGGAGCGTCAAATACGAGCTGGTGGACGGCACCGTTTTGCGGCTCCTGAGCGACAAACTTGCCTCCGGCGCCGCCAAGCCGGAATTGGCGAAACGTTTCGGCCAACTTACCTCGTTTGTCATTCAGCGGTATATTAAAGGCCAGCAATTAGGCGTCCTGCCGGCAAACTCGAGGAACTACCTGGCCTCCGTGGTGGCCGAGGTGGAGAACAAGTGCCTCAGCAAGCTGATGGGGGCTCCGCAAGCGACTCTGACGATGGCGTTGCAACAGAATGACGTTAACGCACTTCAGGCCGAGCACGACCGCCTGTTGGGCGCGGGCAATCAGGCCGGGGCGCTGGTCGGCCGGCTCAACTTCACCTACGGTTCGCCCGGCAGCAACCGCAGCACACCGTTGGCCTTGCCCGATCCGCCGCGAAGCCAGGCGGTGGCAGGGACGCAGACGCCCCCGCAACAGTAACCCCCGGCGAACAAGATCAAAGATCAAAAATGCGGAATCCCGGCGTGTCGGGATGACTTCCTCATTTTTGCGTTTTACTACTTGCTTTTTGATTTGCCTCTCGGGGCAGGTGCACCATGAGAACTCCAGCGGTAGTTTGCACAATGCTGTTGTTTGTTGCGGCCGGGTGCGGTAAGCCCACCTGCTACTGGTATCATCCCGAAAGAGATCTCGAACGGGCCCGGGAAGACTACTGTGCCTGCAAACGCTACGCCCGTCAGGAGGCTCGCGAGGCGATGGCCGACGAATATCCGGGTTTTGCCCGTACCCCGGGCACCCTGTCGTATTCGCACGGCGCTGTTCCCGACGACATTTTCCCCGCCGGCGACCGGATCGATACCTGGCTCTCTGATGGCCAGATGTACGAGCAGAACGTCTTCGCCGGCTGCATGAAGAAACGGGGCTACACGAAGATCAAGGCCCATCGCCTGCCCTCGCACCTGCGCACCCGGAGCCTTTACCTGGGCGCCATCGCGGGAGAATAAACGCTCGTGAAGCGGATTTCGTGAAGCGTATCTCGGGGCAACCGTCGCTGCACGTATCACGCGCAGGAGAGGAAACCGGCTGTGGAGGTCAAAATGCGCCGGCGGAAGCTCGTACGCTGCTCCCTGTCTTGCTGCTCCTGGAGGTCCTTGAAGCTGGCGCGACAGAAGTGACAACCCAGAGTCGTCAGGTGGAAATCCACGTAGTCGAACCATTCCGGCGACAACGTTTCCAGCAGGAACGCCCCCAGCGTGCTGCGGCTCGGGCAGCTCAGGCGCTGTGCCTCCCAGACCTCGGTCAGAAGGTCTTGGGAGAATGACATGGAGATTTCCGTCGTTCGGCAGTGCGCCAGGACGTTGGCCCGGATGCGCTTGAGACAGCGGTGCTTGACGACTCTGACCAATCCCTTGCTGACGTCGAGCAGCCGGGCCACGTCGGCGTTGGACAACTGGCAGTAGAACACCAGCTCGGCAATCTTCAGATCGCGAAAGTTGAGCGCCTTTTGCAAGTCCCCAACGAAGCGGCGCAGGGCCTCGCCCAGAATCTGCTGCTGCAATCGGTGCTGTTCGTTGCGACTGACGCACCATGTCACGCTGGGTCCGGGGGCCGAGACCTGGGCGAGCGGATCGCTCTGGGCGTCGTCCGTACCCGTGCGATAGACGTCCTGAATCAGGCACACGGCCCGCGCCCAGCGGGTACGAAAGCGGTTGACGATCTCGTTGCGCAAGATACCGAAAAGATAGGTTTCGAGGCTGACGTGGATTTGCAGGTTGTTGACCACCCTGATGAACGAAGTGAACGTTTCCTGAACGATGTCCTCAGCGTCCGCCGGCTGGGCGACGCGGGCCAGGGCAAAACGCAGCAGACGTCCCTGGTATTTGTCGATGAGGCGGGACCAGGCATCGGCGTCCCCTCGCCGAATGGCTTCCAGTACACCTCGTTCTGACTCCGGCGCGTCGCTCATACACTATTATGGGACAACTGATTCCGCTAACAGTTCCCTCCTCTATACTCTTAAGGGACGATTTTTGTTCTTTGCTCACTTTTTCCGCCCGGGCAGGATCGGAGCATCCTTTTCGGCCTCTTCTTTGCTGTCATCGGCCATTTTATTGACCGGACCTAAATATTGGTCCAGCCATTTGACGATTTCGGCGTGGTACTGCCCCTGATATTCCGAGGGCAGACAATGCTCGCCGGGAAAGACGATGTGCTTCTTGTGCCTCTCAGGGGTTCCCAGCAACTCGAACAGGGGTTTCTGGGCCGTTTCGTAGGGGAACAGCGAATCCTCCCTGCCGTTAAGCATGAGGATGGGAATGGTAACCCGTGGGGCAAAGTTCGCCGGGTCCGAGGCCGGGTGCCTCGTGCAGGCGCAGATGCCGGCCAACAGGAAGATTCCCGTTCGAAAGCGGCTTTCGGTGGCAATCATCACAGAAGCCATCTGTCCACCCCACGACAGACCAACGAAAGCGAGCTTCTCAGTGTCGATGTCATCGCGTCTCTGGAGATAGTCGATCGAGCGCCGCAGATCCTGCGATCTCTGCACGTAGAGGTTCCGGCTTTGCGTTCCTTCGGGGGGGTAAAATGGTTTTTCCAGCATGCGATCGTAGGTGCCCTTGTAGAAGGGCAGGATGACGGCCCGCCCGGAGCGGATGATGCCGACGAGCTCGGAGGTATAGGCCCGCTCGTCCCAGGGGCCGAATCGGGATCCGCCGCTGGGATACCAGACGACGATCTGGTAAGGGGGCGCCGCGTTCGTGGGCAAATGCAGATAGGCAATAACACGGTCGTTGGGATAGGCCGTGTCAAAGGTGATGCGCTCGCGTCGACAGTAACCCAGCTCGTCATCAACGGACTCGACGCGTGCGTTCAGCTCCGTCTTGTCGTACCGATACCAGGTGTCGATATACGATTTGAACACCTCATCGGAGACCGGTTTGAAGCGGGAAAAATCGCGGTATTTGTATTCGACCGGCTCGAACGCGGGCGCCGGCACCGCCTCGCGGCCGCCGATATACCGAACGCAGCGCAGTCCGTTGGCCGGGTCTCGGTCCCACGGGGAGCGAAAGGCGCCGTTGATGAAGGCGGTGTCGTACTCGTTCCACGTGCCGCCGAGCATGCAGCGGACGCTCTCATTCCCCTCGATGGCGTTGTAGCACCATTCGCGCACGTTTCCGGCGGCGTCATACAGGCCGAAGCGCCCCATGCCCTTGTGGCTGGCGACGGGGGCCGGACCGTCGCCGAAATTGCTCAGGCGCGTGATTCGGTACGGCTGATCGTCGGCGCGGGCCGCGTAGGTCCAATGAAAAATCGTCGGCAGGTCCTTGCCACAGAACCGGGCGTAGGCGACGGCCTCGTACCAGCTAATACCGCCTACCGGGTAGAATTCCCGCCCCGCAGCATGGGTCCCGTTGCTCCAGGTCGCCGGGCCCGGGCGCCCCGTCGCGTCACGAAACCCGGCCATCGCTTCCGACCAAGGCACGGTTTTGCCGTCCCGGACAAACGGTTCCTGCCAGTAGTCGGCGTTTTCGTAACCGCCACGATCGACGAAGGTTTTATACTCGCTGTTGGTCACTTCGCATTTGTCGATCAGATAGGCCGGGGCCGAATCGATGGCGCGCGTGCCGTGGTACAGCAACTCCTGCTTCAGCGTCGCCGGCGGTATCCAGACCATCTCGGACGGGCAGTGGGCCTTCTTCTGCAAGGCGAAGTTTGCGTACCTCAGCGGCAGGCCGGCCAGATCGGCTTGCGGCCAGGGCAAATCGTTGGACAGGACCACCTCCAGGGAGACGTATCCAGTCCTTTGCGCCCGCCACCTATATGTCCCGAAGGGGATTCTGACGCCTCGAATGGGGGCGCGGCCGAGATATTTCCATTCCGGCCGTTGCCCCTCGTATTTGCTGATGAAGACGCGCGCTCCCGGCGGGTCGGTAAGAATCGTGTGCTGCCGGGACATCTGCGGCCAGCGATTGACCAACAGGGGATCGTCGGGAATGTAGCGCTCCGCCCGTTTGGCGAGGAAGAAGGCGTCGCAGTAGTTTTTCTGCTCGATCAGGTCGTCGATGCGGGCCATCGCGCTCTGTTGGGCCCACCGGGTCGTGTAGTGTTTCCAGGCAACGGCCGCGGCGATCGCGCTGACGAGGACCAGGACGGACGTCATGACCACCCCCACCTTGCGGCGGCGCACGAATTTGCAGATGAGGTCGCGGACGCCCGGCGGCTTGGCCTGGATGAGCCGGCCGCTGAGGTAGCGGCGCAGATCGTCGGCCATTTCGCCGGCGCTCTGGTACCGCCGGTTCGGGTCTTTCTCAATGGCCTTGCAGCAGATGGTGTCCAGGTCGCCGGGGATGTTGCGGTTGACCTGTCGCGGGCGACGCGGGTCTTTCGTCAGAATATGTCCGATGAGCTGCTGCTGCGTGTCGTCCTGGAAAAGAGGTTCCAGCGTCAGCAACTCGTAGAGCGTCACTCCCAGGGAGTAGATGTCGCTGCGGTGATCCAGTTTGCGGGGGCCGTCGGCCAACTGCTCGGGGCTCATATACCGGGGCGTCCCCACAAAGGACTCGGTGACTGTCATCGCGCGTTCTTCGCAGATGCGGGCGATCCCGAAATCGAGCAGGACGAGGCGGCCGTCACGGGCCAGGATGAGGTTCGAGGGCTTGACGTCGCGATGGATGACGCCCTCGTCATGGGCGTAATCCAGCGCCTCGGCCACCTCGCTGATGAGGCGTGCGACGCAGGGAAAATACTCGTGGTCCGATTCGCATTGTCGCAACAAATGGGAGGGGCGATCGGCTGCGGCGCCGGAATCCCCCGGCTTCGATGTCCCCGAACGGGCCGCGCGCAGATCTTCGATGGCCTGGTCGAGGTTCAGCCCGTCAAACATCTCCATCGCGAAATAGCAGACGTTGTTCTCGGCGCCTTCGGCGTAGACCGTCACGATGTTGCGGTGACGCAGCTTCGCCGCGGCCCGCGCCTCTCGATGGAACCGCTCGATGCCGGCGGCGTCCCGACCGAAACCCAGGGGAAGAATCTTCAACGCCACCCGCCGGTTCAGGGAGACCTGCAACGCCTGGTACACCACACCCATGCCCCCGGTGCCCAGGCGTCGTTCGAGCTTGAAGTCGCCGATCCGAACGTTGGGCTCCAGGGCCACCAGCGGGCCGCCGGCCGCCTCGTCCTGCACGGGGGCCTCGCCCTTTTCGGGGGTGCGGGGAACCGGTTTCAGGCCCGCCCGCGCGCGGACCACGGCGCCGGCGCAGAGGTCACACACTCTCAGGTGGCGTTTCCACGCCGTAACCTGTTCGGCCGAGGCGCTGCCCTCGACAAATGTCGCAATCTCCCGCTGTGACAGACAATCGTGCACGAATCCGCATCTCCGCCTATCAGTTCCACGATTCTACGCACCATTATACCTGCTTGCGACCCTTTTTACCAGCGCGCAGGACTTCTCATGCCTTTTTAGACAGAGTTGGCGCAATTGGGTTCCACGGCGCGGTCGGGAACAGCGATGGTTGTGGCGGGGCCGGGGCCGATGGCTCCGGTGGACGGAGTGGAAAACGTCAAGGCCGCGAGCGGAGGAGGCTCGCGGCCTTGATTGCCGGAGATAAAGGAGCGTTATTCGAAACAGCAGTCCAGCCACAGGTAAATCAGGGCAATGAGGTCGTCGAAGTCGATCTCGCCGTCCTCATTGAGGTCCTGGCAGAAGACGCAGCCGGTTTCGGGGACGAAGAGGTAATCCTCCGTCTCGCCGATCTCGTATCCGTCGTCCGGGCCGGAGCCGCCGTTGCCGAGCATTTCGGGACCGATCCCGCCCTTCCAGGGCTGCTCCGACAGCGTGATTCGCATCCAGAGCTCCTCGGGGCCCTTTTCGCGGTGCCACGCGAGAAACGCCGGTGTGCTGAGGCGATGCAGACCCTCGGGCAAGCCGAAGAGATACTGGTTCTGCACGGCCCACTCGGAAACGTACCGGTCGCCGGAGAGCATGTCGGGGTCGGTGATACTGTCGTCGTCCCAGTCCCCGTCGCGGTTCCAGTCGCACCAGACGTTAACCCAGAGGTCCGTGCCGGGCTCGACGACGTTGACCAGGTAGTCGAAGCTGGCCCAGTCGCCCTGCGGCATCTCGATGGGGAAGAGGACGCCGTCGTCGGCGCCGTCGAGGTCGGCCTGGTTGGCTTCGGGGTCGATGTTGTTGACGCCGTCCTCGTCCGGACCCTTGTCGGCTTCGTGTTCGAGGGAGACGGCTTCGCCGAGATGCGCCACGGCCAGCGGCTGGCGGTGAATCGCTCCGCGGGGCCGGCCGTCGCGGTCGTCGAACACGGTCGGGAAATAGGCCTGGACGATGCCGGTGCCGCCGTCGGCGTAGGCGGTCATGCGGGCGCTGTGGTCGTTCGAGCTGTCGGGCGCGTCGCCCAGATCGAACTCGGCCGGGGCGATGGCTTCGCATCCGATGGTCAGCACGCCTGCGCCGGTGCTGCGGCCGTAGCCGCCGATCTCGATGAGGTATTCCTGGCCGGTGACTACGTCGAACGTGATCTGCGACTGGAGCCCGCAGAAGTCGTCGTTGCACGCGATCAACCGGTTGCGATCGACGGGACACTCGCTGCCCTCGTAGATCGTCAGCATCGTGTCATATTCGCTGTCGCAAAGACTGACCGTGGCGATCCCGGTGCACGAAGGTGCGTAGAGGTACCACAGGTTTGGTCCTCTGGTGCAGAGCCCGGGACCGTCGGCGGTGGCGAGCGTCGTATCGAAAGGCAGATCGACGACTTCCGTCACCGGCTCGGCGTGCGCGCAGTCGTCGTTGCCCGGGCCGTAGAAGGCGAGCATCTCGATTTCGGAGCGCGACAGCGCGCGGCTGTAGATGCGGACGTCGTCCATCGTGCCGTCGAAGTACGACACGGGCAGTTGCTCGCCGTCGAAGTGCTCGGCCTCCGAGCCAACGCCCAGAAATCCGTAGCGGGTGTTTCCGGTCCCGAACGTGCGCCCGCCGAAAGCGGTGGCGTCCACGGCGCCGTCGACGTAGATCGTCATGATCCCGTTGTCAAAGACACCGGCGACGTGGTGCCACTGGTCGTCGTCGATCCGCACGCGACCGGGCAGATCCACCTGGCCCAGATCGGTCATCACGTCCCAGCCGACCTGGCCGGCCTCGCCGGCGCTGCCGTTGATCTCCAGCCGCCAATATTCATTGCGGTCGAAGGAGACGATGATCTGGTCGGCTTCGCTGCTCGTGCGGACCCAGGTCGTCACCGTCACGGCCGACAGACCGGCGCGGGCGTATTGCAAGTTCTTGATCGCCACGTAGTCGTCCCGCCCGTCGAACTCCAGGGCACCGCCCTTGAAGCCTTTGGCCCAGACGGGCCCGCCGCGGAGCTTGCCGTCGTTTTTGTTTCCCGAGGCGTCGGCGGCGGTGTTGCCGGAGGTTTCGTCCAGCTTCCACCACGCCGCCATGCTCGGATCGACATCGCCGCGACCGTCATCGACGTCGCGGTCATCCTGAGCGAAACTTATCGAAACTATCACCATGCACGTCACCACCAATGACGTAAAGATCCATCTCTCATTCATGGTACAATCCTTCCATCAGAAACATTGTGTCCGTTGGCGTTGCGTCTTGCAGACGGTACGCCCCCATCCCTGGCGTGGATGCACAATGTCTCCCCTCGGCGAGCGCCGCGTACGGCGGGTGTCCTTGTCACTATTCAGCGGGCCTCATCTTGCGACCCGCACCCCCAGGCATCGGGTCAGACGCGTCTGCCCGGTTGTTGCACATTCCACTGTAGTAGTGCCGTCAGCGGGCCGGCCCGTAACGGTTTTTTCGCGCCCGGGCCCGGGACGGGTCGGGATCCGTCACAGTAGAAGAAGGAAAGGGACGTGAAGCGGCGGCTCGTGCGAGATCCGCGTGACGAGATACGCTTCACGCGCATTGACTTTTGGCTTTGCCCGGCCGGATTGTGGCGAACAAAACGCTCGACGCGGCGCTATCAGTATGCGATAATACTGCCGAAGCTGTGTTTCGAGTATGAGGTGGAATGCTATGGAAACGAAAACGGGCCTGGAAATCCGCGACAAGGGGGACGTTGCCGTCGTGGCGTTCACGCATAGCTGCATCAGCGACGTTGAGGAGATCAGCAACGCCTCGGCCCAACTGAAAAACTACGTCCAACAGAAACGGCCCGGCAAGATGATCTTCGACTTTGCCGGCGTGAAGTTCTTCTCGTCCCAGGTCCTGGGCCTGCTGCTGGAAGCGCGGGCGCATCTCCAGGCCGACGCCGGGAAGGTGATCGTCAGCGGCCTCAGCACCCAATTGGAGCGCGTCTTCAAGATCACCAACCTCAACAAGATCTTCACCTTCTACCCCAGCGCCGACGCCGCCCTGAGCCAGTAGGCCGCACCGGGACAGCGAAGCCGGCCCCGCCCGCTCACGGCCCATCAATACGCATACGTAATCTCAAGCTTCGCAGCGTATTCCGGAGATACGGCGTGGTCGCGCGATCCCAAAGCGAGATTATGAATTCCCGGTTACTGTGCAGCTACACCTCCCAACTGCGATTCAGATAATCCCGAACCGTCCAGCGCCGGGGGACCGTAGCCTCCGTCTCTGGCAGATAAGAAATGTTGCGGCCGCAATGTCTTCGGCTATTGGTGGCGTTTACTCCTGGTCCTGATCCTCGGAAGCCGGCGGCACCCAATCGCGGTTCGGATCGTAGGTGATTTGGATTTTGGCGGCGCGGTCGAAGTTGGGGTGGGCGCAGCCGAAGAACTCGATGTCCCGGCTGTTCTGGGCGTCGCCCGAGTAGAGGATGGCGATGGCGTTGCCGGGCAGCCAGCCGGGCTGGTCCACGATCTCCTGGACTACGGCGCCGATGTCGTCGCTGGCATACCAGTTCATGGGCGCCAGCGTCTGCGCCTGCCAGGTCCAGGGCACGAGGGCGTCGGTCACGAGGCGGTCGTACAGGTCCGGATTCGCCTCGGTGAAGTCGGTGGGATGGAGGGACGCTTCGGCCTGTACCGCGCCGGCCACGGGACCTGCGAGACTGTCGCTGCCGGCAGAGACCTTCAGGAAGGCGCTGAGGATCTCGCTGCCGGGCGGGATGTCCACGTTTTTAAAGCGCATCCCGCTGCTGTGCCGGCCGACACGCAGGAACTCGGAAAGGGTCGTTTGGTCGAAGTCCGAGGCGTAGGCATCGTCCTCGTCGACGAGGACCTGAAACTCCCGCGTCACCGTGCTCGGGATCTCCAGGGTGACGGTGGCTGGGTTGGACATCCGCCCGGAAAGACTGTCGATACCGTCGAGGGCGTGGAAGACGAACCGGTCCCGTCCCATGAACGTGGGATCGGGTCGATAGATCAGCTCGTTGTCGTCCTCACTGAGCAGATCGTAGAGGCCCACGGGTTCGCCGTCGGGCTTGGTCAGCTCGCCGTGGGCGGGCAGCGAGAGAAGGGCGTAGATGAGCCCGCCGGGCGGGTCGGGCAGGCCGTCGTCGGTGGCGCTCAGGACGATGGTCGCGGGGCTGTTCCACAGGGTCGCAACCTTCGTGCTGCGCGCGACGGGCACCTGCTGGCTCACCGGAGAGGGCGAAACCGGCGCGCGACCCGTGTCGAGGGCGTAGGTGATGTTCAATCGGGCCTTGTCCCGGCCTATACTGTCGTAGGAAGAGAACTCCAGCTCCTGGCCGTGGTAGACCCGGCTCGAATAAATCAAAACCAGGGCGTTGCCCTTCTCCCAGTCGGGCCGATCGACGATCTCCTGCACGATCTCGGCGAGGTTCGGGCTGCTGCAATACGTATGCAGCGGCACGCTGTCTTCGGGTCCCCACATCCAGGGCACGGCGGCGCTGGTCCGCGCCAGCTCCAGAATATCACGGTCGGCCGACCGGAAATTGGCGGCGTCACCGGCGGCTTCGCCGTGCAGGATGCCGTCGATGGGGCACTTGATTTCGGGTGTGGCTGCGCTGATCTGGAGACGCGCTTCGAGAATCTCGCTCTCCGGCGGAATGTTCACTCTCGCAAAGCGCAGCACGCTCGTATGCAATCCGACGTAGAGAGGGTTGCCCTCGCTGTTTTGATTTCTTCCGGAATTCCCGATACAGGCATCGTCCGCCGACGTCTCGATCTCGAGTTCGCACGTTTCCGTATTCATGACCATCAGCGTGACGGTGGCGGTGTTGGAGGCTCCGCCGTCAGGGGAGGTGCCTGCGTCGTCGACGTAAAACGTGAAGGTGTCCCGTCCCACGAAGTCCTGGTCGGGGAAGTACGTCAACTGGCTGGCGAAGTTGGCCAGCGTGGTCGGCTCGGTGAGGAACTGGCCGCGACTGTTCAACTGCCCGTGTTGCGGCAGCGAGGCCACCGTGTAAGAAAGCTCGCCCGGCGGATCGGGCTGACCGTCGTCCGTGGCGTCAAGCTCGAACGTCGTGGCACGCTTCGGGCGCACAAACACCATCATATCCTGCGCCAACGGCGGCGTATCGCCGCCTGTGATCGACAGGCCGCCGGATGCAGCGTAAGCGTCGGGTGGATCAGGAGTGTCGTCGACAGCAACGCACGTAGCCAAAGCCATGTGGGTCTTGTTGCTTCCAGCGTTCAGGGGGCACTGATCAGAGAGTGACGTGCTCGAGATTAACGAGTAGTACTGCTCGTCGCAGGTCAGGTCACGCTTGTGGGTGACGCGGATGGTGTACATTCCGGGCTCGGGCGGTTTGGGGATGTAAATCTGCTCGATGTTGTCGTGCCGGTTGTCACCGGTTCCGGCGGGGGCGCAGGGATCGGCCGGGTCGAGCACCCACGGACAGTAGCGCAGTGCCCCGTCCGGTGTGACCAGGCGAAGATCCAGATCATGGATCAGCCGCACGGTGGGATCATCGTGCTTGTTTGTTGTCCCAATCGCGGGGTCCGTCCAGCACAAAGTGATACGAATCGGCGCCTCGTCGGTAACGTACGCGTAGTATTCGTCGGCTGGGTTGCTCTGGTCGAGCTTGCCCTCGATCACGAGCTTGCCTTCGGGGGCGTAGTGGTGGTCCTGGAGGAGCTCGGCGGCGGCGGTGGCGTTCATGAGTCCCCAGCCAAACTGGTAATCGGGCCCCGGCCGGCCCAGGTCGTCGGCGGTGTGGAGGATCAGGCCCTTGAGCGTGCTGGCGCGCATGGAATCGCCGGGAAAGAGGCGGTCGTAATATTGCACGAGCAGGACGGCCGCTCCGGTGGCAGTGGGGCAGGCCATACTCGTGCCTTCGCGGGATTCGTAGGTGTTGGTGCCCTCCTCTTCGTCATAGCAGGCGGAATACACGTCTACGCCGGTGGCGACGATGTCGGGCTTGATGCGTCCGTCGTCCGTCGGTCCCCAGCAGCTAAAGTCCGTCATGGTGGCCTTCGACAGGCCGCGTGTGCCGTCCAGAATCGCATCGTCCACGGCGCCGACCGTCATGACGTTTTTCGCAACTCCCGACCCGGAAATCGTGCCGTAGCCGCCCCAGGCCTCGCCGTCGCCACGCGGACACGTGCTCGGGTCGTACGTCGTGGACGACCACCCGGACCAGGTCCAGTAGAAGACGGGATCGCCCGGTTCGGGATTGTCGCCGCGGTCGTTTCCCGCCGACGTGAAGGCCAGGTAGTAAGGGTGGTGGTACGCCACGTCATCCCATTGACGTGAGACTTCCCCGTATTGTCCAAACCACTCTTCGCGTGACATGGGACCGTCCCAGACGGGGTTGTACCAGTACCACCCGGTGTACTCGGGGTACTCTTCGCTCTCGGCGTACACCCAGCCGGCGAGAAAGCCGTAAGAGTGGTTGGACACGTAGATTTTGTCTGTCTGGCCCGGTGCGTCGGCGGCCCACCAGGACATCTTGGCGGTGTCGTCGTCCCAGTTGTAGGACTCGATCCGGACGCGGGGCGCCATGCCTTTGGCCGCCGGGTCGAGACCCCGGGCGGCGATGGTACCGACCACGTGAGTGGCGTGGCCGGAGATTTCGGCGGCCTCCCGGGCCGTGACGCGCGAGAGACCCTGGGCGTCCTGGAACTCCGGGTGGTCGGGGCAGACCGACGCGCCGTCCCAGATGCCGACGATGAACCCTTCGCCATCCAGGTCCCAGGGCGACAGGTCCCTGATCCGGTCGGCGCCGACAGAGACGGCCGCTTCGACGTTGTTCGTCACGTAGTACAGGGGCCGACCGTCGCACAGGGCCATGATCTCCCGCACGCGCTGTCCGTCCACCTGGCGGATCGGCATACCGTTCTGCAGCGCCCAGGCGAGAGCCTCGGCCTTGCGCGCCTGGCTTTCGGCGCGCAGACGCTCCACGTACGCATCGTGAGCGCCGGGGGCGCTGAGATCCAACGCCCCGTCGGCATATGCGACCGGGACACGCAAAACGCCGCACTGAAGCAGCACACACACCAGCAGCAGCAGCAGCAGCAGCGCGCGGACCGGCGGTGCGAAACGCCGCCGCATCGCTTCGGAACCACTGGCCGGGTGGGACGTGTCACCTGAAAATGCACGCACGGAAGCTTTCATCTTTCCTGCCCTCCTTTTTCTTGAGGCTACCTGGGATTACGTAGGCATTGCAGCTCCTCGTGGACGAAGAGCCGGCGCCCGGGGTGTTTCCGCTCACAAAAGGCTGTCCGGATTTCACACACAGCATTCTCTCGCGATCTCTTGCCGGCCGGATTCCCTCTCCGCTCCTGCCGGGTCGATTCCGCACAACTCGCCGACGCGCCTCCGACAATGGACGATACGCGCCTCGCGGGCCACTCCCTTGAATCGAAGCTTGTATATCCGTTCTCAGGTCATTATACGCTCCGGCCGTATCGCCCGTCAACCCCATTCTCTATAGACTTGCGGGGTTTTCATGGCAGGAACACCGAAGGTGCAATGGCAGGCAGGTATCAACGTCGCAACGTGGGCAAGAAAATAGCCCCTGAGCAAACGGAGGGAGAGGAAGCGAGACTACCCAGGGGCCATAATTGCAACATTATATAAGTATTTATACGTAGTATAGCGTCTGTTGGGGTCTTCGTCAAGGTTTGATTGCCTAGAAAAATACTGGGGCCTATAAGAATTCCGCCGGGTAGAAGTCGAACCGGACGCCAAGGTGCCGTCGGCGTGCTCGTCGGAGGTGGCTGCGGCAACCTCCAATCCCGATGTGCGGCGGAAGCGTGCGCGGCGCAAAACGGGTATTTGGGGGACTCGCCGCGTGTCTTTCCAGATTGGCGTATCTGTTGCGAGAGCAGCGAACGCGAGTGTTCGACGGGCGTAAGATAAGGGTTGAATCAGCCCGCTCTTTGCGCGATAATGAAGCGATAGCTGTCCGACGACTGGATCAGCGAGCGGACAGGATCGCCGTTCGGCAGTAAATGAGAGGAGTTCAGCAAACAACTTCTGGCGCAAGCGATGTTGGAAGGGCCAAAGCATGTACGTTGCACCGCAGTTTTCGGTCTTTATGGTCAATAAGCCAGGCGTTCTGGCCCTGGTTCTGAGCGAGTTTGCCGCCGCCAAGGTGAACATTACGGCCATTACCATGATGGATTCCGCCGAGCACGGTGTGATGCGGGTGGTTTTCGAGGACCCGCAGGAAGCCCGAGACGTGCTGGACGGTCTGAATATGCCGTACAACGAGACGGAGGTGCTGTGCGTGAATCTCGCCAACAAATCCGGGGCGTTGGCCACGGTGGCCGAGAAGCTGGCCAAGGGACA
>Ga0272441_10008577_pt1 | contig 16133 bp, 7 predicted proteins | sample SSMProp6N_FD_193582 | JGI IMG/M metagenome (GOLD analysis project Ga0272441, IMG submission 193582) | Marine sediment archaeal communities from Little Sippewissett salt marsh, Falmouth, MA, United States - SSM-Prop-6N | ecosystem: Environmental > Aquatic > Marine > Wetlands > Sediment ... | reverse complement strand
CACCGTGGACTACAACCTGTGGGCCGGCCCCGCTCCGATGGCGCCCGTCACGCGGAAGAACTTCCACTACGACTGGCATTGGCTGTGGCACTACGGCTGCGGCGAGCTTGGCAACAACGGCATCCATCGCGTGGACATGGCCCGCCTCGGCCTCGGCGTCACGGGCCTCGGCCAGGCCGCCCTGAGCTACGGCGGTCGCTTCGCCTGGGACGACGCGGGCGAGACGCCCAACACCCAAGTGGCCATCCACGATTTCGGCGACAAGACGATCGTGCAGGAAATCCGCAACCTGCCCTCGCGCGGCTACCGCCGGCCCGGCGGCGTGGTTTTCGAGGGCACCGACGGCTACATCTGTTCCAGCGGCGGCGGCGCCGTGCTCTTCGACCCCAAGGGCAAACGCATCAGGAAATTCGACGGGCCGAACGAACACCACATGGCCAACTTCCTGAAGGCCGTGCGCAGCGGCGACCCCAAGGACCTCAATGCCGAGATCCTCGAAGGCCACCAGTCCACCGCCCTCTGTCACTTGGGGAACATCTCGTATCGGGTGGGCCGCCCCGCCTCGCCCGCCGACATCGTGAAGGCCCTCGAGGCGCTCAAAGGCCACGCGGCGCGGCTCGAGACCTTCGAGCGCCTGCGCCAGCACCTGGCCGCCAACCAGATCGACACCGCCAAAACGCCGCTCACGCTCGGCCGCCTGCTCAAGATCGATGCCGAGCACGAGCGCTTCGTCGGCTGCCCCGAGGCCAACGCCCTGCTCACTCGCGCCTACCGCAAGCCCTTCGTTGTCCCGTCCGCCAGCGAGATCCAGCCAGGCGAACCCAGAGCCGTCCCTGCCCTCAGCGGCGAAGCCCCTGCCTGAGCGACCAGAGGAGCAGTCCCACGCCCCCGCCCAGCGCGTCCGCCACGGGATCGGCCGGTTCGGGGAGTTGCGCGAGATTGGCCTCGAACTGCGCCTTGCGCTCTGGCGACGCCTCAAGCTCACGCAGGCGTTGCTTCATGTCTTCCGCGTTGAGGAACTGCTGGCTCATCTCGTAGGCCAGTTGCAGCAGCGCAAGCTCCCCGCCATCGAGCCACACCAGGCGGCACGACGCGCAGCGGTCGGACTGGAGCGTGAGCATTGGGACGTCGAGCGGCGTCTTCTCCATCGGGCCGTGGCAGCGGGGACAGCGCACCGGGGCGCTGGCATCGCCCTTGAACTCGGTGCGCGCTTCTTCCTTCAATTGCTCTTGCGGCGTGCGCGGCGCCCGCTTGATGGATTCCAGCCTGTCGAGCGGCACCAGGTAGCCCTTGCACTCGGGGCACTGCAGGATGCGGAATCCCTCGTAGGACACGGAGGTAAGCGCCACCTCGCACTTGGGACACAGTCTCATCGGGATCACCCTCCTCTCTCGGGCGCCGCTTCGCGGCAATCCAAAGCGGTGACGGGTCACCGCACTCCCAAAGGCTTCGCGCCGCGCCCGGGCACTGTGGGAGTGCGGCGACCTGGCGCCGCTTTCCATCCTCGCGGAGCGGGCGTGGGCCGGTCAGTGTCCCTCCACCACTATGCAGCCGACGCCGTGGGGGCCTAGCTCGGTGGTCAGCACGGCGTCCTCGCCGTCGCCGCGTATCGTGGCGGGGCGCCGATGCCACGCGTCGGTGTAGGTGGCGCGCTCGCGGTGGGGCACACGCAGCACGCCGCCGCGCACGGTGCGGTGCCGGGCGTTGTAGAGCGTGTAGACCGTCTTGCCCTTGACGGGGAACTTGTTCGCCCACACGCCGCCCATCTCGGTGGGCACGAGCGGCACGGGCTCGAGGCTGGTGAAGGCGTCCTTGTGCTTGCGCAGGATGCGGTAGCAGCGGCGGATGGTCGCGCGGGTCTCGGGCTCGAACCACTCGACGGCCGGGCCTTCGAGCCAGATGGCCTCGCCGTTGAAGAACACCCACTTCACGCCTGTCGCCCAACTGCCCGTGGGCTTGTCGCAGTAGAGGATCTCGATGGTCTTGAAGTCGGGGAACGCGAACCGCGCGATGTTCAGCGGCACGCGGGTCTGGGTGCCGTGGGCGGTGCGCATGGCGTAGGTGAAGCTGCCGTCCTGGAACTGCGTGGTCACGTCCACGGGCGTTTCCTCGGTGTAGACCGCCACGTTCTTCTTGGCGGCCTCGATGCGCTCGCGGATGGCCTGTGTGGTGTCGCGCTCGGTGCGGACGCAGTAGCTGGGCACGGGATGGCCGTGGTCCTTCGACCAGCAGTCCTTCCCGACGTTGGCGAAGCCGAACTGGTCGATGTACATGCCGTCCACGTCCAGTTCCTTGACCTTGGTGTGGTAGGTGGATGCCTGCACCTCGCGCCATGCCTTCACGCCGGCGCAGAGGCTCATCTCGGTGTTGCCCGGCCACCAGGCGCCCTTGCCGTCGCGGCGGATGCTCTGCCAGTCCTTGCCGTGTGCCTGGCCGAGCCGGCCCCGGGCCGTGAGCAGGTAGCCCTCGATGTAGAGCCCCGTCGGCACGCCCTGTGCCTGGACGCCTGCGATGGCCTTGCGGAATGCGGGCAAGCCGCCTTTCATAAAATCGTAGGGCGAGTAGTCGCCCGTGCGACCATAGATGCGCCCCCATTTGTCGCAGTTGCCCCAGTCGAAAAGGTGCAGGTAGTCGATGCCGCCGAACTCCGCCCGCGCCTCGTCCACGGCACGCTGGAGGTGAAGCTGGCCCGTCTTGTGGTCGTAGAGCGGGTCGAGCGCGTGGAGGAACCGCTGGCGGAAGTTGAAGATCTCGCGGAACCACGGCTTGCGCGGCGAGAGCGGGCGGTGCCACGTGCGCGTCCATTCGCGATAGGCAGTGAGCGCGCGGTGCCAGTCGCCATCGGTGGCCTGCACCACTGTGGGCGCGGTCTTGAGTTGCTCGCCCGGCTTCAGCGGGAGTTCGGGATACTCGACGCCGAGGGTGAAGTCCCCGCCATCCTTCGTCATCAGGAACCGTTTGCGGATGCAGGCGGTGTCCTCGGTGCGGAGCGACAGGCCGCGGCCGGCCGAGGGGCTGAAGGTGTGGAGGAACTGCACGGGGAACGTGCCGCAATAGCGTTCGCGGTAGACGCGCGGGCGGTTGTCGAACGCGGCGCCGCGTCGGGGCACCAGGTACCAGGCGTCCTCGGGGCGTTCGCACAGGCGGTAGGGTCCGATCTTCGGCGCCACGAGCGCCACGCGGAGCGACTGCTTGCTGCGGTTGGTCACGGTGAACCAGGTGCACGGTGCCCCGTCGGCCACGGCGCCGCTCATCTCGACCACCAGGCCGTCGTAACCCTCGACCGCATAGGTCCACACGTAACCGCCTTCGTAGGGCCACATCTCCTCGGAGCGCTGACGCTGCAACGTGAATGCGGCGGACGGGACGAGCGTGCCGTTCACGCGCAGTTCCATCAGCGCCGAGGCTTCTTCGAGCAACGGCCAGCGGGTGGGGCGGTGCACCAGCCGGTCGAGGGTCGGCTGCTGGGCGAGCCGCAGGTTGGCCTGGAGCCAGGGGGTCTTCACCGTCATCGGGCTACGCGGGCCGGCGGCCTCGTCGGCGAAGCCCGCCTCGAACTGCTCGTCGACGGGCGGGGCGATGGGGGCTGGGCGCAGCGGCGCCGTGTGTTCGAGGGCCTGGGGAAATGCCCGTGCGGCGCCCGTGCGGGCGGTGACGCCGGCGAGGGCGAATGCGGCCTGCTTGGCGATGTCGCGGAGGACGATGGCCTTGAGCGTCTTCGAGGGGTCGGCGGCGGCGACGAGCACCTGGGGGCCGGGGACGATGGCGAAGCGCGGCTCGGCGGGAGCCTCGTCCTCCCCACGAGTTGCGGGCACCCGCATTGGGAGGCACTCGTCGGCCGTGCCGTCGGCGTATTCGAGGCGGAGGCGGACGCGATCGACGTCGCGGATGACGCGGAACGCGCCGCTGCCGTAGCAAGGCTCCTCGGTGCCGGTGAGCGCGGCGAGGAGCAGCAGGTAGACCTCGCTGGCCTTCACGCCCGCGGGGATGCGGAGATCGGCCTTGGCACGCATCGCGGTGCCGGCCAAGTCGCCCTGGGCGCCGGTGTGCAGGCGGAAGGGGATGCCGTGCACCGTCACGTCGGGCTGGGTGAACCAGTCGGCGATGCGCAGGTGGCGGCGCCATTCGGCGTTCTGGCTCTTCGCCACGGCGGCGATGGGGACGATGCTGTACGGCTTCCGGAGCCCCTTCCGCGGCTGCCAGTCGAGGAAGTCGGACAGCTTGGCGGGCTGGCGGGCGTTGACGAGGCGGATGCTGACCACTTCGAGCGTGGCGTCGGGCGACTCGGCCTGGGCCTGGATGGCGAGGGCGCCGACGCTCGTGAACCGCGCGGCGGCCTGGAGGATGTCGGCGTGGGCGGTGTGCCAGCGGCCATCGCTCACAAGTTCGCGCGAGCCGATGATTGATGCGTAGTCGCTGCCGTCGCCGCGCGGCTTGCCGATGACGCACAGTGCGTAGTCGCCGCGCCCCGACAGCCCCCGCGCGCGGTAGCGCATCGCCACGTAGCGGTGGCCAGCGAGCACCGTGGGCTTGGGCAGGTCCCACGACCATTTCATCCCGCGCCCGGGCTCGGCGACGCGGAAGACCCACGCTTCGCCCGCCCGTTTCACGCTGTGCTTGCCCGCCGACGCGGGGTTGCTGAGCCAACTGTTGTGATGCGTCCACTTGGCCTTGGCGAGTGGCGCGGCCCAGTCGGGCTTGGGCGGCGCGATGTCGCCGCGGCGGATGATCTCGGCGTCCTTGGGCGGGTCGGGCATGAAGGCCAGCCAGTCGATCCACAACCGCGCCTTGCCGGCGGCGGTGGCGCGGACCTGGACGGCGAGGCCGTGGGCCGATGCGCCTTCGGTGAGCGTGGTAACATCCACGGCGGCCGTGTGCCATTGGCCGTCGGACTTGGCGTCGCGCAGGCGAATGGCGTTGAGTTGCTTGCCGCGCACACGGTCGTCGAGATAGACCAAGTAGTCGTCGGGGCCGGTGTCGAGGTTCTCGGCGCGGTAGCGGACGACGAGCCACGGGGCGTCGGCGAACCCCACGATGGGCATGGTGGCCGACCACTTCATGCCCTGGCGCGGCTCGTCCACGCGGAAGCAGGCCACCTGCCCGTCGGAGGCGACGGAGGCGGTCGTCGAGGCGACCGTGAGCCACGAGGGCTGGAGTGTCCATCGTGCGGTGTCGGCGAACTCCTCGCGCCAGTGGAGATCATCCAGGTCACCGGCCGTGGCAGCGCAGGCGACGAGGAGCAGGACGCTTGCGAGAGCGCGACGGGGCATGTGCGGGTCTCCTGTGATTGGGGGTTGGCTACTTCTGGTAGATGGGTAGGAAGCGGTAGTAGACCTCGAGGCACATCGTGGCCATGGCCGTGGTGTAGACGCGCCCGCCGCTCTTGCCCCAGTGGTGGTTCCTCGGCTCCCAACTCCCGAGGACATACTCCTTATCGGCGTTGAACCGCTTGCGCACCTGGGCTTTGACCATGGTGTCGCGGAACAGGCGGTTCCACCGCGTCCAGTAGTCGCCGCCGAACTGGAACATCGCGAGGACGGAGTAATAGGTGTAGTAGAGGTCGCCGACGAGTCGGTCCTTGCCCTTGCTCGGGCCGTCCATGCGGTTCTCGTATCGGGCCAGCCATCGTGCGCCCGCCTGCACCTCGTCGTCGAACCCGCCGATGAACTGGCGGCACAGCATCCCGCACGCCGTCATTGCAGGGGTCGCCCGCGCGTCGCCCACCAGATAGGCCGATCCGCCCGGCTCGCGGTAGATCTTCTCGAGGAACGTCTGCGACCTGTCGATCGCCTGCATCGGCACGTCCAGCTCGGCGCACACGGCCGAGCGCAGGGCCATGATCTGCCAGCTCGTCACCGACATGTCGCCGCTCGACTCGCGCACAGCGCCCTTGTAGCGGAAGCCCCCGTGCTCGGGCTGCACGCTGCAGATATAGTTGATCGCCCGCTGAGCGGGGTCGGCCAGGTGCAGGTCGCGCGTGATACCGAACGCTTCGGTGAGGGCCATCGTGGCCATGCCCTGTTCGTAGAACGTGCGCCACTCGAACCGCCCGTCGGCGGCCTGATGGCGCCGCAGCCACTCGATGCCCTTCGTCACCGTGGTGCGGTAGCGGCCGCCCGTGTGCTTGTAGCCCGCGCCCAGGAACGCCAGCACCGCCAGGCCCGTCACCCCTACGTCGTTGTCGTCCTTGCCGCCCCATCGCTTGCAGCTCCAGCGGCCGCTCGGCTCCTGCGCCCGCACCAGCCACAACAGGCCCGCATCCACGCTCCGCTCCGCACGCGTGGTGGTGCCCAATGCGCCGCCGATGGCACGCGACCGACCCGAACGGCTGCGGCCCGAGTAAATACGGCGGCTGTAGCCCCGCTTGCGCGCCTTGATAGCGAACACGCGCGTGGCGTGAACATTGGTGTTCGGCCCCGTGCCCTTGGGCGCCTCGATCGGCTTGGGTGCCTTGGGCAGGTCGGGGCCTGGGTCGTCCTTCTTCGCGGAATCGGGCGCCAGTGCATCGCGTTCCACCGGCGTGTCGGGCGGTTTCGGGGCGGGCTTGGGCTTGGGCGGTTCGGGCTTCACCTTCTCATTGGGCGGATCGGTGATAAGCTTGAGCGTGATAGGCGGCAGCCGCTCCTCCACGGGCACCATCAGGAACGTCCAGCGCCCCAGCACATAGAGCATGAACAGGTGAGCCATGAGCGAGAGAAACCAGTAGCCGATCTGCTGCGACCTGCTGGCGCGGCGGCGTCGCTTGCGCTGGATCGAGCGCCCGAGCGAAGCCATCATGTCGTCCAGACGCTCTCTAGGCATCGGCTACTCTCCGCTTCGGCGCGTGTCGCTACTAACGGGTAAGTATAGGGCGTGCGGGCCGCGCGTCAAGAGGCGATGTGCGTCAGCGCCACGTGAGCCGCCGCTTCGCGGCGATCCAAAGCGGTGACGGGTCACCGCACTCCCAAAGAGGGAGCTAACTCTGTGCGAAAGGCACAACCACAGGCTTCGCCAAGTGGGCGGAGCGGTGCTCGGCCAAGGCGGCGAGGGCGGGGTCGCGCTTGAGGTCGCGCAGGTAGGCGGCGAGGCCGCGCTCGAACTGGGCCTGGAACGGGATGGCGTTGAGGCGCAGCGAGCCGTCGGCCTCGAAGCTGACCATCCACTTCCCCTTGTGGTCCATCACCCGCACGCCCGCGGTGCGTTGGCCGTCGTGGAACAGGCCGCCCCGGTAGCATTCGTAGAGCACCTCGGCACATGTGTCCACAGCACGGGGAGGGATGCCGGCGAACGCCATGCCCTCGAGGCGCGTGCGCCCGAGGTCGGGCATATAGCGCTCGGCGAACTTCAGGACGCTGCCCTTCGAGGGGGTGCGGGCGGTGCTGCCCACGAGGTAGCCGGCTGTGGCTTCCCACGCCAGGCACACCATCTCGGCGCCCTGGGCGAAGCAGTGGACGGCGAGCAGTGTGCTCGAGGCGTCGAGCCAGCGGTCGGCGTTCTCACGGATTTCGGCGGACAGTTCGGCGGTGGTCATGAACACCTGGTGTTCAACAGAGAGAGGGATTCGCTACTCCGCCCGCTCGCGGACGACGCCGGGTCGGTAGACGTAGCGGCACTTGGGGTCGCTGACCGGCGGGCGTGTGGGTTGCATGTCGGCACGTGGGGCGGCGCGGCATTCGGCGGCGACGGCGGCGTAGAGGGCGGCGAGGCGCTTATAGTCGGGGTCGGCCTTGCCGGCGAAGATGGGCTTGCCGGTCTTGGCAGTGCAGCTTCCGTCGCCCCCGGCGGCCTTGGCGAGCGGGGCACGCAAGGCGCGGGTCCCGGCGAGTTCGGGCAGGCGGATACGGTGGAGTTTGGGCTCGGGGTTGGCGCCGTGGCAGCTTTGGCATCGGCGCTTCCACACGCCGGCCAGGCCGCCGCGCTGTCGGGCGAAGATCGCGCGGCCGCCGCGGGTGTTGGGGCGGGCGTAGGTGTAGGTGCCGTAGTAGGGGGCGTTGGAGTCGATCCAGGTCACGAGCCTGCGCCAATCGTCGGGCGCGATCTTTACGCGGTCGGTGTGGGTGGTGCGGAGGGCTTTGACGACTTTGCTGGCGTGTGAGCCGTAGTACTTGGGCGGTCGCATAACGAGGGTGGAGACCTGGTAGATGTTCACGAAGCTGGTGAGGCCGCGTCGGACGAGGGTTTCGTAGGCCACGTTGAAGATGTTGGTGTGGTCGGGCGACAGGTCGACGCCGCCTTTGGGCTTGGGGCCGGTGTGGCACTTGGCGCAATGGCGGTCGAGCACAGGCTGCACGTCGTGGAAGAAATCGGGCGCGTGCACGCCGCCGTAGGGCGGGGGCGCGATGGGCGACGGGGAGCGGCGAAGGGCGAGGGTGTCGGTGTTGGGCGGCGAGGTAAACTTTTCCTCGTGACAGCCCACGCAGCCCATGCGCTCGCCCTGGGCGATGGTGGTGAAGGTGCGCATGCGCTGGAGTTCCATGAAGTCCTTGTCCAACGCGGAGAAGTAGATGGCTTTGTTGGCGGGCGCCTGAAAGTGTGCGGAGCCGTCGGCCTCGACCGGCACGATGCCCCACAGACGCTTGAGGGCGAAGTGCCCCACGTCGCTGATCGCGGGGTTCTGGAGCCGGTGGCCGCGGGTGCGCGACGACACGGGCTTGGGGATTTCCTCGGTGATGCGGATGTATTTCACCGTGCCGCGCGGGACGCCGGTGAGGCCGCGGTAGACGTCGAGGCAGTAGAAGGTGCCCCACGGGGTGGTGGCGGGGTCGGCGTGGCGCGGGGTGGCGGCAACAGGCTCGGCGGTGGGGGCGACGATGGGCGGACGCGGGCGCGGGCGGACGGGGAATGCCTCGAAGGCGCTGAGCGCGGGGTCGCGGTAGACCAGGTCGCGGTTGTTCCAGCGATCGAGCAGGTAGATGCCATAGCCCGTGGGATGGCGGTCGTCGGGGCCGTAGCAGTAGCTGGCGAGGAAATACTTGTCGGAGAGCGGGAACACGTCGGCGTAGTAGCCGCTGTTGCGGCGTTGCCACGAGGCGTGGCTGGGCGGTGGGATTTCGGGGGTGAGGTTGGTGTAGACCTGGGGGCTGGAGTAGGTCCACATCGGGTGGACGAGTGCGACGGGTCCCACAGCGTAGGGCATGTGGGGGCCGAGGATGCAGGCGATGAGCGAGGTGTTGGGCACTTGGCGCGCGCCCCAGAAGGTGACGGGGCCGAAGTGTGCGCCGGCCACGTGCACGGGGCGGGTGCCGTCGGGGTTGCACCGCCACAAGCTCTGGTTGTTGCCCACGTGCTTATCGACGTAGCGCCATTGGCTCACGGCGATCTGTCCATCGGCCAGCACGCTGGGGGTGAAGTCGTGGATGGTGTTGGCCGAGATGCAGCGGAGGTCGGAGCCATCGGGCTTCATCGTGAAGAGGTTCGACACCGTGAAGGCGTTGTGGCACAGGGTCACGCGCTCGGTGCGTGTGGAGATGAAGGCGATGCGGCCGTCGGGCATGTAGCAGGGGTCGACATCGTCGTATTTCGAGCGGGTGAGTTGCCGCAGGCCGGTGCCGTCGGCGTTCATCTCGTAGACGAGATAGGGGCTCGGCGGGTCGGGCTTGAATGCGAAAAGCACCTTGCGGGCGTCCCACGACAGGTCGGGGTCGCGGTAGATGCCGTCGGTTTTCAGCGAGGGCGTGAGGTGGGTGAGTGTGCCGTCGGGGCGGACGGGCGAGAGGGCGAAGATGCCGCTGCCGGGCTTGAAGCGGCGGCTGCCGTCGTAGTAGATCGTGTAGATGTGGGATGTGGAGTAGGTGAGGCGTTTGGCGAGCAGCAGCTTGTCGAAATCGATCAGCGGGTTGCGGAGTGCCACGCGGTTCTTGAGCGTGTAGGCGGCGACGTAGAGGGTGTAGAAGCGCTGCCACTTGGCCTTGCTCTCGGCCTCGGTGAGCAAGGCGTCGAGGTAGGATGCCATGTGTGCGGCGTCCTTGCGCTCGGCCGCCAAGTGATCGGCGGCCACGCCGTGCATCGAGCGGAAATCATCGATCAGTTCCACCGTGTGGCCGATTATTCGTTTCAGGCGCGCCGGCGAGAGGGCGAGGGCCTCGCGTTCGATGCGCTTGCCGAGCTTGACCGACAGGTGGGCGGTCCACGCGGCGCCCTCGGCGGGTTGGGTGCGGTGCTGGAGCAGTTCGTTGCGGCGGGCGTCGCCGGTGGCAGTGAGGTCCTGGCCGGGGCCGACGAGTTGGGCCTCGACCTTGTGGTCGCCGCCGATGAGGGTGTATTCGAGGATGCGGTGGGCGCGGGGCGTGGGCAGCGCGATGGGGTCGTAGGGCTGGCGATAGTCGTAGCTGTCGGGCGGCTCGAGCGGGTAGAAGCCCACGAAGCCCTCGCGGTCCTTCTTCGACGACGCCCCGGCCTTGGCCATCGCCATCTTCTTGGGCGGGCGGCGGTCGAGCTTCCAGTCCTTGGGGAACGCAACGGGCGATTCGAAGCGCAGGGCGCAGATGTGGGGAATGCACGAGGCGCGCTGGAGCCGCAGGGTGTGCTTGCCCTTGGTGATGCGGGCGGTGGCCTGCTTGAACCACTTGGCGCGGTCGGTGTTCCAGCCTCCCGTGGAGTCCTTGAAGCCCTGGACGAGGCGCCTGCCGTCGAGCAGGATGTCGACGGGCCGCGAGCCCTGGGCAGTGTAGAGCGCGTGGAGCGTGTAGTGGGCGGTGACGGGGAACTCGATGTCGTATTCGGCCACGTTGGGGGTCTTGCCGCCGTTCACGATGCAGGGGAACTTGCCCGTGTAGTTCCTGGCCACGCGGCCGTTGTCCACGTTGCCGCGGTCGAGCCATTCGCATCGGATGGTGAAGCTGTCGGCGGCGAGGGCGCACAGCGGCAGGAGCAGGAGCAGCAGGAGCCCGACGGGTCGTGGGGGGCGACGCATGGGTCTCACCTCGGGCAGAGCATGGGTCACAGGAGCGCCAGTTCGGCGGAATGGCCCGCAAGCAGCATGTCATGTCGAGCGAAGCCGAGACATCTCTCTTCTCTTGCCGCTGTGCGCCACAGGGCGGCGCCTACTTGGCGAGCGGCTCGATAGTGACGTTGCGGAATTCGATGGGGCTGCCTTCGCTCTGGAGGCAGATGTTGCCCGCCGTGCTCGACGCCTCGATGCCTTCGTTCATGAGCTTGCCGTTGACGTGGAGCTTGATGGTGGCGCCGTCGCACACGATGTCGTAGGCGTTCCACTCGCCGGCCGGCTTTTCGTTGCTCGGGCCGTTCTTGGGCGCGTGGCCCTTCTTGACCTCGCCGCGCACCTTGAGGGTGGTGCCGCCGATGATCCAGAAGTCGCCGGCGTTCTTGTGCATGAGCTGGGCCTCGATCATGTGCGGCCACACCTTGTCGATGCCGGTCTTGTGGAGCAGGCACCCGCTGTTGGTAGGCTTGGCGGCCCATCGCCACTCGAAGTGGAGCCTGTAGTTGGTGTAGCTCTCCTCGGTGCGGATGTAGCCGTAGGGCTTGCCGGCGCAGCGGATCACGCCGTCGCTCACGCTCCACACCTTGTCGACCTGCCACTTGCCGTCGGGGCCCTTTTTGTCGTTGGGGATAAAGCGCACCCAGCCCCTAAGGTTTTTGCCGTTGAACAGGCTGACCTTGGTGGTGGGGGTGACGGGCCACGGCTTGTTGGTGGGTGGCTCGATGGTGATGTTGCGGAACTCGATGGGCGCGCCTTCGCTCTGGAGGCAAATCTTGCCGGCCGTGATGGCGCAGCCGCTGGCCTCGTTCATCAGCTTGCCGTTGACATAGGGGCGGACGGTGTCGCCGACGGCCCACACCTCGTAGACGTTCCACTCGCCGGGCTTCTTCTCGTTGTGGGGATTGTACTTCTTCACGTTGCGGCCGCGCACGCGGTGGCCTTTGGTGGTGTGTTCGTTGAAGCGGAAGCCGCCGATTTCCCAGAAATCGCCCTGGTTGCGGAACTGGCCCTGGCACTCGAGGCTCTTGGGCCACACGCGGTCGGGGCCGGTCATGTGCGCCAGCACACCGTTGTTGCCCGTGCGGCCGGGCCACCGGTATTCGAGGCGGAGTCGGTAGTTCTTGTATGCCTTCTCGGTGCGGATGTAGCCTGCGGGCCGGCCGGTGCAGCACAGCACGCCGTCGCGGATGGTCCACGTCTTGTCCACATTGCCCTTGCCGCCGCGTAGATAGCGGAACCAGCCGCTGAAATCCTTGCCATTGAATAGCGATATCTTCGCGGTCGGCTCGATGGCCGTCTCTTCGGCCGCCATCGCCACGCCCGCCGCCAGACACACACACGCCAGGCCCACGACACACACTGCTCGCCGCATCGCGTTCTCCTTTCAGGGGACAGTTGCGAACCGCATTGCGCCAAGTATAGGGCACGGATCGAAGCAAAGTCAAGCGGAGCCAGTTGGGCAGGGTTTTGCCATCAGGCCAGCGGATAGGACAAATAGGTCGTATAGGACATATAGGTCCTATCGAACCGGTGCGTGGCTACCCATGCCTTCCTGCGGTGGCGCGGCTCAGCGTTCGGCCAGGATCGGGGCGCAGCGCTTACGCAAGGCGATGAGGGCCTGTTCCTGGGCAGGGCTGAAGTGGCCCTGGCGCTGGCCGTAGGTGTCCATCCAGGTCACCAGGCGATCGAGGTCGTCGGGCGAGAGCTTCACGCCGTTGTGGCCGGCGCGGAGCCGTGCAATGATGGGGCTCATGCGTGCGGCGCAGGCGCCGATGGTGGAGCGCCCCTCGCCATAGCGACGGCGCACGTGGGCGAAGAGGCTCAGCGTGGAGGTTTGCGGCAGGGCGGCGTGCGGCTGTGTGGTGCGCCCTGGGGCGCGGTAGCAGTGGGTCCACGCCAACTCGTGGGGGATCGGGGCGCTGGCGTAGTTGGCCAGTGCGCCGTAGCTCTTGGCGGGGGTGAGATTCAGCTTGGCGCAGGCCTTGGGCTTGCCCTTGGGACTGTGGCAGCGCACGCAATGATGGTCGAGCACGGGCTGGACCAGGCGGTCGTAGCGCAGGGGCCACGAGCCGACGGGGCCAGGCGTGATGGGCGAAGGGTCGCGCGAAGCGGCGGAAGCCAACACGTTGGGGGCGGCCTCGCTGCGGCGCTCGTGGCAGCCCACGCAGCCGGTGGTGGTGCCCGGTTGGGCGCAGGTGACAGTGCGCATCGACTGAATGGCCATGCCGTGGGCGTCGAGCGCCTGGAAGAAGACGATGACGCCGGGTGGGCACCGGAAGTGGGCCGAGCCGTCCGGCTCCACGGGCACGGTGCCGAGCACACACTTGCCAGGGTCGTCGCGGGTCGCGCCGATGGCGGGGCGGTTCATCTCGGGCTGAGTTTTGGCAGGCACGGCCACGATACGCAGGCGTTTGACCGCGCCGCGCGGGATGCCGTCGAGGCCCTGGTAGACGTCGAGCAACAGGAACCGCGCGTCGTTGGGCTCACGGTCGGACGCCATGGCAGGCAGCACGTGTGGCGCGGGCCGCGAGCGGAGCGGGATGGGGTAGGCCGACGAGATGTCGGGGTCGCGGTGGAGCAGTTCCAGGTTGCCAAAGGCATCGGCCAGGTAGAGGCCGGTGCAATTGGTGTTGTTGAGGCCGCCCTCGCGGCGGATGGGCCTCGGGCTCCAGGCCACCAGATAGTAGCGTTCGGACAAGGGGTAGGGATGCGCGTAGAAGGTGGCGGGCCAGCCGTCGATCTCGGGGAAGCACACTTCGGGGGTGAGGCGGGTGAGTGGCGGCTCGTGTTCGGTGCCGCGCGTGGGGTCGAGACGGCAGATGGTGCCGCCGGTAATGGCGTGGTGGGCGCTGGCGGTGAAGAGCAGGCGGTTCGAGCGCGGGATCGCGCGAGCCTCGAAGATGCAGTGCGGCTTGCGCGTGAAATTGCCATAGAGGAGATTGGGCATCGAGCCGTCGGGGTGGACGGCCCACAGGCTCATGAACGGCATGTTGTGGCGATCCACGTAGTCCCAGCGGGCATAGACGATGCGGCCGTCGTGGGTGATCGACGGCGTCCACTCGAAATTCTCGAACGGCGAGATCGTGCGGAGGCCGCTCCCATCGCGGTCCATCACGTGGAGGGTGTAGACCGCCACAGGGCGCGAACGCCCCCCGCCACACCGCACGAAGCTGTCGGGCAGGTGGGGGTCGGCCAGGGTGGCCTGGGCGCTGGCCGTGCCGCACTGCACGAATTGGCCGCGACGGGTCGAGAGGAACGCGATGCGGCCGCCAGGCAGGTATCGGGCGTCGAAGTCGTCGTAGCGCCCGCGCGTGAGTTGGCGGAGGCCTGTGCCGTCGACGTTCATCTCGAAGACGTGATAGAAGCCGTCGTCGGGGAGAGCCTGCTTGTTGGTCTTGTCGCGCGTGCCGCGCAGCGTGGGGTAGTGGCGGCACCAGGCGAACACCACGCGCGTGCCGTCGTGCGACAGGTCGGGCCGCAGGAAACTGCCCTCGGGCAGCTTCGGCGTGATGTTGCGCAGCCGCGGCTCATCGCCGCGGAAGCCACTCAGCACGAACAACCCGCCGCCCGGGCGCGACCACCAGCCATAGTATTGGTCGGACATGTGGCTGTAGGAGCCAGGCACACGCTTGGCGAACAGCACTTGGTCGAAGCTCAGCAGCGGATTGGCCAGCGCAATGCGGCGGACGGCCCACCGCAATTCGAGGTAGAGCGTGCGACGGGTCTCGGGCGACGCATCCCTCGGCAGCGCCTCCACGCGGGCGGCCACCGCCTCGAACTTGCGGACGAGAGGCCCGATGGCCGCCCCCTCCGCCAACAGGTCGGCGGCGAGCTTCCGCCCGCGTTCGAGCACCACGGCAAACGGCACCTTGCCCCTGTCCCAGGCCGTGAGCTTCTTTCTCGTCGGTGGGTCGTGGGCGACCGACCACTGGCTCACGCTCGACTGGTCGGCGGTCTTGGCGAACGCGATGTTCGTCTTCGGCGCACGGACGGGATAGACCTCGACTTCGTCGAGATGGAAATAGGCCTTGCGGGGGAGTTGGAGCCGCACGAACCGCGCGGCCTTGCCGCCGAGCGCGATGATGAGGGGCTTGCGGTAGCGGTAGCCGCCGAACACCGTGCCATCGTGCTTGTAGGCCACTGCCCAGTGTTTGCCGTCGTCGGAGAGCAGAAGCTGGATATCGCGCGTGCGTGGCGGGCACCCGCCGTCGCATCGGTTGAACACCACCACGCGGTCGAGCGATTCCTTCGCCCCCAGGTCCACGTGCCACCAGGGCGGATTGTCGATGCCCGTGTGGAACGCCCATTTGCCCGTGAACTCGCCGTCTACTGCGCCCAATGCGTCCTGGCGGGTGGTCACGTGTCGGCTGGTCTTCAGGCGTTTGCCCGTGCGCACCTGGTCCTGGAGCAGCCAGTCGGCCTCCACGGCCGCGCGGAAGCTTATGCCTTCAGCCGCGCCCGCTGCATCGTGCCACGCGACAGACACCGCAATGATGAAGAGAAGCATAGGGGCATGCCGCACGGTTGGACCCCTGACTGGCCGTTGGCCGAGTAACGTCGTCATGTTCCTATCAGACCACAAACGCAGGCGAACATCAAGCGCTGGGGCGCGTCACTTCAGGCTATCCCTGCCGTCGGTGAGCCATTCGAGGTTGAAGCGGGCCAGGGCGATCTGGCCGGCGTAGCGCTTCGCACCCCCCTCGTAGACCACGCAGATGGTGCCGTCGGCGGTCACGGCCATGTCGCTGTAGCCCGAGTTACCGGCGTCGATGAGTTTCGAGATGGGCCACGTGCGGCCGTCGTCGTAGCTGAGCCGCACGGTGAGGCGCTTGCGTGCGCCCTTGGCGCCGGGGTTGCAGAAGAGCACACGGCTCCGCCCATCCCTCGACGGCAGGGCAAGCGTGGCGGCCTGGCAGGTGGGGCAGCGGAGGCCCTTGTCGAGCACAGGCTTGCTCCACGTGGCGCCGCCGTCGGTGCTGCGGCTCACGGCGCGGTAGCCGCGGCCCATGGTGCGCATGTTGAAGCACAGCGAGCCGTCGGACGCCTGGAACACCGACGATTCGTTGAGCCGAGGGAACGCGGGCGGCACCAGGCCGCCAGGCGTCCACGTCGCCCCGCCGTCGGCGCTGATGAGGGTGCCCACGCGCATGTGGCCCTTGCCCTCGGAGTGGCGCGGCACGTCGTTGAGCCACACGGGGGCGACCAACCGCCC
>Ga0272441_10008576_pt1 | contig 16134 bp, 14 predicted proteins | sample SSMProp6N_FD_193582 | JGI IMG/M metagenome (GOLD analysis project Ga0272441, IMG submission 193582) | Marine sediment archaeal communities from Little Sippewissett salt marsh, Falmouth, MA, United States - SSM-Prop-6N | ecosystem: Environmental > Aquatic > Marine > Wetlands > Sediment ... | reverse complement strand
AGGTAGTCCGCGAGCTCCTTGGCCTGGAGCAGCTTCAGCTCCACGATTTTGTCCCCGAGCTTTTTGATCTCGGGGCTCCACTCCCTCGCCTCAGCCTCGTCCGCCATTACTCTCCTCCCGTTCCATGACTCCGAACCGTGCGGGCGCGGCGCGCCCCTCCGCTCCACTCAGCGGAGGCGCGCTACGCCGCCTCGCCCTGTGCCGAATCCGACCCCTCCAACCCCTCGACGAGCGCCTGAATCGCGCCGGCGAGACGCCCGGCCACTGCGGTCACCGCCGACACCACGGCGCCGCCGGGACCACAGGCCAGCCCCACGATCTGGCCCTGGAGCTCCGCCCGTCCGGGGAGCTCCGCCAGCTTCCTGATCTCGTCGGCCGCGAGGATCTGTCCATCGACGATCCCGCCCTTGACCTCGAGCTTCTCGTTGCGCTTGGCGAACTCACACGCAAGGCGCGCGAGCGCGACCGGATCCTCCCCGCCATCGAGGATGGCGGTCGGCCCCTCGAGGAGCTTCATCACCTCGGGCCGTTCGATGTCCGAGAAGGCCCGGATCGTGATCCGGTTCTTGACGACCCGCATCCGGGCGCCCTGGGTGCGCAGTTCCGCGCGGAACGAGCCGACCTGGTCGGCGTTCAGCCCCCGGTAGCCGACCAGGACGAGGTCCGCGACGTCGCGGTAGCGCGCGACCATCTCGGCGTGCATGAGCCGGTTCACGCGGTTGGGCATGTCCGTTCCCTCCGCCGCTCGTGCGGCCCGACCTCTACACCGACAGGCGCAGCCCCGGCCCCATAGTGGTCGAGAGCGTGGCCTTCTGGAAGTACACGCCCTTGACCCCCGAGGGCCGCACGGCCTGGATGTGCTCGATGATGGCCTCGATGTTCTCCGTAAGCTTCGCCGCGTCGAAGCTGATCTTCCCCACGGCCACATGCACGTTGCCGTAGGCGTCGTTGCGGTACTCGATCTTGCCGGCCATGAACTCCCGGACCGCCACGCCCACCTGGGGCGTCACGGTGCCGCTCTTGGGGCTGGGCATCTTGCCCTGCGGACCGAGGAGCTTGCCCAGGCGCCCGACGAAGCGCATGGCCGAGGGGTGCGCGACGGCCACATCGAAATCCATCCAGCCGTCCTGGATCTTCTTGGCGAGGTCCTCGCCGCCGACCTCGATCGCGCCGGCGTCCTTCGCCGCCTGGGCCTCGGCTCCGTCGGCGAAGGCGATCACGCGCAGAGACTTGCCCGTGCCGTGCGGCAGCGAGAAGGTGCCGCGCACGAGCTGGTCGGCCTGCCGCGCGTCGATGTCCAGCTTGATCACGAGGTCCACCGTCTCGTCGAACTTGGCGGTACTACCCGCCTTGAGGGCCTCGGCCGCCTCGGCCACGGGGTAGGCCCGCTCTGGCTCGATTCTGCTCGCGGCCGCGCGGTAGCGCTTGCTCCGGAGCTTGCTGCCGGCCATCGGCTACTCCTTGATCTCGATGCCCATGCTGCGGGCCGTCCCCGCGATGATGTGCTCGGCCGCCCCGGGCGAGCCCGCGTTGAGATCCGGCATCTTCTTCTGCGCGATCCCGGCCACCTGCTCGCGCGTGACCATGCCGACCTTCTCTTTGTTCGGCACGCCGCTTCCCTTGGCGATCCCCGCCGCCTGTTTGAGGAGCACGCTCGCAGGCGGCTGCTTGGTCAGGAACTCGAAGGTGCGGTCCGCATAGATCGTGATGACGACCGGGATCGTCGTGCCCATCATGTCCTTCGTCCGGTCGTTGAACTGCCGGACAAACTCGCCGATGTTGACGCCGTGCTGGCTAAGCGCGGGCCCCACCGGCGGCGCCGGGGTCGCCTGCCCGCCTGTCACATGCAGCTTGACGATCGCAGTTACGGTCTTCTTCGCCATGGAGTTCTCCCTGCCCCTCCTACAGCCGCTCGACCTCGGAGTATTCGAGGTAGATCGGCGTCGACCGGCCGAAGATCGAGACGGAGACGCGCAACGTGCCCTTCTCAGGGCTGATCCCCTCGACGAGGCCGTCGTAGTTCTCGAACGGCCCGGACTTGATCTTCACGCCCTCTCCGACCTCGAACTCGACCTTGGGTCGCGGTTTCTCCTTCTTCGCCTCCATGTCGCGGAGGATCTTGGCCATCTCCTCCTCGGCCATGGGCATGGGCTTGGTGCGCTCGCCGACGAAGCCGCTGATGCCGGCGGTCTCGGTGATGACGTACCAGCTGTCGTCGTCGAGATCCATGTGGACGAAGATGTATCCTGGGAACATCTTCTGCTGCGTGATGCGCCGCTTGCCGCCGCGGATCTCCGAGAGATGCTCGCTCGGCACGAGGACGCGGTCGACCTTCTCCTCGATACCGGCCGCGCGGATGCGCACCTCGAGGGCCTCGCGAATCGTTTCCTCGCGCTCGGACTGCACGCGGACTGCATACCAGTCCTTGGACATTCGCCGCTCTCCTCTACGGTTTGGCGCCGTAGAACAATCGCCCGACCGTGTGCGTAAGCACCCAGTAGTCCACGAGCCACGTGAACACTGCAAGGACCACCACCACGACGATGACGACGTAGGTCGCCCCCCACAGCTCGGTCGAGCCCCGGAACCAGGGCCGCACCGCGGGCCAGGTCACCTTCCGCAGTTCCCCCTCGGACTCGATCAAGAAGTCCGAGATCCTCGGGTGGACGAAGAAGAGGTAGCCCACCAGGAACAGCCCTCCCAGCGCCAGCACGGCCGCGCCGATCAGGCCGAGGGTCACGTCGAACGAGGCACCGAGGAAGCGCACGCCCTCGACCAGCTTGACGCCGTCGTAGGCGCCGTTCCAGCGCAGAGCGGCGAAGAGCAGGTACGCCATGCCCGCGCCCGCCGCGCACCAGCGGATCGTCCGCCCCTGAGGCCACCGATAGAGCTTCATCGTTCCGCCGCCGTCTTTCCGCGTGTTCTACCGGATCGGTTCCGGGGAATGGCAGGCCTGGAGGGACTCGAACCCCCAACCCGCGGATTTGGAATCCGCTGCTCTGCCAATTGAGCCACAGGCCTTCGGGGAGCGCACCTCACGCCGTGCCGCGATGACGCCCTCCGTGCGCACGAGCCCGGCGCGCCCGGGTCTACTTCCGGCGCGAGCGATGCAGCGTGTGCCTGCGGCAGAACCGGCAGTGCTTCTTCCGTTCCAGCTTCGAGCCGCCCTTGGTCTCGAGACTGGTCATGTAGTTGCGCCGCTTGCACTCGGTGCACTCCATCGCCACGTACTCGCGCACCTCAAGTCCTCCGCCGCGCGCGGAGCGCGCCCTACTCGATCACCTTTGTGACCACGCCGCTACCGACCGTCCGGCCGCCCTCGCGGACCGCGAACCGGACGCCTTCCTCCATGGCAATCGATGTGCCGAGTTCACCCTCGACCTTGACGTTGTCCCCGGGCATGACCATCTCGACGCCCTCGGGCAGCTTCACGCTGCCGGTCACGTCCGTCGTCCGGAAGTAGAACTGCGGCCGGTAACCGGTGAAGAACGGCGTGTGCCGGCCGCCCTCGTCCTTGGTCAGGACGTACACCTGCGCCTCGAACTTCGTGTGCGGCGTGATGCTGCCCGGCTTGGCCAGCACATGCCCGCGCCGCAGTTCCTTCTTATCAACCCCGCGCAGGAGCACGCCGACGTTGTCACCCGCGATGCCCTCGTCGAGGATCTTGTTGAACATCTCGACGCCCGTGCAGGTCGTCTTCATCGGCTCGTCGGACAGGCCCACGATCTCCAGGGGCTCGCCCACCTTGACCTTGCCGCGCTCGATGCGCCCCGTGCCCACCGTGCCGCGCCCCTTGATGCTGAAGACGTCCTCGATCGGCATGAGAAAGGGCTTGTCCGACTCGCGCGCGGGCTCGGGGATCGCCGCATCGATGGCGTCCATGAGCTCGTCGATGGGCTTGCAGACCTCCTCGTCCTTGCCCTCCGACTGCATCGCCGGCAGGGCCGAGCCGCGAATGACCGGGATATCGTTACCTGGGAACTCGTATTTCGAGAGCAGCTCGCGCACCTCGAGCTCCACCAGATCCAGGAGCTCGGGATCATCGACAAGATCGACCTTGTTGAGGAAGACCACGATCGCCGGCACGTTCACCTGGCGGGCCAGGAGAATGTGCTCGCGCGTCTGGGGCATGGGACCGTCGGCGGCGCTCACCACCAAGATCGCGCCGTCCATCTGCGCCGCGCCCGTGATCATGTTCTTGATGAAGTCCGCGTGCCCGGGGCAGTCGATGTGCGCGTAGTGCCGCTTGTCGGTCTCGTACTCGACGTGCGCCACGGCGATCGTGAGGATCTTGGACGCGTCGCGGACCGTCCCGCCCTTCGCGATCTGCTCGTAGGTCTTCACGTTCGCCAGCTTCTTCTGCGACTGGCGCATCGTGATCGCGGCCGTGAGCGTCGTCTTCCCGTGGTCGATGTGACCGATCGTGCCCACATTGATGTGCGGCTTCGTCCGCTCAAACTTGTCCTTTGCCATCTCTGAAAACTCCTTACCTCTCGGTCCCTGAAAAACCGCGCGGCCAACGGCCGCGCACATCCCTCCCCGACCCCATCCACGTCCGCCCGCCCCTGTGTGGAGCTGCAGACGGGAATCGAACCCGTGACCTCGTCCTTACCAAGGACGTGCTCTACCGGCTGAGCTACTGCAGCAGCCAGAGGTCGCGGACGTTCTGGAAATGCCAGATAATATGGACGCGGCGCGCATTGTCAAGCGAATTTCGGGCCTATTCCGGGATTTGGCGCGAAAAAATATCGCAACTTATTGGCGCCGAAGAGGTTGCGACATCCCCAATGCCCTTCCGATTCCCGGGTCCGGAAAAAATGAGGCCGCGGTCCCAAGACCGCGGCCTGACGGCGCCGCCGGGAGTCGGGGGGGTCGCCGACAGCCGGCTGCGGGGAAGCCTGTCCGTTCACCCTCTTCTTGGAACGCCGGCCGTGCGGCTTTCGAGAAAAAAAGATTGTTTAGCTTTTCGCTCCTCTGACTCGCGCGAGGCCGCGCGCGAGCGCGCTACTTCACCCCCACGAGGCGCGCCATGATGCGCGAGTCCACTCCCGGCTCCTCCTCCTGCCACGCGACGAGGAAGGAGCCCTCCGGGCCGGCCGCGGTGCACGGCGCCGCCTGGGTGGCGAGACCCGAGGCGATCTGAATCGGCGCGATCTTGACGCCCTCGGGCAGAAGCACGATCGGGCCCTTGTTCTTGATCGCGTCGGCCTCGACCGCGGCGCTCGCGGCCGGGTCGGCAAGGCGCTTGCCCTCGCTGTTCACGAAGAGAGCGAGCACGTCCATGTTCCCGGGCGTGCCCGGGCCCTTTCTAGAGGTCGCTTTGTGCCCGAAGTGCTCGGCGACGAAGAGGCCGCGCTTCCCGTCCCAGGCGAGGTCGATCATCGTCGTGCGCAGGCCGTAGGTCCGGTAGCCGGGGGGGACCTTCTGGGACGCGTCGAAGAAGGTGCGCTCGACCCTGGCCTCCTTGCCGGCGATCGCCGGCGCGCCCTTCGCGTCCAAGAAAGTAGTAAGCCAGTACGCCTGACCCGAGGCGCCGAACCCGGCGCAGTACTGCGAGTTCGCGCTGATGAACCCCTTCTCGCCCACGGCCGCGTGGCGCTGGCGCACCCAGTGGTTCGGGGTGGACATCTCGATCCTCGAAGGAAGACTGAAACCGCTCTGCGCGCTGGCCGGCTTACCGCTCGCCGCGTCGACCACGCGGACGGCGTAGTTACGGCTCGGATTGGCAATGTTCACGCATGTGGTGACGATGTAGAGCTTATCGTTCGTGCCGAGGCTCGGCGGGCCCGGCTGCTTCATGCCCCGCATGCCCTTCTGCCCGAAGTTGTGCCAGCCGATGCCCTTCTTGCCGGGCGCGAAGGGGGCCTTACTCCAGGCGGCCATCTCCTTGTCGCTCATCACGCGGATGAGCTCGACGCCTCGCCCGTCGAGCGCCTTCGCATCGCGCGAGACGCGTGAGCCATAGACGCGGTACTCGGGCCAGTGGCGCATGTCGAGCCAGGCGACATAGTAGCCCGCGCTGCCGAAGACGACGCCGGCGAAGCACTGGTTGTGCTCGCCGCCCACAAGCAGTACGCCGTCTTTGTCGAGCACCTTGCCGTCGCCCGAGACGCGCGCGGCGTAGAGGTCCCAGTCCTTTCCGTTTCGCAGGTCGTGCCAGACGACGAGCCAGTCTTTGCCATCACTTGTAACCATCGGCCGCATCTGCGCGCCGTTCGCGGCCGAGACCTCGATCGGCTTCCCGTCGAGCACCTTGCCCTCGGCGCTCACGCGCACGGCGAGAATGTTCTGCGCCGCGCCGTCGCCGGTGCCGTCGGCGGTGGGATCGCCGTCCTGCCAGACCACGAGCCACGCCTTCGCGCCCGCGTTCCACGCCGCGCGCGGGTAGTACTGCGGCTTGTGTTCGGCCGGGGCGGAGAGGACGAACGCGTCGCTCATCTTGGCGGGCTGCTCGCCCGCAACGGCCAGGCCCGAGAGCGCGACCAAGAGAAGGGTTATGCGCGTCGTCATGGCTACTCTCCCCCTTCCAGCCAGGTGCCGATGAAGAGCGGCGGGCACCCGTGCGAGTTCCACCCGATGTAGCGGCCGTCCTGGAGCGGCAGCGCCCACATCCACCCGACCGAGCCTTTCACGTTGTAGCCGCGGCTGCTCATGCCCTCCTTGTGCTCGTGCCAGGAGCCGTCGAGCATGAGCGTCTCGGTCCTCCCCGCAGGCGTGACGCGCGTGATCGAGTAGTGGTCCATGCCTTTGACGAACCACTGCCGGTGCATGCGGTCGGGATAGACGCCCCAGGAGAGGCCGAACGGGACCTTGATCTTGTGCTTCACGGTCCTGCCGTCCGGCGCGACGACGATCACGCCGCCGCCGCCCGAGCCCACGAAGCTGCCGTCCCCGTCCACGCCGTAGCAGCTGAAGAGCGTGCCGACGGCCTTCTCGTCATAGGCGGGCACGAGCTTGTTGTCCTTGATCCAGAAGAGGATGTTGCGCTTCTGGTTCCCGCCGCCGACCATGCGGACGACGCCGACCTTGCCGTCCTCGGTCGCGATGACGCGGGGGCCCCGCAGGTTGACGGTCGCGGTGTCGTACTCCTTCGGCCCGGTGACCGTGGTCGAGCCGCCGCCGGCGAGGAGCTCGTACCACCACGTTCCGCCTTTGGCTTTGTTCTTATAAAGCCGCAGCACGCGGCCCTGCGTCGCGAGGTAGACGCTGCCCTCGCCCTCGAGCGGCTTGCCCGAGGCGGCAATGTAAACATTCTGGTCGAGGTTGAGGCTGTAGGCCGGGCCTTCTTTCTCTGGTACGCGGCCCGCGGTCATGTGCCCGTTGCCGGAGATCGTCAGCAGCATCCGGTCGCGCTTGCGGAGCACCCGAATTGCGCCGCCGGTCATGTCGCACATGTAGAGGTTGCCCTCGGCGTCGCTGTTCATCCCGCGCAGGCACCCCTGCGTGCTCGACCCGCCCATCTGGCGGCCCATGCCCTCGCGGCCCGGGCCGTCGAGGTGCTCGACCACGCCCGAAAAGCACGCCCACTCGATGTGGAACGTCTTCCCCAGTGTCGTGTACTCGAAGTCCTTGTTTCCGGACGGCGGCGCCTCGGCCGGGAGGGGCCCGCCGCCGCCGCGCCCCGAGACCACCGCCACGCCAGCCGCGACCGCACCGGAAAGCGCGAGGCCCATCACAACCTTGAACATGAGTCCTCCCTTTGCTGCCGTGTGCGCGGCGGCCGCCTTCGATGCCGCTGCCGCCGGGGCCGTGCCAGCCTTCCCCGCGACGGCCGCCTCGACCCGCCCGGCGAGCGACGCGGGCACTGTGGGCGCGGTCTCCTTCAACCCGCCGAGCACAGCCGCGGGAACGGCCGCGTACCCGGCGCGCGTGAGCACTTTGCGCAGTCGCTCGAGCCCGGTGCGAAGCCGGTCGGAGAGGGTCGTCTCGGGGATCTCGAGCACGGCCGCGGCCTCGCGCTGGCTCAGGCCGTTCTCGTAGCACAGGACGATGGGCGCGCGGTACTTGACCTCGAGCGCGCTCACGGCGACGCGGAGGGGTTCGACGAGGCCGCGCTCCGGCGACGGCTCCTGGACGGCGGCGGGCACGGCGGCCTCCCTTCTCTTGCGGGCGATCTCGCTCCGGAGGTGGCTCCGGGCGGCGTTCGAGACGACGCGGAGGAACCAGGCGCGCAGGCTCTCCTCGTGGAGTGCCCCGCGCCCGAGATAGTTCAGTGCGTCCACATAGGCCTGCTGGACCACGTCCTCGGCGAGGTTCGGCTCGCCCACGAGGCGCTGGGCGAATCGGAAGGCGACCTCGCGCAGGCCAAGCAGCGGCTCAAGGCCCGGCCGGCGGGCGCCTTCGACCTCGCGAGCGTGCGTTCCGGCCACGGCGACCTCCACGGGACGCCCTCCATTCTACCGCCCCATCTACGCAGTCGCAAAGAAAGCCTACGGACGAAAATGAAAAATACGCGGACTCTCAAATACGGCAAGAGACGCGTTTGGGGCAAGTTCCCCGAGAACGCCAGGGACATCTTGCCGGGGCATACCCATTCGAGTACAATGGTCTCACCCGACGTTGAGGAGATCACCGATGAGCGACGCCCGCCCGAACATCCTCTTCATCATGAGCGACGATCACGCCGCGCATGCCATGAGCTGCTACGGCAGCCGAATCAACAAGACCCCGCACATGGACCGCGTCGCCGAGGGAGGCATGCGCTTCGAGCACTGCTTCTGCACGAACTCGATCTGCACGCCGAGCCGTGCGTCGATCCTGACGGGCACCTACAACCACGTCAACGGCGTTACCACGCTCGCCACCTATATGGACAATCGCCTCCAGACCTTCCCGAAGCTCCTCCGTGAGGCTGGCTACGAGACGGCGATGATCGGCAAGTGGCACCTCGGGCAGGGGAGCGCGCACTGGCCCACCGGCTTCGATTACTGGAACATCCTGCCCGGTCAGGGCGCCTATCACGATCCCAGGATGGTCGAGATGGGTGAGGACCACAAGTACGAAGGCTACACCACCGACCTCATCACCGACTTCTCGCTCGACTGGCTCGAGAAGCGCGATCGCGAGAAGCCGTTCCTGCTCCTGTGCCACCACAAGGCGCCGCACCGGCCCTGGCGGCCGGACGAGAAACACGAGCGCATGTTCGCGCCTCGGGTCATCCCCGAGCCGGAGACCTTCAACGACGACTACGCGAACCGCGCGAGCGCGGCGGCGCTGGCTCGCATGCGGATGTCCGATCTGAATGAGAAGGATCTCAAGGGACCGGTGCCCGCGGGCCTCTCGCCGGAAGCGGAGCGCAGCTGGCGCTACCAGCGTTACATCAAGGACTACCTGGCCTGCGTCGCCTCGGTCGACGACGGCGTAGGGCGGCTGCTCGACTACCTCGACGCCGAGGGCCTCGCCGAGAACACGATAGTGGTCTACACCTCCGACCAGGGCTTCTTCCTGGGCGACCACGGCTGGTACGACAAGCGCTTCATGTACGAAGAGTCGCTGCGCATGCCCTTCGTGGTCCGCTACCCGCGCGAGATCGCGTCCGGCTCGGTCTCGCGCGAGATGATCCTCAACGTCGACTTTCCGCTCACCTTCCTGGACTACGCCGGGGTCGAGCCGCCGGGCGAGATGCAGGGCACGAGCTTCCGCCCGCTCCTGCGCGGCGAGGTGCCGGAGGGCTGGCAAAAGTCCATGTACTACCGCTACTGGATGCACGCGGACAACCCCCACAATGTCTGCGCGCATTACGGCGTCCGGACCCTGAAGCACAAGCTGATCTACTACTACGCCGACCCCTTGGACCAGCCCGGCGCGAACGAGGACCCCAGGCAGCCGGAGTGGGAACTCTTTGACCTCGAGAAGGACCCCCACGAATTAAACAACGTCTATGGCGACCCGGCCTATGCCGAGATCGTGGCAGAGCTCAAGGCGGAACTCCGCCACCTGCAGGAGAAGGTCGGGGACCGGCCCTATCCGGCAGAGGACTGAGAGCCGCCGGGCGGCTCGGGAAGCACGAGAGAGGGAGGTGCCGGTGAATGTTCTCTTCATCATCTCGGACGAGCACAAGCGGGACGTCACCGGGTGCTACGGCCACCCCATTGTCAAGACGCCCGCGCTCGACCGCCTCGCCGCCGGCGGCGTGCTCTTCGAGAACGCCTACTGCCAGGAGCCTATCTGCGGCCCCTCGCGCGCGTCGCTCCTCACCGGAACCTACCCGCACACCTGTAACGCCTTCAGCCACCGGCCGAAGCACGTCCTGCGCGACCTGCCGACGCTCGGAAGCGTCTTCCGCGATGCCGGGTACGCGACGGCCGCGATCGGGAAGCTGCACGTGCGCGGCGAAGACAAGACCTCCCGCGACCTCGGCTTCGACGACCGGCCCCTGCGCTTCTACACCTACGGCGGTCAGGACTATATCGACGCGGTCGGCGTCGAGAACGCGGACCGCTACGCCTCGCACCGCCGCGGCTCGACCATCGTGAACGCCGGCAAGTACAACCCGACCAACGAGCCGGTGAGCATGGCCGAGGAGCTGATGTACGACAACCTCGTGACCGACCTCGCCATCGAGTACCTCGAGAGGCGCAAGGACGAGCCGTTCTTCGCCTGGGTCGGCCTCGAGAAGCCGCACCCGCAGTGGTACGCGCCCGCGCGCTTCCACGAGATGTACGATCCCAATGACGTGCAGCTCCCCGAGTCGCGTAACGAGGTCCGGCGGAACCTGCCGAAGCACTACATGGAGCGGGTAACCGGCGAGCAGACCCGAAGCATGACCGACGAGGAGAGCCGCGCCTGCCATGCGGCCTACTTCGCCAACGTCTCGTACATGGACATGAACGCGGGCCGCATCCTCGACGCGGTCGAGCGGCTGGGCTTGGCGGAGAACACCCTCGTCGTCTACACCTCAGACCACGGCGAATTGCTCCTGGAGCACAACCTCTACCAGAAGCACTGCCTCTACGAGCCGGCCGCGGCCGTGCCCCTGATCGTCTCCTGCCCCGCAAAGCTGCCCCGGGGCGAGAGACGCCCGGCCATCGTGGGCCTCATCGACCTCTTTCCCACCTTTTGCGAATTGACCGGGGTCCGGCCGCCCGAGGGTCTCGAGGGCGAGAGCCTCGTCCCCATTCTTGACGGATTGGACGACGGCGCCCAGCGCGTCGCTTTTTCAGAGATGTACATGAAGACCGGCGCGCCCGAGCGCATGATCCGCTCCGGCCCCTGGAAGTACATCTACACGCACGGGGACCTCGCCCAGCTCTACCACAGGGAGCGCGACCCGTCCGAGACCGAGAACCTCGCCGTGCTCCCCGAGCACGCGGAACTCTGCGAGCAATTCAAAGCCCGCGTGCTGGACGGCTGGGAGGTCGACACCTTCGACATCGACCCGGAGTGACGCGCCGGCGCTCGAAGCCCCCTACTTCGCCCGCAGCAGGCGGAAGGCGATCTTGATGGGCACCGCGCCGGTTTTCGGATGCCGCTCGTAGGCGATGAGCGTCGTGCCCGCCCCGTCCGAGGCGACGGCGGAGTGGCAGGCCGGGCTGCCCCTCTCGCCCGCGACGAGCGTCTCCTTGTCCAGCGGCTTCCCGTCCTTCGAGACCCGCCGCAGGAAGACCACGTCGTACCTGTGCGCACGCCTTCCCTCAGTCTTTGGAACATCCCAGGCCACGACGTAAGTCTTTCCGTTCCACGCGACCGAAGGGTTGCGGACGCACTGAACATACTTGTCCTTCTTTTCGGTCGGGAGAACAACGACCATGGGCTTGCCCCAGCTCTCCAGTTTGAGAAGGGCGGCACCGCCCAAATCACTACAGACTCCTCCGCGACCCGATTGTTGCAGCGTCGTGAAGACAGCCAGAAACCCTGTGCCGTCGGAGGCAAACATGGGAGCCCATCCTCCCCTGGCAATGAGGGGCGCCGTCTCGCCGACGGGCTGATTGTTCCGCATCTGCCAGAAGCCGAGAGTTTGTGTCCCCCGTCGCGCCGCAACTCTTGCTGCCTTGTACGCCCCCGCCACGACCTCGCCCTTGCCGTTCACACCGATGCCCGGGACGCCGATGCCGGCGCCTCCCCCGCTGTTGGGTTGCCGCTCGAATACGAGCGCGCCCGCGCCGTCGAGCGGGCGGCCGTCCATTCCCAGTCGGCCGCCGTAGATGTCGTACTCCTTCCCATCGCGCATGTCACGCCAGAGGATATGGAATACCTTTCCATCGAAGCAGATGGCCGCTTGCGCCTGATTGTGCTTTCCGGCCGCGACCGCGATGCCTTGCGGATCGAGCACCTTGCCTTCCGGCGACACGCGTGCCGCATAGAGGTCGTAGTCCGTCCCGTTGCGCAGATCCTGCCAGACGACGAGGAAGTTCCCTCCGCCGAAGACCACCCGCGGCCGGACCTGTTCGTCCTTTGCGGCCGAGATCACGAAGGGCGCGGCGTCGAGCGGGCGGCCCGCCTTGTCGATGCGCAGGCCGACGATGTCCGCACCCTCATTGCGGCCCGCCTCCCAGACGACGAGATAGACGTCACTCCCGAAGGCTGCGACGGGGCTGTATGCATCGGTCTTCTGGTGCCCCCCGAGAAGCGCCTCTGCCGAGAAGTTCTCCGCACTCCGCGCGGAGAGAGAAAAAACGACCGCAAGAATCGCAATCATGGTTGCGCGCATGACTACCTCCCTCCCCCGACCGGGACAAAGCGAATGATTCCTTGCGCCCCCCAGACGGCCGATCCGTCGTCGGCGAAGTAGGCCGACGACCCGAAGACTGAGAGCCTGGCATTCTTCTCCTTTTCGTGGCCGTCCTGGAAGGAGCATGTTCCGTCCGGGTTGCGTTTGAAAATATGAATGTATTCCTTTTCGAGGTCGAGTCGATACAATGAACGCGAGTCCCCGCCCCCCACGTAGAGATACCGGCCGCCGGGACTGATGGATATCCCGATGGGGCAGTGAAAGAACCGCTTCATGAACGGGCCGCTCGCGTCCGTGACCATGCCCTCAGCCCCTTTGTGTTCCTTTGACACGGTGACCTGCGTTTTCTTGCCCGTCTTGAGGTCGAAGAAAGAAACCGGGTCGCGCGCATGGTTATAGAGGCGGCCCCTGGAGACGTCCATCACCCAAAATTGCGAGGTGCCGTGGACCGTTATTTTCGGGATCTTCATGGTCTTGTATCCCTTGCCGGGGGGCACGGTGCCGCCCGCCAGGTCTAAAACATAAATATCGCCCGTTCTGTCCCGAACGGCATCAAACTTGCCAAGCGTGGTCACCATATCGGCTTCGCGGTCGATATGTCGCAGGAGTCCCTGGTTGCGACCCTCTCGGATAAAGAGGTGCTTGCCGTCACGGGAGACCTGGGGCGCACCAATGCTGTAGCCTCCGCCAGCCCAACTGCAGAATCGCGCCCGACTGAGCGGTCCGTCGAGGTGCCCGGTTGCAGAGCCGGCCAGGGTTACGGCGCGCCCGTCCTCGCGTCGCAACTGGCGCACCAGGCAGTAGTTCCCAGAGGTGACCCAGTAGGCGTTCCCGGCACTGTCGCTGGCGAGATCCTGCGCTGACATGTATTCGGCCTCAGGACCGGGCCCGTTCAGGACTCCCGCATACTGGCCACTTTTTTGGTATTCACCTTTTGTCTTCGGAACGCGTTGTCCCATGATCGGCACCAGTTTGTATTTCTGGTTGTGCGCGTGCTCCTTGACCGGTCCGGCCGGTTTCTCGGCCGGGAGCGGCTCCGGAGCGCGGCCACCACCCATCATGGCCACGCCCGCCGCAACCGCACCCGCTGCAATAATTCCCGCGACGATCTTCATGGCGATTCCTCCTTTTGCAGCGGCGGAGGCCGATGCGGCCGCCGCCGTCGCCGCCGTTGTCTTCGTTCCGATCACGAGTCCGTGAACGCGCTCGGCCAGACTTGCCGGAAGCGGGCCGCGCGCGAGCGTCGCGCCCCAGTCCGTGAGCGCCGCGCCGGCGAGGCCGGCCCCGGCCAGGCTCACCCGGAGCCTCTCCAGAGCGCGGCGCGCGCGCGTCGAGACCGTCTTCTGCGAGACACCGAGGGCCTTCGCCGCGTCCGTCTGCGAGAGCCCCTGAAGGTGCGTGAGGAGCACGGCGGCCCGTTCTTCAAATGGGAGCGCGCCCACCGCCTCGCGCACGGCCGCGGCCGTCTCGCGCCGCTGCCTCTCGTCCGCGCCGTTCTTGCCCGTCGGCATGGCCTTCCCCTCCTGCGTCGCGCGCGCCCGGGCCGACCGGTGAAGGTCATGCGCGGCGTTCACCACGGACCGTGCGAAGTAGGGAGCGAAGGGACGCGAGGGGTCGTACCGCCCCCGGCGGGAGAGGAGCGCGACCACCGCGCCGCTCACCGCGTCCTCGGCGTCCGCAGCGTTGCGCGTGAGTCCGTACGCGAGCGCGTACGCCTCGGCCAGGTGCGCCTCGATCTCGTGCCCCATGTCCACTCGCGCCTGCTCCTTCCACATACCCTACGGCGGACGCGCAAGCCGCTAGAAGTGGTCTTCGATTAATTTTGCCAGAAGAGGGGTGCTGCTGCAACCCCTTTCCGAGAAAAGAGATGCGGCAGTGTGAAGCGCTCCCGGAAGTGCTTGCGGCGCGAGAAGAAACCCCCTACGGCGCTGCCTCGTCGAACGCCTCGCGCGGGCGGGCGCGGGCACGGTAGGCCGCGTCGGGGACGCCGCCGGCCTTCGACCACGAGACCCGGTCGATGCGCTCGCCCGCGTCGTCGTAGGCCTCGAGCGTAAGCGTCGCGCCCTCGACGGTCACGACCGCATAGTGGTGGACCCGCTTCGCGGCGGCGAGGTACGGGTGCGGCCTCGTCTCGTAGAGCACGGCCCCGCCGCCGGCCGCGGTGACGTACGTCACCGGCCGCTTTGAATTTTCCTTCGAGGTCATGGGCACGAAGCGTTCGTACATGTGCGAGTGCCCGCTGATGACGAGGTCCACCCCGTGTCGGTGGTAGAGCGGCACGAAGTCCTCGCGCCCCCAGCGCGACCGGTGCCCGCCCGCGTTGTAGCTCGGGTAGTGGCCGAAGACGACCTTCCAAGGCGCCCGGCTCGCGGCGAGGTCCCTCTCGCACCAGTCGCGCATCTTCGCCTGCCGCGCCGGGTCCATCGTCGTCCAGGTGTCGAGCGAGACCACGTGCGCGTTCCCGTGGTCGAACGAGTAGTAGAGCGGCTTCCCCTCCGGCACGCCGAAGAGCTGCCGGTAGGCGAGGCCGTCGCCCTCGTGGTTGCCGATGCACGGCCGGAGTGACACGCGGTCGATGACGCCCGCGAGCGGCTCGAAGACGAGCCGCCCCCATTCGGCGTAGTGCCCGATATCCACGAAGTCGCCGGTGTGAAGGATGAAGTCCGGCTCGTGCGCGAGGAACCGGCTCGCGAGCGCCTCGTGCACGTCCGGGTTCGAGCGGCTGTCGCCGTAGGCGATAAAGGTGACCTTCTCCGGCTTTTCGGGAACGGTCTTGAAAAAGGCCTCCCCGCTCTTCGCGCCCGCGACCTCGACGTGGTAGGCGTAGCGCGTTCCGGGCTTGAGCCCCTCCAATTCGGCCGCGAAGAGGTACCGCACGGCCTTCGGCCCCTGGCCGTAGTAGCCGGCCGGGTAGGCCACCTTCTCGCGCGGCCGGACGCGCTTCTCCTTGTCGAGCGCCTCGCCCTCGCCGTAGCGGACCGTGGCCCCCGCCTCCGCGTCCGACTCGAACATGATCGTGACGCCGGTCTTCGACGGCCGCACGAGCCACGGGCCCTTGGTGAGTCCCTGCGGCTCGGCCGCGGGCAGCTCCTTGTCCGGCGCGCTCTCACGCTCTGCGGCCGGGCGCGACGGAAACGGCGCGACTTCGGGCGGGGGAGGGGGGCGCGTCAGGAGCGCGGCCACGCCGGCCGCGACCGCGCCGAGGGCAATCGCGAGAAGCGCGCGCTTCATCGATACGCCTCCGCGCCGGGCTCCTTCACGTGCGCGAGGAGCTCGCGGACCACGTCCGGCGCGGTCACGCCCTCGCTGTCGGCCGTGAAGTTCGTGAAGAGGCGGTGGCGCAGCACCGGCAGCGCGACCGCGCGCACGTCGCGCGCCTCGGCCGCGTAGCGCCCGTCGAGCACGGCGCGCGCCTTCGCGCCCAGCACGAGGTACTGCGTCGCGCGCGGGCCCGCGCCCCAGGA
>Ga0272441_10008574_pt1 | contig 16135 bp, 22 predicted proteins | sample SSMProp6N_FD_193582 | JGI IMG/M metagenome (GOLD analysis project Ga0272441, IMG submission 193582) | Marine sediment archaeal communities from Little Sippewissett salt marsh, Falmouth, MA, United States - SSM-Prop-6N | ecosystem: Environmental > Aquatic > Marine > Wetlands > Sediment ... | reverse complement strand
AACGAGACGAAGAGAGGAATCGCGACTGTCGGAGAGAGCGGCGTCCTGATGCTGGGCGACCCGTGCTACACGCTTCACGGCGAGACGGCAAAGGATAGCCTCGGAATCGAAGAGCAGAGCGACCTCGGCAGCAAGATCGCAACGATGGGTGAAGGGACGCCGTACATCCCCGACTCGGCTGCGACGCTGTTCCTTGTGCGCCCGAACGCTGCATGGGAAGTCGTCGCGACGATCTCCGACGAAGGATGCTGGGGGCACCGGATCGCGCGGCTTCGTGCGACGGCGGAGATCCAGACGGCAGGCGTGACGCGGAAGGAGATCGGCGTAGCGGACGTAGACGCCGGGCTGATGATGGTTAGCGACCCTCTGAAGACGATGTTCAACCCGGCCCCGCAGACATTCGCGGAGGATTGGGGCGCGTTCTGCGACATCCTCAATGCACACGATGAGAAGCACGGGCACCCGACGTTCTTTCAGGCAGGAGAGGGAGCAGCCGTCGTCACGAGCAGCGGCATGGGTGACGGAGTGTACCCAGTCACCGTGGAGATCGGAGATGACGGCTTCGTGCAGGCTGTCGAGATCGACTTCCTGCCGGAGGAAGAGGACTGGGAAGACTGATGAAGATCTACAACCACACGAAGATCCCGCTCGCCGTTCTCCGGCCCGTGCTGTTGGCGGCAGCCCGGACGCAGAAGCTGGATCACCAGAATCTGCATGTCATGGTGAAGCGGAACAAGCGCGGAGCGAACTCGGGGACAGCGTACAGCTACGTTACTGCAAACGCGGATTGGATGATGGGGCGGCGCAGGCCGCACAGGGTTCGAGGGGTCTACGTCCAGCGCGGCCCTGTCGAGTTGAGGATCGGGCGGCTAGAACGGAAGCCAGGATCGAGCCGGGCGCGGGTCTGCGTCCGGAGCAACGATCACATCCATGTGGCGTGGAAGCGAATCGGCATAGCAACGGCGGCGTTCATCCTGGCACGGGGAGCCTATCTGACGGCTGTGCACGAGTTCCGCCACGTTGCCGATCACCGGAGAGGGAGCAACCACTACGAGCACAACAAGCGGTGGCGCCAGAGGAAGTTGGAAGTCCGAGCCATCGACGCAGCAGACGACGCGCAGGATGCTTTGCGGAAGCGACCATCACACAAACGAGCTATCATTGAGCTTGGGAAGTGGCTTGCAGAGGAGGCACGAGGATGAAGAAGTACCGATGTCCGGTGTGTGGAAAGATGGAGGCCACGCAGGAGCATTGTGTGTGCGACGCCTGCGCGTCGATCCTGATAGATGACGCCATGCGAGAGATGTACGGTGACGATGCAGACTTCCTGGACAGCAACACGGGAGATCGCTAGGTACACGAGGCAGGGAATGACGCCGGGCGAATGCCCGCCAACGAGAGGAAGGAGTAGGCATGCCAAAGAAGATTGTCATCGACATGTCCGACATCGAAGAGCGATGCAGGACACACGTAGACCCGGACTGGAAGGAGCGAATCCAGTACGACGACGGGGGCAACCTCATGTACGCTTCCGGAGGGAACGACATCCGATACCGGATGGAGTTGTTCAAGGACGCAGGAGACAACCTGATGGGGGCTTGCACTTGCCCGTGGATCGGACGGCAGAAGGAAGGGAGCGTCGCGAAGCCGTGCAAGCATCTCCTGGCAGCGTGGATGGTAGAGATGCCGGAGGGCAAAGCCGTTGCAGAGAAGGTCTTCGGTGACGGGACAAAGACCCCGGACACCCGAACGGAAGTCAGCGTCGAACCGGCAGCGCAGGTGAAGCATGAGAAGACGCCAGCGCAGAAGGAAGCAGAGAAGGGGCAACTGATTGTCCCGAAGTGGAAGCCGAAGCATACGATCACGATCTGGCCGTCAAGCGTTGGGATGCTGGAAACATGCCCGGCAAGCCGCGTGATCGGAGACGAAGACACGCTGATTGACAGCGTTGGAGTCCCAGCGAAAGTGGGCCGGGCTGCGCACGAGCTTTGCGAGGATCTTGTCCGGAACGGATGGGGATGGCCGCCGGACGATTTGCTGGAGAAAATCGCCGCGAAGCACGGCGTCCCGCAGGAGATCACAGACCTCCGCTTCATCGGCATCTTCGCAGCGCAGGCATGGAACGGGAATCAGAACTTCGAGGGAGTCAAGAAGTGGTTCTTCAGGCCGAACATCGAGGTCACACGGGAGTTCAAGTTCAAGCACCGGCACCCGTACATGCAGGGCGTCGAGGCCACGATCAAGATCCGAGGCCGGAACGACTTGGACGAAGCCTTCCCGGAGGAAGAGCGCGGCGTCGTTCTCGACTGGAAGAGTGGACGCAGGCAGGAGGAAGACGACTACTCCGGACAGATGAAAGCGGAAGCCGTTTTACTTGCCAGCAAGGACAAGCGGATCAAGAGCGTAACGATGATTACCGTTTGGCTACGCGACCGCACGATGGATGTCATCACGTTCACCCGCGACGAACTGAAGAAGTGGTTGAACGATCTCGTGAAGTACAACGCCTTCTGGGACGGGCAGACGTACGGACCCGGAAAGCACTGCCGGTACTGCTCGAAGATGGCGATCTGTCCTGGGCGCGAGGCCGTGTTGAACGGGACAGCGAAGTTCCTGATGACGACGGAGGACGATGAACTGATCGTCCCTATCGTTGACGAGGAAGGGAACCTGATCCCTGACCGGGCGTGGCCGATGTACCAGCACGTCAAGATGGTGCAGGCGGCGGCGGGGCAGTTCATGGACGAGTTCAAGACGCGGATTCGGGAGGGTGGCGCTATGCCGATCCCGGCGTTGCCCGGCAGAGAGATCCGGGCGCAGGAGACGAAAGGCGACCTCGTGATCGACCCGATTGAGGCGTGGCCGATTCTCCGGGCGCATCTACAGACGGACGAACGGATCGCAGCGTGCGTCAGCATCAGCAAAGGCAAGCTGGAAGACCTGATCGCGGAGCAGAATGAGAAGGGCGAGAAAGGGAAGGCCATCGCTGCGGTGATGGAGGACTTGGAGAAGGCCGGAGCGTTGGGGCGGGCTGCACCACGAGTACAAGTGCGCGTGCTGCGGACCCCGGAACCTGAGAAAGAGTAAAGGAATTGACAAGCGCCAACGGCGTGACTATCATATAGCCGAAGGGCGGTGACACATGCCACAGAGCAACAAGCTGGCCCGGAAGATGTTCGGAGAGAAGCTGCGCAAGCGGCGAGAGGCCAGAGGGCTTACGCAGGATCAGCTTGCGAAGAAAGTCGGAACGACTCGCGTCTCCATCAACAAGTGGGAGAACGGAGTTTCGACGCCCTTGCCTATCTACCGAGAGCGTCTGAACCGGATGTTCGGCAAGATCATCTAGGCACGAATCCGCTGGAGCGGTTCCAGGGGACAGGAAAGAGAGGGAGGTACGTCGTATGGGCGCAGCACAGAAACCGGCAATCGCGGCGGCTCAGAAATCGTCAGAGAAAACGCTGTCACTTCTCACGAAGTTTGGGGAGCGGTACTCTGTCGAGCCAAACAAGGTCTACTCGACGTTGGAGAAGACGGCATTCGCGGACGCGAGTTCCACGGAACAGGTGATCGCCCTGCTGATCGTCGCAGACCAGTACGGCTTAAACCCGTTCACAGGGGAGATTTTCGCGTTCCCGGATAAGAAGGGCGGCGTCGTTCCTGTCGTTGGAATCGACGGCTGGAACCGCATCGCGCAACAGCACCCGCAGTTCGATGGTGTGGAGCTTGAGTACGCAGACGAGCTTGTTGACCCGCCGGGTGGGAAGGGCAAGCGGTGCCCGGAGTGGATGGAAGCATGCGTCTACCGCAAGGACAGGGAGCATCCCATCGTCATTCGTGAGTACCTGGACGAGTGCTACCAGCCACCTCGCGGCGGACACAACGGCCCGTGGCAGTCGCATACGAAGCGGATGCTTCGGCACAAGACGCTGATCCAGGCGTACCGCGTAGCGTTTGGCTTCCACGGAATCTACGACCCGGACGAAGCAGAGCGCATCGCAGACGCACGGGAGATCGACATCACGCCAACTCCCCCGCCGGAGGAAGGACGACTCGGATTCGGCAGCAAGGCACAGCCGGAGGCTATCGAACAGCCGGAGGAAGAGACAGCAGAGGCCGCAGAAGAGAGTGAGAGCGGCCAGGAAGCTGCCGAGACTGCCGAAGCCCAGGAAGAGGGGGGCACGGAAGAAGAGGCGAAAGAAGAGGCCGCAGAATCGACGGAGGCGGAGGAGAAGGAACCGGAACTGCTGGACGAAGCACTGTAAGTACCGAAGGAGGGAAGGAATAGCATGATCGGATTCTTGAAGTTTATCATCATCTTGGCAGGGGTTGGGTTGGTGTGGTGGATTACGAAGCCGGTGAAGTTCACAACGAAGCCGGACGGAACCCCCGTCGCGAAGCCTCGGGTATTCGGTATCGTGACTGAAGTGATCTTCATCATCGCGGCCATCGTCATCACGAGCGGATTCGGAACAGTGAAGGAGGGGTTCGAGGGCGTCGTTGTCCGATTTGACAGGGCAACAGGAGAGGTCAAGCATCCGGGGCTGTACTGGATCACGCCGATGGTCTTCAAGATTGTTGCCATCGACACGAGAATCCAGGAAGACGAAATGCAGATCGCGGCAGCAACGAGCACACAGCAGGACGTAACCATGAACGTCTCGTACAACTACCGGATCAACCCTGCCTTCGTCGTCGCGCTCTACAGCGAATACCAACGCGACTATTCCAGCGTCCTTGCGAAGGCCATCGAGCATTGGGCGAAGGATTCGTCCGGGCACTTCACCCCGGCAGAGATGTTGCAGAATCGAGCAGGCTTGTCGGAGGAAATGATGCTGAGCCTGAACGACCGGGAGAAGGCACCGCAACTGCTTCCGTTCGAGATTGTCGCGATGAACGTCTCGAACCTGACGTTCAGCACGGAGTACACGCAGGCTATCGAAGCGAAGCAGAAGGCGGAGCAGGAGGCGTTGAAAGCGGCGAACGATCTTGAACGCGTGAAGATGGAGGCGCAGCAGCAGATCGAGAACGCTCGCGCAGAGGCAGAGAAGATCCGAATCCAAGCGGAGGCCATCACGTCGCAAGGTGGATCTGAGTACGTCATGCTCCAGATGATTCAGCGATGGAATGGCGCGTTGCCGGTCAACTGGATCGGATCGGCGCAGGGCGGAGGCCCATTCCAGATCTTTGACACGACATCCTTCCTTCGCGGAGGGAACTAGCGGGCGACCCCGCACGAGGGGGATCGGGCGCAGGCCCGGCCTGATCCCCCATTGACAGGAAGGGAGATAGGCATGTCAACAAACATCCCACCGGCAGAAGCATGGGCAGCATTGGGGCTTGAGAAGCAGTTGGAGATTCGGCAGATGTCCGTTCCGGAAGCGGCACAGCTTCTGGGCATGCGAGAGGATTGGCTACGGGCGATCAGGGACGGAGCGGTGCCGACATTGGTTGAGGCGGCGAAGCTCTACGGTCGTCTCTGTGTTCTGCCAGGATGGGTCGAAGGCTATCCTGGGCAGTTGCAGACGTTCATCGAGGCGACGAAGCAGGAACCGGCAGCGTGGGCACGGGGAGCAGGGTACCCGAAGATCGCGTCGTCTATGCGCAGTTGGCTCGACGGCACGAAGCCGACACGGATGTCACTGCACAGTATCTACCTCTCCGTCTTCTACTACCTCGCAGCGGAGACGGACATGCTGCTCCCGGAGTACGACCATGGACAGTGGAACCCGGCGTTCTTTGACCAGTTCAGGAAGCTCTACGACATCTCCGTGGTCGAGATTTCGGAAGACATCGAGGAGCAGTCGAACGTCAGGATCAGCCCCTCGACCATTGAGGCATGGCTGTACGGCTTCTGGGAGCCGACGGACAGGAAAAAGAAGGAGCTACTGCGACAGTGGTTCTCGAATCGCATCGATGCGGAATACGGCCCGCCGAAGGTTCGGATGGAAGAGGAAGGAGATCCACGCATCGAGCCGGAGACGGACGAAGAGCCTGCGAAGCATGCTGAGCCGATTCTCGGCCCCTCTGAGGAGATTGAGCAGCAGTCTACGGGGGATGCCGTAGCCCGCGTCACGGAGTTGCACCTACAGGAGCAGAACCGCATCCTCGCGGAGCTTCTAAAGTCACATGGCAAGGTACTGGAGAAGATGGAGATGATCGGCAAGTTGACGACAGATCTCGTTCTGGAGCGGCAGATCAGGAACGCAGTCGAGATCACGAAGGCTACGCTGCTATCCTTCATCCCGGAGAATCGCAAGCAGGTCGCGCTAGCAGAGCTTGGGAGGCAGTTCGGGAAGTCGATAGACCGCCAGGAGGAACCGTTTAAGCTGGGAGAGTGAGCCGATGGCGCAGGAGAGAGGCCCGTGGATGACGAACCTGAAGCGAGGGCTTCAGGATGATCGGATCGCGCTGTACGAAGAGCACGGCGCAGTCATTGGACCGCCGATGCCGAACAAGAAGTTCACAGAGGCGGAGCTAGAACGAATGGGGGTTGTGGGGATCTACAGGAAGCTGGGAGAATGATCCGCCAACTTTTTTTACGCAGAAATCAACGCTATAGTATGAGATAGTGAGAGGGGGTCGGCTTGGCGGTTCACCTTCTATCCAACGCCGGGGGCAGACATGTACGCCCGGATTGAGTCTACGTGGTGGTGTGGAAGACTACGCGGTGCAAGCGACGCAGCGTGCCGCTTGTATTGCTACCTTCATGCACCACCGCACGGCAACCGGATCGGACTCTACAGACTGCCCGTTCCGTACATCATGGAGGACTTGGACTGGGGGAAGAGGAAGGCAGAAGACACGATCCAGGAACTCACGAAGAGCGGCCTCATCGACTACGACTGGGAGGGGCGATGCGTCTTCATCCCCGACTACATCGAGTTGAACTCGCTGAAGATCGGCGGACGCGGGAAGACAGCCTTGCGTGACCTTGTCGAGCTACCCCCCACCCGGCTCCTTCATTCTCTCCACCGGAGACTTGCTGAGCAGGGAGGATTGGAGGACTTCGTTGAAGCTGTTGAGGAAGAGATTCAACGAAGGAGGATAGGGTGCACGGAAGAGCTCACCCTGGAAGGCATAAACGTAGAAAGGAAGGACGTTTCAGAATCATGCGCGCATAGTGACGGGGATAATGCAAGCATTATGCCCGGCACTCCCAGTAAGAGTAAGAGTAAGAGTAAGAGTAAGAGTAAGAGAGAGAGAGAAGAGGAAGAGAAGAAGAAGTGGAACCCGAAGGCGAACGAAGTCATCGACTACTTGAACGCGGTGACCGACCAAGCCTTCCGACACGTTGACGGGAATCAAAGGAACATCCGTGCGCGGTTGAAGGATGGGGCGACGGTTGACGATCTGAAAGCCATCGTTGACCACAAGACGATGCAGTGGGGCGGCACGGAGCAGGAACAGTACCTTCGTCCGTTGACGCTGTTCGGACGGACCACGACATTCGACGGCTACCTTGCCTCTGCGATTAAGTGGGTGAAGGCAGGATGCCCGGAGGAAGGCACAAGCGGCGAACTGAAGAGGACGCTTCAGGAAGCGGAAGACTGGGCAAAAGGAAGGTAGGAAGCATGGCAAGCAAGGCAGCAATCGCAACAATCAGTGGGCTGTTGTCGCATACACTCGGACAGAAGCTCGTGGCGGAGCAGTTGGACATCTGGGAGATCATTCTGGAGCCGCTTGGCGACGAACTCGCTGTCGAAGCGACGAAGCGCATGATCCGTTCGAGGGAGACGGCGCACGCCGTTGGCCCCGGTGCGATCTTCGCGGAAGCGAAGCGGCTCGCCGCGATGCGGTATCCGACACCGGACGAAGCGTGGCGGCTGGCCGTTGACGCAGCGATAAGGCAGCGCCCGAAGATCAGTTGGGACAATCTCCCGCACCCGGTGAAGATCGTCGCAAACCGTATCGGATACAGTGCGTTGGCTGATCTGCGCACAGACGATTTCACAACGCGAGCACACTTCCTAGCAGGGTACAGAGCGTTCTTGGATCGGACGGTCGAGGCTGATCTCGCTGTCCTGCCGGAGCCGGACACGCTGGACGGCATGCTGGAGGCGACAGATAAGACCCCCCTTATCTGTCGGAACGGATCGGGTAGGGAGACGCCCGCACTGGAGGAAGCATGAGCGGATTTGCGGAATGGGTAGCACACAAGCGGAAGCAGAGACAGGCGGCTGAGGCAACGCAACGGAGGCGAGGAAGAGCTTACGCGGAAGCCTACACATCGACGGAGCGAACCTACCAGCCAGGCGACGTGTTCCAGATCACGCCGGAGCACAAAATGGCAGGCTGGGTCGGGTGCTACGTCTATGCGACGGCAATCAAGAACTTCGGCATCCAGGGCTTCGTGGCGTGGCCTAAAACGCATACGCAACAAGCGCAAGCGTTCATCCGCCTGCTGTGGAGCGAGATCGCGTTCGTGGAGTCTTCGCCGTACAGGAGCGAAGAGTGAACGGAAGCCAGGCAAGGACGCCGCGTTGGTATCAGACGCCGTACGGACTCGCGAGGCCACACCTTGAGTCTTACGAGACAGGGGAAGAGGGCGGAAGGCTCACTCGTAGGCAGCACGATCATTGGGCGCGTCGTACGTTTGGGCGCGGCCTGGCAGCGAAGTTCGAGATCATCGAGGTTGCGGTATATCTTGACGAGGGCGTGACGGAGATTGGGAACATCGAGACGTTCCATCTGTGGGAGGTTCGCCCGATCTATCCGTCGTACCACTTCGGGCCCGCAGAGTTATGAAATTGAAAAGGAGGACGAATGCCAGTCAGCGACGCAGTCAGAGAGCGAGTGAAGAATCGGCTGGAAGGGGCGTGCTACTTCTTCCACGACAGGCCGGTGCAGGGAACGCAGATTGTCCACTTGAAGCACCATCAGGGCATGGGCGGACTTCCGCCAGAGCACGAGTACAACCAGGAAGAGAACTTAGCGTGGGGCTGCCAGGAGTGTCACAACCTGTTCCACATCCCGGAAGGGGCGGAGGAAGCCAGGCACGCTGGGACGGTGTTCAAGGTCAAAGACTTCCGGCTGCCGAGCAAGCTCGACCCGTTCGACCGCGCAATGGAGATCCTGGACACGAACGGCAACGTCATCGACCCGGTGGAGACGCCGATCTGGTATCTGATCGAGCCGCACTACAGCGAAGGGAAAGAGCGCCGGGTCCAACTAGAAGCCGCCGTGCGGACCCTCTTCGCATCGATGTTCGAGGTCGCGCAGGGCTTCGAGTACTTCCGAGACTACCACGCGAGGAAGGATCAGGCTTGGCGGCGGTTCATGGTGTTCAACGATGAGGGAGGCACGGAACTGCGACGCTGGGAAGACCTCCCGCCGCTGCTCAACTTCACCGTGACGGATGCAAACCGCTACGAGCGGCAGGCGCGGTGGGCGACGGAATCGAACAGCATCGACCTCGTGCGAGGAATGTCCATCAAGGCGATCAATGCGCTCCGGCAGATCACCGACGAAGCGAAGCTGGTTGAGCTTGCCGGGATTGCGAGAGACGGAAAGCCGACGGAGTTCTGGGGCGCTCTCGATGAGGAAGTCGAGAAGAGAGAACGGATGAACCGCTACGAGCTTGTCCGTGGGAGCCTGCGCATCGTTCGCGGGACGGACAAGGATGGCACCCTCTATGATGCAGACGGCAAGGAGATTCAGATCCACCCTGACGAACGCATCATCATCAAGAAGGGCACGATCCTGCGTGGCGGCGGCAAGATTGAAGAGGAAGAAGACAAGCTGGAGACGGAGGAAGGGAGACAGGATGGCACACAAAGGCCCTAGAATCCGCAGTTGGGGGCGAATCTGGAAGAGGTCCCAGGCGATGCTCGGCCTGTGCGTCTTCTGTGGAAAGCCTTCTCGCGGGTTGTTTGTCAAGCGCACGTTCTACTACCCAGACGGCTACGACACGCACTTGGAATACCGGCGCTACTACCATGCAGCGTGTTTACGGAAGGTGCTCGCCAACCCAGAGAAATACGGAAACAGGGCGTTGGACAAGGCTATTTGGGTTGCAGAATACGTGAAGCAGCACGGCGAGACGACAGCGAAGGAAGCCCGGTTCCAGTCAATGTCCAAGAGAAGGCGCAAGGCACAGGAGGAGCGGAGACGCCGATTGGAAAGGGTGCGAAAGATCGGCAGGGAACTCCCATGGTTCAGAGCAGAGGAAGACGCGCCGGAGGGGGAGAGCGATGGCATGTAGGCAGGCAGTTGCGCGGTACAGATGCAAGCGTTGCGGCGAGCACTTCGCGGCGGGTGACCCCGACGATGAATACCTCATCCGGGGCTTCAAGCCAGGCACGAGGGTATGGCACAAGTGCCGCGATGGATTCCACAGACAGTACGGGCTGGCGGAGTTCGTCGGATACGATCTGCTTCCAGAGGGCAACGGGGATGAGAATGAATGAGTGGTGGAGGGGCAGCGGCGGAGGCAACGCGGCAGAAAACGCTCGCTGCAGAGCACCGATTGGGAGAGAGCTTCCCCACATCAGGCACAACATTCAGAAGCTCATTCCGTACGAAGAGGAAGACATACCTGACTTGCTTCCGCAGCAAGCGGGGAGGATCTGGCGGGACCGACGGAGAGAGCAGGAGGAGCGTCGGAGGGCACTTGAGTTTGCGGTCGAACAGGAGAAGGCACGAAAGGAGAGAGAGAAGCATATGGCACAGGTGAATCTAGATTGCGCAAGGGAGCGAGTCGAGGCAGCAAAGGCAGAGTTGGCCGCAGCAGAAACCGCGTTGATACTGAGGGAGAATGAAGCCCTCGATGTCACGAGATGAAGCGGAGGGAAGCTGGAGAAGACAGGCTGCTCGTCAATCGTTACACTTCCCAACATGGCGAGACGGCAGAAGTACGGCGTGAAGAAGTTCCCTTGGCGCGGGATCACGTACGACAGCAAGGCAGAGGCAGCGAGGCATGAAGTCTTGCGTGCTCTGGAAAGCCGGGGAGACATCGTCGCGTTGCACTACCATGGGATGCACTTCCATCTTGGAAAGAATGACAAGGGGCGGCAGGTGATCTACAGTCCGGACTTTACATACATTGAAGATGGCATGCTCGTTGCGGAGGAAGTGAAGGGCGTCCGGGTTCGGGACTGGCCTGTGCGGGCGGCGCTTTTCAAACAGATGTTCCCGGAGTGGGAACTGCGTGTGATCGAAGTGTAAACGAGTTGACAAACGAAACGGAACGCGCTATACTTCCCGACAAGCTGAAGGAGGCGATGGTGGAAGCACACAACGAGGCAAGCAGGAGCCGACCTCGCAACTGATTCCAACATCCACTCTCTCAGCCTTGGTCCTTGAAAAGCCGAGGCAGTGCAGACGAACGGGTACTTCGCATTCGACTGCTAATCGAAACCGCAATGGCCTTCGGGCCGGTTCCCCGTCGTCGCCGATTCTCCTCGACTTTCCGGACCTACGGTCCTTGACAAGTTCAGAAGCTGGAAGCAGCCGGACAGTGCAGTTGGCGGGTACTTCGCTATCCTACAACGCGACGCGGCGGCGAAAGCCGCCCGTACTATCCCCGTTGACATCAATCCTTTCGGCTGCTACATCATTGCGACCGGACTGTTCTTCCGCAGGAATCAACGGTCATCGGGAAAGACCATCATCGATGCGGAGGTTCGGTCGCACTTGCCGGGATAGCTCAATGGTAGAGCGCCAACGTTCTCTGCTCGCCCATTCCCCGCAAAAGCGTATTCTCTCTCTTCGCACCGCACACTCTGATTCATACCGGATGAAGATGTCGTGGTGGCTACCGAAGACTCCTTGACAGTGGAGAAGCAGGAGACTGCCCTTGGCAGTTTCATCCCATGCGCTCGCGGCGGTGAAGAGTAGAGCTACTTCGCCTGTTAAGCGGGAGGTTCCAGGTTCGAGTCCTGGTCCCGGCACAGAGATGATCGGGGCGTGCCAGCGCCCGGCTGAAGTTGGAGGGGGGATGCAACATGCCCCCGACGACCAGCGGAAGATCGTTGGCTGCACGAAGGGAGCAAGCGGATAGCCCTGGCAGGTGAAGCCGCCTCTGCAAGACCCAGACCAGCCATTGATCGGAAGCTGCAAAGGAAGCGGGAGTGGGGAAGCCCCGCCGATTATCACACACCGGGCGACGGCGCAACGGTGCGCAGTCCGGCCTCACAATACCCTCCGCTTGTTTCGGCAGGCGGACGACAGCGGTGCGAGGTACGGTTACTTCGATTGGTTCGATTCCAGTGTCGCCCGACACGGAGCACGGTGGCGGAATTGGCATACGCACAAGTTACGGTTCCCTCTTCGATGATTCTCCGCGTCGCCTCCGGGCGGCGGCGGCAGTGAAGAGGAAGGATACTTCGCACTCGCGAATCCGGGTTCGAATCCCGGTCGTGCTCCCAGAGAAGCAGCGTGACCCTTGGAAAGGGGAGGCAGGCATGGCGGGATTTGCTCGGACTCAGTTCTGGGATTCGCCCTATTCATCGCCAGTCGCCGGTTGACCATGCGCCCAAGAAGCGACCGCGCTGCGGAAGATTCCAAAGAGAGATGCCCGGCCCATAACAAGCAGAGAAGTCGTCTTGCGCATGCTTTCGGCGAAGCACCCAAGGCCGCTCCATCGGGGAGCGGTCGGGCCGGGACGCTATACCGGAGCGAGAGCGGTGAAGGGATCGGATACTTCGTCTTGAATACGGAAACAGACCGACCCCGCGAATTCCCTCGGACTCCGACCAAAGGATTGGGAAGCGAAGGCGGTGACGAGATCGGATACTTCGCTATTGGTAGACGACAGGCTGTGGAGCCGGAGGGTTTCGGCCCGAAGGCAAACGGCTTGGTTGCGGGTTCGAGTCCCGCAGTACAGTCCGTTCTCACAGATACCCTGGAGCTTCCCAAAACGCAGGCAGGCCAATGCCTGATCCAAAGGAGGAGGATCACGGTGGCAAAGACGAACGTCAGGCAGGAGAAGGATCGACCGAAGACGCATGAGGGCGGACCCGCACGGGTCATCGACGCCGCGAAGCAGTTGGAGCGGACGCTCAACGCCTGTTTGCTCTTCGAGGGCACGTTCTACGAGAGCGGAGTGAGCGTCGCGGAGCGGCTGTACGATGCAGTGGCAGCGGTGCAGCCGGAGCTTGTCGCAGAGATGGCGGTTCGCGCAAGGAACAAGCTTTTCTTGCGGCATGCCCCGCTACTCGTAGCGGTCGCGATGACGGACAGCCCTTCGCACCTTCCATACGTCGAAGACGTGTTGGCAGGCACGGGAGAAGCACCGGTGCCAGGCCAGCGATTCCACGAGGGATGGAAGCCGGGAATCATCCGACGCCCGGACGAACTGGGCGAGTTCCTTTCGCTCTACTGGACGATTGGAAAGGGACTCGATGGCAAGGCGAGCGGAGGCCGGAGGCCGATTGCGGCACGAGTGAAGCGCGGCCTCGCACGGGCGCTGAATCAGTTCGACTCCTACCAGCTTGGAAAGTGGAAAGGGTCGAAGAATTCGGCAATCACGCTGCGAGACGTTCTGCGACTGATCCACCCGACGCCGGTCACGAAAGAGCAGGCCCAGTGGTTCAACGGTCTGATTGACGGGACTCTGGAAGCGCCGGACACTTGGGAAGTCGCACTCTCTGGAGGAGAAGACAAGTCCAAGGCGTTCACGCGCCTGATGGAAGAGCAGAAGCTCCCGGCGATGGCGTTCCTGATGAACCTTCGGAACATGATCGGAGCGGGCGTCGGAACGGGGTTGATGTCGAAGTACGCCGACACGTTGCGGTTCGCACGGGTTCTGCCGCACCGCTTCATCGCGGCAGAGAGGTACGCTCCGCAGATGTCCGATGCACTGGAGCGCGGAATGCTCCGGGCGCTGGAGAACAGCCCGAAGTTCCCCGGCATGACGTTTGTGCTGGTGGACAACTCCGGGTCGATGCACGGTAGGCTCAGCGACAAGAGCGAGATGAGCTACGCCGATGCTGCGTGCGCTCTGGCAATCCACGCACGTGAGGTCAGCGAGGAATGCCGGGTCTTCGTGTTCAGCAACGACTGCAAGGAAGTTCCGAACCGGCGCGGCTTCGCGCTGCGAGATGCGATCCGGGCGAGCATGAGGCCGATGGGTACGAATGGCGGAGCGGCTGTGGAGTACGTCAGCCAGTTCCCCCACGACCGGCTCATCATGATCTCCGATGAGCAGTTGCATGACAGGCTCCCGAACCCGAAGCAGGGCACGAAGGGCTACGTCATCAACGTGGCCGCGTACAATAATGGCGTCGGGTACGAGCCGTGGACGAATATCAGCGGCTTCTCCCCTGACACGATTCGGTATGCAATGACGGTCGAAGGCGTTCTCCCCGGAGTGATGCCGGAGGCCGAAGAGGGATAACCCTTCGTCACCCGGAGGGTTCCACAGCGGGAGAGGGCGGGTGCCCGGACTCAAAGGGACAGAGACACCCGCCCGACCCCCATCCAAGGAGGGCGGAGGAATGTGCTTTCGGAGAAAGAAGCCTTCACTGACAACGCTGTCCGACCAGTATCAACTCAAGTTCCCAGAGGGCGCGAGCGTTCACTTCCTATGGGAGAACGTGAAAGTGAAGGGTGCGACGCTTTGGTTCGGCAATGGAGAATCCGTTCCGATTCCGTCGCGAAGCGGAGGGATAACGCGAAAGATCAAGCAGGCAGGAAGGTTGCGTGCGACGATTCGAGATGCGAATGGGAAGACGATTGCTGGGATGTTCTACACGCTCCCGCACGTCCCACCGAAAATCCATCAGGCATTCATTGTTGGGCAACTCCAGCTTCTGAACCCAGTGCTTATCGACACGAACTACCAGGAGCACGGGTGTTCCGGTGGCGGGACGGCAGTCGACAAGTACGGGATCGAGAACCGACTGGGCGAGCGCGTCCGCGTTGCTATCGAAGTCAAGATGGGCTCCCTCACGGTCTACAGCGACTATGAAGACAACGCCCGACTGGTTCAGTGGCACATTGGAGCAGAAGATCCCCCGCACTTTCCAGCTGACAAGCCTGTGTTGACGCCGACAGGTTTGTGGCGACCAGGAGATCCGCTAGGGACACCGACGCCGAGTTGCGGGGCAGACGATCCGAAGCAAGCTCTCATCATCGTCAAGGCGAGAAATCAGTTCGGAAGCGAGGCGTTCGTCACGCAGAGGATCAACTGGCGGGCTGGTGAGGGCGAAAAGGAAGGACAGCAGGGTGGATGCACGTCAGGCTGTTCACGGGTGAGATAGTGAGAAGACGCCGCAAAGATATTCGATCAGAAGGGGGGGCCGACACGGACTGCGAACTTACGCCGCAGCTCCATCTCAGCGACCCACCATCGCCGTCGGTGCCCCCCTCTATGAAAGGAGGCAAGCAATGACAGGGAAGACGACAGTTCATGAGGCGTTCATCGCGGAGTTGGGTTCCGTTCGAGGAAGAGCAGAGGCGCAGTTGATGGGAGAGACGCCGCTGGGGGAACGATACCCGGCGGACATGAACTTCGATAAAGCGACAGCCCTCGTAAATGCCCTCGCTCGCATGCGGAGGGACTTGAGCCGTGCGTTGCTATTTGCGGAGATGTACGTGGGCGAAGCGAACGCTGAGCAGGCTCTCAGCCACGCGACAGACCTCGATGGCTAGGAAAGCGCCGCCGACGAGGACGGTCTATCTTTCGTGGACGGAAGTGTGGAGCGCTGCAATGAACGGCATGCTGCGGGAATGCACAGCGCGGGGCCGGAGTGCGGAGCAGCGAGGGAACGCCAGCCGGAGCTTCGCGCAGAGCCTCGGAGCGGACATCGCTGGGGCGATCGGTGAGGCGGCAGTCGCGAAGGCGCTCGACTTCTACTGGTTCTGCGGAAGGGCAGGCGACCCGGACGTGGGCGGAGTCTACGAGGTCCGAACGACGGAGCAGGCAGAGCCGCACCTCGCGCTCTACGAGTGGGACGATCCGAGATCGACCTTCATCGCAGTGAAGATTTTCGGCAAAGAATCTGGTTGCGAGTGTGAGATTCTGGGATGGTTAGACGGCAGGGAAGGGATGGAGGAGAAGTACCGTCGAAAAGGCCCGATCCACTTCTACATCCCGCCAAGCAGTCTGCGCCCGTTCTCTGCTCTAGAGGCAGGCAATCGGATGGCGAGGGCTGTGACATGACGCTCCTATGGCTATTCCAGTGAGAGTCCTGAG
>Ga0272441_10008573_pt1 | contig 16136 bp, 7 predicted proteins | sample SSMProp6N_FD_193582 | JGI IMG/M metagenome (GOLD analysis project Ga0272441, IMG submission 193582) | Marine sediment archaeal communities from Little Sippewissett salt marsh, Falmouth, MA, United States - SSM-Prop-6N | ecosystem: Environmental > Aquatic > Marine > Wetlands > Sediment ... | reverse complement strand
CCGCAGTCACGCCGAACAGGAAGCCGCGATCATGAGCTATCTCCAGTGGCGGAATCGCCAGCGCCCGCTGGCCGTTCATCCGCTACCCAAGGCGCGAAACCGTGCAGCCTGAAACGGCACTAGTTCACCAACATTTGTGCTGGCGTGTCCATCTCTGCACACAACGAAATCGCCGCGCGCAGTATCACGCCACCTCGGCGGCGTCGTTGATACGAATACCGTTGTATGCCCTGTATTCAGCAGACTCACGTGCATACTGACATCCGCGTCCCCGGGCACAGCTTCCACGTGGCATTCCAGTTGTGGTGGTACCACGCCCTCATCTGACGCCGAACCCCCGCGCGCGTCTGACGGACGGAGCACACCCGTATACAGCACACTGCCAGCTACGACACATGAACTCAGGAGAATGGCATGATGGCCGCGCTTCATCGTGAACCTCCATCCCGTCGGATTCCACAGGTTTGGTCTCGACGTGCCGTCACGCGTAGAAGGATCATCCGAAGAACCCCAGGGCACCGGCAATTTGCATCACCTGCAACGCGTGATAGCTGGCACGCCTCTTCGTTGGGGCAGCGCGAAAGGCGATCCTCGTACAAGCAGCTACATCCCCTGGTCTTCCCGTTTTCCGGACGACTGTCCCTGATCCCGGTCACACTCCGACTCCTTGTCCAACGCAACGCCTAGAATCACGCAGTCGCGTGTCACGTAGACGTGTCTCTTGGGGGACTCGTAGGTTAGCACGACGGACGGCACGCCATCCTTGAGTTTGGCGGAGAAGTAGGCAGCGCTGTTGATTTCATCCAGCGCCCCGAAACGCCGGATCAGCGCATCGATCCTCTGCCCCCTCATCTGCTCCATCTCTTCCACCGGCGAGAATGTCGTTCGCTCGGGTCCCCTGACGCCGTGTGCGCTGCATCCCCCAAGCGCCAGAAGAAGAACCGCCGCCCCAAGCACCGCCTTCATGCTTGCCCTCCGCCGATCGCGTGTCACGTCGTCCGTCCCCGCGACGGCCACGATGCTGGATGCACGAGCGCACAGTATACACCCCCACCCTGCCCCCCGGGTGTTGCAGGGAGTCCGTGGTGCTACGCTCGCCCCCGCGTCAGGGACACTCCGCAGCTGGGCTACCTGCGATCGGCCGGCGCCGTCCGGGCCCGCCGCCGGGCGCGGGCAAAAGCGAACATCAGCAGCGGAATCGAGCTGAAGCCGGCGGCCGGACACATCCCGTCAAACGTGCCGGTCGCTTCGCCGTCACCATCACCACCGGCGCCATCGCTCGGACCGCCGTCACCCGCACCGTCATCCGGCGTGTCACCGTCACCCGCGCCGTCATCTGGCGTGTCACCGTCGCCCGCGCCGCTGTCCGGTTCGCCGCCGTCGCCGCCGTCACTGCCATCCGCACCGCCGTCAGGCTCGACGCCGTCACCACCGTCCCCGCCGTCCGTACCGCCATCGGGCTCGCCACCGTCGGCACCGTCACCGCCGTCCGGCTCACCACCGTCCCCGCCGTCGGGTTCGCCACCATCTGGCTCGCCACCGTCGCCGTCGGTGCCGCCATCCGTGTCGAGCGGGTAGTCCGTCAGGATCAACGTCGTGTCGACGATGCTGAAGTGGCCGCTCGTGCTACGGGCGATGAAGCGGACGCCGACCTGCTCGGGCAGAATGTGCTCGTCGAAGTAGCTGTCGCGTGGCGGGCCGAATTCGTTGAAGGTGAAGAACTCGTCGCCGGCCTCGTCATCGCCTTGCTCACCGTCGTCGTACAGCTCATGACTGTACGGGTTCTCGGTGTACCACTCCGGCCGCGTGAGACCGGCGAAGATGTACGTGGCCTTGACCCAATCGAGATTGTCCTGCCCGGTTGGGTCGTGCACCGTCGCACGCAGCTTGAGGCGATTCTCCTTCTCCGGGTCGATGTAGAACCCGCCGCCGTCGAACTGGAGGTCCGAAATCTGCGGGGCCAGGCCGATGTCGCTGTCCGCGATGTCCACGCGGAAGACAGCGTTGCCGTCTTCATCGTCGCCAGCGACGAAGTAGCGCGTCGCGCTGGTGTTCAGGCTCGAGGTTTTCGGCGCCCACGTCGTCAGGTGAATTCCACTGCCGCTGGCGTAGGTGTCGATCATCTCGTTCGTGATCAGGTTGACGCGCGTCATCTGCCGGTTGGTGCCATGCAACAAGGCGAAATCGCCCCGCGGCGAGATGCTGATCGGGCTGAAGCGTACCTCGCTGAGCAGCCGATTCGTGTCGGTGACGAAGTCGACATGGCGCGTCTCGTAGTGCGTGCCTTCGTCGGTGCGGTCGGTGAACACGTACAGCGCTTCCTGTCCGTTGGAGCTGATCAGTCGCCTCTGCAGGAAATTGCCCTGGTAATCCCACACCCACCTGTGCTCCTCGTCAGGGAACCGCTCCGGCGTGCCGCCCGGCTGGCAGGACCACATCGATTCCAGAAGCGTGCGTCCGGCGCCGCCCGTGCCCCAACCGCCGTATACGAAGATCATCCGGCTCCCGTCTGCGGCGACGTCGATCAAGTCGATCAATGCCAGGTCGTTGTACTCCGTCACCTGGTCCAGGCGCATGGCCTGCACGGGGGGTTGGCCGATGTCGGCGTAGAACAGGCCACGTTCCGAGATATCGTTGCCGGTGGCGTGACGGAAGAAGACGCGCGTGCCGTGCGTGTTGATGACGTAGTGCTTGTGCAAACCGGGGTACGTCATGTTCGCGACGGCTTCGTGCAGCGACTGATTGCTCAACTCGATGTAGTAGACGCTGCTGTCCTCGCCGTAGTTCGTGAAGAAGAACAGCCGCTCACCCGTCTGGTCGAGCTGCAGGCTGCCAAAGTTGTTCTCCATCTCCGGCGGAATGAGCGGCGTGAGGTCGACCAAGTTGCCGCCGTCGGCATTGACCACGTAGATCCCGTAGTCCGACCCATCCTGCGCGATGAACGCGACCTTCGTGCCGTCGCCGCTGGCCGTCAGCGAGTGGATGGAGGGCTCGTCGTCGGGCTCGAGCCACGTCGGGCCGTCCGCGGCGGTTAGTTGGACAATGCGCGTAACGGCTTCAGAGTAGCGGATCTGGGCGCCGTTCCAGTCGGCCCGGGCCACCCCGACACAGAGGATCGTGAGCGTCAGCGCGATGCTCCAGCCCCCGTCCTTCATCGTCAGCGGCCATCGTGTGGTGGCGTGCATGGCGAATCTCCTTGTGGTGTGATTTCGGGGACGGTGCAGCGCCCCTGTGGCGACGTGGGATATGCGAGGTCCGCTCATGGACGGAACCTCCCTCAAGACGGGGTCCGGGAACACTCCTCGCGCGGCGGGAACTGCCCCGTGGGTGGTGCGAAGTGGGCCGGACGCACCCTCTACCGTTCAGTGTGCGCCAACCGTGCGCGCGCATCAAGTTCCATTTGCGAAACGGATGCCGTTTTGTGTCGAATGCCGCCAGGTGTTTCCACAGCGCGGGCGGCGGGGAAACGTGCGCGGGCCCAGAACGCGGGTGCCGCAACCACTCCCCGCCAGCGAAGCCCAGATTCGGCTTTTCCACCCGTCACCGACTCGGCGGAGCGGGTATGCTGTCGGCACGATGAAACGACGCAGAACGCGCACAAAGTGGATCGTCGCCTTGGTTGCGCTGGGCATTCCGACGTTCGTGATCGGCCTGGGAGTGATCCGGCAGGGTACGCCGTGCGAGGTGATGCCGCCGCCGGCGGACGCGGAGCCGGGTCGGTGGTTCTTCGTTGATGGAGCGCAGAACACGCGTGACGTCGGCGGGTATCCGACGCGTGACGGTCGGACGGTTCGCCGGGATCGTGTGTACCGGTCAGGCACACTGTCGCACGTGACGTCGGAAGGGTGTGAAGCGTTTCAGGCGTTGGGCATCCACACCGTCGTCGACTACCGCAACCGGCTGTCGCCGCTGCCGCTCTACAACGGTGACGTACTCTGCATTCACCAGGCCGCGAAGGTGCATGGATTCCCGGTGAGCTTTCGCAAGGAAGGGCCGCGGGAAGAGCGGTATCTTCGCGGCGTGCGCGAAAACGCCGACGCGTACCGCAAGACGTTCGCCCTTCTGGCTGATCCCGATCGACTTCCGCTCATGTACCACTGTGCCGCGGGGACCGACCGGACGGGGGTGATGACAGCGTTGCTGCTCACGCTGGTCGGCGTGGAGCGAGAGACGGTGATGGAGGACTTCCGGCTGTCCGAGCAGGTGGGGACGCCGGGGAACTTCGAAGCCATGGTCAGGCTGTTGGACGAGGTGGAGACCAGCGGCGGCATTGAGGTCTTCCTGGAAGATCTCGGCGTATCACGCGACGTTCAGGCCGGCGTCGTGGCCCAACTGGTCGAGTAGGTTTCTTTTTGGGGGGCGTCGCAGCAGGACGCCGGATCAGCGTCGATGGCCGCGCGGGACGCCGCGCGGCGTTTGAACATCACGATTCATGATGCCCACCCCGCCGGACAAATCAAACCGGCGGGATGGGCGGTCCAGGGGGGCGATTACTTGAGATCAAGGCTGAGGATCTGCCACGGATCGATGAGGAACGCGACCGACCCGCCGCCGTTCTGGAAGCGAACGGTCAGGCCGATGCTTGAGCCGGGCTGCAGGGGCGTTCGGCTCTGCGGACGGGGGATCTTCAGGGCAAGCGCGGGACAGCCGGGCAGCACATCAGGCGGTACGCCGATTGGCCGGACAAAACGCGCTTCACAGCGTTCGGCCCTGTTGATTCTGGGGCCGCCATCGTTGGGCCAACCGAGATCGACGTGGGCGTAGACGTTGTCCTGGCCGACGAACCATCCATCGTCGTTGAAATCGACCGTCGCGAAGACCTGCCGGGCCGGGTGCAGCAACCCGATGAGCAGGTAGATGTTGTCGGCGTCGTAGGCTCCGAGGATGGCCGTCGCGCACCAGTCGCGGCTGATGCGGCCGATGAAGCCGTGCTCGGCGGGACTCGCGAGGCCGTCACGCACAGTCTTCACCGGCTTGAGTGCGGGGTACACGGCGAACTGCGGGTACGGGTCCTCCGCGTCGGGGATGGTGTCAGCGTCGGTGTCTACCCTCGTTGGGTTCGCGCTGGTGAACGTCCCCGCGGTAGCTTCCCGCAGGTCGGAGAGACCGTCGCCGTCGGTGTCCGGCTTGCTCGGGTCGGAGCCAAAGCGGCGTTCATCGAGCGGAAGCGTTGGATCGTCATCGGGCAGGCCGTCTTGGTCGCGGTCAGCGACGAGCCGCAGGGTGCCCGGCTTGAAGCGGAGCCAGTTCATGGGGTCGACACGACGGCAGAGGAAAGCGTTGCAATCCCAGTGTTCGCCGTAGCGGCCGATGTGGACGGTCCCGTCGGGATGGTTGAGCCACCAGTCGGTGAAGCCGGATTTCTCGAAATAGGCGTCGAGTTGGTGGCCCCACTCGTGACCCATGAGCCAAGCCTGGCCATTGTTCCAGAGGGCGTAGCCGCTGTAAGCGTATGGCGTGAGGCCGCCGCCACCCACGTACCCGGGGTCATCGGTCGTGTTCGGGTCGAACCCGGCCATGGGGTGGATACCGATCAAGCTGTGGTGCACGCTGATCGGGGGTAGACCGCGCTTCTCGCGGGCGGCGTTGACAAGCCGCCGGGCCTGGCCCGGCTGAATCCAGCCGCCATTGACCTTGGCGACCACATCATCAATGACCATGTACTCGAACTGCTTGTTGAGAATGCAATGACTGTTGAGCCAATAGAAGTGTCGATCGCGGGCGTGCTCACGCTTGAGGCGGTCGACGACGCCGGTCGGGTCGGCGTGCAGCTCGTTGCCCTTTTCGTCGACGGCCTTGGCGAAGAGTGTCACGAGCACAGGCATGTCGATGACGTACATCTGGCCTTTCGGGGGCTTGGGAGGGAGTTCGTAGGTCGTGAGCTCGGTGTCGTCGATCGGCGGCCAACTCTCGCAGATCGGCTCGGCCTGTTTGACGAGGATTCGATCCGGGTGATCGGGTGAGCGCCGCTTGCTCGTCGTCGTGACGGTGCTGCCATCGACCTTGGTCATAACCAGCTTGACGCGGCCGTCGCTGGTCCATTCGAACTCGGGCAGAGGCTCCACGAAGTCGCGCGGCAGAATCAGGATCCGGTCCTTGTCCGGGTCGGCGAGGTAGTACTTCCCGTTGGGGCCCTCACAGGCCCGCACCTTGTCGGACATGTCGCCAAGAGAGGCACCGACGAACACGCGCTGGCCGTGACTGCTGAGCGACATGACGCGCAGCGCGCCATGAGAGCGGTAGAACTCGAAGGTCCCGGAGAGGAGCAACCGCCCGTGGGCGTCGAACTGCGCACCCTCGACCATCGGAAGCCACGTGCTATTCGAGACCCATTCCAGCTTGTTGGCCGCGGCGTTGTAGCGGTAGACAGCGTAGCCGTAATTCCCGCGATCCATCACGACGATTTCGCCGGCGGGGCTGACGGCGATGCCGCGCGGCTGCTTGAACTTTCCGGCTGCGGTCGGTGACGGGTGGTCGTAGCCGAAGCCGCCGCCTTGTTCGCCGTACTTCAGGAGTTCCTGTCCGTCCGGATCGAAAACGCGAATGCCGGGGATGGCCTCATCGGCGACGAAGATGTGCCCGCCGGGGCCGACAGCAATCCCCATGCCGCGCATCTCGCTGCTGCGCACCAGGGGGCCATCCGCGAGCGGTTTCTTGGCGCGTTTGATCTTGTAAATAGCTCGGCCGTCGTCGGCGAGCACGAGCACGTCGGGCGGCAGCGTCTTGTCGCTGTCCATCTCCCAGACGTTGGGCACGGCCCAACACATGGCCGTGACGTGTGCATCATCGCCCTTGACGCCCGGAAGCGATGCAGCGTCGACGCCGTGGGCCCTCTCACCGTCGGCGTTGTAGACGGTGAGGAACTCGGGGGCTCGGCGGAGTGCGACGAGGAAATCGCGGCTGCCGATGACACTGATCATGCGGCTGTAGGCGCCGGGTGGCTTGATGCCGGCGAGTTCGTCCTCCGTGGCCGGGCGAACCTCAAAGCGGGTGATCGTATGGGGGCCACCACTCGTTTGCATGCCGACGCGCCCGTTGGCGTGAAACGTTCGGATGTTCGTGGTGATGCGCTGTCCGTGGTGGAGGATGTTGAACGCGAGCTTGTCGGGATCGACGACGATGGCGAGTTCCTGTTCGGTGTCGCCATCGTCATCGTACATGACGTCGCCGTGGTAGTTGAAGACGCCGTTGTTGTCGAACCATCCCCAGAGGATTCGGCCGCCGGGGTCGCACCGGACCATCATGCCGCCGTGTTTCTTGTCGAGCGTCGGGAGTGCGAAGAAGAGACCGGCGCCGTTGAAGTTGGAATCGGGCTTGAACCGGATGGCGAGGTAGAACGGTCCTTCTGGGGTAACATCGATGGCGGCGCCGCAGTCGTAGCCGCTGTCGGTTTGCCGTGCGGCTCCGGGTTCGAATGTCCACGTGCCGGCGAAGGGTTGCCAGCGTTGGGAGGCGGTCTGGTCGAAGGATTCGACAAACGGGAAGGACTGGGGGGCAGTGTTGGCGAGGGTGAGCAGGTTGATGATCAGGGTGAGCGAGCAGGTGGTGGCGAACATGGCGGGGCTCCAGGTTTTCGCGTTTGGGGCCGGGAATGAAGCGGTTCATTGTCGAAGCTTACAAATCAGCGGGCTCGTGTCAACGAGAAAGGCCCCAAGCGCAACATCAATGGGCGCGAGGGGACTCCGGTGGTTCGCCCGGCTCCACCCCCGCATCAGGAATCGGCTCGCGCTCGATCGTCGGGCGGGACTCTTCCTTCAGAGTGGCCGCGATATCGGAGTCGGTCATTTGCCGGCTGAACAACCGGCGGAACGTCGGCAGATCGTTGAGGTAGAAGAGGCACGGGTCGCCGTCGAGCGCGATCCCGGCTGCGGCGAGACGCTTCTTCAAAGCAGGAAGGAAGTGTTCCTTGACGACCCAGTCGCAGGTCGGGAGGACCCGAATCTGGACCCGGACGATCGTGCGGTTCGCATCGTGGAAGGTCCCCGTGATCTGAGGCTCCCGTTTTACGGCCTCGATGCGTGCGTTCAGCATGCGACCGACGCCCGTTATCTGGGAGCGCGCTTTCTTCAGATCGGCGGCACTGGCCAGCGGGATATCGACGTAGTTGTCGACGTAGCCGGCGGGGAAACGCCGCGACGGGATGCATTGGCTGTTCGGAACGGTGATGATCTGTCCGGAAGGCGCGCGGAGGACGGTGTGCTTGACGGTCAGGTTGAGCACGTGGCCGGCGTGCGCACCAGCCTGGATGAAATCGCCGACGAAGTAGTGCCCACCGACCGCGATATCGATCCCTTTGACGAAGTCGACCACGAGTTGCTGAAACATGCCGGCGAGCAGCAGGCCGATCACGCCGAGGGCGCCGGCGCTCTGACCGGGTGAGATGCCAAACTCAGCCAGGATCGTCACGAGGGCCACGACCCATATCAGGACCTTCACGATGCTGCGCGCGAAGTGAATGAGCGTCTGCACGCGCTTGATCGTGGGGACGGCGTGTTCGCGCCGGAAGTGAGGCGTGATCAAGGCTACAACAGCGTTGATGATCCAGGTGAGGATGTTCAGGCCGACATGTCCGGCAAGGGCGTAGGCGACGACCCAGCCGACACGAATGAGATACGCGTGCTGGATCCAGAACCGGCGGTTGGCGTCGCGGAAGGCCGTGGCTGCGCTGCTGTAGTCGTCGGCGAGACGATACTCCTCGTTCGCCTCCTCGCGTGTCGTGAAGGCGATCTGTCGTTGATGGAGGATCAGCAGCTCGGTTGTGTCGAGCTCATCGCGCAGCGTAGCGCGCATGGGGTCGTTGGCGTTGAGAGTGGCCCGTTGCTGACCGAGGTCGAGATGCCTCTTCTGAAGCGCGGCCACAGGCGCGAGGAGCTCATCCGCCTGCTGCCAGAGTTGCTGGGCCTTAGCGCTGTGGCCCGTGTTCGCTTCCTCGAATTGTGTGGCGAAATCGCTACGCTCCGTTGCGCTCATCGACTCAAGGGCTTCAAGACTGGCGGCGACGTTCTGCCGTTCTTCGTCGATATCGAGCTTCCGCTGGGCTACGGCTTGCAGCGCGTCGGCAGAGCGCTTGCGGAGGTCGGCGAGCTGGATGGCCTGCTGCGCCTGAATCTCTTCGGATTCGAGCTTCTTCTGTTGCCGGGAGGCGAGATCTGGCAGCAGGGCGCGCAAACCGCTGCTCTCCGTCTGCTGCTTCTCCTGCCGCACCGACTCAAGCTTCGTCTCGGCCTCGGCGGCCTGCTCGGCGGCGAGCTCCTTGCGCAGGCGGGCTTCCTCCTGCTCGTCGCGGGCGGCCTGGGTCGCGGTCGGCCGGCTCGCGGGCGCGGAGGCCGGCTGCGTGGTCGGGGCCGTGGCGGCGCTGCCCGACGGCGGCGTATCCTGCGCCCAGGCGGCAAGCACACTGCACAGCATGAGCAGCAGCGGCAGACGACGTGGCCAGGCGGGTTGTGTTCTACGGGTACTCACCATGCCTGTATTTGAAGGCGGCGGGCAGTGGGCCGCAAGGTGGGCATCCGGCGTTGATCGCCGTCACCTGTATGCGCGGGAGGCCGTGTGGTGCATATCGACAAGGGGCAACACGCGCACGGGACGGGAAGGTGGGGCGCATGGCCGGGTGGAGGCCATGCGCCCCGGGTGTGCTGACGGTGGTGCTACTTGTCCCGCTCGGTTACGCCCATCCCGCTACGATCCGGGAACGGCGGTCGCTCGGGCGGGATGTACGGATGACTCGCGACCTCGGCGAGCATGTGCTCGATGGCCTTGTCGAGTTGCGGGTCACCGCCATCGACCATCAGGGCCGGGTCATCGACGACCTCGATGTCGGGGTCGACACCGTGCCCCTCCACGCCCCAGGTGCCATCGTTCTCGAAGAAGCCGAACGTCGGGACGGATACGTAGGCGCCGTCGATGAGGGAGGGATTCCCGCTGATACCCACGAGGCCACCCCACGTTCGCGTGCCGATCAGCTTCCCAAGGCCGGCTTGTCGGAAGTAATACGGGAAGGCGTCGCCGCCCGAGCCCGCCAGGCCGTTGATGAGCATGCACTTCGGGCCTTGGTGGGCGTCGCTGGGATTCGGCCAGTCGCGCCCGTCACGGCGGGCCCAATAGTTGGTCGTGGGCCGGTTCAGCAGCTCGATGAAGCGGTTGGGGATCTGCCCGCCGCCGTTCCAGCGTTCGTCAATGATCAGAGCCGCCTTGTGACGCTGGCCGAAGAACTGCCGGAACAGCTCGTTCTGACCATTGGTGCCCGTGTCGGGGACGTGGATGTATCCGACGCGCCCAGCGGTCTTCTCTGCGACGTAGGCCCGGTTGTGCTCCACCCAGGCGCGATAGCGGAGCTCACTCTCACGCCCCTGTGAGATGAGATTGACCAGGACCGTCCGCTGGCCGGCGTAGGGGTCTTCCTCGGCCTCGTCCTCGTCGTCATCATCGTCCTCGTCTTCGTCCGTCGCGGCCTCCGTCTCGTCCTCGTCGGCATCGTCCGCATCCGGCTCTTCCAGCGTGGGCTTGTCGCTGATGGTCAACGCGACGGTCTGGCCCGGTGCGAGCCCCTGGAATGCGGCCCAGGGGTCCCTGGTGGGGTCAAGCGGGATCCCGTTGACAGCGAGCAGGTAGTCGCCACTGCGAACCTTCACACCAGGCTGGCTGAGCGGGCCGCGCGCATCGAGATCCCATGGCCCGCCGGTGATGATGCGCTGAATGCGGAACGCGCCGTTGTCGAGTTGGAGGTCGGCACCCAGGAGACCAACGGGGACGCGCGGCTCGCCCGAATCGGGATCACCCCAGTAGTAGGCGTGCCCGATGTTGAGCTCGGCGATGAGCTCTCGAATGATGAAGCTGAGGTCCGCGCGCGACACGCAGTCATCCAGCATCTGCTTGTAATGGTCTCGCATCGCGTTCCAGTCGACGCCATGCATGTTGGGCACGTAGAAGAAATCGCGCTGGATGCGCCAGGCCTCCATGAAGATCTGCCGCCATTCTTCGCGCGGATTCACCACAACGGAGAGGCCTTTGAGCGAGAGGGGTTTGTCCAGGGATTGGCCGGGCGCCGTGTCCACGATGGCGAACGTGCGACCGCGGTGGACGAGGATCTTCTGGCCGTCACCAGAGATGGCGAAGCCCCCGGCATTGGCCAGCACCGTTTTCTCCTCGCGGTCTTCGTCTTCCAGGTCGAAGATCTTGATGGCGAAGCCGTTGCCGGAGCCGCGTGCCGGCCTGCGCACGTAGAGGAGCTTCCCGCCGGCGTTGACCGCCAGGTTGTGGAACCCGCCCGGCTTGACGGGCAGGGGGATGGCGCGCTGCTCGAAGCCATCGAGGTCGATCTCGAGAACCTCTTCCTCTTCCTCGTCCTCTTCGTCGTCTTCCTCCCCCTCGTCTTCCTCCTCCTGGTCACCCTCGTCCTCGTCGCCTTCGTCGTCGTGGGCGTGTTCGTCAGCGTTGTCCGCAGCGTCTTCGTCGCCGACGTCTTCGTGACCTTCGTCGTCACTGTCGCGGGCGTCTTCGTCGGCGTCGTCAGCGGTCTCGTCGTCCTCGGCCTCCTCCGCGTCTTCGTCCTCATCCTCGTCGCCAGCTTCCTCTTCTTCCTTCTCGGCGTCGTCCCAGGTTTCCTCGTCGCTCTCGGGGGCCCAGGGCGATTCGATATCGGTTCGGAGCGGAACGACGGCGAGCATGTTGGTCCCGGTATACACAAACGTGCTGCCGATATCTTCGTAGATCGGACTGGCGAAGTGGCGGCTGGTCGCGAAGAAGAGGTAATCTCCCTTGCGGTCGAACGTTGGTGACGAGTCGTTGAACACACCGCTGGTTACCTGGTGCTTGTCGCCGGTTTCGAGGGCGTACAGCCAGATAGCCGACTGCGAGTTGTCACCGGACAGCGTGTAGGCGATCCAGTTGGAGTCGTGCGACCAGCTCACGTTGGGCCGGTGGGACCATGGGTCGCGGTCGATGAGAGTGGTTTTGTCGCCCTCGAGTGTGTGGAGGTACAGCGCGCCGGTCTTGTCGCTGAAGAGGATGTGCTCAGAGTCCGGCGACCACGCCAGCAAGTAACGATAGGCTTGGCCGTCGCTCGTAAGCTGCCGAGTCTCCCCCTTGCCGTCACTTTGCGTGATGTACAGCTCGTATTCACCTGTCTCATCGGACAGGTAGGCGATCCAGCGACCGTCCGGGCTCCAGGTCGGATTGCGTTCGGCGATGCCGCTCGAGCGCGTGAGATTCCGCGCTGAGCCTTTCTTCGCCGGGACGGTCCAGATGTCGCCGCGTGCCTCGAAGACCGCTCGTTTGCCGGTGGAGGAGATATCGCCGTTGACGATGTTGTCGCGGGCTTTGAAGCGTCGTTCACGGATGTCGGGCAGGTCGCCGGGGACGCTGATATCCACGACGCGGCTGCGGCGTGTCTTGAGATCGAGCACGTAGAGGTCGACGCCGTTCTGAAAGACGATCTCACCGTCGCCGGTGGGGCCGGGGCCGATAGCAGGCCACTTGACGTCGAAGTCTTCGAAGGTCGTGATCTGCTCGCGTTGCTCTGTCTGGGTGTTGTAAGCCCAGATATTGATGCGGTGTGCGCTGCCGGCGTCGGACATGTAATGCACGATGCCGTTGTGCCACATCGGCTGGCTGTCGTTGCCTTCCCACTCCGTCATTTTCCTGGAGGTGTGATCGCGGAGATTGAAGAGCCAGATATCCGGCGCCATGCCGCCGCGATACCGTTTCCACGTGTTGTGGTCGATCGTGTGTGGCGTGTAGGCGAGCCAAGTGCCGTCGGGGCTGATGGCGCCGACAGCGCCGTAGGGGACGGGGAGTTTTTCGGGTATGCCGCCGCTGGAGGGGACGGTGAGCAGATGGCTTTGGCGTCCGAGGCCGAGGTAGCCGCTGGCGAAGAAGAGCAGACAGTTATCGGGCGTCCAGTCGCAAAGGGTCTTACCGGCGGGGTGGTGCGTGACGCGGTACGGAACCCCGCCCGTCACGGGAATCGTGTACAGATCGCGGTTCCCGTCATAGTTTCCGACGAACGCGACCGTCTGGCCATCGGGGCTGAACCGCGGGAAAGACTCGCCTCCCGGCGGGCTGGCGAGCGGCACGGCGAGCCCGCCTTCACGCGGAGCCAGCCAGAGATCGTTCGCGTACGCAAAGACGATGTGGGTGGCGCTGATGTCGGGATAGCGCATCATCCCGGCATGGGGTCGGCGATCGGCCTGCGTGGTCGAGGTGACGAACGCTATGCTGAGGATCGCCGCGGAAGCGAGCAGGATGGAGCGACGCCGGTTGAGATGCATACCAATTCCTTTCGTACATTGCAGGACGAAGGCTGTTTCCTTGGATCGGCTTGTGTCTCCATAAGGTGCTGCAGCGGGCGAGCGGAGTCAACTCACCCGACGATTTCACACATACGGGGACGTACCGGTGAGAGGCGGCGGAGGTCAGACGGGACCGGTGAGTTGTGGCCGCGGGCGTCGCTCATGCTACTATGCTGATCATGGGAACGATTCGCATCCAACACGTGACGGTGCAGTTCGGGCCGCAGGTGGTCCTCGAGGACGTGTCCTTTGATCTGCACTCTGGCGAGACGGTGGCGCTGGTCGGGGCCAATGGTGTCGGCAAGACGACGCTGTTTCGGCTGATCGATGGCCATCTGACACCGGACGCCGGCACCGTGACGCTCTCCAAGGGGCTCGAGGTCGGGTATTTGTCGCAGGAGCCGGATCTGGCGGAAGACGGGACGTTGCGGGAGGTCGTCGGGGAGGGGTTCGCGGCGTTGGTGGCTGTCGAGCAGAAACTGCAGTCGCTCTCGGAGCAGATGGCGACCGAGCACGACAGCCCGCGCCTGTCGGCGCTGATGGATCAGTATGACCGGGTGCGCGCGCGGTTCGAGGCGGCGGGGGGATATCGATTCGAGCAGCGACTGAACGAGGTGCTGGGCGGGCTTGGATTCTTGCCCGCGGACTACGATCTCCCGATCTGGGCGTTGTCCGGCGGGCAGCGATGTCGTGCCGCCTTGGGGAAGCTGTTGCTTCAGGAGCGTCAGTTTCTGCTGCTGGACGAGCCGACGAACCACCTCGACATCGACGCCGTGAGGTGGCTGGAGAAATTCCTGGCGGGGTACCACGGCGGGGCCGCGATCATCTCGCACGACCGCTACCTGCTGGACCGGCTGGCGGATCGGACGATCGAGGTCGTGGGCGGTGGGGTGACGCGCGGCGGGCAAGTCAGCGCGTATTCGGGGAACTACACGAGTTTCCTTCGGACGCGCGAGACGCACCGCCTGACGCAAGAGCGGCAGTACGAGCGGGATCGGGAAGCCATCCAGCGCGAACAGGCGTTCATCGCCAAGCACCTGGCCGGCCAGCGGACGAAGGAAGCGCAGGGACGCCGGAAGCGTCTGGAGCGCCGGTTGAAGGCCGGAGAGTTCACGCTCGAGCGACCGAGCGGCGCCCGGACGCTGGGGATGCGGTTCGGGGAAGTGGATCGCAAGCCGCGGCAGGGCACGGACGTCCTGCGCGTGGAGGGGTCGCGGAAGCAATACGGGGACAAGCTGCTGTTCTCGGAGCTCGACCTGAATGTGCAGGCGGGGGAGCGGATCGGGATCACCGGGCCGAACGGAACGGGCAAGACGACGCTGTTGCGGATCATTCTGGGGCAGGTGCCGGCGGACGCGGGGCAGGTCTACGTGGGGCCCGCGGTGCGGATCGGGTATTTCGCGCAGGAGCCCGACGGGCTGGACCCGGAGCGGACGATCGTCGAGGAGATCTGCGAGGTTCGGCCGGATTTCCTGGAGCGTGACGCGCGGGACTACGCGGCGCGTTTCCTGTTTACGGGGGAGGATCCGTTCAAGCGCGTCGGGCAGCTCTCAGGTGGGGAACAATCGCGGGTGCGCTTCATGAAGCTGATTCTGAGCGTGCCGGATGTCCTGGTCCTCGACGAGCCGACCAACCACCTGGACATCCCGTCGCGGGAAGCGCTGGAAGACGCGCTGGACGCGTTTCCGGGGACCGTCGTGACCGTCAGCCACGATCGCTATTTCCTGGACCGCGTCGTCGACAAGCTGCTGGTCATGCGGTTGGGGGACGACCGGTTGTACCAGGGCAACTACTCCGCCTACATCGAGCAGGTCGAGCAGGCCAGGGCGGCAGAGGAGGCCGCCCGGCAGGCGGCGCGAGACGCGGAGGCGACGGGCCGGCGTGGCAACCGGCCGGCCAGGCGCCGAACAGCCGCGGGACAGGTGCAGGCGACCTCGCCCTTGCGGAAGCTGAAACTGGACGAGCTCGAGGCGTACATCACGGAGCGGGAGGAGAAGATCGCCCTCCTGGAGCAGCGATTTGGTGAGGCGGAGGTCTACAAAGACCCGGAGAAGATCATGGCGCTGCGCGCGGACTTCGACACGCTGAGCGAAGAGCTGGCGGCCGCCGAGGCGGTGTGGCTCGAGCGCGCGGAGCGCGCCTGAGCTCGTTTTAACTCGCGGTGATGCGCGGTCGAGCGGTGGACGCGGGATCGTGGGAGATCAGCAGGCGGCGACGTTGAGCAGTAGCGGGGCCAAGACGTTCGTTTTTCGCTGACGTAGCGACGCGAAGCCGGCGGCATGGATCATGTGGCGGAATTCCGACCAGCTCGCGTGATGCACGTTCCTCTCGACCGTTGCGACGACGACGTCGAAGATCACCCACCCGACGACGTTGTCCCGAAACCCGTCCACGAGAATGAGCAACCCGCCGGGCCGCAACACGCGCCGAAAGCCACGGATGCACTCCGCCTGATGCGGGTAGTGGTGGAACGAGTTGCAGCACGTGAGCACGTCGAAGCTCGCGTCCGCGAACGGCAGTTGCTCGGAGTCGGCGACGACGCCATGCAGCCTCTCGCGGTGCGGGGAATCCTCGATCTTCTCCCACAGATGGCGGATCATGACGGGGGAGTAGTCGAGGCCGACGACCTGCTCGGCCTGCGGCAGATGCGCCACCAAGTTGACGAGCGTGCCCGTTCCGCAGCCGACGTCGAGCATCCGGAACGGCCGGTCGGCTCGTGGCTCAAGCCAGCGATAGATCTCTTCCTGGCACGTGCGAACCGTTGGGAAGAACACCAACTCGTTGAGGCGGGATCGGTCGTAGCTCAGAGCCCACTTGTTAAACTGGTCGCGCGCGCTGCGGCGGATC
>Ga0272441_10008572_pt1 | contig 16137 bp, 9 predicted proteins | sample SSMProp6N_FD_193582 | JGI IMG/M metagenome (GOLD analysis project Ga0272441, IMG submission 193582) | Marine sediment archaeal communities from Little Sippewissett salt marsh, Falmouth, MA, United States - SSM-Prop-6N | ecosystem: Environmental > Aquatic > Marine > Wetlands > Sediment ... | reverse complement strand
AGCTGTTTAAATCCCCAACTGAGATCAGGATCTCAGTGCCGGGGATAAAGGGTGATAAAGAATTCTAATCTCCAGAAAATGAGCTGATACTCCCGTGTACTGTATTATTGTTGAAAAATCGCTTCCAAAGCAGTTCTCCTTTTGATTATATTTGCGCAAAATCCGTTTTAAATGGTAGCTAATTATTCTGAAGAGAACATAAAGACTCTTGAATGGAGAGAACATATACGGCTGCGACCGGGTATGTATATTGGTAAACTGGGTGATGGTTCATCCCAGGATGATGGTATATATGTTCTGCTGAAGGAAGTGACAGATAATTCAATTGATGAATTCATGATGGGCAATGGCAGGAAGATTGATATTGGGATTGTCGATCGTGAGGTGTCAATCAGGGATTACGGCAGGGGGATACCACTTGGTAAGCTGCTGGATGTGGCTTCCAAAATGAACACCGGGGCTAAATATGATTCAAAGGCATTCAAAAAATCTGTAGGACTTAATGGTGTTGGTATAAAAGCAGTTAATGCCCTTTCAGACCGGTTTCTTGTAAGATCGATAAGAGATGGGAAAGGCAGGGAGGTTGAATTTGAAAAAGGAAAACTGATTCGTGAAACAGATATATTTCCAACCGAAGAGACAAACGGTGTGTTGACCAGCTTTATACCTGATCAGGAAATGTTTGGGGATTATCATTATATCTCCGAGAATGTTGAAGCCATGATCAGGAATTATGTTTATCTCAATGTGGGGCTTACGATTAACTTCAACGGAGAAAAATTCTTTTCAAAGAATGGACTGCTCGACCTGTTGAATGAAAATATGGATAAGGAAGGACTGTACCCGATAATTCACCTTAAGGGGGAAGATATTGAGATTGCCTTCACACATGGCAACCAGTATGGTGAAGATTATTACAGCTTTGTTAACGGCCAGCATACAACACAGGGAGGGACGCACCTTTCGGCGTTCAAGGAGTCGCTGGTTAAGGTAGTCCGTGATTTCTACAAGAAAGATTTTGAACCTTCAGATATCAGGACTTCAATTACTGCGGCCTTAAGTATAAAGGTCGAAGAACCGGTATTTGAATCCCAGACCAAAACCAAGTTGGGATCAAAGAATATGGCGCCGGGAGGCCCAAGTGTAAGGAATTTTATCGGTGAATTTGTAAAAAAATCAATTGATGATTACCTGCATAAAAATCCTAAGGTGTCGCAGCTTATACTAAATAAGATACTTGAATCTGAAAAGGAGAGAAAAGCTATCTCTTCAATAAAAAAACTGGCCAGGGAAAGGTCAAAGAAAGCCAGCCTGCATAATAAGAAACTTAGAGATTGTCGTATACATTACGATAGTAATCATGATCACAGGCTGAATTCAACGATTTTTATTACCGAGGGTGATTCGGCCAGTGGTTCAATAACCAAATCCAGGAACGTTGAGACACAGGCTGTTTTCAGCTTAAGAGGCAAGCCCCTGAATACCTATGGGCTGACCAAGAAGATAGTCTACGAAAACGAGGAGTTTAACCTTTTGCAGGCTGCACTTAATATTGAGGATGGCATTGACAACCTCAGGTATAATAATGTGGTTATTGCAACCGATGCCGATGTTGATGGTATGCATATCAGGTTGCTGCTTCTTACCTTTTTCCTGCAGTTCTTCCCTGACCTTGTCAGGAAAGGACATCTGTACATCCTTCAGACACCCCTTTGGCGGATCAGGAATAAGAAGGAAACAAGGTATATATATACAGACCAGGAGAAGGAAAAAGCCTTGAAACAACTGGGTACAAACCCTGAAATAACACGGTTCAAGGGTCTGGGTGAGATATCCCCGGATGAGTTCAAACACTTTATTGGTAAAAGTATGAGGCTTGAGCCAGTAAGGCTAAAACGTAATGATTCAGTTAAGGATTTCCTTGATTTCTATATGGGCAAAAACACCCCCGACAGGCAGGAATTCATAATAGAAAACCTCCGGTTTGAAGAAGACCTTATAGAGGAAGACACAAAACTGCTTGAAGAAAGTTGATTTTTTTGATGGTAAAGACTTATTTGTATGAGCGATAATACTCCGGATAAGGGTAAAAAAGATATAAATTCCGGGAAGGAAGACGGCAAAGGGAGAAGAACAGCAGATGAGATGCTGAAGATGACTGCTCTGTCAGGAATGTATGAAGACTGGTTCCTGGATTATGCTTCTTATGTTATTCTTGAGAGAGCTGTTCCCCATATAACTGATGGACTGAAGCCCGTTCAGAGACGTATACTTCATTCCATGAAGAGGATGGATGATGGCAGGTTTAATAAGGTTGCAAATATTATTGGCCATACAATGCAGTTCCATCCTCATGGTGATGCCTCCATCGGAGATGCACTGGTGCAACTGGGACAGAAGAACCTCCTGGTCGAAACACAGGGTAACTGGGGTAATGTGCTTACAGGCGACGGATCAGCTGCACCACGATATATAGAGGCAAGACTGTCAAAATTTGCAGTTGATGTGGTCTTTAACCCCAAAACCACAGAATGGAAACAGTCTTATGACGGACGTAACAAAGAACCGGTTACCCTGCCGGTAAAGTTCCCCCTGCTGCTGGCACAGGGTGTTGAAGGTATAGCAGTAGGCCTGGCATCCAAAATACTTCCACATAATTTTGTTGAGCTGGTTGATTCATCAATACTCTATCTGCAGAATATGGATTTTGAATTGTACCCTGATTTCCCTACAGGTGGTATGATCGATGTGTCAAAATATAATAATGGGTTAAGGGGAGGCAGTGTTAAGGTAAGGGCGAAAATAGAAAAGCTGGATAAAAGAAACCTCGTCATAACTGAAATACCATTTTCACGAACTACCGGCAGCCTGATAGAATCAATAATTAAAGCAAATGATAAAGGACAGATTAAAATAAAGAAGATAGATGATAACACCGCTGAAAAAGTGGAAATAGTCATCCATCTCTCAGGAGGAGTATCCCCTGATAAAACTATTGATGCCCTGTACGCTTTTACCGATTGTGAAATATCATTATCCCCCAATGCATGCGTGATCTTCAATAATAAACCGGAATTCACAGGTGTAACAGAGATCCTGAAACGAACAGTGGATAATACGGTTGGATTATTGAGAAAGGAGCTTGAGATACGCCAGAATGAACTGGAGGAGGAATGGCATATGTCATCCCTTGAAAAGATATTCATAGAAAAAAGAATCTACCGTGATATCGAGGAATGTGAGACATGGGAGGCGGTAATTGAAGCAATAGACAAAGGACTTGAGCCCTACAAGTCGATGTTGAAAAGAGAGGTTACAAGAGACGACATAACTAAGCTTACAGAGATTAAGATCAAACGTATATCAAAGTATGATGTTAAGAAGGCAGATACTCATATAAAAGGCCTTGAAGTCGAACTTGAGGAGGTTAAGAATCATCTGGCTAATATCATACCTTTTACCATAAACTATTTCAGGCAGATAAAAAAGAAGTATGCCAGGGGGAGGGAAAGAAAATCAGAAATCAGGAGTTTTGACCAGATCGTAGCAACTAAGGTAGCTGCCAATAATGCCAAACTATATTTTAACAGGGAGGAGGGTTTTATAGGGACTTCACTAAGAAAGGATGAATATGTTTGCGAGTGTTCCGATATAGATGATATTATAGTGTTCCTGAAAGATGGCACTTATGTGGTTACAAAGGTGTCGGAGAAACAATTTGTCGGTAAGAATATTATTCATGCAGGTGTCTTCAGGAGAAATGATAAGAGGACAATATATAATATCGTGTACCAGGATGGCAGGCGAGGGAATGTTATGGTTAAGAGGTGTGCCATTACCAGTATCACCAGGGACAGGGAATACAATATCACCAAAGGAACTACAGACTCCAGGATAATGTATTTCAGTGTTAATCCAAATGGTGAAGCTGAAACGATCAAGGTTTATCACCGTCCCAAGCCAAGGCTTAAGAAGCTTACCTTTGAGTTCGACTTCAGCGAGCTGGCTATCAAAGGCCAATCATCTATAGGTAATATACTTACAAGGAATGCAGTACAAAAGATAACACTCAAGGAAAAAGGTGTTTCTACACTCGGTGGAAGGAAAATTTGGTTTGACGATACAGTTAACAGGCTTAATGCTGATTCCAGGGGTAAATACCTGGGAGAATTCAGTTCCGATGATAAAATAATGGTTATCACAAAGGACGGCAGGGCACGTCTTAGTAATTATGACCTTTCAAATCATTTCGAAGAAAATATCCTGATAATTGAAAAATACAGGCCCGGCGTTGTTTATTCAGCAATATACTGGGATGCCGAAGTTGAATACTATTATGTTAAGAGATTCAGGATTGAGGAAACAGAGAAACCTTTATGCTTTATCAGTGAACATCCTGAGTCAAAACTTATAAGTTTAACTGAAGTCGAGTATCCCCGGTTCGAAATTGAATTTGGAGGTAAACATAAGGAAAGGGAAAATGAGATTATTGAAGTGGCAGAATTCATTGCCGTAAAAAGTTACAGGGCCAAGGGTAAGCGCCTTACTAACTTCAGTGTTGAAAACATCAAGGAGATTGAGCCGGTTGCCTTGAAGGAGTCAGATAGGGCCGGAGAGAAGGAAGATGATGTTGAACCCGGCCCCCCGCCAGGGGATGATAATTCCCAGATGACACTCGAACTTTAGCCAGTACATAATATGAATGTTTATCTAATCGGTTTTATGGGTTCAGGTAAGTCAACGCTTGGCCGCAGGATGGCTTCCCGTGAAGGATGGAAGTTCGAAGACCTGGATTCACTGATTGAAAAAGCTGAGGGTAAACCGGTGATGCAAATATTCCGGGAGTCAGGTGAGGAATACTTCAGGAAAATTGAAGCTGCTACCCTGAAAAGCATAAAGGAAGAAGGAAATATAGTTATTGCCTGTGGGGGAGGTACACCGTGTTATAAAGATAATATGGAATACATGAACGGGGAGGGTGTAACTGTGTATATCAAACATAATGCGGCGACTTTGTTTAGCAGACTTACCAGAGCGAAAAAGATACGCCCGTTGCTCGAGGGTATGAGCACTGAAGAGATGAAGGAATATATCAAACAAAAGCTCGGGGAAAGAGAAAAATGGTATGGTAAAGCACAGTTGATAATCGATGGTCTGAAGGCCGACCCGGGTAAGATTATGGATATTATTCTTCTTCGACCACCTTATATTCGCTGACAGGATCAATATTGAGGTACCGGGACAGATAACGGGTGCCTATATAAAAAGGTATGGTATCGATCAGCGCACTAACCATCTTGAAAACATAGTTTGAAAGGATAAGAATAGTTATCGCGTGCGATACTGTTTCACCCGGATGTATGCTTATTGCATCATGGGCAAAGAGCCATGTTATTGTAACCACCGACACTGAATCAACCATCTGGCTGGTTAGAGTGCTGCCATTATTTCGAAGCCATAAGGCCTTACCCCTGGTCAGTCTCTTAAAAAAATGAAAAACATGTACATCAACAAACTGGGCCGTAAGATAAGCTATCATTGATGCTATGGTAGCACCAAATGTCCATTGTCTTATCTGAAAAAAAGTTCTCTGGGGATCATCATGAAAGGGTAAATTATCAGGACCGAATTCAGGCCTGGGAGGAAGGGCACCACCCAGCCAGAGTATGAATAAAACCCATATATTGAGAAGTAGGCCCGTCCAGACAACCATACGGGCTCTTTTCTTACCATAGAGTTCGCTTATTAAATCGGTGCATAGAAAAGTGATAGGGTAGGGTAATACACCGACAAATACAACAAAAGGAATGGAACGCCCGAAAACTGTAAAGGATAAATCTATCTGTCTTGATATGCCGAGAATATTCAATATAGCAAGAGTACCAAGAAACAAGCCGGAAAGTATTATGAAAACGATTTCCCTCCTTACCCTGTATTTTTCATCCAATGACTGTCCTGGTTCAAACATGGTCTAAAGATATCTAAAAAAAGAATAAATTGTCAAGGTTGATTGTTTTATGCCAGGTCATCTGAAAGCGTAAATCCGTAACAAAACAAAGTCAAAGTCGTAACATAATTCAGGTATGTTGAAAAGACTGTTAAATAAATTCTTAATCATTTAATTGTGTTCAGATTATTTAGCTAAATTAGTATGTTGAAAGGATGCCCGAATGGACTCAGTTTTATTTAAACTCTTTGGTGTTGAAAAAGAGAAGAGCAGCATGCTTTTATATATTCTGCTGCAGGCTCTCCTGATGGGCGTTTTCTATGGTGTTTACAATATCGTTGCTCATTCAATACTTCTTTCGAATTACGAAATTGATGCTCTTGCAAAAGCCTATATTTACACCGGGCTTGCCGGAATATTTCTTACCTACCTTTACTCACTGCTAAAAAGATGGTTAGGGTTTTCTTTTTCCACTCCCATCAGTCTCTTTTTTGTTTTACTGGTCACCCTGTATCTTTCAGTACCTGGCAGGCAAGCCGACAGTCAATTGTTTATATATTCCCTTTTCGTCTCACTTGGTCCGTTATTTATAATCACAATGATGGTCCTGAGAGAATCCACCGACATCCTTTTTAGTCAAATATCCGGCATCAAGCTTTCAGGAGCAATTGATTCAGTAATGATTACAGGGTTCATTGCAGGCAGCCTGTCCGTACCTGCTATGATTTCATTTGATATCGATTTGAGAAGTATGCTCTTCGTTTGCACTGGTACCATATTCCTTGTTTTTCTGGTTCAGATTGTTTTAGCCAGGCATAATCAGGCTGAACGAAAGCAAATGGATAAAAGGGAATTAGAGCCGGTTATAAAAGCATACCCTGGTAACAGGTATATACGATCACTGGGTATTTTTGCAATACTCTCGGTTATGGTCCTGATTTTTGTCCAGTATTCATTTATGGCAGCTACACAGCTCAGATATCCCGGTGAAACAGAGATGGCAAAATTTCTGGGTTATTTTGAGGGTATTATGATGGCTATAGCCCTTGCTTTAAACGTTTCCCTATTAGGCTATCTTATAAGGCATCGTGGATTAAATATTGCAATCACCATTTCACCTTTGCTAATAGGTGTTCTTACAATAATAGCTATTGTCATAGGTGCAGTTTTTGGCTACCTGCCTGAGACACAGGGGTTCCTTATATTCTTTCTGCTCCTGGCGCTTAGCAGGGTGTTTTCCAGGGCATTGAATATTTCGCTCGAGAAGCCTGCCATGGGTCTTATGTATAGAACAGTGAAAGATAATAGAAGATATACTGTCCGGTCATGGACTGATGGACCAGTAAATGAATTTGCAGTATTGCTGACAGGTATAATTCTTTTTGCTTTCGGAGCATTGAGTTTTACCAGCCTCATACATTTTTCATGGCTGCTTGCAGCGGTAATTACTGTATGGCTAATTTTCACATTTTACCTTTATAAGGCATACAGGGTTTCACTCCTGAAAACTCTGAGCAAAGAAAGGATAAATACTACGGCAGAAAGGGGAAAGAAAAACCTTAAAAAACCGGGTTCAGTTTGTTCCTCAGCTTTCTTTGTTGATAATAATTATTTTGAACTAATTGTAAGCCAGGGTATTCAGGACATGGTGGCCGATGATGAAAATCTCTTGCAACTGATACTGAACAAAGCAGAAAAAAGCCAGAACCCTGACATATTGGTTCTGTTGAAAAATATAGCAGACCGCGGCAGCGGTAAGAATGGTATTTCAGACAGGTATAGCAGCCTGGTCAGGAAGATAGAGAGTAAGCTCGAAAAAGAAGGTATTGGAAAAAGAAAGGACCTTGTTTCAACCATTGAAGAGAGTAAAAACAGGAAATTGCATCTACAGGCAATAGTGTCACAGCAGGCACCACCTGTTGTGACAGATTTAATGAGATTGATCCGGGATCAGGATAAAGAGATAATAAGGGAAACACTATATATAGCAGGTAAATTCAGGATCAAGGAATTATTACCTGATATCTGTGAATGTCTTGATAACCCTGAAGTTACCACGGATGCCTATGCAGTATTAAAAAGCTTTGGTAAAAGTGCCTTTCCATCGCTTGCAGGTCATTTTTATCGCTCTTCGGGTAATATTTTTGTAAGAAGGCTTATAATAAGACTATTCTCAGAATCAGGAGGCAGGGAAGCTATCGATTTTATGCTTCCGGGCTTATGGTCAGCCAACAGGTGGATAAAAAAAGAAAGCGCTGTTGGACTTGTCAGATGTGGCTACAGAGCAAATGATTCTGAAAGAAAAACTCTTCAGGAAGAAATCAAAAGCCTTGCAGGCCTGATTTCATGGAACCTTGGGGCATTAACCGTACTCAGAAGAGAAAATGACAAGCTCTTACCAGATGCCCTGGCAGAGGAAACAGACTGGCTGACGGAATTGCTATTCGACCTGTTATCTGTATGTTATAATAGCGAATTGATTCAACCTGTAAGGGAAAACCTGAAAAAGATTAGTCTTGAAAGTATAAATAATTCATTGGAGCTATTGAATATAGCAGTGGATGATGACCTGAAACCCTTGCTGACAGCTTTTATGAATGATATTCTTCCAGGTAGTAAACAGAATAATCTCAAAAGGTTTTATCCTTATAAATATCCAGATTATGAGCTGCTTATACAGGATATTATTAATAAAGATTATAACCATGTTGGTGTATGGGCAAAGACCTGTGCTCTACAAAGCCTGTATAGTATCAAGCATTTTAAGGAAACAGATTCCATCGTTGCGCTCCTTTTTGGTGTAAACAGGATTTTGAGGGAGGAGGCCTTCAGGTATTTGCAGGAAAGACACGTGGATGTTTATAATAGCTGCTCCTACCGTTTACCTGTTAATTACCGAAAGCAGATGGACGCCATTGCCAGGAGTGATTTGGGAGATCATGCATTTACGTATAACAGGCTGGTTTCACTATCAGGTATTCTTCCATGTATACCCAGAAAAAATCTGGTCCGCCTGGCTCTGAATATTGAAGTTCTTGGCAGAGATGAAGTGGCATCACTCGACCAGGGGACAGATTATCTACTGTGGTCTTCAGAGCCGGATAGTGATCAAATAAGTGTATATATTAACTGGAGCACAACAGGTCAGAGAATTGACCCTGCTGGTTTGAACAATAAACAGGAGACATTCTATATGCTTCCTTTAAGTGAATTGGAATTGTTTGCATACTATCATCCTGATAACGCACCCGAGCTTATACAATATATCGACAGGGTGCTTAAGGAAGGCAAACAGTTAGTTAACTATAACTAGTTATTGATGTTAATTTATGATAAATAAAATGCCAGAAAAAGATCGTTCAGCAAAAGGAATGTTTAATCCATTCCCGGGTCTCAGACCTTTTACACCGGAGGAGGCTGACCTTTTCTTTGGAAGGGAGGGTCAGAGTGAAGAAGTAATGGCTAAGCTTAAACAGAACAGGTTTGTTACTGTGACAGGAGCCTCAGGCAGTGGTAAATCATCACTCGTCTTAAGTGGTTTAATACCGAGGCTGGTTGATTCGGAAGGGAGTAAAATTTCAAACTGGCAGGTTTTACACATGAAACCCGGTAACGATCCTCTTGGCAGCCTTGCCGGGGTAATAGCCGGAAATCTGCCCGTTAAAGTTAAAGATGGCGTTGACAGAACATATATTGAAAATACTATCAGGAAAGATGAGAATGGAATTATTAATGCTATTAATAAACTTAAGTTAAAGAAGGATATTAAGTCCTTACTAATAATTGATCAGTTCGAAGAATTATTCAGATTCGGACCTGTTACTAAATTGTCACCGGGCAGGAGGGATAACAGGTTCTTTATTAACCTACTTGTAAACGCGGTAAGGGATGAATCATCCGGGATATCGGTGATACTGACAATGCGCTCAGATTACATCGGGGAGTGTGCACATTATCAGGGACTTACTGAACTAATTAATAATAGCAATTACCTTCTTCCTTATATGACCGAGGATGACTACAGGGATGTAATAGTCAAACCTGTTGAACACGCCGGGTCTAAAATTGATAATGAACTGGTTGATCTTATTATCGACGATATAGGTGAAAGAACCGATCAGCTGCCGGTGCTTCAGCATGCTCTTATGAGAACCTGGGACAACTGGGTCTCAATGGGCGTGCCGGATAAACCCTTATCTGTGGCTAATTATGATGCTATTGGCAAAATGTCCGGGGCTATGTCAAGGCATGCTGATGAGGCTTATGAAGAATTACAGGCCAGAGAGAAAGAAATATGTGAAGTTCTTTTCAGAACAATAACTGAGAAAGGTCCGGATAATAAGGGTGTCAGACATCCAACCAGATTAAAAACTATTGCAGATATTGCGAGGTGTTCTGAGCACGAACTAATACGTGTTATTGATACCTTTAGAGCTCCCGGAAGATCATTTGTCACTCCCGCTCATGGTGTTGAACTGAAAGGTGATACAGTCATTGACATATCCCATGAAAGTCTGATGAGAGTATGGGAAAGACTAAAACAATGGGTTGACAGGGAAGCCGAGTCGGAAAGGATGTACCTTAGACTGGCAGATGCCGCCGCCATGTTCCAGGAGGGAAAGACATCTCTTTATCGCCCACCTGATCTGCAGCTTGCCCTGGCCTGGAGAAATGACAATAAACCTACATTGACCTGGGCTGAAAGATTCAACCCTTCTTTCGAACGGGCTATGGTGTTTCTCAGGACAAGCGAAAAAGAATATATCAAAGAGGAGGAGAGAAAGACTCTCGCACAAAAAAGAAGGATAAGGCGCAGTCGGGCAGCAGCAGCAGTGCTGGGAGTAGCAGCCATACTGGCAGTATTTCTTATGCTTTTCGCTTTTATAAGGCAAATGGAAACGGAGAAACAAAAACAGGCTGCAGAGGAACAAAAGCAAGAAGCAACAGCTCAAAAAATGATAGCCGAAGATAATGCAATAATAGCTGAAAGAAAGGCAGAGCAGGCGATGATGAGCGAGACCATAGCCAGAGAAAACGCTGAAGAGGCATTAAGACAGAAAGAAATTGCGAATAGGGAAGCTTTAATGGCTGAAGATCAGAGAACAGAGGCTCTTGCAACAGCTGCCTCGGCTAAAGAGAAGGCTGATAAATCGGTTAAGCTCAGAATGGTGTCGGTTAGCCAGTCAATGGCTGTCAGATCATTGCAATTTATAGGACAGGGCGATCTGCAGGTTTTGCTTGCCTACCAGGCATATCTGTTCAATAAAAGAAACAGCGGTATAGATAATGATGCTGATATATATACCGGTCTTTATAATGTCGTTAAACACTATGGTACTTCTCACTATAGAACATTTGAAGGTCATGAGGGTATAGTGAACAGTATATCGTACGCGGATGGCTCAGACAACTTCTACTCTGCAGGCTCAGACGGTAGCGTACTAAATTGGAATATAACCGATAATACGGAAGGACCGGAAAAGATTTATGAAGGTGCCGATGAGATAGAGATCATGGCAGTGAGCAGTGATGGCAGCATGCTTGCATTTAGCACCGGTAATGCAGTAATCAGTGTGGTACCGGTTTCTGAAGAAGAGAATAAGTTTGAACTTACCGGTCATACTGCAAAAGTCAACTCAATTGCTTTCACACCGGATAATAGAAGCCTGGTATCAGCCGGAAGTGACGGAAAGGTAATAAAATGGGATATTGCCAGCAGGGAATCTTCAGTCATATTAAGCACCGATGAATCTGTTAATTCAATTGATATCTCCAGGTCAGGTAAATACCTGATCGCTGCTTCCTCAATCGGCTCGCTTTATATGTGGGACCTTGATAATGAATCGCGAATCAATTCAATACAAACTGAAAAAGGATCGATTAAGGTTGCGAGGTTCAGGGATGAGAACAGGTATGCAGTTGGTTATGAGGATGGTCTTATTGAGATCAGGAGCATAAACGGTGGGGGCCTTTTCGAATCTGTACAGGCACACTCGGTTATGATTACCGATATACAGTTTAATAATGAGCTGAACCAGATGGCATCAGCAGATCTTGACGGAATGGTTAAAATCTGGAATTACAATGATCTTACTCAACCATCCATTAACCTGGATGATAATAATGGATCTGTCTATACACTTGCTTTTAGCCCCAATGGGCTGACTTTGATATCGGGTACTGAAGGTAATAGCGGTAATAGTAATATCATTGCCAGATCGACACATGCTGATTTCATGGCTGAGAATATGTGCAGTCTTATCACCCGAAACTTTACATTTGAAGAATGGTGGCGATATGTTGGACGGGATATCGAATACCAGGAAACCTGCAACCCCAGGGACCTTAAAATCAGGATACAGCAGATAAAAGGAGACTGACAGCTGCTTGATTACAGGTCCTGATTCAATACTGTTAAGCATATTTTGTCTTGACAATTTATTACCTTTGCCCTCTTCCAATAATGGCAACTGGCTTTTTAATTGCCATAATTATTAATACTCAGAATTAGCTATAGCATAATGAATAATAAAGTATTGCTTATGATCCTTGATGGCTGGGGCCTCGGTAATGGTTCCAGTTCAGATGTTATTTCGAATGTCGATACACCCAATATGGATAGCCTTTCCGGGAACTATCCTTCCTCGCGACTGCTAGCATCGGGAGAGAATGTAGGGCTTCCGGATGGTCAGATGGGTAATTCTGAAGTTGGCCATCTTAATATCGGAGCAGGAAGGATCGTATACCAGGACCTGGTTAAAATCAACAGGGCGATTGAGAATGGAGACTTTTTTGACAATAATGAACTGAAGGAAGCTCTGCTTTACGCTCGTGAGAATGGCAAGCAGGTTCATTTGTTGGGGCTACTTTCCGATGGAGGAGTGCACTCCCTGAATAAGCATCTTTATGCATTTTGTGATATGACTCAAAAGTATGGACTCGGAAAAGTCTTTGTTCATGCTTTCGGCGATGGCAGGGATACTGACCCCAAAAGTGGTAAGGGTTTTCTTAAAGAACTGAATGACCATATAAAGGGTACCAGTGTTGAAGTAGCATCTTTTGTAGGCAGGTATTATGCTATGGACAGGGATAAACGATGGGAACGAATAAAACTGGCTTACGACTTGCTAACCCAGGGTAAGGGAAAAAAAGCGGAGGACATGGTTATAGCTCTTCAGGAGTCTTATGATGAGGGGATTACTGATGAATTCATAAAGCCGGTGGTACATGTTAATGAAAATGGCCAACCGCTGGGACTCATTAAGGAAAACGATGTAGTGATTTTTATAAATTTCAGGAATGACAGGGCCCGTGAACTAACCATGGCTTTTACCCAGAAAGAGATGCCTGAACATGGAATGAAAACCATGCCTCTTTATTACTGTACAATGACGCCTTACGATGCAGAATTCAAGGGGCTCAAGATATTATTCCCCAAAGAGAATGTCAGCAATACATTAGGGGAGGTAATCTCAAAAGCAGGACTTGCGCAGCTCAGGATTGCTGAAACTGAAAAATATGCTCATGTTACTTTTTTCTTCTCCGGCGGCCGGGAGGCAAAATTCGCAAATGAAAGCAGGATACTTATACCCTCACCTAAGGTGGCTACATATGATCTTAAGCCTGAAATGAGTGCATTCGAAGTCAAAGATGCTGTGGTGAACGAAATAAAGAAAAGGAAGCATAGCTTTATTTGCCTGAATTTTGCTAACGGGGATATGGTAGGACATACAGGAGTGTATGAGGCAATAAAGCAAGCTGTTCAGGCGGTTGATAAATGCACCGGTGAAGTTGTACAGTCAGCCATAGATAACGGCTACGAGGTGCTTATAATTGCCGATCATGGAAATGCTGATAATGCCGTAAACAAGGACGGGAGTCCTAATACCGCACACTCCCTTAACCCGGTACCCTGCATACTTGTCACTGACCGCTTTGATTCTATTAAGGAGGGTATACTGGCCGATGTGGCACCAACGATACTTAAATTGATGGGTATAGAAACACCACCTGAGATGACAGGTAAATCCTTAATAAACGGATAAACATGCTCTCGCTTGGAAAAACAATAATCTCCAGTGCTGTTTTCGAGGAAAAGTTTGCATGCGACCTGAAGAAATGCAGGGGACAATGCTGTCTCCATGGCGATTCAGGAGCACCACTTGAGGAGGAAGAAGCAAAGATCCTGGAAAAAATATTTCCTGTGGTAAGGTATTATATGAGGCCCCGGGGAATAAAGGCAGTGGAAGAAAAAGGTACCAGCATGATCGATTCTGATGGAGATCTGGTGACACCGCTTATTGGTAATGCTGAATGTGCATACGCCCGATATGATGAAGGAATATATTACTGTGCTATTGAAAGAGCCTGGGAGGATAAGAAAGTATCCTTCAGGAAACCTATTTCATGTCACCTGTTCCCATTAAGGGTAAAAAAGTACGAGGAATTTGATGCGGTGAATTATGAAGAAATAAAAATATGCAGGCCTGCCGTGGCCAGAGGTAAAGCTGAAAACATACCAGTGTACGACTTTCTTGAAGAAGCCCTGGTGAGAGCTTACGGAAAAAAATGGTATAAAGAACTTTTAATCGCTGCAAAGGAGATTCAGAAGAATAAATCCTTTTAGCTACTTGCTATAAGCTCTACATTTACTAACTTTAGTACATGTAATAAAACATTATATTATGAATGATATTAAGAATTATATTGAAGAAAACAAAGACAGGTTCCTGGAAGAGCTGTTCGACCTGATAAGAATACCTTCGGTAAGCGCAAAGGAAGAGAATAAAGATGATATGCTTAAGGCTGCCGAATACCTTAAAAAGAAACTGCTTGATGCAGGGGCCGATAATGCTGAAATATACAGCACAGAAGGACATCCAATACTGGTTGGAGAGAAAATAATTGATAAATCATTACCTACTGTGCTTGTGTATGGTCATTATGATGTTCAGCCGGCAGAACCTTATGATCTGTGGAATTCAGAACCTTTTGAACCGGTTATTAAAGACGGCAAGATATGGGCCAGGGGTGCTGATGATGACAAGGGTCAGCTCTTTATGCACGTAAAGGCTTTTGAGTATATGGTGCAATCAGGCAATCTTCCATGCAATGTCAAATTCATGATAGAAGGAGAGGAAGAAATAGGTTCTGAGAGCCTGGGTAAATTTCTGGATGGACATAAAGATCTTCTTAAGGCAGATGTAATACTGGTATCGGATACCACTATGATTGCACCTGATATCCCATCAATTACTACAGGCTTGAGAGGACTGTCTTATATGCAGGTCGAGGTGACTGGTCCTAACAGGGATCTCCATTCTGGTTTGTATGGAGGAGCAGTGGCCAATCCTTGTAATATTCTCTGCAAGATGATTGCTTCACTGACCAATGAGAAGAACCAGGTTACAATACCCGGGTTTTATGATGATGTACTTGTTTCTTCAGACCAGGAAAGAGCAGAAATGGCCAAGAGGCCTTATGATGAAGAGCAATACAAAAAGTCTATCGATGTTGATGCATTAAGGGGCGAAGAGTCTTATACCACACATGAGAGGCTTGGTATCAGACCATCACTGGATGTAAATGGAATATGGGGAGGATATACCGACAAGGGAGCTAAAACAATACTGCCATCAAAGGCTTACGCGAAAATCTCAATGAGGCTGGTTCCAAACCAGGACTCTTCTAAGATTGCAAAGTTGTTTGAAGACCATTTTAAGTCTATAGCTCCTGAAGGGGTTAAGGTGAAAGTTGAATACCTCCATGGAGGCCAGGCCTACGTTAGCCCGATCGACAGCCCTGAATATATGGCTGCAAGCAAGGCAATGGAAGAAGCTTTTGGTAAAAAGCCCATTCCTGTAAGAAGCGGTGGCAGCATACCCATAATATCCAATTTTGAAAAATCACTCGGGATAAAATCAATCCTGATGGGTTTCGGACTTGATGAGGACGCTATACATTCTCCAAATGAGAATTATCCTCTGTTTAACTTCTTTAAGGGAATAGAGACGATACCGCTGTTTTATAAATATTATGCTAAATAGGCTTTTATGAATTAAAGGAGGCTGTCTCAAAAGTGATAAAACCACCCCCCACTTTACCTTCAAACGCCTAAACGGCGTTCTCGGCAAAGTGGACCCCTCCTTTAAAAAGGAGGGGAAAGTGCTGATATTCAGCACTATAGTTTC
>Ga0272441_10008571_pt1 | contig 16139 bp, 14 predicted proteins | sample SSMProp6N_FD_193582 | JGI IMG/M metagenome (GOLD analysis project Ga0272441, IMG submission 193582) | Marine sediment archaeal communities from Little Sippewissett salt marsh, Falmouth, MA, United States - SSM-Prop-6N | ecosystem: Environmental > Aquatic > Marine > Wetlands > Sediment ... | reverse complement strand
AGCTCCTCCGCGCGCAACTACCAGGTCCAACGCAATAACACACTGACAAACGAGGGGTCCTGGCTGCCGCTCGGCAGCTCGTTCACCGGACTCGACGACTGGACGCTGGTCACCGACACGAACCAGACAATGCACGGCTACTACCGCGTGCGGGTAAGTCTTCCGTAGTGTTCGGGTTCCGGGTAGGACGGAATACCCAACAGCCAACTCCCCTTCTCCCCCCCCCGACTTTCCGGGAGGTCGGGGTGGCTACGGCGTGGCACGGCAAGGAATATCTCCGCCGCAGGCGGATCTGCCCGTGGCACGACCTGTGGCACGACAATTTCCAAGCTGGAGCCTTCTCATCTCCTGTCTCCAGCGCGGACCCCAGCCCCATGCAGCTCCAGAAAGGGCTGACCTACAGTCCCACCCCCGAGCTTGACACAAGCCTGTGGCGTCCCTATTATAGGGTCGGCTATAGTAGGACTGGCAATTACTTATCGACGGGAAAGGAGCCGGTGATGGCCGTTTTTGTGGGAAGAGCGAAAGAACTGGCCACATTGCGGAAGGCCTTCGAATCGAAAAGGAGCGAGCTGGTTCCGGTCTACGGGCGCAGGCGGGTGGGCAAGAGCGAGCTGCTGACGCATTTCATGCATGGCCGGCCCGGGATCTATTTCCTGGGGAAGAAGAGCCCGGTGCGGATGCAATTGCGGGAGTTTATGTGCTGCGCGGCGGCGGCGCTCGGCAAGGCATGGCTTGCGGAGATCGATCCGGGCGACTGGATGACGGCATTGCGGCGAGTCGTGAGCGAGTGGGATGAGCCGAAGGGGAAGCTGGTGATCGCCCTTGACGAGTTTCAATGGACGTGCGAATCGAGCCCGGATTTGCCGGCCGTGCTTCAGGAGCTCTGGGATCGCGAATGGAAAGGGAACGGGAAGATCCTGCTGATCCTCTGCGGCTCGTACATCGGGTTCATGGAGCGGGAGGTCCTTGGCCGCAAGAGTCCTCTATACGGCCGGAGGACGGCGCAGATACAGCTCAAGCCGTTCCCGTTCTTTGAGGCGGCGCAGTTTCACGCGTCGTGGTCGGAAGAGAACCGGGCGATCGCCTGGTTTCTGTGCGGGGGTGTTCCGTATTATCTGGAGTTGGTCGACTCCCACATGTCGATCGAGAACAACATCGTGGCGAACTTCCTGAATGAACATTCGGCGCTATTCGGGGAACCGGACTTCCTTCTTCGGGAGGAACTGCGCCAGTTGCCGGTGTACAACGGCATTCTGACCGCCCTGGGGACCGGCTGCCGTCGCCCCTCCGAGATCGCGGCGTGGACCGGCGTTGCAGAGACCAGTCTGGGCTACTATCTGCAACAGCTCTGCGGGCTGGGCTACGTCAAGAAGAGGTATCCACTGAGCCCCAGGAAGCCCTCGCCGCGTTCGGTGAGCTATGAACTGGACGATCCGCTCCTGCGGTTCTGGTTTCGGTTTGTCGGCCCCAACATCAGCGCCATCACGTTCCTTGGCCCGCGAACGGCCTATCTCTCGGCAGTCAAACCGCGGCTGGACTCGTACTTCGGGCATTGTTTCGAGCGGATGTGCAGAGACGCGCTGCCATACATCTACAAGCGCGAAGGCGTGGTGTCGGCCTTCGAGATCGGAGAGTACTGGGCCGACGACCTGCAGATCGACGTTGTGGGCATAAGGCAAGATCGCTGGATCGATCTCGGTGAATGCAAATGGACAGGCCGCAATGCGGTATCGTCGGCAGCCAAAGAAATTGTGCCGAAATGCGAGCGGTTTCCCAACCCGCGCAATTGCACGATTCACCCTCGAGTCTTCGTCCGGCGCGGCAAGCCGGACGCCGTCGGCGCCGGCAAGGTCCGCGTGCATCGGCTGCCGGAGCTGTATGAACTGGCCTGAGCGTCTATTTCGCCCCCTACCGATACCGTTTCGGATCGATCCCGTGCTTCTTGACCTTGTAGCCGACGATCCGTTCGGTGCTCTGCAGCATGCGTGCCGTCGCCGACATGTTGCCGCGCGTCGATTTGAGCGCGTCCTGGATGATGTCGCGCTCGTAGGCGCCGACCAGATCGTCGAGCGAGCCGGTCACTTCCGTGCCGCTCGCCTCCGCGGTCTGTAGGGTCGGCGGCAAGTGGTGCGGGTAGACCACGTCCTCTTCCGCCACCAGTACCGCGCGCTCGATGCAGTTCTCCAGCTCGCGCACGTTGCCCGGCCAGTGGTAGCGCATCAGCATGTCGATCGCCGCGCTGGAAATGCGCCGGACACGCTTGCCCGCGCGCTGCGAATAGCGCTCCAGGAAATGGTCGGCCAGCAGCACGATGTCCGCCTTGCGACTGCGCAGCGGCGGGACCCAGATCGGAAAGACGTTCAAGCGGTAGTACAGATCGCTGCGAAACGCCTTCGCCGCGGTCCGTTCCTGCAAATCCTGGTTCGTGGCCGCGATCACGCGCACGTTCACACGGATCGTCTGCGTGCCGCCCAGCCGCTCGAACGCGCGCTCCTGCAACACGCGCAGCAGCTTCACCTGGATCGTGGCCGGCACCTCGGCGATCTCGTCCAAAAAGATCGTGCCGCCGTCCGCCAGCTCGAACCGGCCCTTGCGCTCCGAGACCGCGCCCGTGAACGCGCCCTTCTCGTGTCCGAACAACTCGCTCTCGATCACCGTCTCCGGCAACGCCGCGCAGTGCACCGCCACAAACGGCTGCTTCGCGCGGTCGCTGTTGTAGTGGATCGCGTGCGCTACCAGCTCCTTGCCGGTGCCGCTCTCGCCCAGAATCAAGACCGTCGTGTTGCTGCGCGTGACCTGCGCGATCTGGTCGTAGACCGCACGCATCTCGCGCGAGTTGCCGATGATGTTCGAGGGCCGAAACCGATCCTCCAACTCCGAACGCAGCCGCTCGTTCTCGCCTTCCAGCCGTTCCCGCTCCTCCTGGGCCAGCCGCCGTAGCCGCATCGCACCCGCGATCATCGACGCAACAATCGTCAGCAACCGCAGATCCTCGTCCAACGCCACACCGTCCTCGAACAAACGGTCCGCGCTCAACGCGCCGATCGTCTCCTTGCCCAGCTTGATCGGTACGCAAATGAACGACGCGTCCTTGCGCCGGCGCCCACGCGTGCGATCCAGGAACTGCGGCGAATCACTGATCTTTGAAACGACCGCCGGCTTCCCGCTCTGGATCACCTGGCCCGTAACCCCCTCGCCCAGCTTGTAGCGGCCGCGCCGAATCTGCTCCTTCGATAAACCCTGCGCCGCCTCGATCAGGATGTCGCCCGTCTGACGGTTCAGCAACGTGATCGTGCCGTGACGCATCAGCATGTGTTTCGACAACGCCTTCAGCACTGGACCGACCACCGCGCGAATGTCCAGACTCTGGTCCAGGATCCGGCTGATCTCGTACAAGAGCGTCAGCTCCTCGTGCGCGCGCTTGCCCGCCGGACTTCTTGATTGCGTTGTCTTCTTGGCCATGTCACTTTCCCGCTGATCGACAATGCTCGATTATAGCGCTCCGCGCGGCGTCTTCTACATTTTTGTCGAAAATAATCTGTCCGCACAAAGAAGCCGGGGAAGCACAACCAGGAGGGATTCCTGCCCGCGAATCACGCCAATTACGCGAATGGGATAGAAGAGACACTCCCTATTCGCGTCATTCGCGTGATTCGCGGGCAGAAGAGAATTCGTGGGCGATCTCAAGGGCGGGCATGTCGTTTGCTGCACGCCTCAGCCCGGCAAGAGAATGGCGCGCGCCTCCCGGACGAAGAACCGCTTGCACTCTTCCCAGTCGAACGGCTCGAGCATCTCGGGCATCGGTTCCTGCTCCGCATCGGCGAAGTACGTGAGGCACTTGAGTATGTGATACGCATTCACACGGCTCGCACCGTATTTCTTGGGAAGTAGCGCGAAATAGTCCTGCAACGTCGGGCCATCACGCAATATGGTGTGTAAGTCGACAAAATCCTTGCGGCTTCCTCGACTCGAAATCGCCGCCAGTTTCATAAGCGCCACGTCCCGCGCATCCGCGACGGCGAAAAAACGGTACGGCGTGGCCGGGAAGAGAAACGGGTCGCGTACGCGAAAGAACGACAACTTCACGCCCATGAGCAGAACCGTCACCGTATGCTGCGAATCCTGCAGCGTCTCGTAGACGTCGCACTGCTTGAATAGGACGTGCAGGGCCTGCACATCAACATCGTCGGTCCGGAAGAAGTCCAGGTCCTCCGAGACCCTGTGGCCAAGCCGCAACGCCAAGCCCGTGCCGCCGGCCAGCGCCCAGCCGCGCAGTATGTCCGGCTCGCCGCGCCCGCTCAGCTTGGCCAAAAGCTCGCCGCTTCCTCGCGGGAGAACCCGCTCGTGCATGGAATTTCCTCCAGTTCCGCCAGTTGACGCCACAACGCGGCCGTCTCCCTCGAGTCAAAGGATATCCGCGCGGCACACGCCAGTAACTCGGCCTGGCCGAGTACTTCACCCAGCGTTCGGATGTCTTCCAATGCGCCGTATTCCAGCACACGCTTGACGACCCAACTGCGGTACCTGTCCAGATCTGTCTCCCGCAGGGGCCGGTCCCAGAACAGACGCTTGATGCGCTGCACCAACGCCTTGCGACTGTACACCGCCCGATCCGCGCCCGGCATCGGTTCGAATGTCACGCGCAGCCGATACCCCAAGGCTCGCGCAAGCTTTCGCAGCGTGTAGACCTCGAATCGACTCCAGCCGCCCTCGTAACGCGATACCGTCGGCGCCGATGTCCCCGCCCTGCGCGCAAGCCGAGACACCGAAAGACCCGCCCGCTTCCGCAACAAACGCAGCTGTTCGGATATACTTTCGCCTCTCATGCTCTGATCATACATGATATCATTTCCGTTGTCAATGCCAGGCTCCCACCCCGGAGCCTATGGGGTTTTGCGACAGAGGCGCCCAACGCGACAGGGCCGCAGCCAAGAGAGAAGAGCAGCCGCGAAAGATCGCATTGATCACAGTGCGAGGAAGAAACGAACGGAGTTGTTGACGGACGGCAAGGTATTATATACAATACCGAAGAATGAAACCGTGGCGTGTTGTTCTGGACACAAATGTAGTCGTTGCGGCCTTGCGGTCTGACGGAGGCGCGTCGTATCGCATCCTGATGATGCTGGATGAGGATTCGTTCCAGATCTGTCTTACAGTGTCGCTGGCAATGGAGTATGAAGCCGCAAGTATGCGGCTCGTTGGCGAGACTCCGCTCTCAAGACACGACATAGAAGATGTGCTGGACTACTTGTGCAGCCAGGCTCTCCGGCGCAAGGTACATTTCTTGTGGCGGCCATTCCTGAGCGATGCTGACGACGACATGGTTCTGGAGGCGGCGGTGGCCTCCGGCGCAAAATACATTGTGACGCACAACATCCGCGATTTCGCGGGAGCTGAGGAGTTCGGCATCCGGATTCTACAACCCGGCGCCTTCCTCGCCGCATTGAGGAGAAGAAGATGAGCACAATCAGTCTGAGAATTCCAGATTCCCTGCATAATGCGGTACGAGATCTCGCCAAACGCGAGCACACGTCGATCAACCAATTGACGACGCTTGCCCTTGCCGAGAAAGTCTCTGCCCTCATGACAGAGGATTACCTGGAGCGGCGCGCGAAGCGGGGAAGCCGGAAGAAGTTCGAGCGGGCGATGGCGAAGGTGCCTTCGGTCCCTCCGGTCCCCGGCGATGAGCTCTGACTGCATCGAGCCCGACGGTGAAAAGGCACGCCTTTTGGCACGTCCTTTCAACGCGGGTCATGCAGAACGTTATCCCCAGACGAGTTCGTCCTTGGCTTCGGAGGGGGCGAGCCGGGTCTTGTAGAGCGACTCGGTGATTTCGGCGGGAGTGAACCAGAGTTTGATCTCGCGCTCCGCGTTTTCCGGGTCGGCGGACGCATGGATGACGTTTTCGAAGACGCCTTTTGTCGTGATCCGGCCGTAGGCGCCGCGGATCGTGGTGGTCTCGGCCTCCTCGGGATTGGTTGCCCCGGCCAGTGCGCGGACCTTGTGGATGGCGCCGTGGCCGCGGTAGACGAGGGCCATGACCCGTTCATACTCGGGGCCATAGATCTTGCCCTGGATATACTCGAGCAGGTCGGGAAAGAAGGGCGCGTCCTTCAATTCGCTGTAGTGCTCCTCAGCCAACCCGCGCGAGACCTGCACCATCTTGCATCCGACGATCCGCAGGTGCGCTTCGGAGAGGCGTGTGAGGATGTTGCCGGTCAGGGACTTCACCAACCCGTCCGGCTTGATCAGCACCAGCGTGGACTGCAGTTCGATTGTCTCGGGGGACGGGGCCGAGAAGAAGCCCTTCACGAAATCCAGTATCTTGGACACAGTGATCTCCTCCTTCCCATACCGTAGTCCACGGCGCGGGTTACCGCAACCGGAATCGCATATTGAATGTTGCGTGTTGAGCGTTGCCTCGTCTGCCCGCATATGCTATCGGTCTGTCACACTCGCGGATTCAGAACTCGCCGTCCCGCCGGGAGGCGGAAATGGAGCAGTCCCTATGGCGCACGAGAAGATCCTGCTGGTAGAAGACGACGAGGACATCCAGGAACTGGTCGGCTATAACCTGACGAAGGAAGGCTACCGGTTCGAGAGCGTGCCGTCGGCGGAAGCGGCGTTGAAGAAGATCAAGGCGGACAAGCCGGACCTGGCGCTTCTGGACCTGATGCTTCCGGGCATGGACGGCCTGGACCTGTGCAAGACGCTCAAGTCCACGCCGGAAACCGAGGACATCCCGATCGTGATCGTTACGGCCAAGGGCGAGGAGAGCGACATCGTCGCGGGGCTCGAGCTTGGCGCGGAGGACTACATCACCAAACCGTTCAGTCCGAAGGTCCTGATTGCCCGGCTCCGCACCGTGCTGCGTCGTGGGGACCGGCACGTACCGCGGGAAGATGTGCCGATCGAAATCCATGATTTGTCCATAGACACGCGGCGCCATCGCGTGTGCGTCGACGACACGCCGATCGAGCTGACGGCAACGGAATTCGGGATCCTGCGCTTCCTGGCGCAACGCCCGGGCTGGGTCTTCACGCGCTACCAGATCGTCGACGGCGTGAAGGGCCAGGACTACCCGGTCACGGAACGCTCGGTTGACGTACAGATTGTCGGGTTGCGCCGCAAGCTCGGCAAGGCGGGCACCTACATCGAGACCGTGCGCGGCGTCGGCTACCGCTTCAAGGAGTAGGCCTCATGCCGAAGAGTCGGCTGATCTGGCAGATCTACCCCGCCTATTTGCTGATCGTCTTGCTTGCTTTCTTCGTGCTTGCCGGGTACGCGTCGCATGCGTTGCGACGGTTCTACTATGAGGAGACGGCAACCCACCTGGATGTACGCGCGCAACTACTGGCGACCGGCGTACAGGGGTTCCTGGCCGCCGCCGATTACGCGGGGCTGGACCGGTGGGCGAAGACGGTCGGCACGCAGTCCGACACGCGCGTGACCGTGATCCTGCCTTCCGGCCGGGTCGCCGCCGATTCGCACGAAGCACCAAGCCGCATGGACGACCATGCCGACCGACCCGAGATCGCAAAGGCAATGAGCGGTGTGCCCGGCACGGCGGTGCGCGATAGCGTCACGCTCGGGCAGGCCATGATGTACCACGCCATTCCCGTCAGGCGCGACGGCCGTGTCTGCGCCGTAATCCGCGCTTCGGTTTCGGTCAGCGCCGTTCACAGCGTGCTGGGCCGGATACGACAGCGCTTGGTGTGGGCCGGCGTGCTCATTACAGTCCTCACCGCCGCCTTGAGCCTGTTGGTCTCGCGCCGAATCATGCGGCCCGTCGAGAATATCCGGCGCGGCGCCGAGCGGTTTGCCGCCGGCGATCTCGAATTCCGGCTCGCGCCGCAGGGCTCCGGCGAGATCGTGGCCCTGGCCGAGACGCTTAATCGCATGGCCGCACAGCTCCGCGGGCTGGAAACGATGCGCCGCGACTTTGTGGCCAACGTCTCGCACGAGCTCAAAACCCCGATCACAGCGATCAAAGGTTTTGTCGAAACGCTCCAGGACGGCGCGCTCGAGAAGCCCGCCGATGCCAAGCGGTTCATGGAGGTCATCGCGAGAAACGCAGACCGGCTCGGCGCGATCGTGTCCGACCTGCTCACGCTCGCGCGAATCGAACAGGAGTCCGAGCATGGCCGCCTCGCGTTCGTCGACGCACCGCTCAGCGATGTCGTGGCCGGTGTCGTCGAACTGTGCCGGCCGATGGCTGCGGCGAAGCACATCGAAATCTCGGCCGATTGCCCGGAGAATCTCGTTGCGCCGATGAACGCACAGCTGCTCGAGCAGGCACTCGCGAACCTCATCGACAACGCGGTCAAGTACAGCGAGCCGAAGACGAACATCGCGCTGAGCGTGACCCGGGCCGGCGGCGAGATCCAAGTCACGGTGGCGGACCAGGGCGTCGGGATCCCGGCGGAACACCTGCCCCGTATCTTCGAACGTTTCTACCGCGTCGACAAAGGTCGCAGCCGCCGGCTCGGCGGGACCGGGCTCGGGCTCGCCATCGTCAAGCATATCGCCAATGCGCACGGCGGGCGCGTCACCGTCGAGAGCCGACCGGGCAAAGGCAGCCGCTTCACGCTGCACCTGCGGACCTCTGACCAGACATCGATGAACCCAGAGCCCACGTGATTCGAACGCGGCCTACTCGTTCCGGTCGTCCTGCACGAAATCAATCCTGTCGAGCGGGTAGATGATGCCGGACGCGATATTGCCCATGTGCGAGTTGATTCGGCGAAGATAGGCCGCGACCAGAGCGGTCGTGACCGACTCGCGGGTCGGAAGATCATCCGAGAACAGATCGGCAAGGATCTTGCTGCAGGCCTCCTTGATCGGCGCGTACGTGCCCAGAATCTGCGTGGCCAGCGTGTTGTCGCTGTCTTGATAGGCTTTGTGCAGCTTCGGGAAGTTCTTGACCACGTTCTCCTCTACCGCGGCCAACCGTTTCATGTACTTCAGCTCGCAGCCCGGCCCCTTCAACATGGTGGGCAGCGCGAAGATGTTCTTCGAATAGTCGCCGATCCGTTCCGCGTCTTTTGCGATGCTCATCAGCGCCAGGCAGCCGGGCACGTCCCGGCCCGGGTTGATCGAGAGGTGCTCGACCAGCAAACGCCGGATCGCGCGCTCGTGCTTGTTGATCCCGATGTCACGGTCGACAATCGCCTGCCGATTCTCTTCCGGCAACGTCTCGCCCGCGAAACTCGCCCACGCATGCGTGAAGGCCCATTCCGCATCGCCGATCATCGCACTGAACTCGTCGATCGCCTTGCAGAGCGCTTCGCACTTGCTGCATCGCCAGGCTTGAATGAATTCGCGTAGCATCGTCTCTCTCCTCTTTTCTCCGTGGTTGCGCAGTTTCAGAAATTCCGGAAAATCAATATGGTGAACAGCGGCAGCAGAAAGAAGACCGGCACGATGTACACAGCCACCCATTTCTTCGAGCCCGACGCCAAGTCCGCCAGCTTCGTGGCCAGAAGGATCGGGATCCGGCGCAACGGGTAGAACACGGCGATCCCGAACAGGTTGAACATCAGGTGCGCGAACGCCGCGGTCACGCCGACGGTGTTCACCGCCCCGCCCTCCTTCGCCACCGTGATCGTCGCGAGCGAAGCGAGGATCGCCGTGCAGGTCGTACCGATATTCGCGCCCAGCGTGAACGGATAAGCGCGCCGCAACGTCAGGATGCCGGCTGCCACGAGCGGGACCAACAGCGAGGTGGTGACCGAGCTGCTCTGCACCAGGACCGTAATGCAGATACCGAGCAGCAGTGCAACGAAGTCGTTGCGGAACAGGTACCGATCGATCACGCCTTCGGCCTTCGCGATGATCAACGACCGCATCGTCTTCACCAGGTAGGTCAGCGACAGGATCAACAAGACCACCGCCCCCACCAGCATGATCACGCCCGCCGCCACGTGCGGCAGGCCGAACGTCTCGGTCAGGCCGTGCTTGATGGAGTGCACCGCCGGCTTGATGATCGCTTTCAGCGGGCTCGTGAATTTCACGCCGCCGGCCCCCGCGAAGATACGGGTCAGCCACAAGGCCGCGCGCTGAATGAGATAAAACCTGCACTCCAGCGGAAAGAACAGCGCCACGGTCAGCAGATTGAAGAAATCGTGCACGGTCGCCGCCGCGAACGCGCGCCGGAAGTCCTCTTTTCGCGTGATGAAGGTGAGCGAAACAATCGTGTTCGTTACGCTGGTCCCGATGTTCGCCCCCATGATGATCGGGACCGCGAACGTCAACGGCAGTACGCCGCCGCCCGCCAACGCGACGACCAGCGATGTGGTCGTCGACGAGCTCTGGATCACGCTGGTCGCCAGGATCCCGATGAACAGGCCGGCAAACGGGTTCGAACACGACGTGATGAGCTGCTTCGCAAAGCCCTTGCCGAACAACTTGAACGAGGCGCCCATCAGCGAAATGCTCGCCAGGAAGACATACAAGAGGCCGAAAATGCTTAGGATCTTGAGGGCTGTCTTGAGTCTCGGGTTCATGGATCTGTCTCCTGTAACCTGATTTGGGTGCGCCCGGGGCGCGATATCGGTCCGATGTCAGCAGCGTAGCTCTGCTGTGTTAGGGAATGATCAGCGCCAGGCTAGGAGTCGGTCAGATATGAATGAGCAAGGGATGAGGGCGAACCCTGCCTCAGCACGGCACCATGGCGTATCCGTTCCCGTGCGAGCCGCGACGCCGAGATTCGCGGAATAACTGTTGACTTGTAGATGAGAACCCGGCACAAGGGGCTCATCTGCAAATCGACACAAGGTCGATTTGTAGATGAATGCGCAGAAGAGATGAAAGAGAAGTCACGCGAATTCGAGTGGCTGGCGGAGCTGAACCCGCAGCAGCGCCAGGCCGTGACGCACGGGGACGGGCCGCTGCTGGTCGTGGCCGGCGCGGGCAGCGGCAAGACGCGCACGCTCGCCTACCGGGTCGCCTACCTGATCGCGAACGGCACGGATCCCGGCCGGATCCTGCTGCTGACCTTCACGCGCCGCGCGGCGCAGGAGATGCTCAAGCGGGCCGGTTCCATCACGCAACGCGGCGCGACGGCGACCGGCCGGATCTGGGGCGGCACGTTTCATGCGACCGCGAACCGCCTGCTCCGGGTCTACGCGAAGGCGGCCGGCCTGCCGTCGGACTACACGGTCATGGACCAGGCCGACGCGCAGGACATGCTCAATGTGCTGCGCCACGAGATGGGCCTGTCGAAGAAGAAGAAACGGTTCCCGCGCAAAACCACGTGCCTGGCCGTCTATTCGCGCTGCGTGAACGGCGTGGAGGACATCGAGCACGTGCTCAAACGCCATTTCCCGTGGTGCAAGATGTGGAAGGATACGCTCAAACAACTGTTCAAGACTTACGTCGAGCGCAAGCAGGAACGCGCCGTCCTGGATTACGACGACCTGCTGCTGTACTGGGACCAGCTGCTCCAGGACAAGAAGCTGGCCAAGACGATCGGCGAGCGGTTCGACCACGTCCTGGTCGACGAATACCAGGACACGAACCCGGTGCAGGCCTCGATCCTGAAAGGCATGCGCCGCGCGAACAAAAACCTGATGGTCGTCGGCGACGACGCGCAGAGCATCTACAGCTTCCGCGCGGCGACGGTCCGAAACATGCTCGATTTCCCCAAGCAGTTCCCCGGCACCACGGTCGTGACGCTCGAACAAAACTACCGCAGCGTGCCGCCGATCCTGGAGACGACCAACCTCGTGATCGGGCAGGCCAAGGAGCGGTTCACCAAAGACCTGTGGTCGGCGCGCGAAGGCGGGCAGAAGCCGCGGATCGTGATGTGCAAGGACGAGGCGCAGCAGGACGAATACGTGATCGACCGCGTGCTCGCGCATTACGAAGAGGGCATCGCGCTGCGCAAGCAGGCGGTGCTGTTCCGGGCCTCGCATCATTCCGACACGCTCGAGCTCGAGCTGACCCGGCGCAACATCCCCTACCACAAGTACGGCGGGCTCCGGTTCCTGGAGGCCGCGCACGTCAAGGACCTGATCGCGTTCCTGCGCGTGATCGAGAACCCGCGCGACGAGATGGCATGGTTCCGCATCCTGCAGTTGCTCGAGGGGGTCGGGCCCGCCGTGGCCGCGCGCGTCATCGCGCACATCCACGCGAACAGGGACGATCCGCGCACCGTCCGCGAGTTCAAGGCGCCGCCCGCCGCCGCCGCGGGAATCGCGGCGCTCGGCAAGCTGCTCGAGGACGTACTGAACGCGCGCGGCGAGAACCCCGCCACGCAGGTCGAGCGGATCCGCCGGTTCTACGATCCGATCCTCAAGAAGACCTACGAGAACCCGACCGTACGCAAGCGCGATATCGAGAACCTCGAACAGATCGCATCAGGCTATCGTTCGCGCAGGAGCTTCCTGACCGACCTCACGCTCGACCCGCCCACATCCACCAGCGACCTCGCGGGCCCGCCCTCGAAGGACGAGGACTGGCTCGTGCTCTCCACGATCCATTCGGCCAAAGGCTGCGAGTGGGACAGCGTGTTCGTGATCCACGCCTCGGACGGGTGTTTGCCGTCCGACATGGCGACCGGCGATCCCGACGAGATCGAGGAAGAACTCCGGCTGACCTACGTGGCCATGACGCGCGCGCGCGATTTCCTCTATGTGACCTGGCCGCTGCGCTACTATCACACCTGGCACCGGTTCACCGACCGCCACAGCTACGCGCAGCGCTCACGGTTCCTCTCCGACCAGGTGGCAGCCACCTGCGACGAGCTCGATCTCGCCCAGGGCGACGAGGACGATCCCGAGTCGCAGGCCTCGGCCGAAGGCGATATCCGCGCGCGCCTGCGCGCGCGCTGGGAGTAGAGACAATACCTTCGAAGCGCGGCAAAAACCTTTGGAGTGCGGCAGTATGACTGCCGCCTTCAACCAGGCAGAAGAAGCGCAAGCACCGCACAAGACGACCATTCACAGGACGATTATGACAGGACGATTGGGAAGGGATTATCGACAGGACGATTTCGGGCCACAGCCCGACGTAGCCACCCCGACCTCGCAGAGAGTCGGGGAGCGAGGGCGAAGGCGGGACAGGACGACGGGACCAAATCCCACCCCGCCGGTTTCACACACTGTTGACACCGGCTTGACAACAGCGCCCCTGCCCCATGCCATCCTGTGCACAAGCCGCCCCCCGCGCATACGACCCGCGTGAGGAGGCCAACTACAAGCACAAGGAGGCAAGTCATGAAGGGCATTCCTTATCTCGTCGCCGCTGCGTTGTGCCTGCTGCTCACTGCCGAAGGCGCCGCCGCCGCTCAACGCAAATCGCTCCAGGTCGAAATCGAAGTCGCCTATGTGCAGTTCCCGCTCGCCGCAATCGCGCCGTTGAGCGCCCGAGGCACCGTGACACTGGAAGCTCTGCGCGAGCTCCGGAAGCGCGGCAAAGGCGTCCTGCTCTGTGCTCCCTGTGTGCGCGGCCCCAGCGGCCAGAACGCATCGGTTCGCAGCTCGCGTCTTTACGAAGAACCCATAGCCGACGGTGACGCGGCGCCCGCCAAGCGCTACAGATCGGACGTGGCCCTGAACGAAACGCCCACGGTCGGACCAGACGGCGTGACCATCGATGTCGTCGTCCAGCCGGAGCTATCGATCCGCGAAATACCGAATGAAAACGCGGACGCGACGGCCCCCGAAAGAGAAGTCTTCAAGTACAGCACGGCCACCACCCTCAAAGCGCAGGACGGTGTGCCCATGCTGCTCGGCGGCGGCGTGAAGAGCCCGGACGGGACGGGACTGGTTTATGTGATCGTGACCGCACGTCTGGTGCATGCCGACGGGAGCGCGGCACGGTGAGTGCTTTCGTTGAAGCTGCCGCGGGAGCATCGAGACGCATGATACTCGTTGCTCTGTGCATCGGCATGCACCGCGCGGCCGCCCGGCCAGGCGCCAACTGGAAGCTGGGCGAAGAGCCTCCGCCCAAGGTGATCACCCTGGAAGAGCAGTCGCAGAGTCTGCACATTCCCTACTGGAACAGGCTCGGCGCAATGCGGGGCCGGCTCACGCGGCAGGTCTTCAAGACGTTCCCGACAGATCCCCATTCCAAGCGCTACCACGCCATGCTGGCCCGGTTCCGCAACGAGCGGGACCGGCGCCTGCACGCGCGTCTGCTGCTCTCGGGTGTCGGGCTCCCGGAAGTCAGCTTCCGCGCCGCCAGTCTCGATGACGTGCTGCTGTCCTTCAACGCAACGATCGACGGAGCTCCACATGGGACGGGAGAGCCGCACCCGGACGAATGAAAAGGCCATGGCCGCACGATCAGACGAGATTTCCGCCCGCTAAGCACGCTGAATCACGCGAAAGGGTCTATTCTTCGCGTCTTTTCGCGTGTCTAGCGGGCAAAACAGAAGCTTGATAGACGTGTTTTCAAGGACGGGCTCTCGAAACACACTCCTGGTCTCGCAGCCCGCACCCGCGGGCAAGAGAACAGGAGCAGAGCCGAAGGCGACGCGGCCACGCGGCGCCGCAGGCTCAGGCATAGAGCTTCTTCTGGATCTTCTCGTCCGGGTGCAGGGTATCGGGCAACCCGGCGATTTTCTCGAGGTTGCCGGCGAGCGTCTCGATCTTGACGCTGCTCTCGTGGGCCATCTCGAGAATGCTCACCTGTGCTTCGGTCACGTCGCCGAGCCGCTTGGAGTTGACCATCTCGAGCGAAGACCGGATCACGACCAGCGGCTGGCGCAGTTCCTGCACGACTTCCGCCAGCAACGTGATCAATTCTTTTCGTGAAATCTTCGGGCCGCGCCCTTCCTTGCGCGCTTTCTTCTCCTGCGCGTCGACCTGTTCCAAGTCCGCCTGCACGCCGCCGACCAGCACGTCGATCTTGCCCTTCGTCTTCGTGGCCAGTTCCGTGACCTGCTGGGACATTTTCTTGGCATCGGCCTCGACCTGCTGCGCGGTCGGCGCTTCCGCGTCGAGCGCCGCGCCCTTCGTGAGCTCGTCGATATGGCCAAGCAAATTCGCGAACTGCTCGATCGCTTTCTCGGCGTCCTCGGAACCGAACCCGCCGCCCTCCCGCACGCTACTCATCGCAAGCAACCGCTGCCAGCCGGACACGTCGAGGCCCTCATCGTCCAGCTTCTGCTGCAGGTCCGCGTCTTCGATCGCTTCCAGCCCCTGCAACTTGATGAAGCGCAGGATCCGTTTCTCGCTCCGCTCCAGCGCCTTGAGCTTCTTCGTATAGTCGTCGACGACCGCGTCGACCTTGACCCGATCGGTCATCTGCTCGACTGCGTCGTGGACCACCTTCTTGTAGGCCTCGTCGGCCGGATCCGCCTTCGAAAGCAGGTCTTCTTCGACCTGCTTGAGGATCTTCTCGATCGTCTTCTTGCCCTTCTGCGTCTTGCTGAACGGGTCCTTCATCAGCGCGCCGAACGCGCGTCTTAGGCACCCGACTACCATGCCGGCCGCCTCTTTCGTGTCCGTGATGCCCTGCTTTTCCTTCTTCGTCTCGGCGGCGGCCGCGATCAGGCCGGCCATCCGGTGCGTGTCCTCCGAGACCTTCCGAACGGTCGCACCCTCCGCCTCGCCGACCGCGACGCCGTCTTCTTGCAGCATCTCGAGCATCTCGGACTCGGCCTTCAGCCGTTCGGCCTGCGATCGGGCCTTCCCGATCTGCCGCTTGTCGACGACCGCCTCCTCTTCGGAGATCTCGCGGATGATCACCTTTTTCGCGTCGACATGTTCGAACCCGGCATCCGTGACGGTTTGCCAGAATCCGCCCGTCGCATCCAGTTCCTCGCGGGACCGGCACATGAGCGTGAGAAGATTCGTGAACTCCTCAAAAGAGAGGCCCTGTCGCAACGTAAAGTTCAGCGCACCGATCGTCGTGAGATGTTGCACGAAATTGAGCGAGCGGTCATCCTCGACTTCCATACGCTGGCCGTTCACCATGAGCTGGCCAACCGTCACACTGAAGCGGACCTGCGGGCATTTCCCAAGTGCCGCGGTCACAATCCGGAAGCACTGATTCAAACCGTCGCGTCGGTCCGTGCGCGAAAACCAGGCGGACTTCAATTCGTTGTGAAAAATGAAGCCAAGCGTGCGTACGATCGTCGGGATCTCGGAAGGCAACGCCACGTCCGGCTCGGCAGGCGCAGCCGCCGG
>Ga0272441_10008570_pt1 | contig 16142 bp, 9 predicted proteins | sample SSMProp6N_FD_193582 | JGI IMG/M metagenome (GOLD analysis project Ga0272441, IMG submission 193582) | Marine sediment archaeal communities from Little Sippewissett salt marsh, Falmouth, MA, United States - SSM-Prop-6N | ecosystem: Environmental > Aquatic > Marine > Wetlands > Sediment ... | reverse complement strand
CCAGGATGGCTTTATAGGTGAATATGGGGGCGTCGAATCTAAGGGCAAGGGCAATGGCATCGCTGGTACGGGCATCGATGATCTCTTCGGTCTTATCGCGCTCACAGATGATGCTGGAATAAAATACACCGTCCACCAGCTTGTGTATGATGACTTGCTTGATCACGATCTCGAAACGGTCCGCAAAATTCTTGAAAAGGTCGTGTGTCAGGGGCCGGGGAGGTTTTATTTCCTTCTCCAGGGCAATGGCAATCGACTGAGCCTCAAATGCCCCGATCACGATGGGTAGCTTGCGTTCTCCTTCCACCTCATTTAATATCAGTGCATAGGCGCCATTTTGGGTCTGGCTGTAGGATATCCCTTTAATTTGTAACCTTACAAGGCTCATAGACAAAATTAAGACATGAAAGGGCTGTTAAACAACAGGGATGTCCGGTCATTTAACAGCCCTTTAAAAGGACAAATTAACAAAAATTAGCCGTTTTGGGCCTTAAATTCCTTTAATTTTTCGATCAATTCCGGAACTACTTCGAAGGCATCACCGACCACTCCGTAATCCGCTGCCTTGAAGAAGGGGGCTTCCGGATCGGTGTTGATCACCACCTTGGTTTTGGACGCATTTACACCGGCCAGATGCTGAATTGCGCCGGAGATGCCTATGGCGATGTAAAGGTTGCTGGCCACAGGTTTTCCCGTTTGCCCCACGTGTTCGCTATGCGGCCTCCAGCCCAGGTCGGAAACCGGTTTGGAACAGGCCGTGGCCGCTCCGAGCACTTCTGCGAGCTCTTCGATCATTCCCCAGTTCTCCGGTCCTTTAAGGCCCCTTCCGCCGGACACGACCACATCGGCGTCTGCAATGGTCACTTTGTCGGCCACCTTGTCCAGTGCCACCGACCTGATACCGAAATCCGATTCCGAGAAATCCGCTGCAAAAGACTCAATTTCTGCCGTGCCCTGCTTTTCTACCATCCCGAATGCGTTGTTGGAAACCCCGATGATCGCGGGTGTTCCCTTTAATTCGGTAAAGGCAAAACCTTTGTTGGAAAATGCGGTGCGTTTCACTACCATGGGCGAAGTGCTTTCAGGCTGGCTTACGACATTGTTTACATAACCTCCCTTGAGCATGCCGGCCAGGATGGAGGCGGCAAATTTCGCATCTGTACTGGAACTCGTGATGACTGCCTGTGCCCCTGATGCTGCGACCGCCTGCTTGAGCAGGGAAGCGGTTGCCCTGGCATTGAATTGCTTCAACCGGTCCTCCGAGACCTGAAGGACCCTGGAAATCCCATAGTTCCCCAGTTTTTCAGGTTGATCTACATTCACAGCCACTGCAATGGCTTCAGTGCCCAGGCTTTCTGCCAGCTGCCTGGCATAACTGGCCACTTCAAAGGCATTTTTTTTGAAGGTTCCGTTTTCTGATTCGGTATAGGCAAGTACTGACATGGTGTTTTTCTTTTGAGCGTTGCGTTTAAATGGCCTTGGCCTCTTTGTTTAACAGTTCGATGAGCTCGTCCAGGTTGGTTGGCTCCACGAGCTTCACAGGACCTTTAGGAGCCGGTTTTTCAAACCGGGTGTCCAGTGTTCCTTCGGCGGCTTCCAGAGAGGGTACAACTGTAAGTTTTTTCTGACGCGCCATCATGATGCCCCTCATATTCGGGATCTTCAGGTCGCTTTCTTCCACAAGGCCCTTCTGTCCGCCGATGATCAGTGGCAAAGTGGTCTCCAGGGTCTCTTTCCCACCGTCAATTTCCCGAATGGCTGTGGCTTTGTTGCCTTCAACTTCGAGGGAGATGCAGGTGTTCACAAAATTCATGTCCAGCATGGCGGCCATCATTCCGGGTACCATTCCTCCGTTGTAATCGATGGATTCCCTGCCTGCGATGATCAGGTCATATCCACCATTCTTGACAACCTCGGCCAGCTGACGGGCTACAAACAGGCCATCAACCGGTTCTGCATCGATCCGGATTCCCTCATCTGCCCCGATCGCCAGAGCCTTCCGTATGGTCGGTTCAACCGCCACGCTGCCTACAGTGGCCACGTGAACAGCAGCCCCCTGCTTCTCCTTAAACCACATGGCGCGGGTCAATCCGAATTCATCATTGGGATTGATCACAAACTGTACACCCGTGGGGTCAAAGGCTGTCTGATCGGCGGTGAAGTTAATTTTTGAAGTAGTATCGGGGACATTGCTGATACAAACCAGAATCTTCATAAATGGGATATTTAAGACGTTCGAATACGGGGGTAAAGATAGCCAATATTTTTATAAAATACTATGCATGCATAATAAAATCCTTTTAAAAATTACAGGCCTGCCTCCATATTTTGAGCCATATTTTTCTATTTTTGTGGGCATTTTGAATTTAAAGAATCACCCATTTAAAATACGTTCATGAAGACCTTACAGTTTAGACAAGCGATCGCTGAAGCCATGTCCGAAGAGATGCGTCGGGATGAGTCCATCTACCTGATGGGGGAAGAAGTCGCTGAATACAATGGTGCATATAAGGCTTCCAAAGGCATGCTGGATGAGTTTGGTCCTGAGCGGGTGATCGATACCCCCATCTCCGAGCTTGGATTTGCCGGCGTGGGAGTAGGGTCCGCCATGATTGGCAACAGGCCCATCATTGAGTTTATGACCTTTAATTTCTCCCTGGTTGGGATTGACCAGATCATCAACAATGCGGCCAAGATGCGTCAAATGTCCGGAGGCCAGTTCAATATCCCCATTGTTTTCCGGGGCCCGACGGCTTCTGCCGGGCAACTGGCGGCTACCCACTCCCAGGCATTTGAAAGCTGGTTCGCGAATTGTCCGGGCCTCAAAGTAGTTGTCCCTTCCAACCCCAAAGATGCCAAGGGGTTGCTGAAAGCTTCCATCCGGGATGATGACCCCGTTATCTTTATGGAATCCGAACAGATGTATGGGGACAAGGGAGAAGTGCCCGAAGGGGAATACACCATTCCGATCGGATTGGCTGAAGTAAAGCGGGAAGGCACGGATGTTACCATCGTTTCTTTTGGAAAGATCATCAAGGAGGCCTACGCAGCGGCGGATACCCTTCAGGAAGAGGGGATTTCCTGTGAGGTGATCGACTTGAGGACCGTACGGCCCATGGACCATGAGACGATTTTGAATTCCGTCCGGAAGACCAACCGTCTGGTCATCCTGGAAGAAGCATGGCCTTTCGGCAATGTAGCCACAGAAATCACCTATCAGGTGCAGGATAAGGCCTTTGATTATCTGGATGCGCCGATTGTCAAACTGAATACAGCCGATACACCGGCGCCCTACTCCCCCGTGCTGTTGGAGGATTGGCTGCCAAACCGGGAAGACGTGATCAAGGCCGTCAGAAAAGTGATGTACAAATAATCGGGGGACCATTTGTAACATTAACCCCGGATTTCCGACCAATAGGGGGTTGTCCAAAACAAACACCTATCCGACCCAATTCTACTCCAGTAGCTTTATTAGACAATACCTCTGAGGCATATCCTCTCAGGAGGTTTCCGAAAGGTTAGATCCAATGCAGAAACTGCCCCTGGTTTTATTGTTTTTGGTTACCTCTCTGTCCGTTGCGCAGACGAAAGTCGGCGGGACTGTGGTAGATGAGCTCGGGGATCCTGTAGCCTTTGCCAATGTGCTTTTTAAGGGGACTACCGAGGGCACCATCACCAATGAGAATGGGCGATTTTACCTGGAATCCGAGCAAACCCGGGATACGCTTGTGATCTCCTTTGTGGGGTATGTCACCCGGGAAGTCATCCTGGATAAACGGGTTGACCGGGAGATGCGCGTGGTCCTGGTAGCCGGAGAAGAATTGGATGAGGTCGTCGTCTTTATGGGGAAACAGTCCAAAAAGGACAACCCGGCCATCGAAATCCTCCGCAAGATCTGGGCCAAAAAGAAGGAAAATGGCCTGCGCAAATTCAACCAGTACCAGTACGATGAATACGAGAAAATCGAATTCGACCTCAATACCATAGACAGTGCCCTGATGAAAAGCCGGCTTTTCAAGGGGATGGAATTTGTTTTTGAGGATATGGACACCTCCCGCATCACGGGCAAGACTTACCTCCCTATTTTTATCAATGAGAAATTTTCCAAGGTATACGGGGATAACCAGCTCAATGAGGAAAAAAGGGACCAGCTGGGCAACAAGAATTCAGGCTTTAGCAATAACCAGGCGATCATTGCATTTGTGCAGGACCTCTATGCCCCGTATGACATCTATGACAACTACCTGAAGTTTTACGACAAGAGCTTTACCAGTCCGCTATCACGCACTGGGATAGATACCTACAACTACGTCCTTGCGGACAGTGCCTTTATAAATGACAAATGGTGTTATAACATCATCTATTACCCCAGGCGAAAGAACGAGCTGACTTTTAAGGGGGATTTCTGGGTCAACGATACGACCTACGCCATTAGCGAGATCAATTTGCAGGTGACCAAGAGTGCCAACATCAACTGGGTCAAGGAAATATATATCGAGCAGGAATTCGAAGTGCTTTCGGACTCGGTATTTCTCCTGAAACGGGATTATCTGCTTACCGACTTTGCGCTGAACAAGAAAGAGAAATCCAGAGGGATCTACGGCAAACGCACCACCGTATACGACAACTACCTCTTTGACCGGCCCCGGCCTAAATCCTTCTACGAACAGCGCACCGATCCCTATGATCCGAAAATGTTGTTAAAGGACGATCTCTTCTGGGAGAATAACCGCCTGGAACCCCTGAATGACGACGAGCTTGGGATCTACACCATGCTGGACACCCTGAAGACCGTTCCAAGATTCAAGTCGTATTACTATCTCGCCAGCGTGCTCGGTTCGGGTTATATCGAAATCGACAAGTGGAACCTGGACATCGGGGACATCTACAGCTTCTTTGGATATAACGATGCGGAAGGGGTCCGCATCCGGGGAGGTGCCAGGACTTTCTTTGGTCAGAACGACCCCTGGCGATTACAGGCTTACGGGGCTTATGGGTTCATGGACAGGAAATTCAAATACGGTATTTCAGGGAAAGTCCTACTGGACCGGAAGAACCGCCTGATCCTCTCCGGGGGTAATCGGAGGGACATTGAACAGCTCGGATTGAACCTCACCGCTACCACAGATGTGCTGGGCCGGAGTATTGCCTCGGGGAATATTCTTACAGTGGGTGCCAATGACCGGCTTACCAATATCAATCTGACCACCCTCGGGATGCAGTTCGAACCCGTTCCGAACCTGCGGGTCCGTTTTGGGACTACATTTCGGACCCTGAAGTCAGCCCTTCCCGACAGGTTCAGCCTGGACTATCTGGATCCGGATGCCCCTGGCGGGGTATCTTCTGAGATCAAGCAGTTTGACCTGATCACCGCCCTGATCTACACCCCCGGGAGAAGAACGATAGGGTATGGCGTGGAGCGAAGGGACATCAATGATGACTACAGCACCCTTTATATGGTGTACACCCGGGGCCTGGAAGGTTTTCTGGAGAGCGATTTCGACTATAAGAAGATTCAGTTTTCCTATACCCAGCCCTGGCAGATCGGTGGATTTGGCCGCCTTAAGACGTCAGTCGAACTGGGCAAGACTTTTGGAGCCGTGCCTCTGGGACTGCTGAGTGTTGTGCCCGGAAACCAGACATATTTTACAATTTTCAATGCCTTCCCCAACCTGGATTTCTACGAATTTGTCACAGATACCTATACCTCCATGCACCTGGAACACAATTTCAACGGCCGTCTGTTTTCACGCATCCCTTTTCTCAGAGATCTGAACCTTCGGGAGATCGTGGGACTTCGGGGGGTTTGGGGAGAGCTCTCCGAGGAGAATATCATCCTCAGCTCCCCGACCAATATTCCCCTGCAGGCCCCCGATGAACAGATCTATTGGGAGTATTCCTTCGGTATCGGCAATATCTTCAAGCTCTTCAGGATCGATTTCAACTTCCGGGGAAATTATCTCGACAACCCAAATGCCAGGGCTTTTGGTGTAACCGGGACCTTTGGGATAGAATTCTGAACCTTTCCAGGCGATGACCGGTTTAAATATCACCCCTGGGGGGATTGCCTGAGGCACAAAAAAATACCTTTTATATTCCAACCCCTTTTCCTACTTTTGCTGCCGTTTTAAAACCTAATAAACTGACATAATGGAACTAATCGTGAATTACTTGTGGGCCTTTGGAGTGCTGGGCCTGATCTTTGTGTTCGTAAAGAATGCATGGGTTTCCAAGCAGGAAGAAGGAGATCCGAAAATGGCCCGTATCGCAAAGAACATTGCCGATGGAGCCATGTCTTTCCTTAAGGCTGAATACAGAATTCTGGCAATTTTCGTTGCTGCAGTTGCCGTGCTCCTATATTTCAAAGGAGAGAATGAGGCCGGCTCCAACGGAATGGTGGCCGTTTCGTTTGTTGTAGGTGCGATCTGTTCTGCCCTGGCGGGCTTTATCGGCATGAAGGTGGCCACCAAGGCCAATGTTCGGACAACCCAAGCAGCACGTACTTCCCTGGGAAAAGCCCTCGAGGTGGCATTCGCCGGAGGCTCCGTAATGGGGATGGGCGTTGTTGGCCTCGGCGTGCTGGGTCTTAGCGGTTTGTTTGCGATATACAGCAACTTCGGATGGGCCGGAGGCACTGGGACCACAGAAGGCATTGCCATGGTCTTAAATGTACTTTCCGGATTTTCCCTCGGAGCTTCATCCATTGCGCTTTTTGCACGTGTGGGTGGAGGTATCTATACCAAGGCTGCGGATGTAGGGGCCGACCTGGTCGGTAAAGTGGAAGCAGGGATTCCTGAAGACCACCCGCTGAACCCCGCGACCATCGCGGACAATGTAGGGGATAATGTAGGAGATGTTGCCGGAATGGGGGCTGACCTTTTTGAATCCTATGTCGGATCCATCATCGGTACCATGGTGCTGGGCGCTGCATTTGTCGGCTTGCCAGAATTCCAGGAAGCTTTTAACGGACTGGGGGCGGTATATCTGCCGCTGGCCCTGGCTGGTGCGGGTATCGTGATGTCCATCATCGGTACCTTCTTTGTAAAGGTGAAGGATGGGGGTTCCCCTCACAGAGCTCTGAACATCGGAGAGTTCGGCTCTGCGATCCTGACGCTTATTGTTTCATATTTCCTGATCACCAATATGCTGCCCGAGACCTGGTCTGTGGGGGGCAAGGAGTATTCCTCCCTGGGTGTTTTCTGGGCAACCATTGCCGGTCTTGTTGCTGGCTTGCTCGTCGGGAAGGTCACAGAGTATTATACGGGTACCGGGACCAAGCCGGTAAAAGCCATAGTTCGCCAGTCTGAAACCGGATCGGCTACCAATATCATTGCAGGATTGGGCGTAGGAATGATGTCCACGGCCATTCCGATCCTGTTGATCGCTGCGGCCATCCTGGTCTCACACAGTCAGGCCGGATTGTATGGAATCGCCATTGCCGCGGTTGGGATGCTGGCCAATACAGGGATTCAGCTGGCAGTCGATGCCTACGGTCCTATTTCTGACAATGCCGGAGGTATTGCGGAAATGGCCGAACTCCCCAGTGAAGTCCGCGAGCGTACCGATAAGCTCGATGCGGTTGGAAATACTACGGCAGCCATAGGCAAAGGGTTTGCGATTGCTTCTGCTGCCCTTACCGCACTGGCGCTGTTCGCCGCCTTTATGCAAACTGCCAACGTGACGGCAATCGATGTTTCGAAGCCCAAGATCATGGCAGGTCTGTTAATCGGGGGGATGCTTCCTTTCGTGTTCTCTGCCCTTTCCATGAACGCGGTGGGGCGTGCTGCCATGTCGATGATCGAAGAGGTGCGCCGCCAGTTCCACAGCATTCCTGAGCTCGAAGCGGCATTGAAGGTGATGCGCAAGTACGATTCCGATATGAGCAAGGCCTCGGAGGAGGACCGCAGGATTTTTGATGCAGCCGATGGCAAAGCGGAATACGACAAGTGTGTTGAAATTTCCACCAAAGCCTCTATCAAGGAAATGGTCCTGCCCGGATTGCTGGCTATCGCCGTGCCGGTAGCGATTGGATTTTTTCCAGGAGCTGGGGCGGAGATGCTCGGTGGCCTGCTGGCGGGAGTTACCACTGCCGGGGTCTTGATGGCGATCTTCCAGTCCAATGCCGGAGGTGCCTGGGACAACGCCAAGAAAATGATTGAAGAACAGGGCCGCAAGGGTACAGATGCCCACAAAGCCGCTGTAGTAGGAGATACCGTAGGGGATCCTTTCAAGGACACCTCAGGACCTTCTCTGAATATCCTGCTGAAGCTGATCTCCGTGGTCGCCCTGGTAATTGCCCCCAGTATAGCACTTTCTTCCGATGCGGTTACGGCATATGCCGAAACGGCTCCGAAGGAGATGACCCGTCAGGTTGAGGTCAAAATGGAGCAGGGTGAGGATGGTATGGTGACTGCATATGTCACTACGACCAAGGCCGTTGATGGAGCGGAAACCGTGGATGAGCAAATCATTAGCGGGACTATGGAAGAAGTGAAGGCTAAAATCGATAACCTCAAGGAGGTTGATGCGACTGGCAAGATCATTCAGGAAATCGAAGTGGAGGAGGTGCAGCAGTAATCCCTCACGCTGGTAAAGCAGAAACCCGGGCCATCATCAGGTCCGGGTTTTTTTTTGGCAGTCCTGAGAATGGGGTAATTCGTAACTTTGTGTAATGGCATGGTTTGGAAAGCAGGATCCGCTTCAGATCATCGGGTTCCAGACCTATGGTACCCATGAGCATCTGTATGTCCGCGGCAGGGCACTGGAAGATGAAGTGATCAACCTTGCCCACAGGGGCACCCTGAATCTCTTCCTGAACAGCTGGAAGCGATTTGAAACGGATGAGATCCGCCATACGCCATTGCGGCTGCACCTGCCGGATGGAAGGAGTCTTCAGATGACCACGGATTCCCATGGGTATTTCCTCCTGGACAGGACGGTGGGTAACCTGTCGCCCATGACCGATGAAGAAGGCTGGCTTCCCTATAATATCTCCTTCGAACTGGACAGGCCCAAACGCAGAATCCTGAGCGGCAACCGCTTTCCCGGAAGGTTACTGATCCCCTCGGTTCAGGCCTCTTTCGGGGTTATCTCAGACATCGATGACACCATCCTGCATACCGGGGTGACCTCCTACATGAAATGGCAGGTAATCGCAAACACCCTTTTCAAAAGGCCGGATCGGCGCCTGCCCCTGCAGGGTGCGGCAGACCTTTACCGTCAGCTGCACGGTGGACGGAGTGGGATGGAGGCCAACCCCATATTCTATGTGAGTCACAGTCCATGGAACCTGTACCGCTATCTGGAGTTTTTCCTCCATAAGCACGCATTTCCCAAAGGACCTATCCTGCTCAGGAGTATGGCCAGTGTTCTTGGAAGGACCGTAAAAGGGCATATTCCCCATAAGGAACACGAAATCCTGAATATCCTCAGGACCTATCCCAATAAATCCTTTATTCTGATTGGGGACAGCGGAGAGCGGGATGCCGACATATATCTGGATGTGGCCCGCCTGCATCCGGGGCGGATTCTGGCTATCTACCTAAGGTCCGTGAGGCACAGGCGAAGGATGAACCGGGTGCGCAATCTCATCCAGCAGGAGACAGATATTCCTGTAATAATGGTGGACCGGAGCGAAGAAGTAGTGGAACACGCCCGCTCCATGGGTTTTGTATAAGGGTTATTTTCTAGAACAGACCGTGGATTTCTGCATCGATCCGGTTGATTACCTCCCCTAGGTGCTCGGGGTTGTCGACAAAATTCAGATCGTCTACGTTGACCACCAGGAGCTTTCCACGCTCATACCCCTCGACCCAGGCTTCGTACCGCTCGTTCAGCCGGCTGAGATAATCAATGGAAATGGAATTCTCATATTCCCTCCCCCTCTTGTGGATCTGATTGACCAGGTTTGGGATGGAACTCCGCAAATAGATCATCAGGTCGGGTGGCAGCACCAGGCTTTCCATCAGTTCAAACAGACCGAGGTAATTCTGAAAATCCCGATTGGTCATCAGGCCCATGGCGTGCAGGTTGGGAGCAAAAATAAAGGCATCCTCATAGATGGTTCGATCCTGTATGACATCCTTACCGCTTTCCCTGATCCTAAGGATCTGGCGGTACCGGGTATTGAGAAAATAGATCTGCAGGTTAAAGCTCCATCGGGCCATCTGGGTGTAGAAATCATCCAGGTAGGGGTTGTCTACCACGTCTTCGAAGTGCGCCTCCCATTTATAGTGTTTGGCCAGCAGTTCTGTAAGTGTTGTTTTGCCTGCGCCGATATTCCCGGCCACCGCGATGTGCATCCTTATTACTTTTTTGCTAATTGAATTCGCCCGAAAAGGAGGAAGACAATATACAAAGTATCTTCAGTTAAGGGAAATAAAATACAGGATCATTCGATCAACTGCATTGATGCGTTTTGAGGGTCTCTCTGCCAACCGTATAAGCTGTAAGGAATTCAGTGTTTTATTTTGCCATAAGATTCCTATACCCTATTTTTGATGCCATTATCGAGGATAGATTTGACTGATTGCAACCTCGTTTCCCGGCAGGTTCGGATGAATAAAAATGCTAAAGCAGTACGCTTCGCCTCGGTGCGATTGCCGAACACTGTCCCGCATTTTTTCCTCCGTTTGATCAGCTATCCCCCAAAGCACTAATTGTTATGTCGTATTTATTTACCTCCGAGTCGGTAAGCGAGGGACACCCGGATAAGATCGCCGATCAGATCAGCGATGCCCTCCTGGACAATTTTCTGGCCTTTGACCCGGAAAGCCGGGTTGCCTGCGAAACCCTGGTGACCACGGGGCAGGTAGTCCTGGCCGGGGAGGTGAAAAGCCACACCTACGTAGACCTGCAACAGATCGCCAGGGAAACGATCAACCGCATCGGATACACCAAAGGGGAATACCGATTCAGCGGAGACTCCTGCGGGGTGATTTCCATGATCCACGAGCAATCCCCGGATATCAGCCGTGGGGTGGACCGGGGCGCGAAAGAAATGCAGGGGGCCGGGGATCAGGGTATGATGTTTGGGTACGCCACCCGGGAAACGGACAATTATATGCCGCTGGCTGTCGATCTGGCCCATCGGATCCTTCAGGAGCTGGCAGTGCTTCGCAGGGAGGCAGACAAAATGCCGTATTTGCGCCCGGATGCGAAAGCCCAGGTTACCCTTGAATACTCGGACGACAATCGTCCGTTAAGGATCCACACCATAGTGGTATCCACCCAGCACGACCCCTTTGATCCCGAGGAGGCCGTGATGCTGGAGAAAATAAAGGATGATGTCCGGAAAATCCTGATCCCCAGGGTGGTGGCGGCGCTTCCGAAACGAATTCAGGACCTGTTTGGTCCTGAGATCATCTACCATGTGAACCCGACCGGTAAATTCGTCATCGGAGGCCCTCACGGGGATTCCGGACTGACGGGGCGGAAGATCATCGTGGATACCTACGGGGGGAAAGGAGCCCATGGGGGAGGCGCTTTCAGTGGAAAAGACCCCAGTAAAGTAGACCGAAGTGCAGCTTACGCCGCAAGGCATGCCGCAAAGAACCTGGTTGCCGCCGGGGTAGCTGATGAGATCCTGGTTCAGGTAAGCTATGCGATTGGAGTGGTGGCCCCCACTTCTGTGAATGTAAATACCTACGGTACGGCTCGGGTTGAGCTCACTGATGGAGATATCGCTGAGCAGGTGGCGAAGTTGTTCGATATGCGCCCTGCGTTTATTGAGGACCGCCTGAAACTGAGAAATCCCATTTATCTGGAAACCGCTGCCTATGGACACATGGGCAGGGAACCCAGGTGGGTGGAAAAGGTGTTTGAATCTCCGTATAGCGGTAGTGTTGAGACCCGTGTAGAGCTCTTTACCTGGGAGAAACTGGACAAGGTAAATGAGATCAAAAAGGCTTTTGGCCTGTAAAATTTGTGTAAAGGATTAGGATTTTACAAAAATCCACTGTTATATTTGTCTCTCAAGTTCAGACTTTTATTGAATAGTTATTAAGAAAGGTGGAGGGAATAGACCCAATGAAGCCTTAGCAACCCTTTGTGTCTGATGCAAAGAAGGTGCTAAATTCTATCCCGAAAGGGGCAGATAACTACCAGCGATTTCCGCTGTCATTCTTCTTTCTTATAACTTTTTGATTTTACCTGCTGCGCCGGAAGGGGCAAAGGGGTTTGGATTTTTATTTAATGTATTTATTAACTAAAAACGCAAAATCATGAGTGATCACAAATTAAGTACCAATGCGCTGCATGCCGGTTACGATCCGGCGGCGAACGGGGGAACCAGGGCAATCCCTATCTACCAGAGCACCTCTTACGTGTTCAAGGATTCTGACCACGCGGCAAACTTGTTTTCCCTGGCGGAGTTCGGGAATATCTATACCCGGATCAACAACCCTACCCACGATATCCTGGAGCAGCGGCTCGCTGCCCTGGAAGGCGGCATCGCTTCTGTGGTTACCGCCTCAGGAACGGCAGCCATCAACACGACCCTTCTGGTATTGCTCAGGAGCGGGGACCATATTGTTGCATCCAATAGCCTGTATGGGGGCACCTACAACCTTTTGAGCGTCACCCTTCCCAGGCTGGGTATCACCACCACCTTTGTAGACCCCTCCGACCCCTCAAACTTCGGGAGTGCCGTGCAGGAGAATACCCGCGCCATCTTTGTAGAATCGCTGGGGAACCCCAAGCTGGACGTGCTGGATCTTAAAGCCATTTCTGCAGAGGCAAAAGCAGCGCGAGTCCCCTTTATTGTGGACAATACCGTAGCCACCCCGGCATTGCTGAATCCGATAGAGCACGGGGCAAATATTGTAATCCATTCCCTTACCAAGTATATCAACGGAAACGGGACCGCACTGGGAGGGGCCATCATCGATGCGGGGACCTTCGACTGGGCGAATGGCAAGTTCCCTGAATTTACAGAGCCCTCCCCAGGGTATCACGGCCTGGTGTATCACGATGCCCTGGGTCCCGCAGCCTTTATTGCCAAGGTGCGCATCGAAGGCCTGAGGGATTACGGGGCCTGCCTGAGTCCTTTCAATGCCTTCCAGATCCTTCAGGGACTGGAAACCCTGGAGATCCGGATCAAGAAGCACAGCGAAAATGCACTGGCCCTGGCACAGTGGTTGCAGGACCGCGATGAGGTTACCTGGGTTAATTATCCGGGGCTTGAAAGCAGTACATACCATGCCCTGGCCCAAACATACCTGCCCGGGGGTCAGAGCGGCATCGTCACTTTCGGGGTCAAAGGGGGGTATGAATCCGCAAAAAGGATAGCCGATGCCACTGAGCTCTTCTCATTGCTCGCGAATATAGGGGATACCAAGTCCCTGATCATCCACCCGGCCAGTACGACGCATCAGCAATTGAGCGATGAGGCTCAGGAGTCCACGGGAGTTACAAAGGATCTGATCCGACTTTCGGTGGGCCTGGAAGACCTGGAAGATCTCAAATCCGACCTCGAAGGTGCCTTTGCCACCCTTGATAAAAAAGTGCTCGCCTAGGGCGATACGGACATGAAGATTCAGGAATGCCCTGCAATATCAGGCCAGGGCATTCCCTCTGAACGAAATGACATGAAAGAGACGGCAACGGCACTGGCGTATATCGATATCCCTGATTTTCAAACCTATGGTGGCAAGCAACAACCCATACAACTCTCGTATGAGGTTTTTGGGCAACCCCTGCACCAGGCCCCAGTTGTATTGGTGAACCACGCCCTTACGGGGAATTCCCATGTAACCGGGGAGTCAGGATGGTGGTCGGACCTGGTAGGTGAGGGCAAGTGCATAGATACAAGGCGATATGCGGTTTTAGCCTTCAACATCCCGGGAAATGGCTACGACGGGTTCGCAATTGAAAACTATAAGGATTTTATTGCCAGGGACATTGCTCAGATCTTTCTGACCGGCCTGGAAAAGCTGGGCATCACCCGGCTTTATGCGGCTATAGGAGGTTCCCTTGGAGGGGGTATTGCCTGGGAAATGGCGGCACTGAACCCCAACCTGATCGATCACCTGATCCCGGTGGCCACGGATTGGAAATCCACCGACTGGCTGATCGCCAACTGCCAGATCCAGGAGCAGTTCCTGGTAAACTCCAAACAACCGGTTCATGATGCGCGCATGCATGCCATGCTTTGCTATCGGACACCACAGTCCTTCAAACAGCGGTTTCAGCGCAGCACCAATAAGGAGTTGGAGGTCTTTAACGTGGAGAGCTGGTTAACCCATCATGGGAAAAAACTGCAGCAGCGGTTTCAGCTTTCCGCCTACAAGCTCACCAACCAATTGCTGAAAACCATAGATATCACAAGGGAGGGAGAAGGTGCTTTTTTGGAACTGCAAGAAAGTGACACACACATCCATATCGTGGGGGTGGACTCCGATCTTTTCTTTACCGCCAGCGAGAACCGGGAGACCTACAAACAGCTCGCGCAGTCCAGCAGCAATGTGACCTATGGAGAGATTAGGTCCCTTCACGGCCACGATGCGTTCCTCATTGAGTACCAGCAGATGGAACAGCTCCTGAAACCTATTTTTGACCCGGAAAGTCAAAAACCAAGCTGGAAAATTGTGAAATTCGGAGGCCAGTCTCTGGCCAATGGCACAGGACTTGACAGGGTCCTGGAATTGATTGCGGAAAAGGCCAGGTCAGGAGATCGCATCGCAGTGGTCCTCTCGGCCCGGGAAAAGGCCACGGACCATTTAGAGATGCTTCTGGAACACGCGGCCAGCGGTCAGGATTACACAGCCCCTCTGGAGGCTTTTCGGGCTTACCAGCAAGATACGTTTGCCGAAATCGACCTGGATGCACAATTTATGGAACTGGGTCGCCTGTTGGAAGGGGTGGCCCTTCTGGGGGATTACAGCGACCGCATCAAAGATCAGGTCATGGCGCACGGGGAGCTGATCTCCGTAAAGTTGATCACTGCCCTGTTGAACGCACGGCAAGTCCCGGCCGTGATGGTGGATTCAAGGGAGCTGATCAAGACCGATAATACCTTTGGAGATGCCAGGGTCCTGGAAGCATTATCCAGGTCTCATACCCAGCGCGTATTTGAAGCCCTTCCTTCCGGATGTATTCCCATTATCACAGGATACATCGCATCGACCGAGGCGGGAGAAACCACTACCCTCGGAAGGAATGGAAGCAATTATACCGCCTCCCTTCTGGCGAATTTCCTTCATGCTTCGGAACTGCAGAATTATACCCATGTGGACGGTATTTATACCGCAAATCCCGAGTGGGTTCCCGAAGCCCAGAAAATTGCGGATCTCTCCTATGAGGAGGCTAATGAACTGGCCTATTTTGGGGCGAGCATTCTGCATGCCAAAACAATTATTCCCCTCCTGGAGAAAAACATTCCCCTGAGGATCTTAAACACCTTCAATGATGACAGTTCCGGAACCAGGATCAGCGCAGAGGCCGGTGGTGAGGGGATTAAAGCCCTCTCGGTCATCGACAACGAAGCCCTGATCGTCCTGGAGGGCAGGGGACTCCTTGGAAAGGTGGGGGTGGATGCGCGGATCTTTCAGGCCCTGAGCCAGCGCAACATCAGTGTGAGCATTATTTCCCAGGGTTCTTCGGAGCGGGGTATTGGGTTGGTAGTGGCCGAAGACCGGGCCGAAGAAGCCCGAGAAGCTATACGCGAGGCTTTTAAGGCCGAGTTCCAAACCAGGGATATCAATACGGTGCGCATCGTCCACGAGGTGGCCGTCATCTCGATCGTTGGCCTTGAGCTGAGCACCTTTCACAAACCCTTTAGTGCGCTTATCCGAAACCAAATTCAACCCCTGCTTTTCAATAATTCGGTTACGGGCAAAAATGTCGGGCTTGTGGTTAAACAGGAAGACCTGAACAAGGCGCTGAACGTCATGCACGGGCAGATATTCGGGATCAGCAAAAAGATCAACCTGGCCATTTTTGGCTGTGGCAATGTTGGGGGAACGCTTTTGGATCAACTCCTGAGTTCCGCCGCGTCTATTGAGGAAAGAAAGGGTATCCAGTTGAATGTTTTTGCCCTGGCCAATTCCAGAAAGGCCCTCCTCAGGCATCAGGGTATTTCGGGAGATTGGAACTCCCAATTGCAAACCGAAGGAGTAGCCTATACCGTGGAGGATATCATGGAA
>Ga0272441_10008569_pt1 | contig 16143 bp, 2 predicted proteins | sample SSMProp6N_FD_193582 | JGI IMG/M metagenome (GOLD analysis project Ga0272441, IMG submission 193582) | Marine sediment archaeal communities from Little Sippewissett salt marsh, Falmouth, MA, United States - SSM-Prop-6N | ecosystem: Environmental > Aquatic > Marine > Wetlands > Sediment ... | reverse complement strand
GTCGCCGTCGTTCGCTTTGAACGTGAAGCTGTCGGGTCCGAAGTAGTCGGCGTTCGGCACGTACTCGACGTAGCCCGTGGCCGAGTTGAAGTTCTGAAGAGAGCCGTTCAAAGGGAGGGACTCGATGCTGTAGGTGAGTGGGTCGTTGTTGCCATCGGTGGCTACCAGAATGATAGCCTTGATCTGGTCCTCGGGCGTGGCGACCACCTGGTCCTCGGCGACGGGCGCTGCCTCGAAGCCACCCTCGTAGGCGCCCATGTCGTAGCCGCCCGCAACGGGACGAGCCACCCCGAGAACGTCCGTGGCGGGAGCTCCCGCCGCCGTCGCCGTGTCGATGCACGGACTGCCCACGGCCGCGAGCCTCAATCCATCGTCGGCCGTGCCCAACACGTTGTCAGGGCCGTCAGGATCAGGGCCGTCGACGAGCCGCGGGTCCTGGTCGGTGTTGCCCGTGCCCGCGTAACCGCCGGCGATGCAGCTATAGGTGATGGTGGTCGGAGCTGAGGAGAGGATCTCCGGATCGGACTGCGTCCCCACATTCCCCCACAGGATGCAGTTCGTGAGCGTGAGAGCGCCTGAGCCTTCGCCATAGATGGCACCTCCACGCCCGCTGCTGTTGGCCGAGAAGGTGCAGTTTGTGAGCGTCACAGGCGAGCCGGTGCTAGCGTGGAGCGCCCCGCCTGTCCCGCCGAAGCCGGTGCTGCCATCCGCAACGTTCTCCGCAAAGACACAGTTCTCCAAGAGCGCGGCAGGGGCGCTTATCCGTACGGCGCCTCCGTCATCGCCAGTGTTGCCAGTGAAAACGCACCTCCTCGCCTCAACGCTTGCAGAGCCGGTGGCGAAGATGGCGCCGCCGCCAAGTGCGGACCTGTTGTCTGCAAAGCGACAATCCAGGAAGACCGCAGATGCTCCGGCAGCCCCCTCCGAGTAGACAACGCCGCCATAGCGGGCGTCGTTCCCTGTGAAGGTGCAGTTCATGACCGTTACCGTCTGCGCTGCGCCCGGCGACAGGTAGAGGCCCGCTCCATCACTCGTGCTGCTGCCCCCCATTACACTGAACCCGTCCAGCACGGCGCCGTCGACACTGTCGACGAGGACAACCCGAGTGACGTTGTCAGCGCGGTTCGTGAAGTCAGGGCCGTCGTCACCGTTCACATCGCCGCTCAGGATCGCGGGAGCGTTGTTCTTGACGTCGCGATCACCCCGCGCGGTCTCGGTCCCAACGAAACCGCCATAGAGCGCGACACCGGCCTTCAGCTGGAACGTGTCGGTCGCCGTGGCACCAGCGACGTATGTCCCGTCCGCCACCCATATCTCCTGGCCGGCAGCTGCGATGGCGAGAGCGTCCTGGAGATCAGTGAAGGCGTCAGCCCACGAGACGCCGTTGTCGGCCCCGGCCGTTGCGTCACAGTCCACGTAGATGACGGTCTGCACCCAGAACGTCACAACGAAATCGCCACCTTCAACGTCATCCCCAGAAGGGAATGTCCCGGAGAACTCGCCGTCCAGGTCCCAGCCGGCAATGTCCTCGACCACGGGAGGGCCCGTGCCCTTCACGGTGACGCGGTAGGTGTCGTCGGCGAGAGTCACTGTACTCAGGTCCATCGTCGCGACTCTCTCGGAGGAGCGGCTCACACCCGTTGGAACGACGGGCACCTCGTTACCGTCTCCGAAGGTGCCGTCGCCGCCCGAGCCCTCGAGAAGAATGGTGCTCGCGGTGATGCTCGCGGCGTCCACCTCCTCGCTGAAGGTCAGGACGATCGACGCGAGCCCGTCGTTCTGGAGCGTTCCGGGCTGAGGCGTCATCGCCACGATCCTGGGCGGCTTCGTGTTGACGGTGAAGGTGGCGATGAAACTCCCTCCCCCCAGGCCGTCGCCAGTTGGGAAGGAGCCGTAGTACTCGCCGTCGAGCACCTTGTTCTCGAGGTCCCTGATGCCGCCGTCGACCGCCGCATTGGAGTTGAACCAGCCAGCGTTGGCGCCCCCTCCGTCGTTGTCGAGCGTGCCGTCGTAGGCATTCAGTGTCAGGTCGTATGCCTTATCGCCCGAGCCCTCGTCGAAGCTGTAGTACCCGACCAGGTCGGTCGCCCTGGCCGAGATGCGTCGGTGCATGTCGACCTGTATCTGGCCCTGGGTGCGCTCGCAGTTCCAGATGCGAAGCTCGTCGAGGGACACCGTCGAATAGGTCGTCTCCCATGGCCCTATCCGCGAGCCCATCCTCGCCGGCGCCGCCGAGTGCGCCATCGCGCCTCCGGAGCCGGAGTAGCTCCCTCCGGAATCAGCGCCGTCGAGGTAAAGCGACATGTCCGCAGGACCGCGCACCACCACGGCGACATGCGTCCAGACGCCCTTGGGTATTGTGCCAGCGCCGGTCTTGGTGCGGCGGTTGGCGTCGCCGTTGCCGGTCCCGTCTCCGTAGTTGACCCGGACCTCGCCGGTGGCGGCGATCTCGATCCAGAACCCCTCGTAAAGCGTCGCCGAGCAGTCGGAGGCGAAGAGCGTGTGCTTGATGTCCTCTGAAGAACGCCATACCCACGTCGAGAACGTGAACGGCACCGTCACCCCGTTGTAGGTGTCACCCAGGCCCACGAAATCATCGGCCCCGCTGAAGTAGAGCGTCTGCCCTGCACCGTCGGAGTAGGCGACCAGACGGTATGTGTCGTCAGGTAGGCTCACCCCGGTCAGGTCGAGCGTGGCCGTCGTCGCAGTCGATCTCGTGACCGAAACCGGCCTGACGAGGACCTCGTTGCCCTCCCAGAAGTTCCCATCGCCTCCCGAGCGCTCGAGCCGGAAGTTGCCGGCGTGGACGGTCGACGCGTCGACCTCTTCGTTGAACGTGACGACCACTTCGGTCGGCTCGGCAGTCTCCTGGGCGTCGGGGGCTGGCGCCATCGCCGCGATCTTCGGCGGGTCGTCGGTGAAGGTGAAGAGACTGACGAAGTCACCGCCCTCGGCGCCGTCGCCCGTCGGGTAAGTGCCTGAGTATTCGCCGTCGAGGGCGTTGCCCGCAACGTCGAGCACCCCCGAGCCCACTGGCACGACCGGCGCCGTCGAGGCTATCCTCACCGGGTCGGCCGCATCGGGGCCGTACATCATGCCAAGGGTGCCGTCGTTGCACAGCGACGTCCGGTCAACCACGGCCTCACCGGTCCCGTCCAGCCGCCAGTAGCCCACCAGGCCGGCCTCGTTGCCCTGCAGGCCAACGTTCTTCTTCGCCTGCAGATCGGCCTCATCACGCGCCACGTTCCATACGCGGACCTCGTCGATGTCTCCGCTGAAGAAGCCGTACGTGTCGGGGCGCGCGCCGATTGCCAGGAGGCCGGTGTTCGTCTCAACAGGGCCCACCGCCGGCGTCTCGGCCTTCTCCACGCCATCCACGTAGAGCTTGAGCGCCGAGCCGTCATAGGTGCAGGCGATGTGGTGCCATTCCTCCTCGTTGTAGTACTCGCTGCCGATGGCCCAGACGTTGCCGCCGCCGATCCGGACCTCTCCGAAGAAGCGGCAGGTGGAGCCCGAACGCCAGAGTCCGAGGCTGAAGCCCTGGAAGCCGTTGCAGACTGCCCGCTGCATGTCGTCAGTGCCCCCGGCCCGGAACTTGACCCAGGCCTCGGCGGTAAGGGGCCCGGAGAGCTCGAAGGCGCTGTTGGCGGGCACCCTGATACGGGTCTGGACGCCGTCGAAGCGCACGCCGTTGGCCGCCCAGCCGAAGGCCGTTACCATGTACTTGTCAATGGGCAGCGTCACGCCAGTGAGGTCCATCGTCGCCTCGTTGCCTGCGCCGGTGCGCATCACCGATGCCGGCGCTATCAGCACCTCGTTCCCGTCATAGAAGGTCCCGTCGCCCCCCGACCCCAGGAGCCTGACGGTCGCCGGGCTGATGCTCGCATCGTCCACGGTCTCGTTGAAAGTGATGACGATGCTCCCGGGCTTCACGTTCGTCTGGATGCCGAAGGCGGGGGTAATGCCCGTCACCTTGGGTGGGATGTTCTCGAGAACGGTGAAGCCGCCTACGAGGGTTCCCGTCAAGCCGCCGGGGTTGGTCACCACGACGTCCCATAGCCCCGGCTCCGCCCCCGTCAGCACGATGTCGAAGGTGATGGAGCCCGAGCCGTTGAGCCGCACGTTGGTGGCGACTATGTCGTCGCGGCCGGCTTTGGCGAGGTGGACGGTGGGGATCGCCGCATCGCTGAACTCGCAGACGTAGGAGAACACCTCAGACGGCGGGGCATCGTTCCATTGGAGGCCGGAGACATAGCAGGCGTAGTCCTCATTCCCGGAGTTGTTCGGCTCACCCGCCTTCCAGTTGGTGTACGCCGATGATTCGCCGGTTATCCAGACCCACGTACCCTCCACCGCCTCGTCAGTGAAGCCCAGCCAGTTGTTGAGGTAGCCGCCTAGGCGCCAGACGTAGTCGTCCTCCTCCGCCGATGAAAGCGTGGCCAAGTGGCCGCCGAGCCCCTCGCAGTTGGCCTTTGCCGAGTTCCAGTCCATCGCCTCCTTCACGTAGAGGTAGTAGCTGCTTCCGAACGGCAGCGACCCCGGCTGGTGATTCACCCCGCCCAGTAGGAAGTCGCTGCCGGAGAGCGCGACATCCGTCAGCGCCTTGCCTGAGCGCTCCGAGCTCGGCGTCACTGACGCGACCGTCGGCGAGGACGTAGCTCGCGTCTCGAAGGTGAGACTGCTCGTACCCAAGAGCTCATTGCCCGTCTTGTCGAGGGCATTTGCCGTATTGAGTGTCACGGTGTAGACCGTGCCGTGGTCGAGGTCGGCCGAGGGCGTCCAGACAAGGTGGTAGCCGTCGCCCGCCCAGCTCCACGCGCCTGTGGCCGTTCCCCCCGCGATGGATGCCACCGTCGACGGGTCCGCGGAGGTGTCCATGGGCTCGGAGAAGGTGATGATGTAGTCCTGCCAGACAGCCACGCCCGTCGCCGCGTCAGCGGGGCACGTCTCAGCAACCACGGGCGCGATCGGGTCGGTGAGAACGTAGCGCAGGTCGGTCATGTCTGTGCCGTCGGGATGAGTGAACTTCAGCGCCAGGACGTCATTGCCGCTGTCCTCCTTGAGCTTGAGGATGAAGATGTGCTGCCCGGCCGCAAGCGTGAATGTGCTGCTGGCACCGCTGCCCGTTCGTTCCCAGACCGGCGTCGGGTCGCCGTCAAGCCAGACCTTCACATGATCGTCGATAGCCCCCTCAAGTCTCACATCCCGAGTGGTCGGGGCGATGATGTAGATGGCGAAGTAGGCGACGTAGTTGTCGCCCACCCCCTCACCCCAGTAGCCGTCGCTGTCGCCGTCGGTGAGATCGGTCCAGACCATCGGAGTCTCGGTGGTGCCAAGCCGCATGTCCACGGAGTGGCCGGGACTCGGTTGCTGGATGTGTTCGGGGCCGATGCCCGCGTAGGTGAAGAAGTCCCAGAGAATCGATTGGCTGTTGGCCGGATGCCCGGTTATGCGGTCTGCCTCGGTAGAACCGAGGTGCAGCATGTTCTTCACGTAGCCGGGAGGCAGCAAGCTGTCGTCGGCTGCGGCCGTTGTGAACGCCAGCGCCAGCGGAGCCGCCATCGCCGTCCCGTTGAAGTCCTGGGCGCCGGTGCTGACCGCCACGTTGTACGTGGTGCTCAGCGCCAGAGGCGCGTCAGGCATGAAGACCATCGTGTTGCCGTTCCAGGAGAACGTGCCAGTCACTCCGCCGTCGATGCTGAAGGCCGTCTGGCATGAGCTGCGGTCCATCGGTTCACTGAATTCGATCTCGATGCCGGTGTGTATGGAGACCCCGGTGCCATCCGCGGTCGGATAGGTCGAGATGACCGTCGGGGTTTCGGCGTCGAGCACAAAGGTGGAGACGAAGTCGCCACCCGCCATGCCGTTCCCTGAAGGGAACGCGCCCGAGAACTCGCCGTCGAGGGCGTTGCCTGCGAGGTCGGCGATGGCCTCGATCGGCGCTGCAGACGGCACGCGGCTCGGGTCGTCGCCCGCTGCAGCCGCGTCGGCCCCAAGAATGCCGTCGTTGCCCGATGGAGATGAGTCTGTGAGTGCCTGGCCACTCGATTCATCGAAGCGGTAGTACCCCACGAGTCCGCCTTCGGTGCCCGAGAGCATCCGACTCATGTCCGACCGGATCTGTGCCTGCGTACGGGCAACGTCCCAGACGCGGACCTCATCGATCCTGCCGTCCCAGTAGTGCTGGGCAGTGCACTTCCGGCCGATATTCGCCTCCATGCTGACTGACCGGATCGTCCCATCCCACCCCGGGTCGGACTGTAGGGTTTCCTTGTTTCCGTTGACGTAGATTGAGAGCTCTGAGGTGGACGCGTCTGCGACCCCGGCCACGTGGTACCACACGCCCGCCAAGATGACCGTGCTCCCCCGGGCTATGGCCACTGTGTCATCCGACTGGCGCACGTTGAAGAAGAGCTTCTGGTCAGTGTAAACCTGAATACCGCACTGGTAGTCCCCGGTGAAGTCGTTCCACTTGCTGAAGATCTTCCTCTCAGTGCCGCCGTCCCGGTATACCCACGCTTCCAGGGACAGACTCCCGCCGCCAAGGTCCGGCGACGTCGGCACCGTAACGTAGTCGTTGGAGCCGTCGAAACTCAGTGCCTTGCCCGGGATTCCCGCGCTCGCGATGACCCGGTACTCGTCGTCACCAAGATCCACACCATCCAAGTCCATCTTCGCCTGGCTTCCGCCCTGAACGGACACGTCTGCGGGCGTGATTGCCACGTCGTCGGCCGTATCGAAAACCCCGTCAGGCCCCCGGGCCACCAGGCGCGCCGAGCTCGCGTTAACTGTTGACGCGTCCACGTCCTCATCGAAGTCGACGAGGACCTCTGTGGGAGCCGCGTTCTCCTCCGCCTGGTCCGCAGGCGAGACGGCCGTCACGCGCGGGGCAGTGGCGTCGAGGGAGAAGGTCAGGATGAAGTCGCCGCCGGCCGTGCCCTCGCCCGACGGGTAGGTGCCGGCGAACTCACCGTCGAGGGCCGAGCCGGCCGCGTCGGTGATCGGCGAGCCGCCCGTACCGACCAGCACGATGCGATAGTCATCATCAGCCATGGGTGCGACAGATAGATCGAGCGCGTACGTTGCCCCGCCGCCGCTGACCCACGTGGGCGCCACCACCACCTCGTTGCCGTCGCCGAATGTGCCGTCGCCGCCAGCGCCCTCCACGTAGAACGAAGACGTCGTGACAGTAGCCTGGTCCATCAGTTCACTGAAGGCTACTGTGACCGATGCCGGCTTAACGTTAAGCAGCGCGCCGTCGGTCACCGAGCACGCCGTTGCCCTAGGCGCCTCGGCATTCAGCGTGAAGGTGGAGATGAAATCCCCGCCCGGCACGTCATTGCCCGACGGGTACGCACCAGAGAACTCCCCATCCAGCAGGTTGCCCACGAGGTCCGTGATGCCGCCCTCGCGCAACGGGGCTGTCCCTATCCAGACCGGGTCGTCCCCTGCCACCGCCGAACTGGCCCCCAGCGTGCCGCTGTTGCCGTTGCTGGAGCAATCCCTGACGTCCTGCCCCGAGCCTTCGCCGAGGGGCCAGTATCCGATAAGGCCGGTCTCCCCCCCGCTCAGCGCCCGGTTCATGCCGGCCTGGATATCGGCCTGGCTTCGCGCAACCGACCAGATCCTCACTTCTGCGATATCGCCCTTGAAGAGGTCATTGCCGCCGCCGCTCTTCTTGCCGAAGACCAGGTCCGCCGAACTCACGTTCATCGAGCCCGTCGTCGGCTTCTGTCCCTGGATCGCGCCGTCGACATAGAGCACCAGCACTGCCCCGTTGTAGGTGATCGCCACGTGGTGCCATCCGCCCGCACCGAAGGATGAGGTAGACTCCACACCCCCGCCGCCAGTGCCGCTGACGTTGACCACGCCCCAGACCTTGCGGGAGGAACCCGTGCCTTGCGTGAAGATCTCGAAGTAGCTGTCGCCCTTCGAGAGTATCCTCGGGTTCTGGATCCCGCCCGACTCGAATCGGAACCACGCCTCGGCGGTGAGCGCGCTCATCGGCTGCAGGCTCGCCGCGTCCGGCACCATCACGTGATCGCCGTCGCCCTCGAGGTGCAGACCGGTCTCGTCGCTGATCTCTCTGAGCCATACTCTATACGGTCCGTCTGGAAGTGTGACGCCCGTCAAGTCCATGACCGCTTGGTCGCCGTTCTGCTCCGCGACCGACAGGGGCGTTACCGGCAGGTCGTCGCTCGTACCGAATGCTCCGTCGAGGCCCGAGCTGACGAGTTGGACAAAGTGCCCACCGATGCTCTCCGCGTCAACGTCCTCGTTGAAGCTGACGGTCACGTCGGCGGGGGCAGCGAGCAGGACGGCCTCATGGGCCGGGCTAACGGCGGCCACCTTCGGGAGTTCGTCGATGGAGAATTCCACCAGGAGGTCTCCGCCCTCCTCGCCGTCCCCCGAAGGGAACGCGCCGGAGTACTCTCCGTCGAGGACATCTCCGGCCGTATCAGTGATGGGAGTGCCGCCAGTTCCCACAAGCGCCACGCGATAGAGGTCCTGTGGCAGCGTCACGCCTGTGAGATCCATCGTGGCAGTGCGGGCAGCTGTCAACGACACGCCGGCCGGCGCGATTGGGACCTCGTTGCCATCGCCGAAGGTCCCGTCGCCGCCGGACCCTTCGAGGAAGAAGCTCGAGCCGTCGACGGTCGCGCCGTCCATGTCGACGTTGAAGGTCGCCGTGATCTCTCCAGGTGTCGAGAAGTAAGACGCCCCGTCATCGACGCTGAGAGACTCCACTACCGGGATGGACGGGTCCCTCACGAGCACGGTCATCTCGTCGGCGCCCTCGTTCGCCCCGTCGTTGGCGGCGAGGGTCAGCGTATACGTGCCGCCAGCTGGGAAGGTGGCTGTGGTCACAGCGGCGTTGGCGTCGCCGAAAACGACGCCCCCCGGGCCGACACCAGACCAAGTGTATGTGAGCGCCGCAGGCGGGTCGGGATAGCCATCGTCGAAGGCGCCGCCGAAGAGGTCCACGTCGTTGTCAGGCAGGACTATCTCTTGGTCGGGGCCAGCAGCGACGACCGGAGTCGAATCGGCGAGAGCGCTGATATGGTCATCGCTCAGGGCCCGCTTGTAGATGCGGACATCGTCGATGAAGCCATCAAACCAGTACCCCGCCGTGGGCGTTGCACCTGCGCTGGCCTCGGCCCCGAGAAACAACGCGTTGTCGTTGCTGTATTCGATGGAATAATCAGTACCAGCGTCGTCCGTGGAAACAGGGGCGCCGTCCACGTAGAAGCGCGTTCGCCTGCCGTCGTAAGTGCCCGCGAAGTGGTGCCACCCGGCAGAGAGTCCACTCAGCGGCGTCGTCGCCACACCGTAGGTGCCGTTGCGCCGCACCATGAAGCCGATATTGCCGGACCCCAGGAACGACGTGTCGTTCATGCCGAGGCGGTAGCCTCCGGACTCGACCTTGCAGACTATGCGGGCGTCGGCCGCATAGCCTGCCCAGTCGGCACGGTACGCCCAGGCGCAGACGGAAATCTGCTCTGTCGGCGCCAGGGCCTCGGTATACGGTACGCCTACGTAGTCCTGGTCGCCGTCGAACTTCAGCGCGCCGCCGTACTTGCCGGTGTCCCACGCCGCATCGTTGCGCGTGCCGTCGTGACCGTTTCCAGACGAGTCCCCTACCGTGTCTCCGCCGCCGTCGTCCATCTTCCAGTGGGCGATGAGGTCGACGTTGCTCAGAACGTTCGAATCGGCCCCGGGAGTGGCGTCCGCCTCCTCGGCGACCACTTTGTACCAGTAGGCAGTTCCGTAGGGCGCTGAGGCGTCAAGGTATGCGCTCGTCACGTTCTCGTTGAAGGCGGCGATCTCGGTCCAGGGGCCGCCCGCCGTCGGCGCCCTGTAGAGCCTCTGCTTGTCCGACTCGATGGCGGGGGACGGAAGCCACTCGATCAGGCATCCGTCCGTTCGAGCTTCCACGTCCAGCAGAACAGCCCCGGGCATCGTGGCGCAGTCGACATTCACCAGGAATTGGATATTGCGCGCATAGGGCGTGATCCCGCCATCTGCACGGCGCATCCAGAAACGCGCCCAGAGCGCTCCGTCCGCTCCGAAGGACAGCAGGTTGCTCGCGCTGTAGTACAGGTCGGTCCCATTTCCGGGAGTCGATATCGCCCCAGTGCCTGTGTCGAAATCGTGGCGATACCAGAAGTCCATGACGTCGGGGTAGGAGGTATACCGCCCTATCTCGCATGCGGTGATGTTGACGGACTTGTAGGTCCTGTCGATGTTGCCCGCGTTGTGCAGAATGGCCTCGGCATCGTAGTTGCGGTTCCCACCACCAATATTGGTGGCATCGTCCAGGTAGTCGAGTTCCATGTACCTGACGGTAGCTGTTGCGTCTGCAAAAGTTGCCACTCGCATAGGGGGTAAATACCGCGACCCATTGAAGCCGCCGAGTGTCCCGGGAATGGGTATCTCGAGATGATAGTCGGCCGGCGGGACAACCAGCGTCAGCGACTCCTCCGACGCCCAGGCGGAGCCACAGTAGGCGGTGTCGATCGCCTGCACGCTCCAGTAGAGGGTCCCGTATGGCGCGCTCTTCAGCTTCCATGAGGTGGTCCTGATTGAACCCGGGCCAGAGACCAGCCGCTTGCCGTCTGACCTGGCGAGGCCGCTCACCACCTCGTTGCCCCCGGGGGTCGTACCGACACGAAGGCTGTAGCTGAGCCCAGCCGACGGGGTGTGGTCGTCGGATGGGGCGGTCCAGCTGAAAGTCACGGTCCGTCCGACCGCGCTGGCGGAAAGCCCGGTGGGAGAGCTCGGTGAGGCGTTGGAAGTGGTGCAGTTGTTTCGAAGAACATAGGAGAGCGGGTCCCCACTATACTGCTTCCCGCAGATGGCCAAGTCCAGATCACCGTCACCATCACAGTCTGCCCATGCGAGATCGCCGTAAACGGTCCCCGGGTAGACATCCGGCAGGTCAGTGAACTGGCCCGCGCCATCGTTCCTCGCAATATGGAGGACGGCCGGAGAGCTTATCCCGTCGGTCGAATAGGCAAGATCGATGTCCCCGTCATTGTCAAAATCCCCGAAAGTCGACATGTCTCCATACGTGGACTGCGCGACCGAGGAAAATGCCGACAGATTGCCGGAGCCGTCGTTCACGTAGATGGTCGAGCGGGAGATAAGGTCAAAGTCTCCGTCGTTGTCTACGTCACCCCAGTCCAGGCCCCTGTCTCCCTGATCCTGTACTGGCCCCGTAACGTCCGCAAAGACGCCGCCGCCCTGGTTGCGGTATATCTTGGTAGCGTCGGGCGGGACGGCGCCACAAGTAGCCAGATCCAGATATCCATTTCCATCATAGTCCCCAACAACAGCCCTGCCACCGGCCAAAGCCGTAAAAGCAGCCCCACTATCACTGAAGCCGGAGCCTTGATCGTTCCTGAAGATAGCACCGATTCGAGTGATGCCCTTGATACCAAAGATATAAAGATCCTGATCCCCGTCATTGTCGTAGTCGCCCCACGCAAGGGCTGTATTGCTGGTCGAAGGCAGGCTGACGCCGCTATTGGTCAAAGTCGCGCCGCCGCCCAGGTAGATTCGCGTCAGGTCAGCGCTGCCGGTCGACCCGGCTATTGCCAGATCGATGTCCCCGTCCCGGTCACAGTCCCCCCAGGCGATACCGGGAAGGCCAACGTTGGGCAGGATTCCCGAGACGGGAGTGAAAGCGAAACCTCCATCATTACGATACAGGATAGTGGAGGCGTCAAAGCCCTTCCTCCCGGTGACTACCAGGTCCAGGTCGCCGTCTCCGTCATAATCACCCCAGGCGCACCTGCTCCCACTCACACCAGTAAGTCCGACGGCCATATCGTTGAATGGGCGCTGCTCGGCGAGATCCAGCGTCACTGATATCTGCGCCGGGCTGTTACTTGCATTGCCATCGGCGAGCGTGATCGTGCCGATGTGAACGCCTGTGGCCAAACCAGCGATGTCGACGCTGACAGTCAGCGTGTCGATCTCTGCCGTGGTCGTACCGGCACCGGGGCTAACAGAAAGCCAAGCCGCGCCGCTCGTGGCCGTCCAAATCAGAGTCGTGCCGCCATCGCCGCCGTTGCCGAGCTGCACGGTCTGGTCGTCGGGGTCGGGCCCGTCCCTTTCTGCGGCGAAGTCGAGGGATGTCGGACTGAGAGAGAAGGCTGGTTGGGCAACGGGCAACGCCGCGCGCATCGATACAACACCGAAGATCGCTGATGCGGCCAGCACATGCCACAGTAATCGTCGCCTCATCGGATACCCCCTGCGTCGATCCACCTCCCACTGCACACGCTGCCGATCGCCGGAGTGCGCTGACCCGGACTAGTCCACAAGGTCGCCTGGGCTTGTGTCATCGCAGCTTGGTCGGACAGCGGAAGGAGAAGAACATCGCGAGGTCAGCCGACCGACAGGGGGCTCGCCGGGCACCCCTATTATGGTATTATGGCCCTATCTCAGAGAAATGTCAAGCTGTCAGTACTGGCACATCGGGCGCACCTTGCCCATGGCCCTCCTCGGCGTAATCGCGCCTATGGGACGTTGTCCTTCCCCATTGGGGCCCGGTTCATCCGTCGTCCTGAGAACCCCTTCGCCCCGAAGGCCCTAGCGCCGCGCGAGTCCCGGCCTTCGCGCTCTGCCACGCCTCATCGCTGGCCGTCCCGGGTTCACTTGAATCAAGGACGGATGCTGGCCCCGGCCTTCATAACCGGACGACGATCTGCAAGCCCATGGTCACTTTCTAGGTGGGACTCCCGCCCACTCGGCTGGTGCCTCCTTCGTATCCAGAAGCTGCTGCCGCCCTTGCCCATCACAACGAACGGGAAGCACTCGTTGGTCTTGTCTGGATGCTTGGCACCCATGTAGTTGGAGCCCCAGACGACCTCGAAGGAGTCGTTGAACGCCAGGAAGGCTTGCAGGAGGTACTGCTCTGTCCAGAAGTGGTGCCGCTCCATCAACCAGTCCTTGGGATATTCATGGGGAAAGAAGATGTCGTGAGCGTGAACCAAGACGCCCGGCGTCAAGCGTGGCAGTATTTCCAGATACTCGCGGGTTACGTCACCGCCCGTCCTGACGACGTGCGAAGAGTCAATGAAGAGAATGTCGTTCCTGTCCAGATCCGTGAACTCGGACAGGGGCACGTCCTGCACTTGTTTCGATATGAGCCGAGCTAGACCGGGAATGCCTCCTCGCAAGTACTCGCGCGGGTACGGCTCTATCGCCACCAGCTCGCAACCCTCCCCAAATTCGGCCTCGTTCTGCTTGATCGCGTTCGCGGCGACCAAAGTAGACATTCCGGAGCCTATCTCCACCATCTTGCGCGGCCGGAACTCGCGGATTATGCAGTGGAGCACTGCGGCATCCACCGGCGCGAAGCTGGAGTTGCTGATGTAGAACTCGGTAGGATCAGAAGTCTTCTCGCGAGCGAAGGACGTATACTCGCTTCCGAACTTGCCGGAGAAGGCATCCAAGAGCGTCAGCTGGCACTGCTCTCTCATGTCGATGCCCACAAGATCGGAACATCCCTCCCAAAGGTGATCGGGGAGCTTCCGTGTGTCCGGTATTGGCTCGTAGTAGTGGACCGGCGTGAGATGCCACCCACGATTCTCGTAGACGTCGAAGTACTCCCTGCTGAGGAACATCTTGCGGGGCAGTCTCGAGAGAATCCAGGCGTAGAGCCGCCTCAGCCACGCCAGCTTCCTTGCCATGACGCCTCCAAAAGCAGATGGTCCCCGCGAGGAGAATCTCGAGTCTAGGACAGCTCTTGAGGATACCATGAGACGCGCGGCATGCAAGTCTGATCGTCAGGGCCTTGAACTCAGGGCCCACTGCATGCGACCACGCGGCAAGCTCCGCATCTCGCAGTGTCCTTCTCGGCCGACGCCCCGATCGGACCGTAATCCAGCCGCGCCAGAAGTCGAGTCTCATCGGGCTGCGCTGGCCCCGCGCCCCTGATGCCGTTTCTGGGGAGCGACTTCACGCAGCAGTGCCACCTTTTCCTTTCCTCTTCCCGGTGACGTCACGGGGCATGTTCTGGGGCCCACCCCGCATGTCCACTCGGGACAGCAGCTCGGCTCGCCTATGGCCCGGTTCACTTCCTCGGCCCGGAGGAAAGGGCGGGCCAGGGCTATCTCTCCAGCGTTCTCGGGCGACGAAGGCAACCAGGACTTCGCACTCAACGTGAGCGGCCTCGGCCTCACCGACGTCCAGTACTCCAGTAGCTCAGCCTGCGTCAGCGGCCTCCTGTCCGGAGGGACGTTCTCAGGAACTCCGCTGTCTCTCCCTTGACGCCGATCGCGACGGCCGTCCTGCCTGGCGGGATTGTGCGATCGGCTGGTGCCGAAAGAACGGCGACTGCCTCGTCGAAGTCAACCACGCGTTGAACCAGCCTTTCGGGTCTGAGGACCCCACCTTCCATCAACTCGATTACCCGGCCCATCGCGTTGTGGCTGCTCTGACCTCGTACTCCCACCACAGCCGCAGCGTTGTCGACAAGGACATCATTCTGCACTCCGCCGCTGAGCATGCCTCTCGTCAGGAGCACCATCCGCCCTCCGGGGGCAAGATTGTCGATCGCGGCTTGAGGCGGCAGCTGCCCGCCCCCGTCACAGATGACAGCCACGTCGATGCCTCGCCCCCCGGTGCTTTCCCTTATCCCGCGCGAAAGCTCGTCGGATGATCCTCCGTCCAAGTGCGCAACGGGTACCCATGGAGGAAGAACTGTGCTGCAGAACCCGGAGCGCGATGACATATTGTCCACCCCAAGCACACGCCCCGCACCGGCTACCGCCGCCAAGTACATCGCTGCAATTCCCAGTCCACCCACGCCGTACACACAGACGGTGCACCCCGGCTGGAATCCGCGATGCGCGCAGAAAAGGGCATTGTAGGCGCATCCAAAGGGCTCCACCATGGCGCCTGCCAAGAGAAGATCTTCTTGATTGCCATACGTTGCCTGCAAGTGACGGAGCGACCGGCAGCAACTCGCTGGCACCGCTACGTAGTCTGCAAGGGCTCCATCATACGTCAGGCCAACCAGACTTATGTGTCGACAGCAATCCCGGTACCCACGCCTACAGCTAGGACAGCTTCCGCACGCGACGATGCTCTCCACCGCGACCAATTCACCCACCGCCAACTCACTCTCGTTTGGCGCTTCCACCACGATGCCGCAGAACTCGTGACCCAGCGTGACGGGCAAGGCCAGTGGCCCCTTGAAACAAACGGTGCCATCCGCACCATTGTGCCTGCACACCGCAAAATCTGTACCGCAAAGCCCACAGACCTGCGGCTCCAATACGACGTGCCCGCTCGACCGACTTGGAGATGGAACATCGTCCATTGAGAGTCGAACATCATGCCACCTACGCCCTCGGTAGGAAGCCGCTTCGCTCCACGGTAGTCTCTCTCCACCGGACGTCGTCTCTCCGAGAAGCCGAATAGCGCGCATGCACTGCCCCCGGTGTTCGGTGCACCTCCTGTGACAGACTGCCCAGTGCAGCCTGCTGTGCGAGGCGGAGCATAGCAGAGCCGAACACACCGTGCTCCGCCACCGCCGCTTCAGGCGCCAGCGGCCTGTCGCCAAGCGCGTTGTGCGGCCGCTTCGTATTGTACTCCAGCTTCCGCCGGGCAGTCAATGCCTGCCCCTTCAGCAGCGTCTCGAAGACCTTCCGATTCAGCAGCTCGTCCCTCAACTTCCCGTTGAACGACTCGATGTGCCCGTTCTCTCAGGGGCTCCCCGCCTCCATGAAGAACGGATCCTCATCGCGGTCCCGACGCCACTTCCGCAAACGCGCCGCGATGAACCCGGCCCGTTGTCCAACCGGATGTGCTCCGGCACGCCATAGCACACGAAGAGCTCGGACAAGAGGGGCTGGCTCTGGTTACCTGCCTGAAAGAGGCGAAGGAAGACGAGACTGTAGGCAACGACATCCTCGCCCCCCTGCATACGTAGCTCATTGCCCGCTCAGAACTGATCGGGCTCATCACTGCGCGGCATCGAGGCCCTTCCTCAGGCGCTCCGCTATGACGTCGACATAGGGCTCCATCAGCATGTGGTCGTGGTGCCCCTCCAGCACGTGGATCCTGAAGTCGCCCCTCACGAGCCTGCTCCACGCTTCCGCCCGTTCCCGGCGGCCAGGCTCCTCCCCC
>Ga0272441_10008565_pt1 | contig 16145 bp, 15 predicted proteins | sample SSMProp6N_FD_193582 | JGI IMG/M metagenome (GOLD analysis project Ga0272441, IMG submission 193582) | Marine sediment archaeal communities from Little Sippewissett salt marsh, Falmouth, MA, United States - SSM-Prop-6N | ecosystem: Environmental > Aquatic > Marine > Wetlands > Sediment ... | reverse complement strand
CCACGAAAAACGATTACTATCGGACTGTTAGTAGCTGCTGCCGGAGCTTTTCTGATGAGTTTAGCCCCTTCTTTCCAACTGCTCTATACGGGACGACTTATTATTAGCTTTGGTGTATCAGTAGCGTGGGTAAGCATTATCAGAATAATTATGGAATGGTTTCGCCCGCGTGAAGTAGCTACAGTAACTGGGCTTTCCAGCGCTATAGCTCATCTTGGGCAACTGGCAGCGACTACTCCACTTGCGTTGCTTATACTGTGGGCGGGCTGGCGTATGTCCTTTGTAGCTATAGCAGGCATAAGTGTAGTACTAGCTGTTACTGGTTGGATGATAATCAGAAATAGTCCTGCAATGCTCGGACTTCCCCCGATCACTGAACTGAACGGGGAAGCAAGGTTATTGCAAAAGGTCTCAACGGAGGTTAAAAGTGTTAGTGTAGGACAGAGGTTCAAAATTGTTCTCGGAGATCGTCATGTCTGGCTCCTTTTCCTGCTTGGATTCGGTGCCTTTGGTTCTTATGCAACGCTTTACCATAACTGGATAGTAATCTATATTATGCAGAGTTATGAGGTAGGGCGAGATTTCGCGGCTACCTTTGTTCTCGTGGCCACTATTGGTTTTATGATAGGTGCTCCACTTATTGGTTTTATTTCTGACCGGGTTATGCAAAGCAGACGTTGGCCTCCCTTGATATTCACCAGCCTGTCCTTAAGTTGTCTGTTGCTGATAGCTTTCTGGAATGGGGGCAAACCGCCTATGTCTGTTCTCTATGTACTGTCCTTTATTATTGGATTGGGCAGTAGCGTAATACCGGTATTATTTGGCTGTGTTCAGGATATAGTACCTCCCGCTACCAGGGGCATAGCTTCAGGGCTGGTTAATATGGGAGGTTTTGCCGGAGCTGCCATAGCACAACCAATATTTGGTTATTTGCTCGATCGGAGCTGGCAGGGGGAGATGATGGACGACGCCCCGGTTTTTACATTGAATGCTTTCCAGCATGGACTTTTTCTCTGCTGTGCGTTGGCGGCAGTGGGGGTTTTAGCATCGGTGCTGATGAAGGAAACTCACTGTCAACCGATTTATAATAAGCTGGATTAATTGTTAAAACAATAGTTAAAATATCTATAAACAATGAGAGGTTGATGTGGAATTTAGTATTGAAGCACAAAAGGAATTCTGGAATAACAGATTCAAAAAAGAAGGAAAGGTCTGGAGTGATTCTGCCAGCGCTACGGCAGTCTATGCATTAGAATTATTCCGCCAGCATGGGGTGAAGAAAATCCTGGTACCCGGTTCCGGATATGGTAGGAACACTAAACTGTTCTCTGAAGCCGGTTTAGATGTTTCGGGAATTGATATTTCATCTATAAGCTGTGGCATGGCGAATAAATTCGATACACAAACGTCCTTTCATTGCGGTTCGGTGTTGGACATGTCTTTTCTTCCCGATAATTACGATGCCATATATTGTTTTAATACGCTTCATCTTTTCTATGAGAATGAAAGAAGGATATTTATTACTGAATGCTCAGATAGGTTGAAAAAGGGAGGATTGATATTTTTCACTGTATTCTCAGAATATGAACCCAGCTATGGCAAGAATCGTAGTATGGAAAAGGATACGTATGAAAGTCGCCCCGGAAGGCCTACTCATTACTTTAGTGATGATGACCTGCGATGGCACTTTAAGAAATTCAAGGTTCTAGTGACTGGAAAGTTGAATGAAAGCGAGGATCACAGCCAGGGAGCTCATATTCATCGGCTAAGATATATATTTGCACAAAAGATAAGTTGAGCATCATACCTGGCTGCTGTAAAGTAGTTTATCTGTAAATCTGTTAGCTGTTTATGTAGAATGAGCTTTATTCTTCATGACTATAGCAATGAAGCTACCCAGCAACAACAGACCCAGAATGATGATGAAGGCTGTGGAATAACTGCCGGTGGTGTCGTAGATATATCCCATCAGAAAAGGAGATAGTGCTGCGGCAACAAAAGCAATAGAAGAACTGATACCTATAAGGCCGCCCAGCCAGCGCATTCCAAAGAATTCACCGAGGATACCGACTTCAGCGGTCATTGCCATTCCATGACATATTCCATAGAGCACAACAAAACAATAAAGCATCCAGGTTGATTTCAACAGTAACAGCCATATAAGGCAAAGCGCTATACTCACCAGTGATATTGCCATGACCTTTTGCCAGCCTGTCTTTTCCGACAGCAATCCAGAGAATATCCGGCCGGGGATAGATATCCCTCCAATAAGTCCCAGGGCTAGCGCTGATGAAGTGGTGCTTATACCTACATCCGTAGCATGGGGTACGAGATGTACGGCTATCGCCTGAAAAGTTAGCTCAGCAAGGCAGACAAGGAATGTTAATCCTATGAATGGCATGGTTTTTACAATACTTCCTGTTGTATATGACGTGGACATAGTCGATGCGTGTTGCTCTTCATTTTGAACCTGGAGTTCACCTGGTAGGCCAGCTTTATTTTTTATTAAAAAGGACGATATGCTGATTATCAGGAAGGTGATAATGCCAAGAATTACATAGGCATTCCTCCAGCCATAGTTTATGATCAGATGATTTGTCAATGGAGCGAAAATCAATCCACCCACTCCCACACCAGAGATAACAATGGCCAGTGCCAGTCCTCCTTTATCTTTACCATGGAACCATCGCTGAACAGTTGAACCCGGCACAGACCAGGTGGCGCCGACTCCTAATCCAGCAATGAAATAGAAGATGCGAAGTTGCTCTATAGTGTAGATTTGGCTGCATAACATTATCCCTCCCCCAGCCAGTAGAGCACAAACTAAGAGAATAGGGCGGGGATTGAATCTATCTACAAGCCGCCCTGCTACTATAGATGAAATCGCAACACCAATCATAAAGGCGGTATATCCTGAGGAAATTGCTGTACGATTTAAAGATAATTCATTCTCCAGGGGCTTGAAGAAAACCCCCAGTGAGTGAAATGTCTCTCCGATTATAAGGGTAGCTCCAAAGCAGGCTGCTACTACAAACCAGGTGTATAAATTTGTTTTACTCCGTGATTCTTTGGACAAAGTTTATGGCCTCAGGGATACTTGTGATATGGATATATTTGACTGTTACCAAAATTTTACCATAAGTACTAATGTCGCAGAGCATTTACCAGGTAGGATATACTGTAGTCTGTAATTATCTGATGCATAATAAATGCTAATAAATATCGTATGGAGGAGTTATCATAAATGTCTGATAAAAAAATTAAACTAATCTCTACCGGGGGTACTATAGCTATGGGAATGGATGCCCACAGTGGTGGAGCGGTGCAGAAGTTAAGTGCCGAGGGACTGTTAAAGGGGATTCCATCATTACGTGGAATAGCCCATATCGAGGTCTTAAATTTTTGCAGTAAACCGGGTCCGCATATGCTACCCAGTGATGTTTTTGAATTAAGCAAGGTTATCGGTAGTTTGTTTGCCAACGGTGAAGCTGACGGTGTTGTAATAACTCATGGAACGGATACTATAGAAGAAACTGCTTATGCTCTTGACCTGTTAGTTGTTAGTGATAACCCAATTGTAATAACAGGAGCGATGCGTAATACATCACTGCTAAGTGCTGATGGTCCCTCTAATTTATTCAACTCGATACTAACAGCAGCGGCAGATGATGCGCGCGGCAGGGGGACAATGGTTGTCTTCAATAACGAAGTGCACCTGGCTCGTGAAGTGACCAAGAGCAGTGCCACGCAGCTCAACACTTTTCGAAGCCCTTTGTTCGGTCCGGTAGGGTTTATTTATGCTGATAGAGTGAAGTTTGTTAGAGGTGACGGTTTGAGGGAAACTATTCCTGCCAGAGATATATCAGCACAGGTGGAGCTCATTAAATTTGCTCAGGGAATGAGCAGTTTCTTTTTTGAAGCGGTAAAAGATCCTATAGTCGATGGAGTGGTTATTGAAGGTGCCGGATTGGGGCATGTTTCTACGACAGTAGCCCAAAAAATTCAGGAACTGATTGAGCTAGGCAAGCCAGTAGTTGTTACCAGCAGGTGCTATGAGGCACTTGTACTGGGAAATGCCTATGCCTTTGAAGGTAGCGAGAAAGACTTGCAGGAGAGAGGAGTTATTTTTGCCACTGGACTCAGTGGACAGAAGGCTCGAATAAAATTGATGCTAACACTGGGATACACGAGAAATATGGCGCAAATCAGAAGCATCTTCGATAAACCAATAACGTATAATAGTTAGCAAATAGATTTAATAAATAACTATTCAGTATCCTCTTTTTCGATAACGATCGGGCTTGCTGAGCGTATCCGACGAAATACTGTGGCATCGCCAGTGATCTTTCCGAATATGGTGACTGCACTGGCCGGGCGAATTTCGTTTCCATGGCTGGCGGGTGTTGGTCCGAAAAAAATACAGAAAGCATTACCTGGAGCCCAGTATGCGAGGTCTCCTATTTCCACTACCTCCTTGCCGTCTTCTGTCCCCAATTCAACAGGAATACGGAAGTAAATTTCGTCACCCCAACAGTTGGCCTTTCCTTTGATTGGTAGCGCCTCCCAGATTGATTGCGCAGTATTGCTATTATTCAGTTCTGCTGACACCACTACCTCTCCGGCTTTTATACGAATAGTATTACCCATGTTGATTTACCTCCCTTACAAGATAATTATTAAAGGCTTCTATATCTATAAAGTGTTATTCATTATAAACTACTAATTTAAACTCTGCTATGGTCATTTGCCTCAAGACGTCGGTCACATTATAATAAGCATCGATTGATAGGTAATAATGAAAGGGTGCAAGATTACTACAGACTATATTGCACCCCGTGTCGATTTTTAAAAACAAGGAGGGAAATCACCCTGTTTTATAATAAGAGAAGACTTTGGTTATTACTTGGTGTCCTGGCTGTTGCCTTGAGCCCACTTTATAATTTGACAGTTCCTTATGTGGCAATCGCTGCTGGGGCTAATGCTCAAGAAATCGAATATGTAGAATCCCTGAAGCATATCGATAACATGACGGGTCGTAGCCTTAAATTGGATATAAACGGCAATCCTCATCTTGCTTATGGTTCTGATCATCTCTACTATGCTTCCTACAACGGATCAGGGTGGCAGTATGAGACAGTGGATAATTCCAACGGAGTTGGTCAATACAGTTCGCTTGCTTATGACAAGCAAGGCTTAGTACATATCAGTTACTTTGATAATAACAGAAAAGAACTAAAATATGCACAAAAAGAGGTTGACGGCTGGAGTATCACTGTTGTGGATAATGATGGATGGGTGGGTGAGTATAGTTCTTTAGCAGTTGATGCAGATAATTTTCCTCACATTAGCTACTTTGACTATAGTAAAGAAGAATTGAAATATGCCTATGAGGATACTGGAGGCTGGCATATAGAAACAGTTGATGGTAATCGTGTCGGTATGTATACCTCCCTGGTCCTGGATAATCGCGGTTATCCATATATCAGCTATTTCGATAACGAAAATGGCAGTCTTAAAATTGCTTATCAGGATTCTGCAGGTTGGCATAAAGTCACCGTTGATGATGGAGGTGTAGGCCTATATAGTTCCATTGCGCTGAACAACTATGGCCTGGCTCGAATCAGCTACTTCGACTATGGCAATGGAGAGTTGAAATATGCCTTTGAAGATTCTAATGGCTGGCATATAGAGGTGGTTGATGGGCAGATGAACGTTGGATTATATACTTCACTGGCATTGGATAATGAAGACCATGCAAGTATCAGCTATTTTGATGACAACGAAGGTAATTTGCGATATGCGTCTCAGGGGATTGATGGCTGGAAAATAGAAACGATAGATACTGCAGGGGATGTCGGGAAGTACAGTTCACTGGCGCTGGATGAAAATGGGTATGCACATATAGGCTATTTTGATTACGGAAATAGTGAATTGAAATATGCCAGTCAAGATGCTGATGGATGGCAGTTGGAAGAGGTAGATAGTGGAGGCGACATTGGCTTATATAACTCGCTGGTACTTGATGCTGATGATCATTCTCACCTCAGCTATTTTGACAGTGCGAATACTAATCTAAAATATGGTTATGGAGATTCGAAAGGCTGGCGTATTGTCACCGTGGATAGCGATGGTGATGTTGGCAGATATGCATCTCTGGCCCTTGATGAAGAGAATAATCCTTATATAAGCTACTATGATAATGATAAAGCTGACTTAAAATGTGCCTATCTGGATACTACCGGCTGGCATATAGAGATTGTCGATAGCGGTCATGATGTTGGACGATTCAGCTCGCTGGCATTGGACAGCAATGGGCAACCTCATATCAGCTATCTGGACTATACAGATTTATGTTTAAAGTATGCCTATAAAGAATCTGACACCTGGCATATAGAGGTTGTGGATGATAGTGATTGGTGTGGAGCTTATTCATCGCTGGCAATTGGCGAAGATGGACGGATTCATATTAGTTATTATGATATATGGCAGAATTCTCTTAAATATGCCTGCGGGAATAATGGTAGCTGGCAAATCGAGACTGTGGTTGAAGAATACCCGGCCGGCAAGTACAGTTCACTGGCATTGGATACTGGTGGCTATCCGCATATTAGTTTCTATATAAGCCGAAATCGTGATCTTGGATATGCCTATGAGGATAAGGACGGATGGCATATAGAAACCGTGGACAGCAATGGTGATATTGGCGTAGATACTTCTTTGTCTCTCGATGAAAATAATTGGCCTCATATCAGCTATTGTGGTACATATGGAAACAGGCTGAAGTATGCCTACTATACTGCCGATGGATGGAAAATTGAAATAATTGATGGTGACGATGATGCTTCCAGTCATAGTTCCCTGGAACTTACCAGCAAAGGATATCCTCATATAACCTACTATGATAGTAGCGACCATGATTTGAAGTATTACTACAAGTATAATGTACCAGTACGTTCGGTTGACCTGGCAACTATTCTTGATATAGACGTATTTCCATTGGAAATTGGATATCCGGCCCCGCCACAGGTACTCTTATATGTCAAGGCAGCACTTCCCGATAGTTGTACCGAGTACAATGATATCACCTTTGTGCGTAGTGGGAATACCATAGATGTAAGAGTTACTATAAAGAGAATAGCAAAGGAAGATTGCGTAGCTACCCCCGATGCATATTTTGAGAGAAATAAAAACTTCGGTGGCATGTTCGACGTTGGAAAAACGTATATCATCAACGTAAATGATGTGCAATATACATATATAGCCAGAGAGGCACGATGATTGTGAACTATATCAACTTCCCCATACTACAATAAGTACTAGTCCTGCGGTTAGTATGGCCGTACCGATGAGCCTTGGAATTCTCCCCTCTTCTTTATAAATAATAAAAGCGGCGACTACACCGATAGCGATACTCGTTTGCCTGAAAGCCAGTATATAGCTGGCTTGCTGCATTAACTGGTATGCCCAGAGTATGAGCCAGTAGGACGCAAAATTTAGCAGGCCGCTTAGCGCTGATAATCTCCAGTCAGTGTTTCTTATGGGAGGCCTTTCTGTATGCGATATCCAGAGGAAAAATAAATAGCTGATATAAGCGAATAAAAAAAAGAAGTAGCCGTAGCGGGCAGCAGTTGCGGGCCCCTGCGGAACTATTTCTGAAGCGGTTTTGTCAAGCAGAGTATAGCCTACGGTTCCCAGCGCAGTGAGCAGCATCCAGAGATTGGAACGGTTTACATAACGCTTTAGCTGAAATTCACCAATTGAACGTAGAGGAATCATGAAACAACCCATAACAACCAGGGACATACCTAACCAACCGGTTAAAGTTATATCTCTTCCTCTTAGAAGATCACCAATAGCTACGAGGAGAACTGGTATGGAGCGAGCGAGAGGGTATACTATAGTGAAATCCGAAGATTCGTAAGACCGTGCCAGGCAGAAAAAATAGAAGCCACAGAAGGAGCCGGCTCCTGTAACACATATCCAGGCGTTAATGGGCAGAGAATGGACTAGTGCTTCACTGGCGACAGCAGGGATAAAACCCGCCACCACTATTACGGTGATCATCCGGAAGAAGAACACAGTCTCTGGTCTCCGGTGCCTGGCAAGCAGGTTCCAGCTTGCATGCATGATAGAAGAACAAAGCACCAGCAATATTACGAAGGAATTCATTTCATTGATTTATTCTTCTTCATTATAGTGGATTTATTTAATGAAAATCAGTCGGTTATTTATAGAGCCTTATTAATGATGGTTATACAACATGATCATTGATGGATAATCTTGACCCATTTTTCATTCGATCTGGAACTGGCGACAACTGTCTCAATAAAAGATATGCTGGTTACTCCGTCATCTACAGTAGGATAATCACCGGTAATAAGTAATTGATTTGTTGATTGTGTTCTAATTGCCTTAAAAGCTTCAAGGTAAATATTAGCGAATGCTTCAATAAATCCTTCAGGATGCCCCAGAGGTAGTCGGCTGGCATTTAATGCACTGTCACACAATACAGTACTGCCTCTGGCACCCTTTGAATAGGTGGTTGAATACCCATCCAGGGTTTTGCAGATAAGGTAGTTAGGATTTTCTTGAGTCCAGGAGATCCCCTGTTCTGTTCCATAAATCTGAATGCTAAGACCATTTTCTTCGCCGGCATAAACTTGTGAGACATGCATAACTCCTTTAGTCCCACCCTTATAACGTAGTAATATACTGCCGTCATTGTCCAGCGAATAACCCGGTACAGAGCAAGATAAATCAGCACAGAGCTCTTCAATTTCAAGGCCGGTAATGTACTGGACCAGGTTTTGTGCATGTATTCCAATATCAGCAATACAACAAGAGATACCTGTTTTCTGTGGATCCATCCGCCAGATATTAAAAGAGCCGGTCTCTTTTCCGAGAAGTCTTCCTATCCATTCTTGCCTGTATTCTACGACTACCTTAACGATTTTACCCAGCGACCCCTTTTTAACTATGTCTCGAGCCTGTTTAACCATGGGATACCCAGTATATGTGTATGTAAGGGCAAAAACTTTGCCTGATCTATCTACGACGGACTTCAGTTCCATGGCGTCTTTCAGCCTACAGGTCATAGGTTTGTCGCAAACGACATTGAACCCTGCCTCCAGAAATGTCCTGGCAATATCGAAGTGGGACACATTTGGTGTTACTATGGAGACAAAATCAATCCTGTCAGCAGCCGGTAAACTGCTCTCTTTTTCTGCCATTTCCCTGTAGTCCGTATATATCCGGGAGGAATCCAGATATAATTCCTCGGCAAATATCCTGGACTTTTCGTAGTCTGAGGAGAATACGCCAGCTACGAGTTCTGCCTGGCCATCCATTGCAGCAGCCATGCGATGTACTGTACCTATCCAGGAATTACTGCCGCCACCTACCATGCCTCCACGTAATTTTCGCTTTTCCATATGTTCTATTCCAGTCCTAGAATACTTTTATTCAATTCGGGACTGGCTTCACTCCTGGCAAAGTCATCAAATGCTTTGTCGGAGCTATCTATCAACATTGACTTGATGAATTCAGCCCCTTCTCTGGCTCCCTGAGCAGAGTCTTTTACACAACACTCCCATTCCAGTACAGCCCAGGAACTGAAGCCAATCTCGGTGAGTTTAGTAAAAACTTGTTTAAAATCGACCTGCCCATCCCCAAGACTTCGAAAACGGCCTGGACGGTCCTTCCAGTCCTGATAGCCACCGTATACCCCGCTTTTAGGCGAGGGAGTAAATTCAGCATCTTTAACGTGAAAAGCCTTAATAAAGTCTCTGTAACAGCTTATATAGCCAATGTAGTCAATACACTGTAGTATAAGGTGAGAAGGGTCGTATAATATATTTACTCTGTTGTGGTTATTTGTTGCCTTCAGGAATCTGTCAAAGGTGATTCCATCATGAAGGTCCTCGGTAGGGTGAATTTCATAGGCAAGGTTAACCCCATATTCTTCGGCATAGTCGAGCACAGGCATCCATCTTCTGGCTAATTCCTGAAAAGCCAGCTTAACAAGGCCTTCGGGTCTGGGAGGCCATGGATAGAGATAAGGCCAGAGAAGCGCTCCACTAAAGGTCGGAACTACGTTTAAATCCATGTTTCTGGAGGCCTTTATTGTCTTTTTCATTTGTGCTACTGCCCATTCTGAACGTGTTTTAGGGTTTCCTCTGATAGAAGGTGGAACAAAATTATCCAGCAGCTTGTCGTAAGCGGGATGAACAGCAATAAGCTGACCATACCGTTGAGCAGCCAGTTCAGTGATTACCAGACCATTACAGCTGTCTTTTAATTCCGTACAGTAGTTTTTCGATTCTGCTGCTTTATCGAGGTCAATCAACGATTTTACCGGGACTGGAATCTGTACACCAAGGTATCCAAGGGATTTAGCCCACGATGTGATGTTCTCCAGTGTATTAAAGGGAGGAATGTTACTAACGAACTGTGATAAGAAGAGCGCAGGTCCATTAATCTGAGTCATTTTTGCCTCCTCAAATTTATTTCTTCAATAATGTGCATGTTGGCTCGAAATGGAGTTATATCAGCACAATACTGAAAACCATATTCTATCACTATGGTACGAGATATATAGTAATACCAGCGATTTTCCCCGGCCGTATTTGAGTAGTTTCATAGAATAGCTATAGCTTTATAAAATAATACCAATACCTTCTATTGCAGGGTACGCTTGACTATTCACTATAAAAAAGTAGAAAACTGCTGGCTGTATATTATTCATATCCTGTGGTGACCTGTGTCACATTACCGTATTTGTCGCAAGTATATGTACCGTTTGTCCTGCTAAAAAGAATATAGTTGGTATCGGGTTCCCCATCGCCATCAAAATCATGGCAATACAGTACATATCCTGTACCACTAACACTATCTCGTATACTGGTATCAGGAAAGCGGTGCATATCGTTTGTAGGAGTACTGACGGGATTTGCCAGCAATGTAAGCTTGTTATTCTTCATCATAAAGTTCACTGCGGCCTGAATTTCGCGAAGTTCCTCAGAGGCTGATTGTTCTGGAGGAATGTTAAGGGTAGTATTACCGGTAAATGGTGTAGTAGGTTCCGGGGAGGGTGTAGTTATTGGTTCTACAGTTGAATCGGCTAGTTTATCACTTTCGGGGATATTAGGATCAAGAGGATTCGGGTCATGCGGGTCCCAGTATCCATCGTTATCAGTGTCTACGTTATCTTTAGCTGTCCCGGTTATCTTTTCATTTGCATCGGACCATCCATCTCCATCTGAATCTAGCTGTGGTGCTGCTTCCTCCAAATACTCACAAGAAGTAGTCCATAAAAGGCAGCATAGTAGCATAGTAGCTATAATCAGTAACTTACGCTTTGTCATTATAAAATATCTTAACCAGGTCCTTCATTTCTACAATAAATTAAGGTGAATTATAATAGATCATTAGGTCAAGATATATGCATGGTATATCAGCTTGTGAAATTGAGCAACTATTTGTTGTAAATAACTAGTGAAAATTATTTTGTTCAGATGGTTAGTTACGTTTTCCTTGTATGGCAGTTCTAAAGTTGTCGATAATTTCTGCGGTTCGGGTTAGTGGAAAAGGAGGCCTGGCTATAGCTGGCGGGACAACAAGACAGACAAAAGTTGGCCCCAGCTGAGCTATTATAGTATCAATATTGTCCTCTAAATCTGCCAGTAATGTGAAATTAAAAACATTTTTATAACCGGCGGCACTGGCCAGTGATGCAAAATCTACTTTATTGGCATGTGGGATTGGCTGTCCACCTGTAGTACGATATACCTCATTTACGAAGACAAAATGAATCAAATTGGCAGGAGCCATATTGGAGATAGTAATTAGACTACCCAGGTTCATCAGCAGGCTTCCGTCACCATCAAGAACGATAACTTTCCTTTCAGGTTGAGCAAGTGCCAGCCCGAGACCCACAGATGATGCTTTACCCATGGCACCACTTAATGCCAGGTCCAGCTCAGGTTTAGCCGAAATCTGCGGCCATTCAAAGTTGGTTGTCATTGTGGTGACAACGATAGAATTGTTACGATGCTGTGATATAAGCTGTTGAGCTTTAAAACTATCTATCAAAGTTACTTATACTCCGTACCTATTAAAATGACTACAGGCTTCTGTGTTTTTTGTGCTTCTTCATAGGCAATGGCAATATTCCCCGAATCCTTATCACTTTCTATCAGGTAGTGATTGATATTCCAGGCTTTCAGTATCGGTTCAGTGAAAATAGCAGCCGAGTCAGTCATCGGTGGATCACGACGCCAGCCTCGATAACCAATAAGCAATAATAGTGGTAGATCAAGGTCTAATGCTAATCCACGTACAGAATCACCTGATTCAAAGAAACCGGTATTCTGATGCAATACCACCGCTTTTTTACCTCCAAGCATTAATCCCATGGCGATGGCTATGGCTTCACCTTCCCTGCATACGGGCACTAGGGTGAATTCCGACCGGCTTAATAGAGAGTCATACATGAACCTTGATTCACTATCCGGTAGCCAGACCACGTGGGTGATACCACAGTTTTGCAACTGATCCAGAATCTTATTTGCTGTCAGCCTGGAATTGCTGGCCATCAATATTCAGTTCCTTTTTTTATTGCCTTTAGAGTTAAATTAACAGGAATAATTCCGTACTGATTGTATTTGAGTCTGAAGAAACTGTCAACCCAATTTTATATCAGTCCGGGTGGAATGACTTTGTACAACAAACTAGTTCTCATTGCCGTAACAGGGTCTGTTAGTGTACAATATAATAAGTTACTATTCTTAAATAAGCAATTATTATCGATTTAATCGCAGAAATGCGCTCCGCAAAAGTTTGTTTTACCGGAATAGCGAAAGGACAATAACAAAGGAGGAAATAATGAGTTCAAAAATATACCAGCTTATGATGCCGAAGATGATTCGTTTTGGTGTTGGATCTCTGGGAACTTTATCTGATGAGCTAAATATATGGGGGACCAAGACAGCATTAATTGTAACTGATCCCGGAATAGAAAAGGCTGGATTGATTGAACCGGTTAAAGAGCAGCTTTCGATAGCCGGTGTTTCTGTAGATGTGTGCAGTTCGGCTGAACCGGAGCCGACCTTACCCGGGTTGGATGCTTTAGCTGACAGATTTAATAAGAAGAGATTTGATATATTAGTAGGCGTTGGTGGAGGTTCAAGTATAGATACGGCTAAGGGACTTTCTATCCTGTTGACGCATGGAGGCAAAGGAGCTGATTATCTTGGTATCGGTAATGTTCCAGGGCCTTGTATTCCTGTTGTTGCTATTCCCACCACTGCTGGCACTGGCAGTGAGGCAACGAATATTGCTATCTTCGGCGATACGGAAAAACAGCTTAAATCGGGCATCGTAAGTCCTTATATTTTTGCTCGCCTCTCCATCGTAGATCCTGTTCTGAGCTATGGATGTCCGGTCAGCGTGACTGCTGCATCCGGATTGGATACACTGGTACATGCTATTGAATGTTATACCGGTAAAAAGGCCAATATCTTTAGTGATGCACTGGCTCTTGAAGCTATAAGCCTTGTTGCCGGCAATCTCAGGACTGCGGTATCGGATGGGTCGAATGAAGAAGCACGTAAAAATATGTCCGAAGCAGCATTATTGGGGGGCATAACCATTGTCAACGCAGGGACAACTGCTGTACATGCATTGGCATATCCACTTGGCGCACGGTTTCATGTGACCCATGGAGTAGCTAATTCGCTTCTACTGCCATATGTCATGGAGTATAACTTCTGTTCTGACCTGTATAAATTTGCCATGATTGCCGGCTTGCTGGGAGAGAAAACAGAAGGATTGTCTTTGAGAGAAGCAGCTGAACGATCTATTGTGGCGGTTAAGCAACTCTCTGCTGATATTGGAGTGCCTCAGCGCCTACGAGAGCTTGATGTACCAGAAGATGCACTGGAAGGTATGGCAGTTGCCACCATGGATATTACCCGTTTGATGTCCAATAACCCGAGGACACTTACACTGGATGATGTTCGGAATATATGGAAGAATGCATGGTAGGATAAAAATCTGCATTTAGTCTTAATATCAAATAATTAACGGACTAGCCTGTATTAATATTCATGCGTATGTAACGATATATTTCTATGGCTGTTGCGGTAACAGGAACTATCAGTATCACACCCCATATGCCGGCTACATAAGAGCCGATGACAAGCAGTATTAATGTTATGGCAGGATGTATTCTCAGGTAATGTCCATGAATTCTGGGAACGAGAAGATTGTTCTCAAATAGTTGAATTGCCACGAAAAGTAATGCTACCCATACTGCTTTAGTGGGCACGGTGGCTAGTGTAACAATAAAGGCGATGAATCCTCCAATCCATGGTCCAAGTATAGGTATGAGCTCTGTTATTCCTGCAATTACTCCTAAAGTTGGTGCATACGGTATATGCATAATAAATAGGCCCAGGAAACATGAGTAACCTACTATAAATCCAAGCAGTAACTGGGCTCGGATGTATCTTCCCAGTACCATTTCAACGATTCTGGTTAAGTTCCTGACATGTTCGGCAAGCCACTGCGGCAAGGCTGAATAGAAGCTACTGTTTAACTGTGATGAGTCTTTCAGAAAATAAAATAGAAAAACCGGGATGGATAAAATGCTGAGTAGAGGGTTGAAAATACGCGGCAGGGATAAAACTCCTCCTCTGAAGAAACTCTGGATTGCGGTGCTTAGCGAAGAACTTGTTTCCAGTAGAAACTCGTCCATCTCTTGCTGCAACATAGGGGGCAATAATTCGCGAATTCCTTCTGCCCATACACGAATAACCAGAATACTGGAGGAAATAAATTTAGGTGCGTTGGAAATAAGGGTGGTAAAAGCTCCGATGAATATATCTACAATAAGGTAGATGACAAGTCCTACCAGGGCAATGCTGAGCGCGATAAACAGAACTACTAACGTAACTCTTTTCGCATGTCTGAACCTGTCATGCTGTGGTAGTCTATTTTCAGCCCATCTGAGAGCGGGTAAAAGCAGGTATGCGAGTACCAGTGCAACGGCGAAGGCAAAAAGAACTTCCCTTAAAATCCAGAGAAGCGTGCATAGTAGCAGCAAGCCTATTATAAAAGATATCAGGCGCCAGTTCTTTTTAAAAATACTGTTTACTGTATTCAAAGGCACTTAACCTGTTCTGCAGGTCATCTCTATAAATAGTTTCAAGGAGGCTGCACTTTCTTTAGATCTTCAGTACCACATATTCAGCATGTAATTATTTATATCTTCTCTCTTGAATGAATATGTAGTCAAGCCATTTGTAATAAACCCCCAGCTTATTTTATGGTAATGGAGGTTTATTTAACGGCTTCTCCTCCCCTGGCATGAGCCTTATCTATAGCTTCAGTTGTTACCTCTCTAACATCTTCAACAGTTTCTACAGCGACCTCTTTAACATCTTCAGCTATTTCGGCTGTTCGAGCTTTGATTTTGCTTGCTCCCTCTTTAACTATTTCTCTTGTGTCCTTTCCAGTAAGAGGGGCATAGAGAAAGCCAATAGCTGCTCCTACAATTGCGCCCATGATAAAGCCGGTGAAGAAACTAGGGAATACATCCTTATCCATTGTGTTTTCCTCCTTCCCGTTTGCCAAATATTTTGTTGATGGCTTCAACGCCTTTATATATGCCTTTAAAAAAAGTTCCCATTTCAGCAACAGGAGAGACGAATCTTTTTCGTAGTGACGAAGTAATTTCCTGGATATTCTTGGAAGTAGCTTCTAATGATTGCAGCACAGTCTTGGATTTACGGTACAATGAAACCACCAGGACAGTTATCATTATTACCGCTACAGTAGCCATAACGCCAAAGATACAAATTACCAAATCTCGAAACCACTCTATACCCATCTGTACCCCCTTCGTTGATTAAATTATTCTATTCTATTGTAGCATTTATTTTTACTCTGTAAAGTAATCCATGAAACAATAGAATTTCTTTAGTTAATAATAACAATAAAAAAAATAATCAAATATAAAATATGAAAAGAGAATGTCTAAAGATTGTACTATGATGGAGTAATCATGGTTCACACTGGGGAATTGCTGACAATCAAATCCGAATCAACCCTATCGACAGGCTTTAGCTGTCAATGGATAGTTCCTT
>Ga0272441_10008564_pt1 | contig 16145 bp, 3 predicted proteins | sample SSMProp6N_FD_193582 | JGI IMG/M metagenome (GOLD analysis project Ga0272441, IMG submission 193582) | Marine sediment archaeal communities from Little Sippewissett salt marsh, Falmouth, MA, United States - SSM-Prop-6N | ecosystem: Environmental > Aquatic > Marine > Wetlands > Sediment ... | reverse complement strand
AAGAGAAACAGCATAAATATCACTTAAATTTAATACAGACAAATCAATAACAATACTATATACATCATCTTCTAGATAATCCTCTCCAAAACCATACTCAACCTCTTCCTCTGCCTCTTCTTCTGTTTCATTATTTTCTAGTATTACCTCTCCTGTTATTGGAGAGCTAGGTTCTTCCTCTTGCTCTTCTTGCTCTTCTTGTTCTTCTTGTGGCTCTTCTTCAACCTCTTCCTCTTGCTGCTCTTCTTGTTCTTCCTGTGGCTCTTCTTCAACCTCTTCTTGTTCTTCCTGTGGCTCTTCTACAACTTCTTCATCATCTTCTACTTGCTCTTCTGTCTCCTCTTCTTCTTGTTCTGTCTGATTTACTATATCTTCTTCTATTTCTTCTGTCTCATTTCCAGTTATTTCTTCTTCAACCTCTTCCTCAACTATTTCTTCTTCAGTTTCTTCTTCACTTCCTCCACTTCCTCCACCACCAGAAATTTCAATTATTTTGCTTCCTTCTATACCATAACCTAGTCCTGTGCCAGAAATTTCAATATTTTCAACATAATAACTTCCAGATTTTATCTCTTCATCTGGAATTAATTCAGAAAGAAGTATAGGAATAGAACCATTTGCATGACTAATTAAAACATTTGTACTAGATGGAATCAATTCACCATGTTTTAACTCTATTGTTAATTGATTATTTTCTAAATTTATAATTGATTTTCCAGTAAAACTAAATTGAAAAGATAAAATAATTGCAATTAAAAAAATAATTAAAATAAAACCAGAAACTAAAAACCATTTTTTATAATTATTATTTATTTTTTTCAAAGAAAAAGTTGTTCCACGGCTTTTTTTCTTTTTTCTCTTATTCAACCACTCATCATACTCTTCCTGCCCCCCAATATAAATTTTTTTAACACCTTTTTTAGTTCTATAAGATTTATAATAATACGGACCAAACTTTTTACCATCTCTTTTAATAAATTTCTTATAAACCATCTTTTTTTACATAAAATAGTGTAAAAATATATTTAAATACCTTTTTATTATATAATTTTAATAAAAATCTTGTGGAACAACTACTTTTTCTTCATAAATTTCTTTCTTAAGAATATAAACCAAGCAATATTTCCAACTACTAAGACACCTAAAATTATAAATCCTATCATCATCCAGTTCCTTTCACCTTTAACTCCTCCACCAAAACCAAAAACAACAATTGAATTATCAGTTATCTCTGCTGTTGTTTCTCTTTCTGAAGATTTTCCATTATAATTTAAAATAATTTTAACATCATATGTTCCTGCTTCAATTCCAGAAGTATCAAAAAAAGCATTAAACTTTTCAACTCTCCCAGAAGCAATATCTTGTGTAGGAGTTTTAGCCTCTTCAATTAGATTTCCATCTTTAAAAAACTGCATCTTAACATAAACATCTCTAACATTCTCACTCCACTCATTATTTAGAGTAAGTTCAAACTTAGCCACCTCTCCTAACTGAAAATTCTCAGCTCTAATATCTTCAATTTTAATCAAAGTCTCTCCAACCTCAAACTCTTTTTCAATTGTTTTTTCACTTCCATCATATTTTATATTAATTCTTGCAAGATACTCTCCTATTTTAGAAGGTTTCCACTCTGCATATAGCTCTTTTTCCTCTCCAGCACGAATATCTATTTCATTTGTTTTTATACTATCAATCTTTTCTCCAGATAAAAATATTTCAATATCTGCACTTGCTTTTTGGATTTTTTCTGTTCCTTTATTTCTAATAGGAATAATAAATTTAGTCATTTCTCCACCAGCAATAATATCTGCTCTAACATCAATAAACTGTCCTGGATAAGGTACATTTACATGGACTTGATGAACTAATGCAACTTTTGCATTAACATTTGTTCCTCCTCCACCTGCATTTTGAGGAATATCCATAACAACTATCTCTCCTTCTTTTAACCCAGCATCCATTGTATCTGGAAGTTTTAGAGTGAAACTATATTGTTTTGCAGAATCTCCTGAAGATAAAAAATCAGAAGTATGAGATAATTCAATATAATTAGATAGTTCACCTTGAACATAAAGAACTATACTTGTATCTTTATTTTCAGAATTTACAACACTAAATGAATATGTTTTTTCTAGTCCTGCTTCAAAATCAATTGTTGTAGCTGCAGGACTAATTCCAATTGCAAAAACATTAGGAAGAATTAATATAAATAATATTAAGATTGTTAATAAAACCATTAATAAAATTCTATTAACTCTAAAACCAGCTAGCTTACTCTCGACAGTTCTAACATTTCTTTTTATATTAATAGTTCTATTTTTAACAGCTATTTTATCTTCTTTCAAATAATTTTTATTCATCTTTCCTTCCTACATAGGTTTTATTCTCAGTTACATTGATTTCTCTTTTTTGTTCTGGTTCTAAAACTGCCTTACCAGTTATTATTCCGTTTTCTTCCTCACTAATCTCTAAAATCATATTTCCTGTATTTACTATACTCCCATCTCTTATTGCAAGTCCTAAAATCTCTTTTTCTCCTGCTTTTTTCACACCAAAAAATATCCCTATTGCTACTAAAATCAAGATTAATTCTATTGCAACTATTTTCCTTATTCTCATTTCTTGTTTTTTATTTATTTTCATTCTGCTAAACTCTCTGTGAAAGTTATAGTTGATTCTCTATCTCCTCCTGCTTCTTCAGGAGGAACTTCTACCTTAATATCTATTTCAACTGTATCTGTATCATCAGTATCATTTAATTCAGTTATAGCATGAGTTGTTGATGAAGGAAGATTTGTCCACGAATAAAGACTTCCCTGCCAATTAAAACTTACTAATTCAGACGAATTATCTGCTTTAAATTGGAAATATTTAGAAGGATGTTCAGAAGATTCAAATAATTGCAATCCTTCAATACTTATATTTGCTATACAATTTCCATCATTTTGCAATTCAAACGGACTTGGATTATCATCAGTTGTATTTTCTATTTCATTTATTGTAAGATTTCCAAATGAAATATTTGTATTTGTTAAACTAATATCAAGATAAGCATCAATCATAATTGTTCTTGCATCTGTCCAGATTCCATAGTTATATCCATCATAAGCTCTAACTTGCCAAGTATAATTCTTTCCTCTATCATTTAAATAAAGAAGTTTTGTTGGAGTATACTCTATCTCATCTAAACCTTCAACTAGCCTATTATCTACTCCGCATCCAGGCTGACAACTAAGATTAAAATCATAAGTTAGATAGGTTAAATTATCATCAGCATCAGGACTCCAACTAAATTTAGGAGTTCTATCTGGAGTCTGATTATTATCATCTGGATCTGTAAGTGTAACAGTTGGCAGATTATTTATATAAATACTTGAGGAATTCTTTCCAACACCAAAGTCTGTTCCATCATAAGGAATAACACCACAAGTCCAGTTCTCTCCTGCAGATGTGTTTCCAGCTAATAAAGTTGTGTTTGTATAGCTTGCATTTGTAACACCAAATGCAGATACATTATATGCATCCTCATCGTCGTTATACCAAGTTATATTCACACTTAAGCTATCTCCATCATCAGGATCTGAAACCATAAAACTACAATTCAAATCATCTGTTGCAGTTGCTGTTGGCGCAGGAGTTATTATCGGTGTTGTAGTTGTTGGAGGATTATTAGCTTGATAAATACTTAGATTCCAAGTTGTACTTGTATTAACATTCAAAGCATCATCCCAACAAGTAACATTCCATAAATAATCTCCAACAGCTAAATTATTAACAGTATAATTCATCATCACCCCACTTGAAGATTGAACATTCATAGCCTTTACAACAGAACCAATAGTCAAATTACAACTCAAATTATTATCTAAACTATCTGTAGCTGTCCAATTAAATGAAACATTATTATAATTAGTTGAAATCTCTGAATTATTAGCAGGACCATTTAAAACAATTGATGTTGGTTTAGCATTATCTAATGTAAAATTAAAGCTTGCAGATAAACTATTTCCTTCACTATCATTTAAAACATTACTATTATCATCTTGCAAAGCAACATAAACTCTATATATTCCATCTCCACTTGATAAATTACTTGAATTATACAATTCAGCATTCCAAATTTCATCTAATTTAATAAGATTTGTAGCATTTCTATAAACAGTTCTCAAAGTGCTTGTCGCACTATCATTAATAACAATATCTTCATCTTGCCATGTTCCTGCATTATAAAATTGAGTTTTCATCAACAAATAAAAGCTCATATTATTTGTTCCATTATTCTGCACCTTACTCTGATTAGCTTCTGCTGCTTCATAACCACTAAACGAAGATACATTAAACACAACTTGTCCAATACTTGCATCCCAACTTAAAATATTACAATTAGGAGCAGCACATTCAACACCATCTTTCAATATCTTAGGATATCCAAAAGGAAGATTATACATAGTAATCTCAGCTGATTTATTCAATGCACCTGCATAAGCAGTATTATTAACACTTATATTATTATTTGAATAATCAATTACACTATCTAAATTAAAACTATCATTTAATGTTACTTCTTCTAAATATTTTATTTTTCCACTTATAGCATCATCTAAAATTAAATTTGAAACATTTGTATTAGCTGCTAGATTCAAAACAGTCAAGTTTGTTGTCTCTCCTTTTCCAGCAAATTCTGTGTATGTTATTATATTAGCTTTTGAAATATTCCACCACATCGCTTCTTCAAAAAGCGACCCAGGACCACTCCTCAATAAAGGATTCTTTGTATATAGATCAATTCTTGCTATATAATTAGAATTATTTATACAATACCAACAATGTCCCCCCTTATTATGAACTAATACTTCCTCTGCATAATAATTATGAGTATTTTCAACCTCAAGATTGTATGTTAGAACTTTTTCATAAACTCTTTCTAGACTAGTTATAGAGAGATTCTCTCCATTGATATCAATCATATTATCTCCTATTTTTGCATTACCTATCTCCTGCCACTCTCTATTTATTAAAAAAGGATGATTTGGAGTCGCTTTTATTTTATTGTTTACTATTAAATAATAATCTCCCATCTCACTAATGTTGTGCGCTATTGTCTTTGTAACTTTTGATATAACTTTTTCATTAGTTTTTTCATCATATGAAACAACATAATCTCCATCTTTTACATCTTCAATATTCTTATAATTATTATCTGCCATTATTATCTTTGTCCCAGCTAAGAAACAGACATTATGAACTCTCAAATCTGCTGCATAATAATTATGAGTATTTTCAACCTCAAGATTATATGTTAGAACTTTTTCATAAACTCTTTCTAGACTAGTTATAGAGAGATTCTCCCCATTAACATCAGTCATATTATCTCCTATTCTTGCATTACCTATTGCTTGCCACTCTCTATTTATTAAAAAAGGATGAGTTGGAGTTACACCAACCACACCATTAATAATAATAATATAGTCAGATACACTTCCAGGAGGATTTATTATTGTTTTTATTACTTTTGAAGCAATATCTTTTCTTGTTATATTATCATATGAAATAACATACTCTCCGACAGATATTTCTTCAATTGGTTTATAACTACCATCTGCCATCAAAATTTCTGTTCCTCCAATAAAACATGCTCCAAGATATACAGCTATATGAAGAACATAAGGATCATAATCCCAGCAACTATCTGGGATTGTTAAATTTGCCATTCCACCAGTATCTTTGACTTGTAAGAAACTACTAGTTTGAGCAGAATCTGGTATTGTATAGTTTATATAAACAAGATTAAAACCTGCATAATCTGTATCCCAGTCTCCATCAATAAGCTCTGCTCCCTGTCCTCCAGTTAAATCATAGCTTCCACTATAATTCAATCCACAATCACCATCCCCCGCTGTTGACTGGTTTGTACTTTCTTGATAACACAAACTCACACTATCACTCCATCCAACCTCTTTCTCACTCATCATTCCATCTTCATTTTCAGCCCTAATTATTGAAGTATAATTTTTCTCTAAAGTATCATGAACATCCCAAACAGTTTGCCAAGTTCCATCAAACTTATCACCACTTTCCAAAACCATATCCAGCACATCAACACCTTTTTCATGAGGCATATCAACTTCTACTTTTCTAATTTCAGAATCATCTCTAACATCAGCACTAACTAACATCTTATCTCCTGGAACAACATCATATGGGTCAGTATAAGCATTACTTATCTCAGGTCCACTCTCACCATTCATTCCAAGCACACCACTCATTCTCTCACTCAACTTTTCTAATCCTCCGCCAATTCCACCACCAGGAGGATCAGTTAAATTAATAAAAGTATTATTTTGATAACTATCTTGCAATGTTCTTATCTGAACAGTTATATTATCATTAAAAATCTCAAATAATTGAGTTGAATTTGTTCCTAAATTATTAAAACTATTATTTGCATAAACAATAACTGAATGAGTTCCATTATTCCAAGCAGCATAAGTATAATTAAATATCTGCATAGTATCATTAGTCATTGTATAGTTTGTTTGAGTTCCAGAAACACTAATTCCTAACCAAACAGCTTGAACACCATCAGTTACATTCGCAGTTATATTAATTGTCTGCCCTAATCCAGTTATATTTGGAGAAACTGTAACTATATTTACAAAAGGAGTTTCTAAACCATAATTAATTGAAATATTCCACATCTCACTTACATTTGTGTTAGTTCCATCTGAACAATTTACCCACCATAAAAAATCCCCATTAGATAAACTTGTGTTGGCTATTATTGTTGTAGTTGTTGCATTCACAGTTGAAGAATTTTCTCCATAACTCTGATTTGCTCCTTCTGAATCTCTTAACCATAACAAACAATCAAGTTTTTCTGCAGTTTCATGAGTTACATTAAAACTAAAGTCAGGAGTATTGCTTGTATCATTTAGTGTATTATTTGCTGGACCTTCAAGATAAATTATTGGAGGATTTTCATCTTCACATCCTGTCTCATAAACAGCACTAGCATTAAACACAGCCCCTACAAAACTACTAGCACAATTTGTATAATTTATTGTTGTCTTACCTTGAGGCTCAACACTTGAATTAGTAAGATAAGTTCCAGACATTGTAATCAAAGTGTCTGTTATATTTATCATCGCTGTTGTCCCATTATATCCTGTTGCTGATATGTTTCCAGACATTGTAATGCTCTCGCTGGCGTTGATGTAGACTGTGCCTGCTGAAGCATGGTTGTTGCTTGCTCCAGTATCAAGGCCTCCTTTGTTTTCAATTACTCCAGAGAAAGTAAAGTTTTTTGCATAAACAGCAATTCTTCCTCCTCCACCAGGATTATTAGTACCATCAGCGCCATCAGCTACAATTTTACCTGTTCCAGATATATTTCCACTAGCAACTAACCATATACTTCCACCTGAACCGCCCTCATCAACACTAAGGATCGCCCCATAAACACTTATATTACCATTTATAACTATATCATTTGTTGAATTTAACTTAATAGCTCCACCGCCGCTTCCTTCACGCTTACCTCCTGAACCCAAGGCTATAGGCTCTGTTCCAGAACCATATATTTTAGAGTTATCTGTTTGAGATCCACCCAATCCACCATAACTGCCCCCTCTATAGCTTGTATCTGCACCAGCTCCATATGATGCAGAATATCCACAACCATATCCATCAGACCTAATTGCAGCACCAGCTTCAATTGTAATGTGTTGAGCATTTATTTGAATTCCTATACTGTCATTATTAACATTTGTGATATTAGAACCATAAGCCCATAAAGAATTACTACTTGTTACTGTCAAATTCCCAAATGTATAATTTCCAGCAACTAAAGCAACATCATAATCAACAGTTAAATTAATAACAGGAATAGTACCATCTTTATAAGCCCAATAATATGTTCCAGGTTTTGCAATATGCTGAGGACTATCTCCGGCTCTTGTATCAAGAACTCCTATAAAAGAGTTATTACTATAATAAATAGATAATCTTCCCTCCACCTCCATCTTGTGTTGCATTTCCTCCTTTAACACTTATAAGTCCAGTACCAGTTATATTATTCGCATTTAACCATACACTTCCACCAGATGGACCTTCATTAGTTATTGAAGTTTCTCCACCCTGAGATTTAATATCTCCATCAACAATTAATTTATCAGTTGCATTAATAAATATAATTCCTCCTGCACTTCCTCCTCTTCTTCCACCACTTCCAAAATCAACAGGATGTGAATAATTTCCATAAAGAGGTTTTGTTATCTCTTCCCCTCCAGGCCCTCCGTATGTTCCTCCAGCATAAGTTGATGCTCCGCCAGGCCCACTTTGAGCCATCCAACCCAATCCATCTGTCACAATTTTCCCTCCATCTTGCACATCAACACTCTCAGCAGTTATAGAAATATTTCCAACAGTTATATTTCCTCCAGATTCAATTGTTAGGTTTCCACTTAAATCAAGCTCCATTGAACAGCCATGACTAGAAGCAGAACAATTTGTTGTTAAATTACCTAAACTTCCTCCATCTAATATAAGCATATTATTCGCAGAAATAACTTGTCCGTCTGAAATATTCATATGAGCAGAACTAATATTACATTGCGTAGACATATTCCCTTCATCACAAATTCCTTCTGGAGTTATAGACGCAGTTATCGTAACTATCCTCTCTTCTGTCTCATTTTTATTTCCCAAAGCATCAACAGCATATCCAGTGAAAGTATGTTCTCCTAAAGCCAAGCCAGTAAAGTTATTGTAATATTGATTGACTGTTGCATTGTAGAGTGCTTTTATTTCTTGTGATGAAAGTGAACGATTGAAGATTAAGACTTCGTCGATAAAACCATTCCAAGCCCTTCCAGCAGATTCATAACCAATATACAAACTATTAGAATTACTTCTTCCAGGAGTATTTGTTCCCACAGTTTTGTCTAATTCCCCATTAATATACAACTTAACATCTGAACCATTCCAAAAACTTGCAACATGGGTCCAAACATTAGGATTAATAATAGAATCACTAACATGATATCCTTCACTTGAAGTATCATACCAATAAACTGCTAATTTTTTATTACTATCATAAGTCATATAATAATTTCCCTGTTTTTCAATTATAATCCATCTATCACTTCCTGGGAAACCATTAGGATAAATCCATGCAGATAAACCTAATCTTGCAGTTGGACTGAAACTTGCTTTATTGCCTAAATTAATATAATCAGAATTTCCATCATACCAACTTCCATTTCCAAAATATCCAGAAGATGAATTAATTTTCGCTGTTCCTGTGAGAGTTCCATTATTTGAATAACTAGATAAATCAACCGGATCTCCACTTGCATCAACATCATCCATTCTCATCCATAAAACCAAATCTCTATCAAAATCAACAAAAGCATAATGCAAGCTTGAATCATTACTTGAAACATTCACATAAATACTTGTTCCAGATTGACTGCTTCCATCATCTGGAGTTGGATTTGTGAAGTTGATTAATGGTGCAGTTGTGTCTCCAGCTTCTTCTTCTCCAATCGTCACTGTCCTCTCTTCTGTCTCATTCATATTCCCAGCAGTATCAACTGCATAACCGGTAAAGCTATGTTCTCCTAAAGCCAAGCCAGTAAAGTTATTGTAATATTGATTGACAGTTGCGTTGTATAAAGCTTTTACTTCCTGCGCAGATAGACTTCTGTTGAAGATTAAGACTTCGTCTATTGAGCCGTTGAAATAACGATTAAAACCATTTTTTTGACCACCTATCTTAATAATATCTGCATTATATTGGTATGCCGAAACACCTGAATTTGCACTGCTAATATATTCTCCGTTTTTATAAAGAGAGATATTTACATTAGAATCACTATAATTAATAACACAAACAATATGTGTCCAAACATTCCAAGTAACAGCCGTATTTGAAGTAGAAACTCCTCCCTCACTAAATGCGCCTGCACAAAGAATGTAGTCTTCATCAGAATCACTAAATGTCATATACGATTGCGGATTATAATCTTCCGTCATTATTGCAAAAACCGCTGGCCCTCCAGATGAAGCACTAGAATGGCCAATTGGATAAACCCAAGCAGATATGCTCTCAGAACTAACTGCAGAAGTTGAACGGCTATAACTAGTTTGTATATAATCATTTATTCCATCAAACCCAAAACTAGAATTAAACATTCCAGATGAATTAATAAATGCTCCTCCAGTTAATGTCCCATTATTTCCCCACTGACTTGAATCATTTGCATTTCCCTCTCCTCTCCACCACCCAACTAAACTATCATCAAAATCAACAAACGCATAATGCAAGCTTGAATCATTTGAACTTACATTCACATAAATACTTGTTGCAGATTGCGTTGAGCCATTATCAGGTGTTGGATTTGTAAAGTTGATTAAAGGTGCTTGAGTGTCTCCGCCCGCAGAAACACTAATATTAAATGAAACTTGCGATGAATTAATATTATTGCTTGTGTCATTAGCCCAAATCTTAACAACAGTATTATTTCCATCTGCAAAACTTGAAGTTATATTTTCCCCACAAGTTAAACTATTATTTGTCTCTCCAGTATTATTAGTATACCAGCAACTCTCTAAATTAGTATCTGAAACAGTATAATTAATTGTAATGTTGCTTGTTGAAAAGCTTGAAGCATTACTTGGATATGTTATTTCTAATAAAGGTGCCTGGCTGTCTGCAGAACTAATTGTAATCTCCCTTAATTCAGTCACATTTTCTCCTCCAGAACTATCTTTTGCCCAAGCATAATAAGTATACAATCCTTCATCTAATCCTGCAGTCGCATTCTTGCTTTGATTAATATACAAAGCCCATTTATCTGTATCGTATTTATACAAGTTTGACATATACTGTTGAGCAATTTCATCTTCAGACAAAGAACGATTATATATTCTTAATTCGTCGATTTGACCATCGAAGACTTCTGAACCTGCATTATAACAACCAAGATATAATGTATTATCAGGATTAATTGAATTTACAGACGATAAGCTAATATGTTTATTTATTTCTCCATCAATATAAATATATGCAGAAGTTGAATTTCTAGTTGTTACTACAAAATGCCAAGCAGCATCATTAACTGATTTAGTGCTCGTACCAGAACCTATAGACCCTCCATTATCAAAAATATTTAATTCAATTTTTCCACTATTTGCCCTAAATAAATATAATTCTCTTGGGCTTCCACCATCATGTCTAATAATATTACCTTTACCAGACATAGAAGTATTAATCCAAGCAGAAAAAGTAAAGTTACTCATAGTAAAATCATCACTATCTCCTACATTGATACACTCGCTACTACCATCAAACTCCCAACCACCACCATATTTTCCACTAGCAGTTGCTCCAGAATCAGCATCAACTGGAACAGAGAAAGTCCCATTATTCCCTCCAGCTAGGTCAACAACATAACTATCATTCTCTCCGAGAGCAGAGATATTATCAAAATTCATCATCAAAACCAAGCTGTCTTCATAAATTGTATAATTAGTTCCATTCCAGTTGAAAATCAAGGTATCTAAATTCTCTTCTTCAATTGAAACATTTACTTCTACATTTGTCTCTGATTGAGTTGAGCCATCATCAGGTGTTGGATTTGTAAAGTTGATTAAAGGTGCAGTTGTGTCAGGAATAATGCAAGCTGTTTCCCAAATAGGACTAGCATTAAACACAGCACCAGCAAAACTTGAATCACAATCAGTATAATTTATAGTTGTCTTACCTTGAGGTTCAACACTTGAGTTTGTAAGATAACTTCCACTCATTGTAATCAAACTATCTGTTATATTTATCATAGCTGTTGTCCCGTTATAACCTGTTGCTGTTATGTTTCCTAGTGTAATTGATTGTGTTGCGTTGATGTAGACTGTGCCTGCTGAAGAAGGATATGTAATTCCCATATATCCTTTATTTTCAACTAAACCAGATAATTTTATTGTATTTGCATGTAATGCAATTCTTCCTGCACCTCCTCCAGCACCATTATCACTTGTTCCACCTGTTGCATTTAAATTCCCACTTCCAGAAATATTATTTGCAATAATTAAAATTGAACCGCCAGCACTTCCACTTCTCCTACCGCTGAATGACGCAACAGCACTTATCATTCCATCTATTGTAACATTTCCTGTACAATTTAAGAAAATTGCACCTCCTCCAATTCCCCCCTCATTATTATAATTCTCTCCACCACTTCCTAAACTTGTAGGATAAACTCCATTTCCATAAGGCTCTTTAATATCATCCTCATGACCTGAATAACTGCCCCCTTTTCCACCATGACTTGCACCATAATAATAAGTGTTTGAACCACCAGGCCCAGCTGTTGCACTAAAACCTTCAGTATCCGCAGATATTTTTGCGCCCGATTCAATATCCACATTAATACAATTTATTACAACTCCCGAGCCATTTCCTATAAAAGATAAGTTTGGCTGAACCATTAATCGCGCATTATTTGTAATATTCAAATAAGGAATATCATAACTTCCTCCTGCTAATGCCATTCCCCCTTTAACTGTTAAATTATTTCCATTTGGAAAAGAATAAGTTCCATCTTGAGCAATAGAGGTTTGAGAATAACATCCAGTTTCACCACTTGGACAATTACCTGCAGCCGCGCTTACAATTCCTGTAAATTCATTAATAGAATATGTATTTCTTATTCTTCCACCTCCTCCTGCCGCACCACCATCTCCAGAACCAGCTCCAACCGCATTTATATTTCCTGTTCCTGAAAAATTATTAGATTCAATCCAAATACTTCCCCCACTACCTCCTCCTCTTCCACCAGTATTTGTTCCATTTGAAGAAATAATACCACTAACTTTTAATTCTCTTGTAGCATTAATAAAAACAATTCCACCCCCACTATAAGAATCTGAACCAAGACTACTATAATAACTACCTCCACTCCCAAAATCTGTTGGATGGGTAGCATTTCCATAAATTTTACTCCAATCATTTCTATCCATTCCTAATCCACCATAAGAAGCACCAACCTGAAAAGATGTAGAAGCTCCAGGACCAGATCGCACCATCCAACCCAATTCACTTACATCAATACTTCCTCCTTCTTGTATATCAACACTCTCTGCACTAATAGAAATATTTCCAACATTAATTTCTCCACCACTTTCAATTGTCAAGTTTCCTGTTAAATTCAAACTCATTGAACAACCATGATTTGTGCCAGAACAATTTGTCTCTGTATTTTTTAAACTTCCTCCATCTTTGATTATCATATTATTTACAGAAAAAACTGCTCCATCACTAACTGAATGAGAACTTGTTATATTACATAAACTATCTTCGTCTCCTTCATCACAAATTCCTCCCAAATCACCTTCACAAGCAGTTTCTAAAGTAGGAGGATAAGGAGAGAAACTTGCAGACGAATATTGTGAAGAGCAGTTTGTATAGTTTAGTGTTATTTCCCCCATAGTTGTATTTCCAACAAAATCATAATTTCCAGAAATATTTAACAAAGTATCTGTTATATTTAAGAATCCTCCTTCATCACCATATGCAGTTATATCTCCAGTCATTAAAATTGATTCTGTTGCATTTATATATACTGTTCCTCCTCCACCATTTGCAGTTGATGAACCATAATTATCTTTTCCACCTTGATTATTAATATAACCTAAAAAATTAAGTTCATTTGCATGTAACGCAATTCTTCCTCCTCCTCCTCCTTCTCGTTTAGTTCCTCCATATGCAAAAAGATTCCCAGAAATATTTAATACATCTGCAAAAATCAAAATACTTCCACCTGCAGAAGCATAATGACTTCCTGCTTCTCCATAAACAGTTATATTTCCATCTATTGTCACATTTCCAGTTGCATTTATAAAAACAGCGCCACCCCCTCCTCTTCCATCATCATCACCACTTCCACTTCCTAAAGAAGTAGGATGAGTTGAAGAACCATATACAGGTTTACTATTGCCTCCTCCTTGTCCACCATGTGCTCCCCCATCACTTGCTTCATAACCAGGTCCTTGACCAAATCTAAAACCCATATTATCTCCATTAACTTCTGAGTCTTCTGAAACATAAAAATTAACACAATTAATCACAACCCCGGTTCCATCATCATCAGCAGACCAATTAGCAGGCTGAACCCCTAATGTTCGCCCATTTGTAACATTAACTGTATGGAATGTATGAGTTCCTCCTACTAAAGCTACACTTCCTTTTAATGTTAAATTTTCTCCAGGACCTTCTGGTACACTTAATGTTCCAGGAGAAGACCTTCCTACGTCTGTTCTTGCAGCAAGATGTATTACCCCATCAAAAGTACTTGATACATAATTCAAAGCTACTCTTCCACCTCCTCCAGCATAAGTATTAACTCCTTCTCTTCCAGGACCTCCGCTTGCATTAATTGAACCAGAACCAGCCAATGTATCAGAAATAATCCAAATACTTCCACCTGTACCTGATGCAGTATTTGTTCCTCCCTCACCATCAGCACTAATACTACCATTTACAATAACATTTTTAGTTGCATTAATAAAAACAATTCCTCCACCATCAGGACTTGTATAAGCAGTATTACCTGCACTTCCAAAATCAACAGGATGAGTAGCATTTCCATATAAATAAATAAGGTCTCCTTGATTTCCTAATCCACCATAACTTGAACCTGATCCATGATAACCAGGCCCAAACCTATCTTGCCATCCCAACCCATCTGTCAAAATACTTCCACCACTCTGTACATCAACACTTTCAGCAGTTATACTTATATTTCCAACAGTTATATTTCCACCTGATTCAATAGTAAGATTTCCACTCAAATCAAGCTTAAATCCACATCCATGATTTGTTCCAGAACAATTTGTAGCTTTATTTCCCAAACTCCCCCCATCTTTTATAATCATATTAACAGCAGACAATTCCTCTCCATCGCTAATTATATGTTCAGTTGTTATATTGCACAAAGTTAAATTATCTCCTTCATCACAAATTCCTCCTAAATCACCTTCACAAGCAGTTTCTAAAGTAGGAGGATAAGGAGAGAAACTTGCAGACGAATATTGGCTATCACAATCAGTGTAGTTTAGTGTTATTATTCCTTGACTAATTGTTCCAGAAGCATCATATGTTCCTGATAAATTTAATATTGCAGAAGTGAGATTTATTCTAGCTGTCTGCCCGTAATAACCAGTAGCGCTTACGTTACCGCTTGATGTGATTGAAGTTGTTGCATTGATGTAAATGTTTCCTGCTGAACCTTTTTCAGCCGCGCTCGCGGCAGTGCTTGTCCCCCCGGTATTAGAAGTTGAACCTCCTAAATATATTGTGTCTGCATATAAAGCAATTCTTCCTCCTCCACCTCCTCCTTTATCTTGATAAGCATCCCCCCCACTTGCATTTAAAGTTCCGCTTCCAGAAAGATTATTTGCAATAATCCATATACTTCCGCCCGATCCCCCACCACCTACATAAAAACCTTTTCCTCCAGCAGAAGAAATTTCTCCGTTTATTGTTATATTTCTAATTGCATTTATTTTGATTATTCCTCCCCCAGGTCCACCCTGTTCCAAATCTCTACTCCAACCTACACCTCCACTTCCAAAATCAACAGGTTGTGTTGGAGAACCATAAGGTTCTTGAGGATTATTTCCCCCCCCCTTACCACCATAACAACCACCATCACTAGTACTACCAGCTCCAGGCCCACTTTGAGCTATATATCCTAATCCATCAGTCAAAATACTTCCTCCTTCTTGTATATCAACACTCTCAGCAGTTATACTTACATTTCCAACATTAATTTCTCCACCACTTTCAATTGTAAGATTTCCAGTTAAAGTTAAAGTCATTGAACAACCATGACTTGTCCCAGAACAATTTACAGTTGCATTACCTAAACTTCCTCCGTCTTTTATAATCATATTATTTGCAGAAAAAACATCATAATCAGAAATATTCATATGACTTGTTGTAATATTACACTGAGTTGATAAATCTCCTTCATCACAAATATCTGCAGAAGGATCAACAACATAATCATATCTTACATTTCCAACAGAAAGTAAATCAAATGTATCTTGAGTTGTATTTAATTCTGTTAAATATATCTTATATTCTG
>Ga0272441_10008562_pt1 | contig 16146 bp, 17 predicted proteins | sample SSMProp6N_FD_193582 | JGI IMG/M metagenome (GOLD analysis project Ga0272441, IMG submission 193582) | Marine sediment archaeal communities from Little Sippewissett salt marsh, Falmouth, MA, United States - SSM-Prop-6N | ecosystem: Environmental > Aquatic > Marine > Wetlands > Sediment ... | reverse complement strand
ACGCTGCCAGCACAACCACGACGGGCGATACGGCGTAGCGCCCAGCCGGTCTAGCGGCGGCGTCTTTCACCTTGTTTATCAGCTGCATGTCTTAGCCTCCTCAAGGTGGCATGCTGTGGCTTGCTGCATCGGCAAACGCGCGTGTTCACAGTTGTGTATAATAAGGTAAACGAGATGTTTACGCCATCATGAGCACCGCAAAGACCGGAACGACCAAGACTGGGACGGATACACCAACGCATGCGCCGACAGCGCCGGGCGTGCCGCTGACCGCGCAATTGGTGCGCCACGCGCGGGCCAAAGACGCGACAGGCGCGGACCTATCCATGGCCGCGCTGTTTGTGTTGGACGCGGTCGCCAACGCGCTGGCTGGGCGAGCAACAGATGCCGGGCAAAACCTATTGCACTGGGCCGACCGCGGGGCGCGCCGCCCGTCCTCCCCCTTTGATACGGGCGCATATGCGTTTGTAATGGGGGCGTTAACGCATATTCTTGAGACGGATGATTTGCACCGCATGTCGGTGGTGCACCCAGGCTGCGTGGTGGTGCCGGCCGCCTGGATGGTGGCGCTGCGCGAGGGGGCAAGCGGTCCGGTTTTTTTGCGCGGCGTTTTGGAAGGCTTTGAGGCGGCAACGCGCATCGGCATGGGCGTCGGCCCGGCGCACTACAAGATTTGGCACAATACGGCGACCTGCGGGCCGTTTGGCGCCGCCATGGCGGCCGCCACGGTGAGGGGGCTTGACGAAGAGGCAACCGTGCACGCGCTTGGCACGGCGGGCAGCCAATCCGCCGGCTTGTGGGAGTTTTTGGCCACCGGCGCCATGACCAAACACGTGCATGCGGGCCATGCGGCGCAAGCGGGCGTGCAGGCGGCGGACCTGGCCGCGCTCGGGTTCACCGGGCCGCCGCGGATCTTGGAAGGGCCGCGCGGGTTTTTCGCAGCGATGTGCCCGGATGGCGATCTGGCGCGGGTGATGGCCGCCACGGATGCCGACTGGCAGCTGTTACACACCTCACTGAAGCCGTGGGCATCGTGCCGACACACGCACCCGGCGATTGATGCAGCGCTTGAACTGGCCTTAGACCTTGGACACGCCGGCGCCGACGAATTGCACGCGGTGACGGTCGAGACTTATCAGGCCGCCGCTGATCTGTGCGACCGTCCGTACGCCACAACTGCCTATGAGGCCAAATTCTCTTTGCAGCATTGCGTCGCCACCGCCTTGCAGGACGGGCATCTGGCGCTGTCATCGTTTGATGATGCCGCACGGGTAAAAGCGCGGCGGCTGGCATCGGGGGTGGTTGTGCGGGTCAGCGAGCCCTATGCGTCGGCCTATCCGCAAGATTGGGGTTGTGCCGTCGACATCGTGCTCACCGATGGGTCGGTGCGCCGGGTCGAGCGCGCGTACGCCAAAGGCGATCCGCAAGCACCGCTGACGCCCACCGACGTGGTGGACAAGGCGATTAGCCTGATGACGTTCGGCGGCGTTGCACATCCGCAGGCCGTGGTGGAACAGATTTTAGCCTTGCCCATGGCGCAGGCCTTGCCGGACATTGCGCTGTTGCGGTAGCGGGCGTTTCGGCGCGCCGGCACGCGCGCCGCGGTCGTGGCAACGGGCCTATGCGGCCGTGCTGCCAACCTTACCTATTGCGGAGAATTTCCCGGTTCTTTTCGTGCCATTGGCGCTGGGCAAAATTAGATTTGTTTTGCTCGTGCCATTTGGTCTGCGCCGTGCTGCCTTGCGCGGATGCCTGCATGTCCTTGCGGGCCTTATAGGCCAGCCATAGGCTGTCAAGCAATATCAGCAAAAACAACACGCCGATCATCGACGCCGGTATCCAGGTTTGAACCAGATCGTAACCGAACATTTGTACCTCCCCGTAGCCCGGCAGCCAGAATGCGCCAAGCATATTAGGCCGCCCGCGGCTATAGATAGCCGGCCCGCACGGCTAGCCATGAGATAGCCTTCAAACGCAGCCATGTGCAACTTATTTCCACCGGCGCGGAGGGTGCCCTCCTGGATGTTGCGCAAACCGCAAGACCCCGATAGTCCTAGTGCCTAACGGCGCCGGCGGCAGGCCGGCCCGGAGGGGTGGCAGAGTGGTCGAATGCGGCGGTCTTGAAAACCGTTGGGCTGCAAGGTCCCGGGGGTTCGAATCCCTCCCCCTCCGCCATTTTGTATCTCGCGGCAATGCGCTGCGTGCATGCCTGCGATGGGGCGGCGCAATATCATCGGGGTGCGGTCGCAGCCTGGGTTACGGTTCGAGCGGTGGCGGTTGACGCCGCTGCAGGCTTCGAACACGAACACGCAAGCCGGATCTACGGACCTTGTTACGCAGCGCAACAGTCAGCCATTTTACGAGGGATCGCGCTCGTCGAGGGATGGTTGAGTGCCGCCAGGAAATCACCTAAGAACCATCAAATCTCTTTTGCTAAGACGGGGTTTCCATGCTGCACCGCGCATTGATCATGCTTCTGGGTTTCGCGCTTGTTCTTGCCTTTCCGGCGGTTCCTGTGCTGGCTCATAGTGGGGAGGGGTATGGCGGCGGTTTCATCGCCGGTTTCACACACCCCATCCTTGGCTGGGATCACATCGCCGCAATGGTCGCCGTGGGGCTTTGGGGCGCATTTATGGGCGCGCCCGCAATCTGGATCCTGCCGATCGTGTTCCCGCTTGTCATGGCGTTTGGCGCAGTTGCAGGGATTGTCGGTATTCCGCTTCCAGCGGTCGAGACCGGTATCGCGCTTTCTGCCGTCGTGCTCGGTTTGATGATCGTATTCGCAATCAGGCCACGGATCTGGTTGGCCGCCGTTATCGTTGGTGCGTTCGCCATATTCCACGGCTATGCCCACGGAACCGAATTGCCTACGACTGTCAATGCATTTGCCTATGCGGTGGGTTTCGTGATCTCGACCGGTCTGCTCCACCTAATTGGCATCGCCTTTGGCTTGCTGGTGAAGTGGCCGGCAGGTCGTGTTGCGGTCAGGGGTGCAGGCGGACTGATTTCTCTGGCAGGGATCGCCTTTCTGACCGGAACCGCATGAGCAGAAAACAGGTCTGGTGGCTGGTCTGGCTTGCGATGCTAGTCGCAGCCGGCCCGGCGCACGCACATAGTCCGGTCCCAGGAATCGAGGGATTCTACATCGGCCTGCTGCACCCCTTCTCGACGCCGTCTCAGGCGTTGTTGATGATTGGACTCGGGCTGCTCGTCGGTAGTTTTGATGTCGATCGAGCGCGTTGGCATCTCGGGGCATTCCTGGCTGTTACATTTATCGGTATCCTGGCCGGAGGCGGGTTTGAGGCTCTCGATGCAACGATGTTTGCGGCAGCATTCTTGGCCGGTGCCCTGGCCGCGCTCGTTCCGGGGAAATTGCTGCCAATCACTATCGTGCTGGTCATTGTCGCAGGTTTCCAGATTGGGGCAGCGTCTATTCCTGATCCCGGTCCGACGAGAGACCGTGTCATCACCATGACGGGGTCCATGGTCGGTGCCAATGTCGGCCTGGTATACATATTGGGGACCGTTCTTTTCGTCAGAGAACGCTATCCTTGGAGATGGGTTGAGATTGCTTTGCGTGTCATGGCGGCCTGGCTTGGGGCAATTTCACTCTTGATGTTTGCGCTGCGCTTTGCCCGTGTCGATGAGTCATTTTGAACGCCGGCGGGCGGGCATGACGCCGCTGGCCTATCAGCGCCACCACGTGGACGCGAAACGGCAGTGTGGATGTCAAAGACCGCCCTCCCCGTGACCTAGCGGATAGGGTGACGGCTGCACGTCATTGTGAGGTACGGTAGCGTGACGGGGTTATGCCGACCATTTTTTTGAAGGCGCGGGCAAAGGCGGATTCCGAACTATACCCCACCTGCTCCGCTATTTCGGGAATGCTCATCTTGGTCTGTGCAAGCACTTGTTGGGCGATTTGCATCCGCCAATAGGTGACGTATTGCATCGGCGTCATGTGCATCCTTGTTGCAAAATCCTGCGCAAACCCGGTGCGCGATCGCCCGGCAGCCTTTGCCAGTTTCGCCACCGACCAGTGGTCTGCCGGTCTAAGATGAAAGGCCTGCAGCGCCCGAGCAATCTTGGGGTCGGTAAAACCGGAAAACCCCGGCTCGTCGCTGGCCTTGCCTTCGAGAAACACCCGGATTGAATGGGCGAACACCGTTTCTGCCAATTTTAGGGCAATGAGATCACCGCCGGCGCGAATACCGCCGGTTTCCTCGCTGATGACCCTAAGCGTTGCCTCCATCCAGGCGCCGGCGGTTGGTCCGTAGTTCGGCATATGGATGTAGGGTGGCAGGTCATGAAAGACCGGATGCACCGTATCGCCTGAGAACGATATATGACCGCAAATCAACTCGTTGAGGCCGTCGTCTTTCGTGTTTGCGTGGACTTGCACGCCCTCACCGGAATGGCCGGTGTCGGACAGGATCTTGTCCATCGTCACGATGTCTGCGCCTAGGTGGTCTTCTGACAGCAATTGATGCGCGGTGCCGTGCGGGATGATGATGATATCACCCTGCGCGAGCGCGACAGGGTCGGTGACGCCGAAGACCCGCACCCAGCACTTGCCGCGCAGCGCAAAATGGAACCGCGCAACCTTCTTGTATGCCGGTACTTCTACCCCCCAGGGCGGGGTAAAGGCGCGGCGAAAATAGAGCATTCCCTTGATGTTCAGGCGCGACAGAACTTCGCTCAGCAAATCAAGCATCGGCGGAATGTGCCTATAGCGCCGATGCGAGTCCAGCTGTCTGAACGATCTGCGCGTTTTTTTGGACGTTGGCGCATTCGGCGCATTGCGTGCCCGTGGTTCCCTCGCCGTCCCGGATCGACCTTTCAGGCTACCCGTTCAAAGCATTTACCGTGCGTAAAAGCCGATGCAGATGCGCGCTAGCCCTAGAGGGAGGTGTCCGATTTAAGCGGTCTATTGATGGAGAAATTGACCATGACAGCTACTATTGCCGAACTTGAAACCGCCTCTAATGCCTTGACGAAACAGGGGCAAATCTTGGATTCGATTGACCGCTTTTACGCTGAAGATTGCGTCTTCACGGAATCAGACGGCTCAAGCAGAAGCTCGAAAAGCGCACAACGGGCGCATCTGGAGGGGTTTTTTGCCTCCCTAAAAAGCTTTGAAGGCGCGACGCTACACAATCAGGCCGTCGGCGATGGTTGCTCGATGAGCGAATGGACCTTCAAGATGACCGGCGGCGATGGCGCTGCGATTGTGTGGAATGAGGTTCTTGTGAGAACGTGGAAGGATGGCCTGATTACGTCTGAGAAATATTACCAGATGTAAGCGGCTTGCCAGCCGGAAGCTGACCAGGCTTCCCAGGCTTCCCATGCTTCGTAGACTACGGGCCCGCACTTGGTACGCTAGTGCCTTGCGCGGGCTCGCACGCGTTTGAGGTGTAAAGGTGGCGGATACCACCCGCACCTAGTACCGCAGACGCACGCCGACGGTCGCTCCGCGCGTGATCACGTTCCAGGTGCCCGTCGCGCTTTCCTTGATGTCCACCCGTTTGCACGGTAGCCGACGAAGAAACCTCCGTCGCGGTCGTCGAATAGGCCAAACTTGTATTCCAGCGTGCCGATGGGCCCGTATTGAAAGCCCAGCGTATCGCTCACCTTGCTTTTGACGGGAAACGCAAAAAGGTTGGTGAGATCGCCTAAGTCGGTGCCGGTTTCAGTGCGGGTTTCGGTTGCAGGGGGTGTAACGGTCGACGTACCGCCCGGCTTCGGTATAACCACCGTTCCGCCTGTGGTTGACGTATCATATTGCGGTACTGTCACCACCGGCAGCGTGCCCCGGTAGATCATGCTCTTAAACGTGCCGAGATACCCTCTTCGCCCAACTTCACCGGAATGACCGGCTGAATGATGAACTGGTTGCCGTTGGCGTTTTCCGTGTTCGGCTGAAAGACGTTTTGCAATTGTAGCTGGATCAGCGGCGCCACCGGGTTGGTCGCCTGGTTGGCCAGGTTAGACTGGCTGCTTTGCTGCGACTCTTGCGCCACTGCCTGCGGTACCAACAGCAACGCCGCAAGCCCCAATGCTATGCCCAGTGCGCTTCCCAGTGCGCTGCCCAGTGCCATGCCGGGTACCAAAATGGTACGTTGCATCCACCCCATAATCGTCCGTGCCCCCTCTATCGCTCCGGTAGGGCCGCCCTGCCCCTTTCATACCGATCCACCCGCTTGGCCAAACACAGGTCAAAGCATAGAAACGATAATATGAAACCTAATGAAAACACCAGATGGTCTGCCTCGCTGTTATCATTTCCGGCCAGGTGCCGGGTGTCAGAGTATTGCTAAGCTCTCAGACGCGCGTTCCACAAACCAATAGGTGGCAACGGTGCCGATAGCATAGGCGATTGCGACGCGCGCAAAGGCGGCAGTGTTGGCAACCGGTGCGAGCCGGGATAGGGCGCCGGCCCCCAGCAGCACCGCCGCAACGAATGCCAACTGACCGATCTCAACCCCAATGTTGAAGAACAACAAGGCGATGGGGATTTCAGCACTTGGCAGGCCGATCTCCGACAGGGCGCCGGCAAAGCCCAATCCGTGCAGTAATCCGAAGGCGAAGGCCACAAGCCACGGGCGGGCAAAAGTGAGGGACGTCCACCCGCGGTGCCACCAGATAATTTCCGACGCAAGAAAAACGATGGAAAGCGCAATAGCCGCTTCGACCGGCCCCGATGGCACGGTGACGACGCCCAGCGTGGCAAGAGCTAGGGTGATCGAATGGGCGAGCGTAAAAGCGGTGATCGTCTTCACAAGCTTCCAGCGGCCGACGACGACGAGCAACAGCGCTAACACGAACAGCAAATGGTCTATGCCGGTCAAAATGTGTTCGATCCCTAACACCGTATAGCGCCACGCCGCCCGCCCCACCGACCCTGACCCCGCCAGCCACTCAGCCAGGGCCACGTCGATTGCCGCCCCGTCCTTGCGCGCCAGCCGCATGACCGGGTCTTGCCCGTACCAGGTGACCGTTAGAAGCGCCCCTTAGCGCTGCCAGGGCAGCACAAGACGATCGGCAGCGCTTAGCGCCGGATCGCAGGTGAACGTGAAGGTGACGGAATAGCTGCCCCGCTCGCCCGCGGGCTTACCGGTCGGCGCGCAGGTGGCGGGCAGCTCCGGCGGCCTGATAGCAGGGGCCAGCCGCCGCGGCACCTTCGATACCAGCCGGTAGCTGCCCGGCGTAACTTCGGTGAGCTGCGCGCGGTCGACACCCAGCGAATGCGCCTCAGCGTCGTGCGGCGCAAGGGCTACAAGGGCTACAAGGGCTACAAGGGTGAGAAAGAGCGTAGCGAGGAGCAAGCCACAACGGCTCATTCTGCCGTGCCCGGAGCTTCGTTTGGGGCTTCGCCCCGCGTTTCATTCGGCGCTTCGTTCGGCGCTTCGGCTGGTGCTTCAATTGTGATGCGGTAGTTCTGCCGCATTTGCGCCAATTCCGCGTCCATGCGCGCGCGCTTGTACCGCTAGCCATTGGGTGCCTATCCAGTCGCGTGCGACGTCAAAATCGGGGACTTGCGGCGCGTTGCGCTGCGCGATCCGGACAAAATGCGCGCTGCCTTGCGGCGATAGGATGGGGCCGTGCCAGCGTGTATCGCCCGGCGCAATGGCGCGTATTTGCCGCGCCCCTTGCGGCCCGAACGCGGCCGATAGGCGCCGGGCATCCATGAACCGCATTTGCCGCCCATAGGTTAAATCAAGATCCCCGTACCGCTACGCGGCGGCGCCTGCGTTCAGCGCCGCGGTGAGGCCCGGTGGAACGGTCGCAGGGTCTTCGAAAAGCAGGTGGTCGAGATCGACGCTTGGCGGGCTGCGAAAACTGTCTTTTTCCGCTTCGAAGAATGCCCGCAACTCCTCGTCGCTAGGCTCGGCAATATCGCCGGTGATGAAAAATCGCATGTTCTGCAGCAGCAGCGCGCGGATGCGCGAACTGTCGGTAAAGCCGCGCTTGGTGGCTTCGCGGACCAAGATTTCTTCGTCCACGAATTCTTCGATCAACCGCGCCCGGTCCTCCTCGCTTGGCGTTTGCAGCGTTACTTGTGCTTCGCGGTCGAGCAGAAATGTCTGCGTCGCAGCGTCGACGACGATTTCCTCCCGCCCATCGCCGCGAAGACCGGCCTGCGCTAGAAACAACAACGCCGCCAATATCAAAAAATGCACAAGCGGCTCGCGCACGATGCCGCCGCGCTGCATGCGCGGTGCATCCGCGTCCGATTGCGCTGCGTTCATGCGATCCAGCTCCACCTTTTCAGAAACGGGCAACGATAGCCGAGCGTGTGCAGATCACAAGAGGCGATGCATCGCCTTAGGTGCATTATTCACCGGGCTTAGAATGGCGTGAACTTAGCAACACCCCGCTTAAGCGTATCCGAGGGGTATTCGCCGAACAGATCGCAATACCGCCGGGCCATCCGTCCAAGATCATTGAACCCCAGGTCGGTTGCCGCCGCGGTTACCGATGTGGTGCCGGGGGCGCTGGCACATAGCCGCGCGCGCAGATCGTGCAGCCGCTTGACCTCAAAAAAACGCCGTGGCCCAACCCCGACGCTCTTGCTGAATGCGGCAAACAAGGTGCGCTTCGATACCCCAATCTTCTGCGCGATTGCGTCCAGCTCCGGGGCGTCTTGGGCATCGCGGGTAAAGACAAGCTCGGCCTGTTGAAAGACCGTGTAGTGCCGTAACGCCGGTGCAAGGTCCGGCGGTGCGCTCCGCCACGGCGCTAGCACAGGCTCCAACCGCTCTAGAACCTCCCCACGCCAAGCGGCAACCCGGTGCGCTGCCGGCGCCGGCGGCATCGCCCGCGCGCCCGCGGTAATGCCCCGGCACACGCGTGTAAGTGCCGCCACCGCACCCGCCGGGGCTAAGGCGTATACAGGCCCGCTGACACCCCACCCCGGCGCCTCTACAATCTGTGGGCTGACATAAATTTCCAGCGTCGCCATATGCCCTTTGTGAACGTATTCGGAGTTTTCGTCCGCAACCCAGATCATGGCATTATTGGGGGCTGCCGGTTTGCCGCGCACCAAAACATCGTCGCGCGCCGCCACCACAAACCCGATGCGCAGACCCCGGTTGGTGGCCATCCTATCGCGCCATAGGGCGTGCGCGGTGTTCTTAGCCCACAGCAGACGAACGCCGTCCAGGTCGACGCATAGATACGTTAGATTGGCCGGCCCGCGCGAAAATTGCCGGTAGCCGGAAATCATCCCGGTGGTGCGGTACAAAAACCGCGCGATGTCATCGGTGGTCTGCAGAACCGTAGAGTCGACGATCATGCGTAGGCGCCCACTATTGCGTTCCTGCCCTTGCGTGTCCTGGCACGTGCATGTCCTGTCCCTGCATGTCCGGGCATCGCATATATTGCGCGCCAACTTGCACGATTTACGTAGCTGTCACCAGCCTGCCTAGCCAAACTCCACCCTCTGGCCCACACGGAATTTGGAGCTTGTGCCATGAAACTCCGCAAAATTGTGCCCGGTGTAACGGTTGCCGCAGCGCTGGCGTTGCCCATAGGGGCTGCCGACGCGCAGATGCTGAAGGACATCGCCGAAGCAGCGCCGAATGAAAATATCGGCCCGATGCCGCACGAAGTGCCGGGCGACCCCACGAAAATGGAAATCAAACAGGATAAATCGACCAACATCTGGCGCGAATTGCGCGAAGGTACCGGCGCCACAGAACCCGGGCCGATCGATATCCAGCGCTACAACCTGCATATGGAGCCGGTCGGCTTTGCAACCTTTTTCCAGCTTCCCGTCGCAATGCGACCGCAAGACCTCACGGCGGGAGACGTCGACGTGGCGATTTTTGGCGCGCCGACCGGAGCACTGCCGCATTCCGCCGGCAATATGTGGGCGCCGCGCGAGGTGCGCCACACCCGCGATTACGGCGGCTATGGCGACCCTAAATTTCCCCTAAGCTGGGTTGAATACGAGACGTTGATTGCGCCGTTCACAATTCTCAACGCCGTCGATTATGGTGACGCGGGCCTGAACCCGTACAATCAGGCGGCAACCCTTGAAGAGATCCGCCGCATGACGCGCGAAATTGCCTCTGTCGGCACAATTCCTTTTATCGTCGGCGGTGACCATTCGGTGCCGAACGGCACCTTTCGCGGCATCATTGACGTCTACGGCAAAAACAACGTCGCCTCGGAAGGCGGCAAGGTTTACCACATTCATGAAATCCGCCGCGACGGGGTCGAAGCGACCTTTGACAAGATCTATGAGGATCTCGCCGACATTGACCTTGTATATGTGTCGTTCGACATCGACACCTTCGATATGAGCTACGCGCCGGGAACGGGCTCCTCCTCGCCCATCGGGTCGCATCCGGAGAATTTGTTCCCGATGCTGCGCGAATTCGCAGCGCGCAAAACGATCGTCGGCGTCGATTTCGTCGAGTTCAACCCGTTCTACGACAATAAGGGTCAGCAGGCCGCGCGGCTGGTACGGCGCACAATGTTCCAATTCCTCACCGGGATCGCGATGAAAAAAGAGGGGATAGACCCCGACTACATCCATCCACGCATCGCCGGTGCGCCTTAAGGGCCAGGCACGCTATTTTACGCCGTAGGCTGTCGAATAGTATGTTCTGACGCCAAGCTGCGCGTAGCGCAAACCCCGTGCGGCGTTGGGCGCATCGCCCGCGCTATTGCTGCATGAGATGCAGTGTGCCCGGCGCCCATGTAGCGCTGTCCTTTGGCCTTCTGGTGGCGCGCCTTCAAGGGGTGATTTGGGGGCGCCATTTTCCGTTTTTCGTTGCGCGCATAAATCGTGGTACACACGCTCTTTTTATTTCTTACCGAGTAGCGGGCACGTAGTGTCGCCGTTGCCGGGGACGGGGTGGCGTGATGCCTAGTAGACCCGATCTGGCCTCCGCCTCTGATGGCATTAACAAAAGCAACCGCCGGGAGATAGCGTGATGAGCATCGACCTCTTTCAGGTTTTCAGCAGCAGTTCCGTGCTGGTTGTGTTCACCATCGTTGGCGTTGGCTATCTGGTGGGCAATATCAAAATTGCCGGGTTTGAGATCGGCTCCACCGGTGGCGTTTTGCTGTGCGGACTATTGTTCGGGCATTACGGCTTTGAGATCGACCCGATCGTACAGTCCATAGGGTTCACCCTCTTCATCTATTCGGTTGGCTGGCAGGCCGGCCCGCAAATTCTTAACGTGCTGCGCATGGACGGGCCGCGCTATGCTACGCTGTCCATAGTCGTGGCCGCTGGTTCTCTCATTTTGGTAGTCGCGCTGGCGATTGCTGCTGATCTCGATAATGGCCTCGCCGCCGGGCTCATGGCCGGTGCCTTGACCAGCACGCCGACGCTGGTGGGGGCGCAAAACGCCGTCTATGCCGGTCTGGCTGAACCGCTTGCCGGGTTCAGTCAGAATGCCCTGGTTGAGCGCATCGGGGTGGGCTACGCGATTACCTACATTTTCGGTACGATCGGCCTGCTGTTGATGGTCAAGTTTTTGCCCAGGCTGCTGGGTATCGACCTAGCGGCTGAGGCCAAGAAATTTGCGTTTGAGCGCGGCTTTGCCGAAGGGGGCGACAAATACACCATCCAGCGGCCGATCTTGCGCGCCTATCTGGTGGAAACGGAAGTTGGGGATGACAGGACGCTCGGCCAAGGGGTTGCGGCGTATAAAGCCGGGCGGACAACTCTGGCATCGATTTACCGCATCAAGCGCGGGACGGAAATTCTAGAACCGTCCGCCGACATGATGCTGCAAAAAGGCGACAAGATCGCCTTCTTCGGCACGCCTAAGGATCACGAAGCCGCGCGCGAGCATTTTGAGCTAAGCGAGGAAGTTCTCGACGAAGAACTGCTGTCCGCTGTGGTCGATGTTGCTGAGATCGTTGTGACCAACAATTCCGCTATCGGCAAAACCATCGCGGAAATCGGCTTCTACGAAAAATACGGCTGTTACGTTTCGCGGCTAACGCGCTCGCAAATTGAGATGCCGTTGCTGCCGACCACGCGCCTGCAACGCGGCGATGTCATTAGCTTAAGCGGCGAAAGCAACGCGTTGGAAAAATTGGTGCCACTGATCGGCGTGGAAGAACGCAAAGTTGTCGAGACCGACCTTTTGACCTTCGCCGGTGGTATCGTCGCCGGGCTATTCATAGGCCAGATCACCATCCGCTTCGGCGGCATTGATGTTGGCATTGGCGACGCCGGCGGCTTGTTATTTTCTGGCATTATGGTGGGCTTTTTGCGCGCCAACCGGCCGACCTTCGGCCGGATGCCGGCAGCGGCGCGCTTTATCTTGATGGAATTCGGCTTGCTGCTGTTTATGGTCGGCGTCGGGATAAACGCCGGCAGCGAAATGCTCGACGCTTTGACCTCCGTCGGCGTGGTGATGTTTTTATGCGGTGTCGCCGTGACGGTAACGCCGCTGGTTTTTGGATATCTGTTTGGCCGTTTGATTTTGAAAATGAACCCGGCCGTTCTTCTCGGCGCGTTGACCGGCGCCATGACCAGCACCCCTGCCCTAGCAATCGTGCAGAGCGCCGCTAAGAGCACCGTCCCCTCGCTGGGGTATGCCGGCACCTATGCGCTGGCCAATGTTTTGCTGACCATGGCCGGTACCATCATCATGATCCTGTAAAGGTCCGGGAGAGGGGTGCGCCGCCGGGCTCGTTTTCTTTGCTAATTTTCTTTGAAGCTGCGCTGCAACGAATTCACGAATGGGTCGGTGAGGTAGGCAAATGCTGTGCGTTCGCCGGTAATAATGAAGACGTCTGCCGATAACCCGGCGCGCAAGGCCAGGTCAGGGCCGATCTTCTCCATTTCATCGGCGCCAATGCGTACGCGTGCCAAGAAATACGGCGTGCCGGTGGTCTCATCGGTTTGGCGGTCGGCGGCAACGAACACCACCTCTCCATCTACCAGCCGCTGAGATTGCCGGCCGAACGCGGGAAACCGCACGCGCGCGGTTTGGCCGACGGCGATATTATCGATGTCGCTGGGCGATACCTGCGCGTCAATCAGCAATTCGGCGCCTTCCGGAATAATATCCATGATCGCCTCGCCAGGCCGCACAACTCCGCGTTCAGCGGTGAACCGCAAGTTCAAGACGTGGCCGGCAACGGCGGCTTTTACGTCCGTGCGCGCCAGCGTATCGCGCGAGGCCTCAAGCTTTGTTTCCATGTCCGCTAGCAGCGTGTTGGTGGAGCTAAGTTCCTCGTTCACTTGATTGAGGTAGCGTTCTTTTTCCTCGATGAACGCGCGTTCGGTTTTGGATATTTGCAGGTTCGCTTCGGCTATCTGCGATTTGCGCTCACCGATTTCGCCCAAGAGGCGCACCTGCTCGCGCTGTAAATTCAGCAATTGCGAGCGCGGGGCCAGCCCTTGGTCGGTGAGGTAGCGCTGGGTGGTAATCTGTTCACTGACGAAAGCGAGTTCTTGCTCCATGCTGTCTATTTCGATTTCCATACCCTCGATCTTGCGCTGGAGCTGGGCGATTTCCTTTTGCGTAATTTCTTCTTTACTCACCAGAACCGAAAGGCGGCTTTCAAGCAGGTTTTGCTGCGCAAGAATGTGGTCGGCGCGCTCCGCTTCGGGAATATCGGCCAGCACCGTGTCCGGGAAGGTTATCTTCGGCATGCCGGAGGTTTCGATATAGTCGCCGAAACTGCTGGTGGTCGTGGCAATCTCACGTTCTTTCGCCAGCCGCGCGGCGATTTCCGATAAGGTAAGAAATTGCCCTTTGACAATGTCGTAAGAGGCTTCCGTTTGCGTCCGGTCGAGCGTGATCAAAAGATCGCCCACCTGCACCAGGTCGCCTTCGCGCACGTGAATGGTCTCGATGATACCGCCTTCCAGATGCTGCACCGTGCGCCGGCTGCCTTCCGGCGTCACCACGCCGGGCGCGATGGCAGCGCTGGAAATAGGAAACGCCACCGACCAGCCGCCGAGCACAAAAAAGAACGCAAATATGATGGCCGCGCCGGTGATTTTGAGCGTGCTGATATTCGGCTTGGGAAGCTCGGTAGGAACCATCCGGGCTTTTTTTGGTTCGATGCGCGCGATTGCCGTCATGTCTATGCCTCGCCGTTAGCTAATACCGGAGGACGGGGAGCCGCCGGATGTGCCTTGGGTGTGCCCCTTAGGGGCGGGCAGCGCGCCCATGATCTCGTTAATGCCACCGAAGTGGCGCACGCGGCCGCCGTCCAGCACCAGCGTCTTATTGCAGGCTTGCAGAATCTTGCGGGTGTGGGAGACGATTAGCAGCGTCACCCCGCGCCGCCTTAGCGTGTCGAGAACCTTCAGCAAGGCAGCTTCGCCGACATGGTCGAGATGCGCGTTCGGTTCGTCGAGGGTAACGATTTGCGGCTCACGGTAGAGCGCGCGGGCGAGCCCTATCCGCTGCCGAATACCGCCGGATAAATTACGGCCGAACGGGCCAATGCGCGTGTGATACCCGGATGGAAACCGCAAAATGGTTTCGTGCAGATCGGCAAGCGATGCCGCCGCAATAACGTCGTCGCTGTCCGGCTTACCCATGCGCGCGATGTTTTCGGCGATGGTGCCGTCGAACAGTTCCACGTCTTGCGGCAGATAGCCGATATGCGGACCGAGACCCTGGTTTTGCCAATCATACGCGTCGGCGCCATCGATGCGGACAAGGCCGCTTGACGGCTTGATCACGCCGTTAATCAGCTTACAGAGCGTTGATTTCCCCGCTGACGACGGCCCGATGATGGCGCACGCATCCCCGGCTTCCAGCGAAAAGGATATACCGGAAAGCACCGGCTTGTCGGCGTCAGGCGGAACATAGGTCACCGCCTCCACGTCCAGACGCCCGCTGGGTGCCGGTAGTTCAATCTGAACCGGTGTCGGTTTGTCGAAGCGCAAGATTTTGTCGAGGCTTGCCTCGGCATTGCGCGCTGCAATGAGCAGCTTCCACCCGCTGATGAGATGGTCGATAGGCGCCAAGGCACGCCCTAACAAAATCGATGCGGCGATCACGCCGCCGATCGTTAGATGGCCCTGCAGCAACAAATAGGCCCCGACGCCCAGCACCGCTACTTGCAAGAAAAGCCGCACAAAGCGTGAGATCGCCAGAAACCCGCCGGTGCGTTCATTGACCCGGTTGGCGGCGGCGATGGCTTTGGCATTGATGGTGTTCCAACGCTCCGCCAGCGCCGCATCCATGCCCATGGCCCTAGCCACCTCGGCGTTGATAATGTGCGTTTCCGCCATCCTGTCGGCGGCGGTTTGGGCTTTAGCGTGCATGGCTACCGCATCGCGCGCGCGCAGTTCCGCCAGCACCGCCAAGCCCAAAAGCACCAGCGCACCGCCAAGCGTCATCGCGCCGAGGATCGGGTGCATAAGAAACATGACGATGATGAACAGCGGAATGGCCGGCGCGTCCAGCAAGCCTTGCGCCGCCTGGCTCTGCATGAACGAGCGTATGGTGCGCAGGTCGTGAAAGCCCTGCATGCCGACGCTACGCCCGATGATGGTCGTTGCACCGCTGGCGCGCAGGATGGAGGGACCAAGGGCCTGCGCCAACCAAGTGGACAAGCGGCCGAGAATGCGGCTTCTAAGCTCGGTCAGCGCGGCGAGTGCGAGGAACGCAATACCGGCGATGACGGTGAGGTAAATCAGCGTTGAGATATTGCCGCTACCGACGACCCGGTCAAAGACCTGGAACATGTATAGCGGCTGCGTAAACACCAGCAGGTTGATGAACACGCTCAGGCCGAAGAGCCACACACATTCTTTACGCACGCGCGTGCGCGTCTTGACAAAAACCGGGTTCGCCGCCTCAAGAACACGCGCCTTGGTCATTGTGTATGGTCCTTGCTCTTGCGCCAGCCATAGGTCGCACGTTGGCCGCGCCGGCTAAAGCGGCGATGCCCCTAGAGGTACATAGCCGTGGCAATATAAACGAACCGTTGCAAAGCGCATAACGGCCCGGCGCTGGGGTGCGCCGGGCCGTTGATGCTGGTGTGCCGCGCTTGACGTTAGACGACGGTGAAGATATCGCTGTCGTCGAAGCGGTCTTTGTCGAAGTTGCTCAGCAGCAACCGGTCACCGCTATCGAAGTCGATGCGGGTATCGGCGCCGACTTGGATGATGTCGGCGATCAATTCCAGCTCCGCCAGAGTATCGAC
>Ga0272441_10008561_pt1 | contig 16146 bp, 17 predicted proteins | sample SSMProp6N_FD_193582 | JGI IMG/M metagenome (GOLD analysis project Ga0272441, IMG submission 193582) | Marine sediment archaeal communities from Little Sippewissett salt marsh, Falmouth, MA, United States - SSM-Prop-6N | ecosystem: Environmental > Aquatic > Marine > Wetlands > Sediment ... | reverse complement strand
TGCTCGCAGGCGCCCTCGGCCAGGTAACGCCCTGCGACCCAGCCGACCGTTCCCCGGTAGTCCACCTTGCACCAACGGGGCCGTTCGCGCTCGATCTTCTTCTTTTCCTCGTCTGAGAGGGTGGTGAACTCCTCGAACGTCAGACCTTCGACGCACCCGAGATTCTTGATGCAGGTGCCGTCAGGTGGTATCTCTCCGATCTTCTTCGAGTGGGGATCGGCCTTTTCCCTGATGTTCAGCACGTCGTCCTCTTTGACGTCCTGAACGGCCCAGAAATCCGGGCCGTCGGCCTCGGCGGAGGCGATCGACGCGGTCGCCAGAATCGAGCAGACCAACACAGCAAATACGGCAGTTTTCATCGGCTCTTCTTCTCCAACCCGGATAAAAATGCGACGGCCCATACGGAAACCAGCAGCTTCCGACATTCGCACAGTGCACACTTCCGGGCGTGCTTGCGCTGGACAACAGGAGTCTCCGACGGAGCATTTCCACTTCGGATTGATCATTCCAAGAATGCCCCGATGATGGCGGCCGAGACCGCCATCGGATGCTCCCGGGGGGGGTGGGCGCGCGTGGGGGTGCTCCAGCGCGGGAGTTGACGGCTTCGGGCCGGGGCTGCGGGAACACATCGACGGAGCCTGTCCCCACGAGTCCCCATTGGGGTCGCCCTCGGGTTTTTCTTGGTCCGTTGCCGGCGCCAGGAATATTTAATTTCCCTTATGACGTTCCCCGGTCCGAGTTCACGAAAATCGGTTGGAGAAATCGGCCCGAGAAAGGAGCGTTGTGATGAGGACCTGGCTGGCAATAATGACTGTGACCCTGCTCGTGGGTTGCAACGCCCAGGAGGCTCGTAAAGCTGAGGACGAGGCCGCAACCGAGCTGAAGAAGGCTCGCGAGGCGGTGGTCGCCGAGGTCAAGGATGACCTCAAGGCGACGGAGAAGTCGATGGATGAGCTCCGTGCGAATATCAAAGATCTCGAACATGAGGCCGCGGGGGTCTACCGAGCTGCCATCGATGAAGCGGATGACGCGTTCGATGTGGCGAACTCCGAGTGGGAGAAGGTGGCAGATGGGACAAACGAGGCCTTCAAGGAGCTCGGCGCCGAGGCTCGAGAGGCCAACGCCGCGGTCGAGCGCCAGCTTCGGCGACTCGCGGCCCTGACCGGCGACGTAAAGGACGACTTCATACGGGAGGCGGATGCCGTGCTCGGTGAGATCCGCGACGATGTCGGCGTGCTCGAGACCAAGATGGCGGACCTGGGCGACGAAGCCCGCAAGGAGTACGACTCGCTGGCGACTCAGTTCAAGAAGGACTACCAGGCGGCCGAGAATGGTGTGCAGAAGGCGAAGAACGCCGCCGACGACAGCTGGAAGGACGTTCGGCACGATGTCAATCACGACCTTCTCAAGCTCAAATCCGAGGTGCGGAAGGCGCACGACAAGCTCGTGCTCGGCTGAATGACGACCCGATGCGGTGACTGGGTTCTTCGTTCTGATCTTCTCGTTCGGCGCGAGGACTCGCCTGCCACAACATGAATCTGAGGTTTGCGTAGGTACGCGCGCCCGCAACCTCATGCACATCTCAAAAGGAGTAGACGCTAATGTCAAGCTTGATGAGTATGCTCTCCGAAGCGATGAGCGGCGGAACGCTCGAGACCCTGAGCCGGGAGATCGGAGCGAACCCCGATGCGACGGCCAAGGCGGTCTCCGCCGCCCTCCCGATCCTCCTCGGTGCCCTGAATCGCAACACCGATCAGGCGGGTGGCGCGGATGCGCTGTTCAACGCCCTGCAAGGCAAACACGACGGCAGCATCCTGGACAACCTCGCCGGTTTCCTCGGTAGCGGTCAGGTCGACGATGGGAACGACATTCTCGGGCATGTTCTGGGTGGGAAACGGCAGTCGGTGGAAACCGGTCTCAGCCGGGCCAGCGGTCTCGATCTGAGCAGCGTCAGCAGGCTGCTGCCCATGCTCGCCCCCGTCGTGCTGGGTGCGGTCGGAAAGCTCAAGCAGCAGCACGGTCTCGACGCGGCCGGCCTCTCCAACATCCTTTCTGAAGAGCACCACCGCGTGGCGCAGGCTCAACCTCACGCCATGAGCGCTCTGGAGAGCCTGCTCGACTCCAACGACGACGGGCAGGTCATGGACGATGTCGTGAAGCTTGGGTCGAGTCTGTTGGGATCGTTCTTAAAAACATAGGCTCGTGGCGACGTGTCACGACACGAACGGCAACATCAAACGGGAGGTTCGATATGGGATTTTTTGATTTTGTAAAAGACGCGGGTGAGAAGCTCTTCGGAGGCGGCGAACCCTCGGCCACCGAAAAGGCAGCCATGCTCACTAAAACCATCAACGATCTCGGCCTCGACGTCGAGGATCTGAAGGTGATCGTCAACGACGACGTGGCGAACATCTATGGGATCACCACATCGCAGGAGCTGCGCGAGAAGATTGTGCTGGCCGCCGGCAACACCGAGGGCATCGCACGGGTCGACGATCGCATGAAGGTCGAGGCTCCGCCGACGCCGGAGCCGCCGGAGCCGCCGGCGCAGTTCTACACGGTGGTGAGTGGCGACTCACTGTCGAAGATCGCGAAGCACTTCTACGGCGACGCCATGAAGTACCCCACGATCTTCGAGGCGAACAAGCCGATGTTGTCGGATCCCGATCGGATCTACCCGGGCCAGGTCGTCCGGATCCCGCCCGTGGAGGGTGACGGTAGCTGAAGAGCCGTCCCGAAAATCACAAACCATAAACCGCCGTCGAGCGGGCAGAAAAAAGGAGATGACAGATGACGGATCGAAACGAGTTCATCAACAGTGTGAAGTCCCAGTTGGACGAATGGAACGGCGACATCGGCAAGCTCGAGGCAAAGGTCGATAACGCGAGCGACGAGACCAAGCAGGACCTCAAGAACCAGCTGTCCAAGGCGTACCACGCCCGCGACGCGGTCGTTGGCAAGCTCCGCGAGCTCGAAGACTCGGGCGACGACGCTTGGCACTCGGTGAAGGGCGATGTCGAGAACGCTTGGGGCGCTTTCAAGGACTCGGTGAAGCACTTCAAGTCACAGCTCTGAGTCAGACCCACCGAGCGATATTCTCTCTTGCGGCCCGTGCTTCACATCTCAGTGGAGCACGGGCCGTTGTCGCGTCCCGCAGGGTGAGTCCTGCAGCGAATCGTGAGGAGAGGGCGGCTAGTCCATCAAAAATACGAGAAACGTCGTCGCTTTAGACTGCGGCCGCCTCCCGGCCACGAGCAGCCCTGACATAGCTTCCCCGTCACCGATAGTGTAGACCGCGAGCTCGGTCACCGCCGGGTCGTCATACGCCGCCGCCAGCGCCGCGCGGGCGCGTTCCCGATCCTCGAAACCGTCGAGCAGCATGGGCACCGACTCCGACGCCGACGGGTCGGCAATGGACCCCAGCTCGGCATCGATTTCGTGCTCGGTGCCGATGCCGCGGGCATACACCTTTTTCCATGGACCCATCCACGCGTCTTCACCATAACGTGCCCAGAGTTCGCCGATGAAGGCACGGTAGACCGCAATGGCCGCCGGTTCCAGTTCGTCGCTCGAGTCCACTCGTCGGGAGAATACGGCGCTTCCGAACGCGCTGTTGCTCGGGGGGCCGTACGCGGCCTCGAGATCGCGGATGCAGTCGGGTCTGTGCGTGGTTCCATCGCGGTATTCGGACTCGGGCATTGTCACCTTCCAGAACTTCCTTCCACCTGATATTAGCGCTCGGTGTCGATCCCGGACCACGTCACGGGATCCCGACGGGTCAGCTCTCCGGGCGCGACGATCCCATGATATCTTCTGCCCCGTGGCGGAAGGGATCCGGATCGAGTTTTCCGAGGTGGCCAAGCGTTTTGATGAACGCGTGGTGTTTCGATCGGTGTCCGGAGCCGCGGACCCGGGCGAGGTTCTTGCCGTGACCGGGCCCAACGGTTCAGGCAAGTCCACCCTGCTGACGATTCTGTGCGGCCTGCTGCGGCCAACCCGGGGCGAGGTGTGTTACCGGTCGCTTGGCGGCGCCGCCGCGGCGGCGCCGGGTTCGGTGCTGCCGCCGACGGTGTTCTCCGTCGCCTTTCGTGTTCCGGAGTTCGAAAAATGGCCAGGTTTTTCGACGGGGCCATGCGAGTTGCGAGATGAGAAAGCGATGCGGCGACGCCGCTTCGGCTCTGCGTGCCCGCAGAACGGGAATATCCTGGCCGTTCTTCGTGTCTGAGCCGAAGGTCCAGATGAGGAGCAAGACATGAAACCGACACTTCGAAACGTCTCGTGGGTGGTTGCGGTCGTGATGATCCTCTTGGCGGACGCGGTATCCCCGGGCTCTCGAGCGTTTGCCGGCGAGGCGGGAGCGGAGAATCCGCTCGTGGGAACCAGCTGGCGGCTGGTGGAGTTCCAGTCCATGGACGAGGCGACCGGGACTCGGCGTCCGGATGACCCGTGGCTCTACACCATGCGTCTCAACGCCGACGGCACGGTGAACATGCGCCTCAACTGCAATCGCGCCAACGGGACGTGGAAGATCGAACCGAGCGCAGATTCCGCGAACGGCCGCTTCGAGTTCGGTCCGCTCGCGACGACCAAGGCCCTGTGCCCGCCGCCGAGCATGGACGAGCTGATCACAGCACAGGCCGAGTACATCCGGGGCTACCTTTTGAAGGACGGCAGACTCTACCTGAGCCTCATGGCCGACGGCGGCATCTTCGCGTGGGTACCGTATGTGCCGTTCGTGGCGGAGGCCGATCCGGACATCGAAGCGGCAATCCTCGAGGCGTCGCCCGATTTCACCCGGGAGATGGTCGGCATCGGCGAGGTCGGCGCTCGCTACGTCTACAGCCGGATCGACCTCAACGGCGACCGCCGCGACGAGGTTTTCGTCTACATGCTGGGCTCCATTTTCTGCGGCACCGGCGGCTGCAACCTCATGCTCTTCACCGACACCGGTAACGGTTTGTCCCTCGTCAATAACTTCCCCATCAGCCGAACGCCGGTCATCGTGTCGGCCGACCGCACCGGGGGGTGGAGCAACATCATCCGGGTCGAGTCCGGGGGTGGCGCGCCGCGGTCGTACGTAACCCATGTCTTCGACGGTGAGCGCTACGTCGAGCATGAACGCACCGCCGCCGAAACGCCGCCGGCCGGTACGCGATGCCTCACAGGCGACGTCTCCTATGACAATGGGGTGCCTCTCAATCCAAGGGACTGACGGGGCCATATCCACTTCAGATCGCTCAACGCCTTCTGGACTCCTTGAGGCGATTGATGCAATGGAAATTCACACCTCCCATCACGGGAATTTTTCAGATTCGTCAAGAGTTTTGCCTGTGGCAAAAGGCAAATGGTACGACGCCGAGGAATTGCGACCATTGTGTGGATCCCGGTGTTTCCGGATACCGACAAACAATCCGCTCGGCAAAGGGTGCGATGAAATAAATGGAGCTCCAAACTCGAACAACGTCCCTGGAACTGGATTTTCACGGTTCTTGCCGCACAGCTGTTGAGCGGTTCCGGTATCAAGGCGGCCGAGCGGGACGCCGCCGTGGAAAAGGTGTGTGCCGTCCCGCAACCCTTCCCGCAGGTGTGACCGGCAGACATTCAAGATCAGGAGAAAAGAGGCCGAATCGTCATGAGTGAGCGCGTGGCTGGCCTCGAATCCTTGAGCGCTCTTCAAAGAGGTCCAACGTGGAAATGATGAAATTCCAATCTGAGCATTAACACGTAAAAGGAGAGAGTCTGATGAGAGGATCGAATTGGCATGTGGGAGCGGCACTTCTGATGTTTGCCCTGGCGGTCACGGGCACCGCCACGGCCCAGCAGGGTACGGATGTCGAGACCTTAACCTGCGAGTCGGACCACGGCCGCCACCATGAGTGTCGCTACAACGCAACGGGTATGGTGACGGTTCACGTCAACAAACAGCTGAGCAGCACGCGCTGCGTTTTCAACGAGAACTGGGGCACCTTCGACGGAGGCGTCTGGGTGGACGGTGGCTGTCGTGCCGAGTTCGTGGTGCGGCGCCCACCGAACCATTACAACCCCCGCCCGGTCGGCGGTACGCTCAAGAGCGTGACCTGCGAGTCAGAGCATGACCGCTACAATATGTGTCAGGTGAGAGATATCGACCCCCGGAGTGTGACTCTCGAGAGAAAGCACAGCAGCTCGCAGTGCATCCGAGGCACATCGTGGGGCGTGTCCGAAGGGGAGAACGCCCCTCCGGGCATTTGGGTCGACCGAGGATGCCGGGCGACGTTCGCCTACGCCACCAGGGTCAGCTCCTACAACCCCTACGGTGGCACTCCCCACGACTTCGAACTCGACTGCGTGTCCGAGATGTCCGAGTGGAGGCACTGCGAGGTGTCGCAGATGCACATGGCGCGGATCGATCTGATCTCCAGCAACACCCAGTGCGACGCCTACAAAGCTTGGGGCACCGACGATACCGGCATCTGGGTGCGCAGCAACTGTATGGGCACGTTCCGCGTCAAGTACCGTCACTGATTGACCTGCTTCAGAACCGCGGGTTCCAACATCGTTGTAACTGGCCCGGCGCCCTCAGCGGCGCCGGGCTGACTTGTTGGCTGGGGGAAATCGGCTCCGGCCGACGGGCAGGAGAACGAGATGTGGAGGACTCCTCCGTCGTGCAGTCAGGATCTGCAACGGCGCCACGATCCCCTCTGCCGTGGCGAGAGTGGGAACTTTGCGAGACCCGCACCGATCGTGAGCCAACCGGTTAGATGACATATGCAGGAGCGACAACACCCGTGCCGATGAACACTCCAGATTCGTCACCTCCGCCGCCGGAGAAGAACAGCTTCGAGAAGTTCCTCTCCATCTTCAGCAACGTTCGCCCCGGGGAAGGCGGGACCGTCTTCCTGCTCATTCTGAACGCGTTCATCATGATGGGCCTGTACTACATCCTGAAGCCCGTCCGTGAGGGCCTCATCCTGTCCGGTTTCGGAGCGGTGATCAAGAGCTACTCGAGCGCGACCCAGGCGCTCCTCTTCATTGCCGTCGTGCCGGCGTACGGGGCGTTCGCAGCCCGCGTCAACCGGGTCTGGCTGCTGTCGGGAATGACGCTGTTCTTCATTTCGAATCTTGCGCTCTTCGTCGTCGCTCTCGGGTTGGGGATGAACATCGGCGTGGTCTATTTCATCTGGCTGGGCATCTTCAACTTCATGGTCGTGAGCCAGTTCTGGGCCTTCGCCAACGACGTCTACACCGAAGAGCAGGGCAAGCGGCTGTTCCCCGTGGTGGGGATCGGCGCCTCCGCTGGGGCGCTCGCCGGCTCAGTGCTCACCGCGAGCGTCTTCGAACGGATGAGCAACGCCTCGCTGATGGTGCTCGCAGGGGCGTTGCTCGTCGTGTTCATTCTGCTGATCTGCTGGGTGAATCGCCGGGAGTCGGCCGCCGGCGGAGAGGAGGCTCGGAAGGCCCAGCAAACGCTGGGCAAGGAGGACGGCTTCGGGCTCGTGGTGAGGAACCGCTATCTCCTGCTCATCGCCATGCACGTGCTCATTCTCAATCTCGTCAACACGGTCGGAGAGTTCATCCTGGGCAGTCTCTTCGCTCAGCACGCGATCGACGTGGTCGGCGCCGGAGAAGCGTTGCGCGAGGATCGGGGCGGGTACATCCGAACCATGTACGGCGCGTTCTTCGGCTGGGTGAACTTCGCCGGCCTGGTGGTCCAGGCGTTTCTCGTCTCGCGATTCATGAAGTACCTGGGCGTCAGGGGATCGCTCTTCGTCGGGCCCATCATGTCGCTGATCACCTACGGTGTCACCGCGGTGCAGCCGGCTCTCAATGCCGTTCGGGAGGTGAAGATCGGTGAGAACGCCATTGACTACTCACTCAATAACACCGTGCGCCAGGCGCTCTTCCTGCCCACATCGCGCGACGTGAAGTACAAGGCGAAGGCTGCCATCGACACGTTCTTCGCCCGCACCGGCGACGCGCTGCAGGCGGTGGTGGTGTTCGTGGGGACACATCTCGCCTTCGCCATCCCAGCATTCGCAATCATCAACATCGCCATCATCGGGGTATGGCTCGCGGTCGTCGGCGGCATCGCCCGCGAGCACAGAAAGCTCACCACGGAGAATTAGGGCGGTGGGGACTTCCAACGGGGAACAGAGGCTGGCGCGCGGATCGGCCACGATGGTATCGTTTTTCTGGAGGTCTCTGTGGTGACCCACAGGAGAGTGATTCACGTGGTGCTCATGGTGGTGATGACCGTGCTTGCCCTGTCCCCGCCCGCGCCCTGCCAGGCGCAGACGGTGAACGAACCGGGAGACGACCATCTCCAGTGGATCGAGTACTACGATCAACGTTACGGGCTCGACGATCTCTTTGCCAAGAAGACGGACAACCGGGGCGAGGGCTTCGAGGAGCTTTACGGAACGAGGAACTTCCGGGTCATCTTGAAGGGTATCGCCTACCGCGGCGGCGCCAACAACAGATGGCACCGCACGGACCGACGGGCCAATGAGAATCCGTTGCCCGACGACGGGCTGAACAACCTCTGCCGGGAAGGCTTCAGTCGCGCATACTATCTCTATACGACAAACTTCGAGCAAGCGCCCGGGCTCATGACCTGCCAGTCGCCCCAAAGCTCCGAGCACGAGCTTCGCTATCTCCGGGTCAGCCCGAATGACGAAGAGCAAACCTACGGTGTGCTCAAGGCCATTTACGAGATCATTCGGGACGACCGGAGCGGTCCCATCTACTTACACTGCTGGAACGGCTGGCATGCGTCCGGCCTGATCGCTGCCAAAATTCTCCGCCAGTTCTGCGGCCTGTCTGCCGACGAGGCCATCGCGTACTGGGACCGCAACACCGACGGCAACAACAAAGAAGCCCGCTACGAGAGCATCCGGCGCCGGATTCGCGAGTTCACGCCCTACCCCGAGTTCGCGATCAGCGAGCAGGACGCGGCTTTGATCTGTCCTTGAGCTCCCAGTCCGCAGACCTCACCAACTTCTCGCTGTGGGTTAGAACCTGGCCCTGTCTCGACCGCACGCAGCCTCGCTCTCGGCGGCGTGATCGATCACGATCTGGATGCCCTCGAGGAGAAAGCCCTTCAAGCGTTCGCTTCCGTCGCTGATTTTCTCGAGCGCCTCATCATCGGCGGCGAGGCGCTGCAGCCCAGCGATCACTTCGGCGTCGAAACGCGACACGTACTTCTTCAGATCTCGGGCAGCGTGCGTGGGGGACGGGCTCTGGCTCTTGAACGCCGCCTCGTTGTCGAGGGAAAAGAGCCGGACGTCCTCGAAGACGACCGCGTCCCCGTCCTGAGCGAACGATGTCGTCGCCGAGCGGAAGAACGCGTTGCCACCCGGGAAGCGGTCTTCGTTACCGATCAGGACATCGACGGCCATCATGGTGCTGAAGTCCCTCGATGCCTGCAGAAGACTGGTGTCGCCGCGATAAGCAACCCGCCGGGCTCCCTGGAGCTTGGGGTCGCCGTAGGCCGAGCGCGCCGAGAATTGGAATCCATCACCCTGGCCGGGCTTCGGGCCCTCACACTGCAACGCACTGACGAGGTCTTGTTTGGCGCGGCTGTCGGTGTCGGTGAAGGTCTCGCGCGTCCAGTAGTACTGCGTGAAGACGCTGTCCCACTCCTTGAGCGCGCACTGCTGGCTGATCATCACATCACCGATGGGGCGGTTGACCTTCCGATAGACGGCGACAGGGTAGATATTGAAGCCGAGCTCGCGGCCGAGACGATAGGCAACCACTGCGCCGTGGTGGTCGGTATTGCCGCTGGTGCACTTGAGGTCGGCGACAATCCTGCCGTCCTTCGCGACGGACCAGTTGGTCGCAGTCGTCCCTCCCAGGCGCTTGAAGACCAGGGACGGATCGTCGAGGTCGAGGTGCTCCAGGTAACTCTCGGCCGCCTTGAAGTAGGCGTCCGACTCCCGGTCGGTGCCGGGAACCGGGGGGTACACCGACGCGAGTGCCGCCACGGGGACCAGGATCCCCACAATCAAAATCGACACGGCGAAACGCAGGCTCATGATGATGCTCCTCCAGCGATGTGCGCGCGGGCCGGACGTCATCGCCGACCCGGACCGGACTCCTCTACACAACTCCAGATTGCGTAAAACATTTCCAGGTCAGGTCCGCATGCGCCAGGCCCAACACCGCGGTCGCTCCATCTGCTTGGCTGGATGAGCTTGGCCGGAACACCGGCCTCGAACGTCAGCCGATGCAAACTTGGAAAGCCAAGATGTCCACTAGATTCCGTGCCTTGATGAAAAATCAACCTCGACCAAGGGAGTAGGAGGGCGATCGAGATGTATTCATCCGTGAAGGGAACGCTGTTTTTCGTGCTTGTGACTGGCGACATACTGGTCCTCGACGATATCGGTGACCGTCTTCGCGACGACAATTCCTTCGATGCGCTGCGGGAGGTGTTCGAACACTCCGACTGCGTCGCTGTCGACCGGGTCTTCGTGGTGGGGCACTCGCTCGGCGAGGCAAGAAAAAGGCCAGGTCGTTCGACCTGACCTCCCAGATTCCACGTGGGAACTCATGGAGTCAGTCCTGGAAGTGTTGGACCTCCATGCGGGCGGCGTCCTTGTTCGAAATGTAGAAGTAGGTCTTGTCTTCGTAGTGGATGTCGGTCTCGCCCTCGGAAATGGAGTAGCGCCCATCCGATGTGCGGACGACCACGCACTGGCCGTTTCTCATTCTCCCGCCAGTAGCTGTAGGCGTCGCTGCCGGACTTTTCGGTTCGAATGAAGGTATAGCCTCGCTGCTGCATCTGATACTCGCCGTCGCGTTCCTTGGCGCCGACCAGGTCCTGCAGGCTGGGCGCCTTGTCTTGTACGAGGCCGGGAACCGCCATCATCACCGCTCCAACGATCACAAACGCGAACTTTGCCAATCTCATCACCTGTTCCTCGTTGGGATATGTTGATTCTCACGACCAGCGCAGGGTCGATGTGGTTTCTTCCGCCCCGAACCGATCTGCACACCGCCCTGACACGGCGAGTCGGCCTGACCGCGACCCAACCGACGGTTGTGCCGTATTCGATCTTGTATCAACGCGGCCGTTCCAGCTTGATGATCTCCTTCTCCTCGTCGGAGAGTGTGGTGAACTCTTCGAAGGTCAGGCCCCCGACGCACCCGAGGTTCTCGATGCACGTGCCGTCGGGCGGGATTTCTCCGATCTTCTTCGAGTGGGGATCGGCCTTTTCCCTGATGTTCAGCACGTCGTCCTCTTTGACGTCCTGAACGGCCCAGAAATCCGGGCCGTCGGCCTCGGCGGAGGCGATCGACGCGGCAATCAATAACGCAATCCCTATCAAGACGATCGGACTTCTCTTTATGTCGTTCTCCTCGCGAACTCCGCCATGGGTACGGCTGCAGTGGGCCGGCGATCCGGGCGGGTGTTCGTGTTCGCAACCAACATCGGACCCCTGTGGAGACGACCCCGACGGTGCCGGCAAGGCGATCCTCCAGGAACGCGCGTATTGCGGACGAAAACACCGAACGTCAGACGGACATTTCCGTACCGCCCGGTCATCGTATACTTCCGCGACGAACGCGTACGGACCAGTGTGAGGAGGTGACTGCCGTGGCTGAGACCAAGAGCACGCCGCGATTGGGCCTGTCGGCGAGGATTCTCATCGGTCTCGCGCTCGGGGTTTTTGCCGGGCTGTTCTTCGGAGAACTGGCCGCCGCCCTGCAGCCGGTCGCCGACATCTATATCCGGCTGATGCAGATGACGGTGCTGCCCTACCTGGTGATGGCGTTGGTCATCGGATTCGGACAGCTCGACCGTGAGACCGCCAAGCTGCTGGCGATTCGTGGGGGCGCGTTGCTGCTGTTGGTCTGGGTTCTCACCGCGATCGTCCTCTGGGTGATGTCCTTGACTTTTCCGGACTACGAGAGCGCGTCGTTCTTCAGCCACGCGCTGGTGGAGCCTGCGCGACCGTTCTCGATTCCCGACCTCTACTTCACGGCCAACCCGTTCCAATCGCTGGCCAACGCGGTGGTGCCGGCCGTCGTGCTGTTCAGCTCGATGATCGGCATCGGACTGATCGGCATCGAGAATCGCGATCAGCTGCTCACTGCGCTGAGGGTTTTCAACGGGGCGATCGTTCGCATCACCAAGTTCGTGGTCAGCCTGACGCCGATCGGCGTGTTCGCCATCGGAGCGGTCACGGCAGGGACCATGACTCTGGAGACACTCGAGCGGCTCGAGGTCTACCTCGTGACCTTCTCGGCGGCGGGGGTGTTGTTGACGTTCTGGGTCCTGCCGCTGTTGGTGGTCGCCATGACCCCGTTCAGCTATCGCGAAGTCATCCGGGTCGGCCGGGACGCCATGCTGACCGCCTTTGTCGCCAACAACGCATTCATCGTGCTGCCGCTGCTTGTCGATCGATCGAAGGAGCTCCTGCGAGAGCACGGTCTGTTGGACACCGACAGCGACTCGGCGGCGGACATCCTGATCCCGATATTGTTCAACTTCCCGAATGCCGGCCGCCTGATGACCCTGCTGTTCATCCCGTTTGCCGCCTGGCTCGCGGGCGACGCCCTCGGGATTGCACAGTATCCGAAGCTGTTTCTGGTGGGAATCTCCAGTTACTTCGCCAAGGCTCAGGTCGCCCTGCCGTTCCTGGTGGATATCTTTGGTCTGCCCCACGATCTCTTCCAGCTCTACATTCCCACCACCATCATCGGCGGCAAGTTCGACTCGATGGTGACGGCCATGAATCTGCTCGTCTTCGCGCTGCTCGGGGCCGGTGCGATGGCTGGATTCCTCAAGCTGCAGGCGTCGAGGCTTGTGCGTGCGGGGGTTCTGATCGTCGCCGGCATCGCTCTGACAGCAGTGGTTGTTCAGGGTGTGCTTGCCGTCACGGTGGACACCAGCTACAACCAGGATGAAGCCTTGCGCCGAATGCACGAGCCGCCCGGCACCGCCAACGCCATCGTGCATCGGGCTGGGGATCCGGTGCCACATCAAGCGAAGGGTGATGAGTTGACGCCGATGGATCGGATCCGAGAACGGGGCACCCTGCGTGTGGGTTACGACCCAGACAATCTGCCCTTCAGCTTTTTCAACATCGACGGCGAGTTGGTTGGGCTCGACGTTCAGCTCGCCATCAAAATGGCCGATGCGCTTCAGGTGCGGGCCGAGTTCGTGCCGACGGAGTGGTCAGAGGTTGCCATGGCGTTGGATCGGCGCGACATCGACGTGATGCCCGGTGTGTGGTATCGCCCGTTCTGGTTTTCCGCACTCCGACTCTCGGAACCCTACCTGACCCAAACTGTGGGTGTGGCGGTCCGAGACGAGCGACGTCACGACTTTGCGAGGATCGAGAACCTCCGTGGCCGCCGGCTGACCATCGGCGTTCCCCTCGACACGCACCAGATAGAGGGCGCCATGCGCCACTATTTCGAAGGGGCCGATGTGGATTTCATTGTGAGCCACGAAGGAGCCCGGCCGTTCTTCGAGGGGACGCTGCCGGAGCTCGACGGCTTCTTGTTGCCGGCAGAGAGCGGAGCGGCCTGGTCGCTGATCCACCCCGAGTTCACGGTTGTCGTGCCGCAGCCCGATCCGGTGGAGCTGCCGGTGGCCTTCGGTGTGGCGCGTGACGCGGACGAACTGCTGGCCATCGTCGACGAATGGGTTGTTTTCGCCAACAGCGAGGGCATCTCGCGCCGCGCCTACGAGTACTGGATCCTGGGACGTGGGGCCGACACGTCGAGACGGCGCTGGTCGATCCTGAGAAACGTGCTGGGATGGGGGCATGACGTGGATGCGTCGTGATCGTTGCGCGGTTCGAGGAGGTGACCGATGCCTCGGTCACAGATGAGTGTCACCCGCGTGGCGAACGGCTTCAGCCCCACGTGATGTCGATGTAGCTGCGGAGAGGGTAGTCGCGGGCGCGGCGCTCGGGCTGCCATTCCACGGGTTTGTAGGTCGCGAAGACGCGATCCCAGATGTCCTGGGAAATGCCGAAATTGTGCCGCCACATGTTTTCGCGGTGATGCAGGTAGTGGACGGGCTGCGGCAGCCAGAAGACGAGCTCCGGCCGCTCGTGCTGGACCTGGTGGGCGTAGGCTGCGAAGGCGGCATACCCCAACGCGCCGATGGCGAAGCCGATGCCGGCTGGCACCGAGAACAAAAAGCCGACCCAGATGATCGCCAGCCCGGGGGTGGCGTAGTCCTTGAATTCGCCGAACCAGCCCTGGCCCTCCAGGTTGCGATGGTGTTTTGCGTGGCGCACCTTGAGCACCTTACCTTCGTGCATCCATCGGTGGGCCGCATATTCCACAAGCGAGCCGACGATGAGAGCAATGATGAACGCAACGCAGAATTGAACAATACCGTTGTGGACCATTGGTGACGCCTCCTCGGAACCGTGCGACCTCGGGGCCACTCGAAGCAGTCTAACAACCCAGGCCCGTTGGATAAACAGAGCGCGGTGCGGTGGCACTGTAGGCGCGCATCTTATGCGCGCTCCCGTGACGTATCAGCGATGCAGGAAGATCCGGCAATCGGCGGGCGACTGTTGTAGCGCAGGCCTCTGGCCAACGCGTTAATCCAAAAACGAAGAACAAAGAACGAAGACGGAGACAGCACACCTCAATGTCCCGTCTTGCTTTTGGTTCTTCGATCTTCGATTTTTTTCCCCGGGGCGGGTTGGGCGGGCGGAGATGCAGCCGGGACAGCTGCGCTACAAAGACGCCCTGGGCGGGTGGGGTTTTCGAATTTCGAATTTCGAATTTCGAATTGCCCCGTACTCCCTACTCCCTACTCCCTCCCTCGCATGATATCTTCTGGCCCGTGGCAGAGGGGATCCGAATCGAGTTTTCCGATGTGGCCAAGCGGTTCGATGAACGCGTGGTCTTTCGATCGGTGTCGGGAGTCGCGGATCCGGGCGAGGTTCTGGCGGTGACCGGGCCCAACGGATCGGGCAAGTCCACCCTGCTGACGATTCTGTGCGGCCTGCTGCGGCCAACCCGGGGCGAGGTGCGTTACCGGTCGCTTGGCGGCGGCGGCGAGGTGGCGCGGGACGAATGGAAGCGCGTACTCGGTGTGGTGGCCCCCGCCATGTCGCTTTATGAAGAGCTTGATGCCATGGAAAACTTGCGATTTTTCGAGCGCGTTCGCGGGCTGGATCCGGCGGAGCACCGTTGTCGGGAGTGCCTCGATCAAGTGGGCCTCGATCCCTCACGAAGGACGCCGGTTGGCGGGTTCTCCACCGGAATGCACCAGCGGCTGAAAATCGCCCAGGCGATGCTTCACGACCCGCAGGTTCTCTTCCTGGACGAGCCGGGGTCGAATCTCGATCCGGAGGGCCGAGATTGGTTGGAGAGTTGGGTCCGCGAATCCGTCGCGGGCGGCAAGACCGTGATTCTGGCTACCAATGACCCGCGTGAAATGGAGTGGGGGACCCGTCGTGTGGCGTTGGCTGGCTGAGGCGTGGGCCGTCACGGCCAAGGACCTGAAAGCCGAGTTTCGGACCCGGGTCGCCCTGAGTTCGCTCGGGCTGTTCGCGCTCACAACCCTGATAGCGGTGGCCTACTCGGTCGGGCCGTTTCGGATCGCCACCGATGATCGTCCATTCCTCCTAGCCGTGTTGCTCTGGATTGTGGTCTTCTTCGCCGCCCTCGCCGGTCTCGACCGGTCCTTCGTCAAGGAGGAGGAGAGCCACACTGCGCCCCTGTTGAGGCTGTCGGCGTCGCCGCTTGTGGTTTGGGCGGGGAAGCTCCTGTTCAACGTCGTCCTGATCGCCATGCTGCTGTTGGCCTTGGTGCCCCTGTATTGCGTGCTGATGGGTTATCGCATCGTGCTGGTCGGTTGGTTCGTCGTGTTGCTCGCAGCCGGCGGCTATGCGCTGGCGGCAACCTCCACCATCGTGGCCGCGATCATCGCCCGGGCGGTGGGGCGGGGAGCGCTTTTCCCGGTGCTCGCGTTGCCGCTGCTGCTGGCGCTGATGGTCTTCCTGATCCAGGGCACCACCGCCGTGGCCGAGGGCTCGGTGGCAACGGTTCAGGCGTCGTTGAGGGCGATTGTCTCGCTCGGTGGCGTGATGACCGTGGTGTCGGCGTTTCTCTTCCCGGTGGTGTGGAACGACTGATTCCGACCGACCGCTCGCCGACTCCACATTTCGAATTGTGCCTCCCATC
>Ga0272441_10008560_pt1 | contig 16147 bp, 17 predicted proteins | sample SSMProp6N_FD_193582 | JGI IMG/M metagenome (GOLD analysis project Ga0272441, IMG submission 193582) | Marine sediment archaeal communities from Little Sippewissett salt marsh, Falmouth, MA, United States - SSM-Prop-6N | ecosystem: Environmental > Aquatic > Marine > Wetlands > Sediment ... | reverse complement strand
AGAAGATCTGTTTTCCTCGATAAGCCGGCGTAACCTCAAGGGTGCCGACCAACTCGTCGGGAAGAAGGGCGGAAATGGAGATCATCTTCAATTACTTCTGGAGATACTTCAGCATCTCCGAGATTTTTGCGTTCTTTCCTCCAAGACGCAAGAAACGTGCCAGGATTTCTCCGGCGGCTTCATCTTTTCCAAGCTTGATGTAGGAATCGGCGATCTCGATCACCAGGCGATGGTTCTTGGGATTCTGGGCGAGCAAACCGGTGAGGGATTCGATGGCCTGCAGGTGATCACCCTTGAGCTTGCTGATCAGGGCCAATCCGATCACCGCGTAAAGGTCAAATTCGATGTTCAGCGCCCGCTTGTAGTATTCAGCCGCCTTGTCGAGCTCGCCCAGGTTCCGATAGGCATCCCCGGCACGGGTGATAATCACCTTGTTGTTCGGATCGGATTCCAATATCTTTTCCCAGGCATCGAGGGAATCCTGGTGCCGGTTCATGCCCCGGTAACAGTCGGCGATGCCGAACAGGGCGTAGAAGTTCAGCGGTTCGATTTCCAGGGCCATCTCGAAGTAGGGCAACCCTCTGTTAAAATCTTTGGTCTTCCGGTAGCAGTTGCCCAGGGAGGTCATGACCTTTATATTCTTCGGATCATTTTCGAGCATCCGCTCCCAATGCGGCACCGCCTCGGTGTAGTGCTTGAAGTCGAAGTGCAGATGCCCCAGCCCATTGAGGGCGTAGGGATTATCAGTCTCCACTTCCAGGGCTTTCAGGTACAGTGTTTTCGACTTCTCGAAGTTTTTCACCTTGCGGTAGGCATCGGCGATCCTTGTTAAAACCGTAACGTCCTGATCGTCCTGGGCCAGATACTGCTCCCAGATATCGATTGCTTTCTGGTACGCACTCTGTGCACGGTAGCAGTCAGCCAGGCCGACCAGGGCAAACTTGTTCCCGGGGTGGAACTCCAGACAGGAGCGGTAGTATTCCACGGCCTCGTCGAACTTCCGTTGCTTTCTGGCCGCCTCCCCCAACCCTACCAGGCCGTAGTTGTTCTGCGGGTTGATTTCGAGGATTCCCTTGAACGATTCCACAGCCTCCTGGAATTTCCCTTCTTTGAGATATCTGTAACCCGCCTTGGACAGCTCGGTTTGCTGATCCAGTTGGGACGAAGAACCGTTCTGCCCTTCAGTCAACGTCTTGTTCTCCTTCCTGCAACCACTTTTTTATTATGCCCACCGTTTTCTCCATCATGGCATCAACCTTTTTCCGGTCCGGTGCCAGCTTGTACATTCGAAATGCTTCCAGGGGCATATTCTGATTCATGTACAGATCGCCGAGCCGGATCAATCCGTCGGAGTAGCCGGTGGTAAGAAATATCTTCTTGGCGAGGTCGTACTTCTTCTGATTGAACAGGTCGTTTCCCTTCCGAATCAAGGCCACCCGTTGCTCTTTGGACATCTCGGCGGCGCGGCTCTCGGTTATCTTGAGGAAGCCCTCTCTGGGGATTTGTTTCAGAAGCTCTTCTCTTGCTTTCATACGACCACCCTTAATATAAGATACACACAACACACAAAGCAAATCATCGGTGTCGCCAGGAAAATCTCGGTCGCCCGAGTCCTTCCGTTGTATACGGCTTGCCGCGCCTCAGCTTTGCTCATCCTCGTGTGCACATATCTCGCTGTTGTACACGGTCGGAGCACCGTTTCTTAAAGAATCGGCGATTTTCACGATAATCTTGGCTGCTTCTATCGGCTAATTCCCAGACTGGGCAGCAGGATCAATCCTCAGGTGTTCGAACTTCGCGAGCAGACCGGCCTGCTTGGGGCAACAGGCGTACAGGCCTGCCAGAACCGGCATTCTACCGTCATCCTCATGAAGATGGCACATTCGCAGCTGCCGCCATGGCTGCTCTGGCTCCCGCCAGTACAGCAGATAATCCGCCCCGGCACGAATAATTTTCAGATCGATCGTGGCGCCCTGGAACTCCTGGGTGGACCAGTCCGAATATCCGCCGTTGGTAATCACAGCCCCCAGCACGCTAGGCTTGTCCGTCTCATGTTCGACCGAGCTCTTGATCCAGCAATCCCGAGATATCCGCACCATCAGACCCGCCTGATCGTACTGATGCCGGGGGATCAGGTGAACTCGAGTAGTCATCACAAAATCGAAATCCACGCTAACGTAGAGAAAAGAACCGCTGTCCGCTTGAAATCCGTAATGTGTTCTCTGCCAGAAATCGCTGTTCCCGGAGGGTTTCACCACCAGGACGGATTCATCCGCCGCGACGGACCAGGTGGACGGGGGATTCAACCATTTCAGGCGGGGATCAAGATCCGTTCGATCAAAATCTTCGTGCAGCACCAAACTATTTGAGGCTCTGGATAAAGGTATCGATCGGAACAGTCGGCAGAGTCATGATCTTGACGCTTCCCCGGGAGCCCAACTCCGCCGAGATGCGGGCGATGGTGGCATTGTCCGGGGCTTCCACGATGTTGACGAAATCGTAGCATCCCAGGGTTGCGTACTGAGCCATGACCTTGCCACCCATCTTTTCCAGTTCCCTGTTGACCTCTTTGATGCGCTCCGGATTCTTTTTGAGGGTCCGATTTCCCTCGTCTGTAAGATTGCTGAGCAAGATATAGGTTCCCATTTTCTCCTCCTATCACACCGGCTTTTTCCTGCACCCACATCAATGCTAATCCATCCAACCTGGGGATGCAAATGTGCTGCAGAGTTAGAAAGTTGAGATTCGTCGTTTTTCGGGCCTTCTAGTGGGTGACCGCTCCCCGACTGGCAGAGGCGACCAGCCGTGCATACTTTGCAAGAGTCCCGGTCTTATAGGAGATTGGTGGCGCCTTCCAGGTGGTCCGACGGCGTTCCAGCTCCTGCCCGCTCAGATCTACCGAGAGGAGTTTCTTCCGGGAATCGATGGTGATCCGATCCCCGTCTCGCAGCAGGGCCCGGTTCGGCGTGCGGGCCACCCCCTCGGTCATCTCCCGGCTCTGCCGGTTGAGAGCCTGACCTTTCATCGGATTAACCGCCATCCCCGATACCCGGGCTAGGCTCAAGTGCCGCCGGAGCGCTCCCCATCGGAGCGGTCGTAGGGAAAATCTTTCACATACGGCAGGCGGACCGCCGTAGCTTGTATCTGCTTCAGACCTTCCAGGAGCGTGTTCGTGGTATCCCAGGTACCCTCCAAAAAGAGTTGCGCCTGACTTTGCGGCAGATTGAAGGAGAGGCTGGAGTCCCCGGCCTGCAGGGTCCGGGACTCCAGATCGATGTGCAGCTGCGTGGCCGGGTCGGCTTCCACCCGCTTCATCAACTGCTCGATCTGCTCGGAGCTCACGGTCAGCGTGGGAACCCCGATGGCGCTGCAGTTTCCGGCGAAGATCTCGGCAAAGCTCTCGCCTACCACAGCCCGGATTCCCCAGCGCATCAGGGCCTGAGGGGCGTGCTCCCTGGAGGAACCGCAGCCGAAGTTCTTGTTGACCAGCAGGATCGCGGCACCTCGGTAGCGGGGATCGTTGAAGGGGTGGTCGGTGGTCTTGCCGGAAGCATCAAAGCGCTGATCGTAGAAGCTGTACTGACCCAGGCTGTCGAAGGTCAGCTCTTTCATGTAGCGGGCAGGAATGATCCTGTCGGTGTCGATGTCGTTGCCCCGGACCGCCACGCCCCCCCCTGATATCTCTCGCATCTTCGCCGTACTCATGCCTCACCTCCCTGGGAAAGCGGTCGAACATCCGTCACCTCTCCGGCCAGCGCCGCTGCAGCCACCATGGCCGGGCTCATCAGCAGGGTCCTGCCCTCGGGGGAACCCTGGCGGCCGATGAAGTTGCGGTTCGAAGAGCTGGCACAGACCTGGTCCCCGACCAGCACGTCCGGGTTCATGCCCAGGCACATGGAACAGCCGGCCTGCCGCCACTGAAAGCCCGCTTCCCGGAAAATCTCGGGCAACCCTTCGGCGGCGGCCTGCTCGGCCACTGCCTGAGAGCCCGGCACGACCAGGACCCTGACGTGGGGGGCGGCTTTGTGCCCCCGCACCAGCCGAGCCGCCTCCCGCAGGTCGCTGATCCGCCCGTTGGTGCAGGAGCCGATAAAGGCCACGTCGATCTTCTGCCCCTTGATCGGCTGCCCCGGGTGGAAGCGGGTATGGTTGTAGGCCATCTGGGCCGCTTCCCGCTCCTCGGCTTTGAGATCCTTCAGCCCCGGCAGCTTCTGATCCACACCGATCGCCTGCCCCGGATTGATCCCCCAGGCGATCATCGGCTCCAGGGTGTCCGCATCCAGCAGGAAGCGGTCATCGTAGTCGGCCTCCGCATCCGAAGCGATCTGTTTCCAGAACGCCACCGCTTTTTCGAACTCCCCACCCTTGGGCGCGAAGCTCCGGCCCTCCAGGTAGTCGAAGGTCACCTGATCGGGATTGATGTATCCGACCCGGGCTCCCCCCTCGATGCTCATGTTGCAGATCGTGAGCCGGGCCTCCATGGGCAGAGCCTCGATCGCCGCACCCCCATACTCGTAGGCATACCCCAATCCGCCCTTTACTCCGAGCTCGGCGATGATCCGCAGGATGATATCCTTGGAGTACACGCCGGCGGGCAAGCTGCCCCGCACCTCGATCCTTCTGACTTTCAGTGGATTCAATGCCAGGGTCTGGGTGGCCAGCACATCCCGCACCTGAGAGGTGCCGACGCCGATGGCGATGGCTCCCAGTGCACCGTGGGTGGAGGTGTGGGAATCCCCGCAGGCGATGGTCATGCCGGGCTGGCTCAGGCCCAACTCCGGACCGATGATGTGTACGATCCCCTGCAGGCCGGAATCCAGGCCGAAGAACTCTATACCGTGTTCCGCGGTGTTGCCCTCCAGTGCCCGGATCATCTGCTCGGCCAGATCGTCCTTGAAAGGCCGGTTCTGATCCTCGGTGGGCACGATATGGTCCACCGTGGCGAAGGTTCGCTCTGGATGAAGCACCTTCAGGCCCCTCTCCGCCAGCATGGCGAAGGCCTGGGGGCTGGTCACTTCGTGGATCAGGTGTAGACCGATGTACAGCTGATCCTGTCCGGAGGGCAGGGTCCGCACCTTGTGCAGATCCCAGACTTTGCGCAGCAGATTTTTTCCCATGGCGTTGTACCCCTTATCTTCTATATGTAGGTCTAGTAGGTCGTCTCTTCGCCCCTGGCAATGAGCACGTGCCCGGTACGCACCATCTCCAGGATTCCGTACTGGTTGAGCATGCGGTGCAGGGCGTCGATCTTTTCGGTCTCCCCGGTGACCTCCAGAGTGATGGTCGTGTCCGTCAGGTTTACCGCCACGCACTTGAACACGTGAGCAACCTGCAGGATCTCACTACGGGTTTCCCCGGTACAGTGCAGCTTTATCAAAGCCAACTCACGCTGGACGATATCATCCCCAGTATGATCTTTGGCATGGATGACGTCTACCAGCTTGTTCAGCTGCTGCAGAATCTGATGGAGGGTGTTCTCATCCCCCGTGGCCGTGATGTTCATATGGGAGAAGGCCGGATCGTGTCCCTCCGAAACCACCAGGCTGTCGATGTTGTACCCTCTGCGGGCGAACACCAGGGCGATGCGAATGAGGGCTCCCGGCTTGTTGTTCACATAGAGACTGATCACATGCTTCTTGACCAGATTCGAGGCTCTCTTGCCGTTTGTCAGGGCAGCTCCGGAAATGGGCTGCGAAGTCGTACCGGTCCCCACTCCCGGAGGAAGTCCCAATTCCTCTGCTACGGCGGTTGCCGATTTCCCATTGCCGTTCCCGTTCATGCTTCCTGCTCCTTTTTCGCCCCGTCCTCACGCTCCGGAGGTCCCAGAATCATATCCTTCATTCCCGCCCCGGCCGGGATCATGGGGAAGACGTTGTCCTCTTTTTCCACCTCCGCATCGATGATGCAGGGTCCCTCGTTGTACTCCAGGGCTTGCTTCAGCACAGGCCGGATGTCGGCATTGTTTCGGATGCGCAAGGCCTTGCAGCCGTAGCTACGGGCCAGCTGGAGGAAATCCGGATTTCCCTTCAGATCCACACCGGAGAGGCGATTGGCGTAGAACATATTCTGCCACTGCCGCACCATGCCGAGGTAGCGGTTATTGATAATCAGCACCTTGACCGGCAAGCGCTCATTGGCAGCGGTGGCCAGTTCGGACATGGTCATCTGGAAACCTCCGTCGCCCACGATGGCCACGACCAGCTCATCGGGCCGTCCCAGCTGGGCACCGATGGCGGCCGGAAAACCGTAGCCCATTGTTCCCGCGCCTCCTGAGGACAGCCAGTTCTTTCCCCGATCGGTTCTGTAGAATTGAGCGGCCCACATCTGGTGCTGCCCCACGTCGGTCACCACCACCGCTTTTCCCTCGCTCAAGGTATACAGCTCATCGATCACCGCCTGAGCTTTGAGCCCTCCATCTGATTTGTAGGACAGGGGATGGCGCTGTTTCCAGGCTCTGATGCGCTGAATCCAGTCAGCGGTGTCTCCGGACCTGGTAAGAGGAAGTAGATCCTTCAGAACCTGGCGCGCATCCCCGATTACGGCGCAATCCACCTGGATGGTTTTGTTGATCTCCGCCGGATCGATATCCACGTGGATCTTGCGGGCGTGGGGGCAGAAATCCTCCAGCTTGCCCACGATCCGATCGTCCCAGCGTGAGCCTATGGACATGATCAGATCGCAGTGCTGAACCGCCAGGTTGGCGTAGGCGGTACCGTGCATGCCCAGCATTCCGAGGGATAGCTCGTGGGTCTCGGGAAAACATCCCTTGCCGAGAAGCGTGTTGGTCACCGGAATCCTCAGGCTCTCCGCCAGATCCCGCACCTGTTCCTCCGCTCCGGACAGCACCGCCCCGTGCCCAACCAGCAGAACCGGCCTATGAGCCTGCTGGAGCAGTGCGGCGGCCAGCTCTATATCCCGGGCATCCCCCTGAGTCGGAACACTGTACCCGGGCAGGTGAAAATCATCCTGCTCTGCGGGATCGATCAACGTGTTGGCCACATCCTTGGGCAGATCGATCAGTACCGGTCCGGGCCGGCCCGACCGGGCCAGGAAAAAGGCCTCGGGAATGATACGGGATATCTCGGCTGCCTCTTTCACCAGATAGGAGTGTTTGACCAGGGGATAGGAGATCCCCGACACGTCGGCCTCCTGAAAGGCATCCAGTCCCAGGTTGTTGGTTGTCTGCTGACCGCAGATGACTACCATGGGCACCGAATCCATGTGGGCGGTAAGGATCCCGGTGATGGTATTGGTAGCCCCGGGCCCGGAGGTCACGAGCACCACCCCGGGTTTCCCCGTGGCCCGGGCGTAGCCGTCGGCCATGTGGGCCGCCCCCTGCTCGTGGCGCACCAGGATCAACTTGACGGAGGAGTCCACCAGAGCGTCGAAGATCGGGATGGCCGCCCCTCCGGGCAGGCCGAACACATGCCCCACCCCCTGCTTCTCGATTAACTCGATAGCCACCTCCGCAACCTTGCGGGGCTTGCTGCTTTTTGGTTCCGAATGCAATTGGACCTTGGCGGTCCTCTGCTTCTGCCTTTCCAGCGTTTGTTTCACGCTCTACCCTCCTCGATGAGCTCGAAAATCCTCCGAATTATTGAGGTTGTTAATATTTACTATTTCAATCAACATTTTTCGGTCCGGGACTTGGCCGTTTCTTGAGCGGGGCCAGGTTGAGCATCTTCTCGGTAGCCTCCGCCGCGGCCAGCACCTGGTCGGAGTTCACCCCCTTGGTCACGAAGGTCGTGTGATTCTTCCAGGTGATGGTGCACTGAACCAGGGCATCTGAGTGTCCCCCGGAGGGGATGGTAACCTGGTAGTCCGCCAGGGCGGGAAACTCCAACCCGAGTTTGGCGGTGATTTTGCGGATAGCCCGCATCAGGGCATCATACCCTCCGTCCCCCTGAGCGCTCTGCTCGTGCTCCTCGTACTCCTTCTGCCCCTCCGGGCGATAGGCCAGCTTGATCGTGGCCATGGGTTTCAGCCCCATGCTGGAAACCACGACGCAGGAGCGAAGGATGAAGCGCTTCTCATGGGGGGTCTCCAACACATCGGCAACAATATAGGGCAAATCGTCCCGGGTGATCGTCTCTTTGCGGTCCCCGATCTCCACGATCCGCTTCAGTACGAGTTTCTTCTGCTCCGTGGTCAGCTCAATACCCAGTTCTTTGAGATTGTAGTCCAAATTGGATTTGCCGCTCATCTTTCCCAGGGCGTAGCGGCGCTGCCTGTTGAATCGAGAGGGCACCAGACGGCTCTCGTACAGATTCGCCTTGCTGTCTCCATCCGCGTGTATGCCCGCGGTCTGGGTAAACACGTTCAAGCCGGTAATCGGCTTGGTGACCGCCTGCCGCCTGCCGGAAAACACTTCCAGAGTTTCGGCTATGCTGATCAGCTTCTTCTCCTCCACGCTCGTTCTCAAGCCCAGAAAATCGTGGAGCGCCACCACCGCCTCATCCAAAGACGTATTGCCGGCCCGTTCCCCCAGACCATTCACCGTACAGTGGATGCCCCTGACACCGGCCTGCACCGCGGCCAGAGTATTGGCCGTGGCCACACCGTAGTCGTTGTGGCCGTGAAAGTCGAAGTGGACTGAAGGATAGCGGGACACCAGATCCGCTACCATCTCGCTGACCTGACCGGGGTGCAGCACGCCAATGGTGTCGGCAAGCATGTAGCGCCGAATCGGGCTCGAGATCAGGTTGTCGAGCAGCTGGTACACGTAGTCCCTGGAATTGAGCATGCCATTGGACCAATCCTCCAAGTAGATGTTGCATTGGATCCCCTTGCCGCGGGCGTAGTCCGCTGTGCTCAGTATCTCCTCGATGTGCTGCTCGGGGGTTTTACGCAGCTGCTTTTCCAGATGAAGCAAGGAGCCCTTGGTCAACAGGTTCATCACCTTGGCTCCCGTATCCAAAATCCAATCCGCCGAAAGGGTGTGATCCACAAAACCGAGCACCTCGACCTTGGGCCCGTGTCCGTGCCTACGTGCCCATCGCATCACCTCGGCCACCGCCCTCTGCTCTCCTTCGCTGACCCGGGCGCTGGTTATCTCTATCCTGTCGACCCGCACCTCATCGAGCAGCAGCTGAGCCAGAGTCAACTTTTCCTCCGGTGTGTAGCTGCCGTCCTGCATCTGCTCGCCATCCCGCAAGGTCGTATCCATCACCTCGACAGCGGCGGAGCGGGAACTCTTGACGGCGGAGCGTTTTCTCTTCTCTTTGCCTTCGGCCATGATTTTTCTCCATTCTCGGCCTATTTGCCGGCCTTGGCCTGTCCATCGACATTCCTACAGTTCACCGGCAGCGATACGGCCAAAAAAACAAAAAAGCCGCGAGGTCTTTTCAGTACCCCACGGCCTGTTGTCTGCTCGAGGCTGCCTATCCGGCAGCCGGCGACCAGCCCGTGGGATCGCGAATAATGATGATTACACCAAGGAGAATTATGAGGATCCAGATGCTCGCGCTGAAACCCAGAGCTGTCACGTTATACCAACCTTATTTCTTTTGTCGGTTATTGTTGGAGGCTAATGTAGCCGGGAATGTACCAAATTGTCAAGCAGAAAAAAGCGAGCGTGATGCACGCGTTGCGGATCATTTGGATGACCCCATCCCCTTCGGTAAAGCCCGGATCGCTATCCGAGTTCAGGGCAGGGACAGAGATCTCCCGGAAGCACTCGATTGCCTCAGCGCTTCGATCAGCCGCATAACCTGAAGCACCTGGGCCGGCTGTACCGGCAGGGGATTCCCGGCGTTCAGGGCTTTCACAAAATCCTGATAGTAACCGACTGAAATCTCGACTTTGGGAAGCTCGTGAGTGGTCTCCTGGATCGCTTCACCCGTACCTCGGCGGATCAGGGCGGGGCTCCAGCTGGACGGACTTCCTCCCTGAATCCGCAGGGTTCCTTCGCTGCCCAGAATGAACCAGCGCGGCTGAGAGATCCGATGATTGTTCGAGGCTTCCACGCACACCGTCACGCCCCCGTCGAACAGCAGCTCCGACCAGAAGTGATCATCAACCTCATGGCTCCAGATCTTGCTGTAGAGCCTTCCGAACACACTCTGCAGAGGCGAGTCCACGAGCAGCAGGATCTGATCGAACAGGTGGGGCCCCCAGTCACTCAGAATCCCACCGCCGTAGGCCTTCTTCAGCCGCCAGGGATTTTCCTCCCCCTGAGCTCCCCAGCCGCCCCAGCCGGGATCGAAGTGCGTGAATCGGGATTCGATGCGGTAGACCTCTCCCAGGGAGCCTTCGGCAAGCAGCTGTCGAACGAACAGGAAATCCGCGTCCCACCGCCGGCTGTTGTACACGGTAAGACCCACATCCGCCTGCTCCGCGGCACTGATGATCTGCTCGGTCTCTTCCAGGGTAAGAGCGATCGGCTTTTCTATGATGAGATTCTTGCCCGCTTCGATGGTCTTGAGCGCCCACTCCCTGTGCCGATCGGTCGTGGTGGCGATTACGATCCAATCGATCTGAGGATCCCGCAGCAGAGCCTCATGATCTTCGTAGGTTCGAATGCCGAAGCTCTCGGCGGTGCTCCGGCGCAGCTGCGCCGCACCGCTGCTTCCGGCGGCCAGCTCGAGTCCCGGGCAGTCGCTGATCAGCCGGCAGTGAATCTGGCCCATACGGCCCAGACCGAGCAGGCCCATTTTTACAACGTTTTCCATACCTTTACTCCTATTCACTACGCCTCGACGATCGCCTGTCGAAGCGCTGAGGCCTTTGCCGCGATCTCATCGTCACTGGAATCGATGTTGATGCCGAAGGCCGAACCGAGTCCCGGATCGACCACGCCGACGCCGACGTTTACCGAGCGCTCCAAAATATCATCGGTTGCGGGAAACGAACCCCTGCCGATCTCCCGACCCTGTTCGCGGAAATACTGCAGGATCTGTTCCATGTTGAAGTACACGTGCCATCCGGAATTGTCCATAGTCTTGGTCCCCAGGCGGGAGGCGACCGCTTGCGCCCGGTCCCGGGAATCGAAGATCAGCGTAAGCAGGGTGCCGCACTCCCCCTCCGGGTCGTTCAGTTTTCGGAACGTTACCCCGGGCAGCTCTCCGAGAAGCTGCTTCACCCCGGCTTTGTTGGCCCTGAGCCTGGCTGTGATTCGGTCTATCTTGCGCAGCTGTGCCAGAGCCACCGCCCCGGTCAGTTCATTGATGCGGAAGTTGAAGCCGATGATGCTCCGTTTGCCGATTTCCAGCCCGGTCCGATTGGGCGTGTGCCCCTGATCGTGGATGGCGAAGGCTCTCCAGTACAGCTCATCATCATCGGTTATGACCAATCCTCCATCCCCCGCGGTAATGGTTTTGTAGAAGTTGAGGGAGAAACACCCGATTTTTCCGATCGAACCGATCTTCCTGCCTTTGTACGAGGCCCCGGCCGCCTGGCAGCTGTCCTCCACAACGGGCAAACCGTGCTTCCCGGCAATCTCACAGATCGCGTCCAAATCCGCCGGGTTTCCCAGCATGTGTACCGGCATGATGGCCTTGGTGTTCGCGGTAATCCTGCTCTCAATATCCCCTGGATCGATGTTGAGGCTCTCGTCGATTTCCGTGAGCACCGGCGTGGCCCCGGCAAAGATCGTAGCGGTGTAGCTGGCCACGAAGGTGTAGGCCGGCACGATCACCTCATCTCCGGGTCCGATACCCAGAGCCTTCAGGGCGATGTACAGAGAACCCGTTCCCGAGTTGGTGGCTACGCAGTGCTTCACCCCGGAATAGGCGGCGAACTCCCGCTCCAGGGTATAGACCTTCTGCTTGAAGCTCGGATTGTCCGGATCGCCATAGCGGGACAGGTATCCCGCATTCAAGACTTCCAGGACCTCTTCTCTCTCCTCATCCGCAATCCAGTAGTGTCCCGGTCCGGGCATCGCTCTCCTCCTCTATTTCCCTGATGTTCAAGAGACTGTATTTTATCATTTCACGGTTTATGCGCAATATCAGCTGTTCAAGATTTGCCGTTTGGATATGCCGCACGGGCAGCTACCGGCTCGGGCTAGCGCTATAGTCACCGCTTTGACTCCAACTCGGCTTTCAGGGTCTTCAAGTCCGCCCTCGTTCTGCTGGCACGCGAAGGATACGGCCGATCTTACAGATCGGGATTCGGAAGCATGAAATCCCGTATCAGGACCGAAAGCTGTTGGCATCCATTAGCGAAGCCGCGGATGGTCCGCACCGTGGCTCCGTAATGGTCGAATTCCTCGATCCGCATGCCCTCTTCTTCGTAGGCCTTGCGGAACTCGACGAATTTCTTCAGCAGCTCATCCACGATCTTCGGCTCCACCGGCTTGTCGATCCGCGGAATTACCTCCACGTCGCTGGCGTTGTAGCGCAACTGCCACTTGTGGGGCGGGGAGATCACTACGTCTCCGCCGATGAATTCGCTCCAGTGCATGTGGTTTCGGAAGGCAGCTGACAGCAGCCGGATACGGTACCCGCGCTCCTGGAAAATCTTGTATGCTTTCTTGAACACCGCCACCCCGGCCCACTCCAGGTAGCCCGGATCGGTGATGATGCCCTCCTTGTTGGCCACGATTTTGAGCCAGTCGTCGGTGCGGCCGACCATGATGGTGCACACCGGGCCCATGGTGGAGATATCCTTGCCTTCCTTCTCCCGCCGCTTGAGCCCCCTCTCCACGGCTTCGGCCACGGCAATGCACTGAGGCACGGTGAAGCTTACCGTGGCGTTGATGCTCACACCCCGGCAGGTGGCTTCCTCGATGGCCGCAACCCCGGCTTTTGTGACGGGGATCTTGACGATCATATTGGGCGCAAGCCGGGAAAAGTGAACAGCCTGCGCCACGATGGCTTCGGTGTTTCTGTAGAAGCGCGGATCGGTTTGAATCGAAAGCCTGCCGTTTTTCCCCTTCTGCCTGTCGAAGATCGGCTTGAGAAGCTGCGCACCTTTGATGGATAGCTCTTCCACGATCCGCCAGCCGACCTCATCCTCCGTGGCCGTCGGCATCTCCTCTATCACCTGGTGAATGCGATCCTTCCACAGATGCATCTCTTTGTCTAAAACCGTCAAGGCGATGAGAGGGTTGCAGGTGGCTCCGACCGCACCGTGCTCGATCGCATAGGTCAACTCTTGGACCGAGGCGGAGTCGTTCCATAGACACGTGGGGGTGGTCTGAGTCATCTTGTGCAAAGGACTCTTGTATTTTTCACTCATAGTTATTCCTCCTCCGGTTGGTCTCTCTATCGGTATCGTTTTTCAACCGGGACGTGGGCGGGTCCTCTACAATCAACCTTCCCCCCCCCTTTGAATACTGTTTCAATCATGAATCATTCCTTATCTTAATCTTACCAGTCCTCATCCGCAGGACCGATCAAATCCCCAGATTCCGAAGATAACGGATCGCCTTCTGAGCTGAAGTGTCGGCATCCGGAACGGCCATGAACTCTCCTGATACGAAACCCGAGTACCCGGTGGAGAACAGAGTCTCCAGGATGCTGCGGAAATCCAGATGCCCGGCCCCGGGATACCAGCGGTTGGAATCCGCCACGTGAAAGTGAAAAATGCGATCGCCGCAGAGCTTGATGCTCTCTTCGATCGAGGGTTCCTCGATGTTCATGTGAAAAGTATCGAGCAGCAATCCCAGGTTGTCCGCACCGACCCTGTCGATCAGCTCGAGGCTCTCCTTCGCCGTATTGAGCAGCTGGGTTTCGTAGCGGTTGAGGGGCTCGAAGGCGATGCGCACTCCCTCTTTCCCGGCAATATCGACACAGCTCTTGAAGCCGGAGAACATCCATTCCCGGGCCTGGTTCTCGCTGGCCTCCTCCTGGATTGTCCCCCGAACCAGGCCGATGACGATCAGCGCACCGGCTTTCTTGGCCAGAGGCACGTGGGCGGCGATTCGTTCCACCGCCTGCTGCCTCACCTCGGGGTTCGGATCGGTGAAGGACAGATGCTCCTCCCCCCAGGCCTGTCCCGTGCCGATGGCGGGGATCTCCATGCCGTGCTTGGACACAGCTTCGATCAGGCCGACGTGATCGACCAGAGCCGGATCCCGTACTGCCGGTTCCACTCCGTCGAAACCGTAGGAGGCGATCTTGGCCACGTTCTGCGCGAAATCCCCTTTGTAGGCCACGGCCTGGAACTTGGCGGCGTGGGTCGACAGCACCATCGACAGTTTCATCGGTGTCCTAGCTTTTGTGGAAAGGCCCGATATAGGGCAACTCGCACACCGAATTCCAGCCCTTGCTGAAGGGTTCCTTCAGGTATGGAATACCATTCTGTTGCCATAGCGTGCTCTCCAAAAACAGGATTGAAATTTAATTAGATTTAATTAAATTTAATTTAATCTATCATTACAATTAATTTTCATCAATATTTTAATACAAAAAAAATTGATTTTCTGTTGATATTCACCGCGTTTCTATGAATAATTCCAGAATGGAGCTGGGCAGCACAATTCGCAGGATCCGCAAGGAAAAACGACTCACCCTCAAGGACGTGGCCCACATGACCGGTTTGACCGAGAGCCTTCTGTCGCAGATCGAGAACAACAAGGCCCAACCATCCATCGCCTCTCTGATGGCCATTTCCAAAGCACTAAGTACGCCCATTGCCTATTTCTTCGATCAGGAGGACAGCCATACAGCCTCTCCGGTGCTTCGTTCCAGCGAACGGCCCGTGGTGCACACCAAGAGCGGCATCACCTACTCCCTGCTGACGCAGCATATCGAGGAAACGCAGATCGAAATGCTGTATGCCGAGTACGAGGCAGGGGCCAGTACCGAGGTGATGCACACCCACACCGGCTACGAATGCGGCCTCGTACTGGAGGGCAAGTTGGAGGTAAATCTGGACGAGGATCGCTACGTTCTCAATCGAGGGGATAGCATCACCATCCCTTCGTCCCAGCCTCACAATATCATCAACATCTACGACGGTTTAACAATCGCCATCTGGGTCAACAATCCGCCGACCTTCTGATCAGTAGGTCAGCATGACCTTCAGCGCCTCTACCTTGTTGTGCATGGCCACATCGAAGGCCTTGTGCAGGTCAGAGAAGGGGAAGTGATGGGTGTTCAGGGCGGCGAAATCGAACTTGTCGCGGATCGCGCTCATGAAGCGTATGGTCCGCTGGCCGAAATCCTTCGTGCCGCCCGAACCCGTGATGCTCAGAGTTTTCCAGATCGTCTTTCCGATCTCCACCGGTACTTTGCGGCCGATCGAGTGTCCGATCAGGCGTACCCGGGCGCTGTGACCCGAGACATCGAACAGCGAGGCGATGGCGGCGTCGTTTCCAGAAGCTTCGACACAGACGCTGGCCCCTTGCCCGGCTGTGAGGTCCTTGATCCGTTCTTCCAGCTTGCCCTCAGTCGGATCGATGGCCTCATCCGCGCCGTACTTCAACGACCGGGCCCTGCGGCTCTCGATCGGGTCCACCATGAACACCCGGGCTCCCGATGTCTTGGCCACCATGGCGGCGGACAGCCCCACCGGGCCGGCGCCGAAGATCAACGCCGTATCACTGGCATCGATGAAACCGCCGTTGCCCCATATGCCGAAGTAGCCGATGGAAAAGGTCTCCACCCAGGCGGCGTCCTCGTAGTTCCAATCATCCGGAACCGCGTGTACGACCTGTTCCTCCACGACCATATACTCGCCCATGCCGCCGGGCGAGTCGGGGCGAAAACCGATCTCCCGCATGTTCAGGCAGGCCGAGGGCATACGTCCATCCTTGCAGTTCCTGCACACACCGCAGGCCATGACGCAGTCACCGGTCACCTTGTTGCCGGCCTCGAGCTCCCCCTTGACCGCGGATCCGAGCTCCACGATCTGCCCGCCCCACTCGTGACCCGGTGTATAGGGACCGATGTCGTAGCGTCCCTCCGCTGAGTTTCCTTCGAAACACTCCACATCGGATCCGCAGATTCCGCAGGCTCCGGTTTTGATGAGCACCTGGTCGGGCTTCAACTTGGGAACCTCCACCTCTTCCACACGAAGATCGTGGGGGCCGTGCATAAATGCGATTCTTGCTTTCATGGATCTGGTACCCTCTCGGATAAAATATTAATCAAGTTTAATATTTGTATATTTTTATTGTCAATAGTACTTAACTAAAAGATTGACAGAAGATCCTAATGGTTTTAAGCTGGTTTCATCTACGGCAGAGGAGGGAATCTAATTG
>Ga0272441_10008559_pt1 | contig 16148 bp, 15 predicted proteins | sample SSMProp6N_FD_193582 | JGI IMG/M metagenome (GOLD analysis project Ga0272441, IMG submission 193582) | Marine sediment archaeal communities from Little Sippewissett salt marsh, Falmouth, MA, United States - SSM-Prop-6N | ecosystem: Environmental > Aquatic > Marine > Wetlands > Sediment ... | reverse complement strand
GTACGTCTCAGAAGTGTTCTTGCTGTGGAAGCGTTGTGAAAAAGGATCTATCTGATCGGGTTCACGAATGTCCGTTCTGTGGATTCGTCTGTGATAGAGATTACAACGCTTCGAGAAACATACTCATCTCGGGGATGGGACAGCCCTTAGAGCCTGCCGAGCCAGAACCTCTACATCGCATCTCTGTGATGCAAGTTCTGGTGATGAATCAGGAAGCTCCGCCCTTTAGGGCGGGGTAGTTCACAGATACCGAACGCTCAGAGCTCGGACCTTGCGATTGAGTGGGGGATCGGTTCGCTCTGGCCGAGGTTTGTGGCCGTGGGGGTAGGCGAGAGAAGTTGTTGGCGCCGATCCCGGTCGTGGAGGCTGAGACTGCCCCTTTGTCGGTCCCGCCTGGTGGAGTCGGGCCAGAGGGGATCTCTGGCGGCATTCCGGCATTCTGCGGCCCAAGGTCTGCGGCGCCGCCTGGGTAATGGTTGTCCTCTCCACTCGAAGTTCCTGGGTCGATAGAAATAGGGCCCATAAATTTTTCAGATTATAGAGAATTTGATGGCTACATCCACTCGTAGTGGGCGAGGACCTCGGGCCTGAAGTCGTAAAGCAGGCTGTTTTCCACGTACCCAAAGAAAAGGCAGCCCTCACAACCCGAAACGATCCTCTTGCGCTTTTCTTGCGACGACGCCCATACGTTCGAAAGTCCCTGTGACACGTGGCCCAACGGCTCTTTTTGAACCCGGCAGCTCGTTATTGTGCCGTCAGAGGCGACGTGAAGAACGATATCGCTGGCATGACACCTGAAACTGAAGTCTCGGTCCCGGACCATTCTCAAGTAAGTAAGCGAGTTGATGATGGGAAAACCGCCCTTCTTCATATCAATTAGGTCGTCGAGAGCCACCTTGTAAGCGGCCCAGTCTCGAATTCCCATATCATCCCAGACGACGTCATCGATCTCTCTTGACTGGTTCAAGGGCTCGAAGGATATGAGCACACCCAGATCTTTTGCGAGGTTGACGAGGTCTCCTAGCTCGTGAAGGTTTTTGCGGCTTATGACGCAGTTCATCAGAATTTGGTGGCCCATCTCCTGGGCCGCCTTTATTCCTTCGATGACCGGCCCGAGCTCCACACCTCGAATCTCTTTGTAGCTTTCAATCCCGTCCACCGAGACCGAAAGATAGTCCAAGTCCTCCAGCTCGTGCGCCCTTTGGGAAAGCAGCTTTCCATTAGTTATAAGAGAAGTGATTATCCCAAGTCCTTTGGCGTGATGAAGAATCTCGGGAAGGTCACTTCGAAGAAGTGGCTCTGCGGTCCAGGCGTTGTAGACCCCTATCCCAAAGTCGCGCGCTTCTTCCAGCATCCCAAAGATGGCATCGGTGCCCATCTCTTCACCAGGCCGCCTCCAGTACTCACAAAAAGGGCATCTTAAGTTGCAGCTGGCATTGATACCATGAGAGAGGACGAAGGGCCGCTTTCGGACCCTCATCTGCCAAAGCGCCCTAAAAGCCAGCCGGGGCGAAAAGGTGGCCATAATCTTCGAACATCCAGGGTTTATTCGGTCGCGTTTTCATCGATTTGCAGGCTCCCGATCTCATCTCTTGCCCAAGATTCGGGGCGGCACGATCTGGCCGGACAAAAAGACGCTCCGATCCTCGGCTCTTCGGATCAGCTCGGGCTTTCCATCGTTGACCAATACCTCAGCACATCTGGGCTGGCCGTTGTAGATAGACGCCATCGAAAACCCGTAAGCTCCAGTGTCCAGCATCGCGACTAAGTCACCACGCTCAACGGAAGGCAGATTCCTATCCTTGGCAAGAACATCGCCACTTTCGCATATGGGACCGACCACGGTGTACTTTTCCGTCGGCTTTTCGCCAGCCTTGTTGGCAACAACCGCATGATGGTAGGCGTCGTAAAGCATGGGCCTTGCAAGGAGGTTAAACCCTGCATCCACTCCCACGAAATCCACGTGAGCTCTCTTGACCGTGTTAACCTTGGTGAGCATAATGGTGGTATCTGCAACTATGCTTCGGCCAGGTTCAAGCACCATCCTTGGCGAGATACCAATATCCTTGCATCTTCCCTGGAATACAGGAAGAATTCCTTCTGCAAGATCCAGAGGTTTGGGCGCAACCGCGTCTGGATGGTACTGAATTCCAAGACCTCCACCAAAGTCCATCATCTCGATCTTGCCACCTACATCGATAATCTTTGAGGCTAGATCCATCATCTTGGTCATGGCCTCGACGAAGGGCGAGATCTCCAGAATCTGGGACCCTATGTGACAGTGAAGCCCCACAGGCTTTACGCCATCAAGCTGCATTGCGGTCTTGTAGACTTCGACGATCTCTTGGGCGGGAATTCCGAACTTGGAAGTTCTAAGGCCAGTTGCGATCTTGGGATGGGTCTCCACCGAAACGTCGGGGTTCACCCTGAAGACAACTTCAGTCACCGCGCCCTTTTCGCTTGCAACCTGGGAGAGGGCCTTGACCTCATCAAGGGAATCTGCCGAAACCCTCGCGCCAGAATCGACCGCCATCTCAAGTTCCTCTTCCCGCTTGGAGTTGCCGTTGAAAAGGATCTTTTCCATCGGAATTCCAGCAAGCCTTGCAAGCGACAATTCTCCTCCCGAGAATACGTCGGCACCCATCCCTTCCTGAGCTAGAATCGTGAGAATTGTGAGGTTTCCGTTTGCCTTCACGGCAAAGTAAGTCCAAGCGTCAGGAAACGCCTGCCGGTAACGTCTGACGTTATCTCTGAGGCGCGCTTCATCCGTGACGTAAAGCGGCGTTCCGAACTTTTCTGCCAACTCCACGGCGTCGGCGCCGCCAATCTGAAGATGACCTTTTTCAACCCGCAAGTGATCCTTCGTCCCGAACATAATCGTGCCAATATGGTGTAGGCTGGTAAATCCTTTTTCCTTTCAGGTGAAATCCCGATTGAAGTATGTGAGTTTGCGGGCGGCCGGTCCGATAATGCTTTGATCAGGGATCACAGGTTCAAGAATCAAAAACCACGTCAGGAAGCTGCAACACCTCGATTCCAGCCTGCTCCAAGAACTTGAGCGCCTCGTCGTCAGGGTAACTTATCCCGTAGACCACCCTCACGATCTGAGCGTTAATTATCATCTTGGCACAAAGGACACAGGGCTGATGAGTGCAATATAAGGTTGATCCGACCGTGCTAACTCCATGAATCGCCGCCTGGATGATGGCATTTTGCTCGGAGTGAACCGCTCTACATCGCTCATGATAAGTCCCGCTCTCTACGCCCTCACGAGGACACCCAATCTCTAGACAATGAGGAAGGCCGGTCGGAGCGCCGTTGTATCCGGTGGAGATTATCCTTTTGTCCCTTACGATCACCGATCCCACCTTGTGGCGCAAACACGTGGATCTGGTGGCCACCACTGACGCGATCTTCATGAAATACTCATCGAGAGATGGACGATCCATGATCACCTCTCGACTTTCATTCCATATCCCTTTTTCCAGAAAGGTCGGCGGAAGGTTAATAACCACTTTCTGCCTCGATGGGTGCCCATGAGCATTCACTGGGCCGATGTGGTAGCCGAAAAACTGGCGGATAGAGGTCCCCAGACGGTGGCCACCGGCATCACCCCCTCTGGCCAAATTCACGTTGGAAATATGCGAGAGGTGATGACTGCCGATGCAATCTACCGAGCCCTTCTAGACAAGGGGGTGGAGGCGCGGCTGATATACATAGCCGACACCCTTGATCCTCTAAGAAGGCTTTATCCCTTCCTTCCTGAAAGCTTCGAAGAACACGTGGGCAAACCCCTATCCGAGATACCTTGCCCCGAAGGCTGTTGCGAAAGCTACGCCGAACATTTCCTCTTGCCGTTCCTGGATTCTCTCAAGAGGCTCGGCATAAAGCCAGAGATCTATCGGGCTGACAGGATGTACAAAGAAGGGCTTTACGTCGACGTCATAAAGACGGCTTTGGAGCGGCGAGACGATATCGCCAAGATCTTAAAAGAGGTTTCAGGAAGAGACCTTCCAAAAGACTGGTGTCCATTCGACGCCATATGCGAGTCTTGCGGCAGGCTCAACAGCACCAAGGTTGTGAGCTACGATCTTGAGGCCGAAACCGTCGATTACGTCTGTAAATGCGGCCACGAAGGAACGGCCAGCATGAGCGGCGGCGGAAAGCTCGCCTGGCGAGTCGACTGGCCTGCCCGCTGGAAAATCCTCAACGTGACTATGGAGCCTTTTGGAAAAGATCACGCCACAGCTGGCGGATCTTACGACACTGGAAAGAGGATCTCAAAGGAGATCTACGGCTACGAAGCTCCGCCACCAGTGGTCTATGAATGGATTCATCTAAAAGGAAAAGGCGCGATGCACTCGTCCACAGGAATTGTTGTGACCATAAGGGACATGTTAGACGTGGTCCCGCCTGAGGTTCTCCGATATCTCATTATCAGGACAAAGCCCGAAAAGCACATCGAGTTCGATCCGGGCCTTCCCTTGCTCACCTTGGTCGAAGAGTACGATCGACGGTTCGGTGATGAAAGGGCTTTTGACTTATCCAGAATCGAATCGGATAAGCCCTTCTCAGTACCATACAGACACATGATCAACGCGGTCCAGATCGCCCGGGGCGATGAAAAAACGCTTCTTGAAGTTCTGGCAAGAGGTGGATACGACACTTCAGATGAAGAAGCCATATTTTCCAGGGCCAAGAACGCCCAGGTCTGGCTCGAAAGATACGCTCCGCCCTACGTTAAATTCCAGGTCCAAGAGAAAGTTCCAGCCCAAGTGAATAACTTGAATCCTCAGTTGAGAGAATGCCTTGGCACGTTAGCAGAGAGGATCGAGGGAAAAGATGGAGAAGTAATTCACAACGAAGTTTACACCGTTGCAGAAGAGAACGATATCAACTCAAAAAAGCTCTTTCAGGCCATATACACCGCGTTCCTGGGCCAAAAACAAGGACCGAAGGCGGGCTGGTTCCTGGCAAGTCTGGAACCGGAGTTCGTAAGAGAACGGCTAATTGAGGCGTCCAAAATCAGCTAAAAGAGCGGATCGAAGCAGATCTAGGGCGATCAGATCGAATTGATCTGGCCCCACGATATCGCCTCAGGAATGCCAAAAGTGATGTTCAAGACGAATTTGGCAGCTTTAAAGGCCTGTCCACTAATGGTAGCGGTGCTGGAAAGACTTCCGATTGATGACGGCACTGCTTGGGAGCTGGGGTGCCATTACGAGCGGTTCGGCGCCAAAGCTGCGATCGGGATCAGGACCGACTTTCGAAAAGCTGGTGAATCCCACGAGTCCAAGGTCAACTTGATGGTGGGGTTCTCCTGCAAGACCGTGGTGGCGACTCCTGAAGATCTCGTCTCAGAGTTGAAAGAAATGTTGGACTAGCTCTCGAAATAGCCCCAGACGGAATGTGTCAATGAAAAAAAGGGGGCGCTGAAGTTATATCTTCAGGAGACTAGGCGATCTCATGAAAGAAAGAGAGCGACTTTTGGAACTAATCCAAGAAAAAGCGCTTCATGTGGGGAAAGTCACCCTCTCTTCGGGCAAGGTCAGCGACTATTACGTGGACGCGAGGAGCGTGGTCTTGGACCCAGAAGGCGCATATCTCATAGGCAAACTGATCCTAGAACGAATCGGCCCCGATGTCGAGGCGGTGGCCGGAATGACTCTTGGCGCAGACCCAATCGTCGCCTCAGTATCAGTCCTCAGCCACCTTGAAGGAAGAGGGCTCTTTGGCCTCATAATCAGGAAAGAAGCAAAAAAGCACGGCACCAAGAAGTTCGTCGAAGGCCCATCGCTTCAGAAGGGCGCAAAAGTCGCGGTGGTAGACGACGTGGTCACGACCGGTGGATCTCTTATCAAGTCCATCGAACGACTCTCTGCTGAGGGTTATGAGCCGGTCCAGATCATCGCGGTTCTGGATCGAAATGAGGGCGGACGCGAAAAGATAGCAGATGCGGGATACAGGCTCGAATCGCTCTATGAAAAGTCAGACCTAAAAATATAGGCGGAGCGTTCATAAAAGGTCTGATCTTTGCAGGACATACCCTCACAACGGTCTTGCTTTCGCGACTGTTAGACCTTCGCAACTGTTATGTTAGACCGTCGTGGCCCAAGCCTGAAACCTTTGGCTGCATCTACAAATCCACAAAGCCAGATGAACGTCCAGATTTTCAAGGACGGTCAAATCAGCTCACCAGGAGTAGCCAGCCGTTTTTGTCGCCGCACCTGGTCCGATGAGATTTACCTTCTGCATCAGTGTAATCTATTTGAGAGGCTATGGCATAAGCCCCTGGCTCATTCGCACTTACGGCATAAGTGACGAGCTGGCTTGTGCCCGGCACGATCGTTAAATGACGGACTGGTGGACCTGAAGATACCACCTCCGTTGGCAAATCTGGCGTAACGCTCACGTCAAGGGTTGCCTCGCCCGTGTTATCGAGCTTGAGCATGACGTTTGAGTCGCCCCCCACACCCACTTCGTACCGGTCCAACCTTTGCTCAAAGGAGATCCCCACCACCAAGAGCATGAGAAGGATCGGCATAACTGAACCTATCTTCATCACTTTATGTTCTAAAGCAGATCGAATTTAAAGATAGCTTTCATGTAAGAGCTACATGAGACCTCTATCGACCTTATCTGCCTTATCGCACACTTGTAGATCCTCTTTTTCTCCTTCTAGAAGGGACACAAAATACTTATCATGGTCGAGATAGTTAGCTTTCGATGGACGTTTCTTACTCTGCCTGGCGCCAGGTCTCAGAAGAGAGTCGCGTAATCAGCAAAGATAGCTTCTCCTTTCTCTTTGACCGCCGGTACACCAACCGGCTCAACAGGATGAGCAGGGTCTTCTTTGAGGCTTACATCAAGGCGACTGGAGAGGTTGCGGCCGAAGAAGACCGTTTTCCGAGCCTCAGCGAGATCGAGTCCAGGATGGAGAGCGGCGCAATTTATGCTTACAAAGACCGGCTGATGAGAAGTACCGAATTCTTCAACGAGGTCAAAGTTTCTGGGATATCATACCTCATTCCCAGGGCCAGAAGGTTCGTCGACGAGACCGGAACTTATACAGATCTAATCTTGGACTTTGACGAGGGCGCGGTGGTCCTGCCCAAGAGAGGCCCAGTCGTGATCTCTTCCAAGCCCGAAACTGCGAGCGAAAAAGAGGCCGAATCGCCAGAAGCGGAATCTGAACCCGTGGCTGAAGCCGAGCCCACGGCGGAACCCGAATCTGAAAAGGTGCAAAAACAGGTGTCAGAAGCAGATGCAGAACCAGGATCAGAAACTGAGTCTAAAACCAAACCAGAATCTGAAACAAAGTCTGGAGCAAAACCAGAACCTGAAGATTCAGTGCCATTACCCGAGCCTGAACCCGAGCTGGAGGTAAAAGAAGCATACGGAGGCGCAAAAGCGCTAGAAATATCCGAAGAGGAATTGAAAAGTGCGCTTGAGGAAAGTCCAGAGGATATCCCAAAAGGACAAGCGCCCACTAAAACCCCGGAAAGAAAAAAAGCCCCAGAAGCCGCAAAAGTCGAGCCCGCGCCAAAAGATGCAGCGCAATCGGCCGCAGGTCGGAAAGGAATAAGGGATCTGCCACCAGAAGAGTACCCAAGCCAGATCCATGCAGAGAAAAAAACCTCGAAAAAACCATCTGCTAAAGGTCCCATCCCCCCTCCAAAGGTTGATCGGAGGGTCCTTTTGGCTGCCGTCGCCATTATTGCCATCGTTGGGATATTTGCAGCCCATTTCTGGATCTTTGCGCCGACCCCAGAAACCCCAGATCCCATACCTCAACCCTTGCCGATCCCCCTCGAAACCGTTCAATATTCAGCCTACTTATCCAACGTGACTGGAAGCACTTATCTGAACGTGGATATCACAAACCCCTTCGGGTTAGAAAACCAAGTGGAGATGGTGATACCGCCAGACATCGAAAAGAGCATCAACGTAGTGGGCGGGACCGTCGGCATATCTTACACCAACAGGACCGCGATACAGTTAGCTTCGAGAAACGATGCCAACATCTCGATCTGTCTCATCGAGAACTTTGATGAGGTTCCCGTTACTTTCAACCTGACGGTGCCATCGGATTTCGATTCCGATCTTTTGGTCTATGATGAGTATCAGTCAACCCGAAAGGAAGAACACATCCTCCTTAAGTGCAAATGTACCAGCGAGCCTTTGAGATTCGAGCAGGTGTACTTGAGATCCGAGCAGGAGGATAATGAGAAGAACGTCTCACAGACCTCATCTGGCCCTGATGGTGCCAAAGAGAGACGCCAAAAGAACGTTACAGAAGGCCTCTGAAGTCGGCTTTCTCGACCGGGACCGAAAAGTGCTCAACAGAGGCGAGTTCGTTGAAGTTCCGGTCACATGCGATCTTCCTGGTTACAAGACCATAATCCAGAAAGATCCTCTTTTCTACAAGAGAGGGCCAGATCTCGGCTTGCTCCTCAAAGACGTTCTCGATTCAGAAAAGCGAGATATTCTGCCTCGGGGCTGGTCAATTCTCGGCAGCGTCATAGTGGTCAAGATTGACGCTCGATTGGACGAATTCGAGTTAAATATCGGAGACGCGCTCCTTTCCATGTATCCCAGGTGCAGCTGCGTTCTGAGAGACTGGGGTGTAGAGGGCAAGTTCAGGGAGCCAAAAAGAGAAGTGATCGCAGGGAGGAGGGCCGAGGGCACCGAGAACACCGAGACGATCGTCAGGGAAAACGGCGTTCTCTTCAAGCTGGATGCGATGAAGGTCATGTATTCTACCGGGAATTTGAGGGAGAAGACCAGGATGAGTCGGTTGGGTGGTGGCGAGTTCGTGGTGGACATGTTTGCGGGGATTGGCTACTTTTCGATCCCGATGGCGGTTCATTCGAATCCCCGCCACACCCTCTCGATCGAGCTAAACCCCACAGCGTATAGGTACTTAGAAGAGAACGTGAGGTTAAACCAGGTCGACGATGTGGTGGAACCAAGATTTGGAGATTGCGCCAAGGTTGCGCCGATAGGGGTTGCGGACCGGGTGATCATGGGGTATGTGGGCACCACAGACATGTATCTAGAGCCTGGAATCAGGGCCCTTCGGCCAGGTGGGGTTCTCCATTACCACCAGACGGTTCCTGAGTGGCAGTACCCTCTCGCCCTGGAAACCGAAGTCAGAGAGGCTGCGCGCGTCCTTGGAAGACGGGTTTTAGTGCTCAGGCGCGCCAGGGTCAAGAAGTATTCGCCGGGGATGCTTCATGCAGTTCTCGACGCCAGGATAGACTGAAAGCCGATTGGCGCCGAATGATTATTATTCTTTGAAGTTGAGGATTCGTCTGGTGGTTTTTATGAAGATCTCTTGGTTAGGACACTCCTGTTTCAGGATAGAGGATTCTCAAGGAAAAGTGATCGTCACAGATCCTTTCGATGAGACTGTGGGTTACGAAGTTCCTCACGTCAAGGCAGATGTGGTCACGGTGAGCCACGATCATTTCGACCACAACAACGTGAAAGCGATAAAAGGCGATCCAGTAGTAGTGAAGGGGCCCGGAAATCAGGTTGCAGCTGGAATAGAGTTTGCCGGAACGGCCACATATCACGACGAAGAAGGTGGAAAGCTTCGTGGCCCAAACACCATATTCTGCTTCAGGATGGATGATTTGAATGTCTGCCATCTGGGCGACTTGGGCCATACCTTGAGCGAGAAGCTGGTCGAATTTTTGGGCGAGGTGGACGTGATGATGGTCCCGGTGGGTGGCGTTTTCACCATAGATTCCAAGGGCGCAAAAAAGGTGATCGAGCAGGTCAAGCCCCGTCTGGTCATACCGATGCACTTCAAGACCAAAGCTTTGAAGTTCGATATTGAGGGAGTCGATCCGTTCTTGGAAGGGCTAAAGGCCGAGCATCCCGGCCACGAAGTCGTTCTCTTCAGGGAGGACTTGCCCTCTGAAGGCGTGAGGGTCATGGTGCTGGATTACAAGTAGCCCTGCGGTTTTCTGGCAAGATTCTGATCGATCCTCGATAGGTTCAGATCTTTTGCCTGAGTGGAAAAGGAGAGCGAGAGCAAGGGCGCTTATGGCGGGACCCGGGCCGAAAATCGAAAGGCTCTAAGTTACAAGCGTGTAGATCCTGAGAGATTTGAGCCAAAAGCGGCGCCGAGTCCTGTGGCGGGGCCAAGGCGAGAGTGTGGCGGCAGAAAGCCTCGCCGATCGACAGATTAATACATGAAAAGCTCAACTGAAGCGCTGAAGCCCGGTGATGTAGCGGTCAATCATACGAGGCCCTGGACCTCGTCACCCAGATTCGAATTCTGGCCGGGCTATCAAGAACTATTTTGCTGGGATTTTTGCTGTTGATTTTGTGAGGAGATAACGCCGCTTTAGTTTACTAAATTTTAGCTTGACTTTCCACATTAGCTGGGATCAGGGGCGGCGGATATTGATTACATCTTGCGTAGGATTTAGACTGTAACGGGGCGCATGTTATCGGTTAGTCTTGTAATGTGGTAAAGTCAGGTTAGATGTCTTGATATATATTTTTTTGACATTCTATGCTGCGCTTGTCCCCCCAAAAAATGGCATAACATTTAAGAGTCTTGCAGCTTAAAAGATGGTGATGAAATATGGATTCATGTTCTATTTATTTATTTAATGAACTGGGAAATATCGGACATGTTAGCGCAATTATCGCCTTAATTAGTGCCATTATCGGCGCGTCTATCGTGGTAGCATCTGATAATATTATTGAAAAACAACGCAGAAAACAAGAACAGAAAAATGAACGAAAACGAGCTTACAGCCAGCTAAAAGGGTTTGAATATTCAATATTGCAAACATGCAAGTTATATTCCGTTTCTTATATTGATCATCTATATTTAAGCCATATCAGTATTATACATCTGCCCGATACCGCTGACGAAAAATTGTCGTATATAGAACAACATCCAGTACTCGTTCGACGTGTCGATGAGGCAAGGTATAGACAAAATGAATCAGCTTTAGAAATGGGCAAATCTAGAGAGACGTTAGAGAAATATCTAACTGATATTGAGCTATCATTCTCAGATTCTCCTAAAATAAAATCCTTAAAAAATAGTATAGACAAATCAATGAAAAATTTGTATGATTATTGGGATCAAATTAAAAAAGACTATGAAGCGGCTACGAAACAAGAATCACATATTAAGAAAAAAAGAAATAAAATGTGGTTTTTGAAAGAAGATTACTTAAATAGATATCCTAAAAAGACAGAAAAACTTAAGAATGGTATTGATAATCTACTTAGCTACCTCGAAGCAGAATTAGATGATACTGAATCCTGACAGCTAAAAGCAGTTGGCAGTCTTAGGGGTGCTTACTCCTCTTTTTAATGTCCGTCTTTTATCAGCAGCAGTGCGCTGAATTTGCTGTAAATTGAGTTTTCAGACGTTGCGCATATCAACAACATTTACAGTTATCAGAAATGCTGCTAACCCCAACCTACAGCAAATTCGGCGCCCTTTGCCTCTTTCACCCGTCGATTACGCCTTCTTCTCTGCTTTTTTCGCCTTCATCGCCAGAACGAACGCGAGGAACGGGGGCGAGGGCCTTCCGGGCCTCGACTTCATCTCGGGATGGAACTGGGTCGAGAAGAAGAATGGGTGGTCTGGGATCTCGGCAATCTCCATCCGGTTCCGGTTCGTTCCGGAAAAGATCATCCCTTTCTCTTCGATCTGGGCAATGTAGTCGGGGTTAACCTCGTACCTGTGCCGGTGCCGCTCGACTATGTGAAGAGTGCCGTAAATCTGGTGCGCCAAAGTGCCTTCCTTTAGCTCGGCATCGTAATCGCCAAGCCTCATGTTCGCGCCCATATCCTCCAGCCCTTCTTGCTCTGGCAAGATTGTGATCACCGGATGAGGTGTCTCGCCAAACTCGTCGGAATTTGCGTCTTTCATGCCCAGGACGTTTTTGGCAAACTCGACTACTGCAAGCTGCATCCCAAAACAGATCCCAAGGTAAGGAACGCCCTTTTCGCGGGCGTACTGGATCGCCTTCATCTTGCCAAGGGTTCCCCGCTCGCCAAATCCTCCTGGAACCAGGATTCCGTCAAACTCTCGGAGAACCTGCTCGGGCGGACGATGCTCCAACTCCTCAGCATCGATCCAGGTAATCTTGGGCCACGCGCCAGCCTCGATCCCGGCGTGTTTTAAAGCTTCCCTGATGCTAAGGTAAGTCTCTTCCATGTGGCCAGTCCCCTGAGACCCGGCGGTATACTTGCCCACGATCGCCATATTGACGCTGTCTTTGACCAAGATCATCTTCTCGATCAGCTCCATCCAGTCGGTCCTATGCTCCTTGGGATAGAGACGAAGTATCTTCATGAGGTAAAGAGGCAAACGCTGCTCATCCAAGAGAAGAGGAACCTTGTAGACGTCATCAGCATCGTGACAACTTATCACGCCCTCCACGGCCACGTCACAAAATAGCGCGATCTTGGACTTGGTCTCGTCCAATAAGGGTTTTGCACACCGGACCGATAAGATGTCTGGCTGCAGCCCAAGTGATCGCATCTCCTTGACGCTGTGCTGGGTCGGTTTCGTCTTCTGCTCCCCATCCATCGTCATGGGCGCAAGGGTCACATGAACGAAAACGGTGTTTCCCATCTCCTCGTTTCGAAGTTGACGCATCGCTTCAAGGAAAGGCATCCCTTCAATGTCGCCCACGGTGCCGCCAACTTCTATCAAGCAGACGTCGGCCCCGCTCTTTTTGGCAACGGTCTTGATCCGATCCTTGATTTCGTTGGTAATGTGCGGAATGATCTGGACGGTTTTTCCCAAATACTCGCCACGTCGCTCCTTTTCGATGACGGTCTTGTAAACCTTGCCAGTAGTAATGTTGTGATCTCGGGTCAGTTCCACATCAAGAAAACGCTCGTAATTCCCCAGGTCGAGATCGACTTCGCCACCGTCTTTCAGTACGAAAACCTCGCCGTGCTGGAAGGGACTCATCAGCCCCGCATCAATGTTTATGTAAGGGTCGATCTTGATGGCGGTGACACGATACCCCCGCTCCATCAACATCCGACCTATGGACGCGGCAGTTATCCCTTTGCCAAGCCCACTCATCACGCCTCCTGTAACGACAATATATCTCACAGGTATCACGCATCAGAAAAAGGCGTCCTGTCATAGTCGTCATTGACGGTCACAGACCAGTCACCATCGCAGATGACGTTTATGAGATAGTTGTCTGAGACGGTAAACGGCACGACGACGGTATCATGGTATTCGCCCCTGTGGAAGGAAAGCGGTTCCTCGTACACGTTGGTTGCGTCCATGATGGGGTCGCCTTCGTAGTTCATCAGGTGGACTTCGACGGCGGTGTTGTTGGTGGCGTCAATCTTAAAGGAGATGTTGCCCTGGTTTATCTGGAAGAAGGGCGTTGCTGCGTTGCCGATACCATGGAAGGTCTGGGGAGGAATGCCGTTGATCTGCTGCGGGAAGGCAAAGTCTGCTACCCAGTCGCCGGTTGCGTTGACGGTCAGGGTTGGCTTTTCATCGGTCTGAATGGCGTAGGACCAGACCCAGCCCTTTGTGGTTTCTGCTGATGCTGCAACGGTGTCATTGTATCTTCCCTGGACGTAGATGCCAGTTGTTTCTGTTTCAACAGCGAGTTGTGTCATTTTAGCGGTGGCCTGGGTTACGGTTACGGTGTAGACCCCGGCCGGAAGTTCGGTTGCGATGCTGTCGTTCCCAGTGCCTGAGAAGGTGGTGGCGGGAGCGGAAACCGGAACAGTATCTGGTGGTGTATGCATCGGCATTGGGGTTTCTTCTGCTGTCGGAAGAGATGTTGCTGCCGGCGTTTGTGTCTGGTCACTGGTGCCGGTGCAGCCGGAGACGATCAGCAGTCCGGCGAGGGCTAGAGCGAGCAGGATGGCCGGGAATGTGAGATAACGTTTCATGGTGTTATGCCCGTTGGATGGGTATTTGAGGGTTTGGAAATTCGTCTCACGAATTGTTGATTCAGTGGATATTTTTAGGTAAAGAGGAGGGCGGAGACCCGCTTTATACATCGAGACTGATCAGCCTGGACGAAATGATTCGATATGTGGTCAAGGCGGGATACGAAGTACGAAAGAGAAAGCCAGGGGTTGGAGGATAGCAATCCCTGACACCGATTTATTCAACGCACCTTTCGCATTAACGGTTTGAACGCTCAGTAATTTTCCTGCTATCGGTTTTTTTAAATTCGATATGCTCCAACACAATATAATGTGCTTTTTGAGCCTGACTCAGATCCACACAACCACTGAGAACAATATATAAATATTATATTATAAAATATTTGATCATACGTGTAGATTTTACAAATTTAATTTAAATTATTATTACTAATAAGGTGGATCAACGTCTCAATTTTCACCCATTATCTCAAGTGAAAAATGATAGATTTGGCATAGCCTTACTGCGAAAAGTGAGATTCAAGTTTTACATGAGAACGTCGACTGAAAGTTTCCTGGCGGACATGTTGAGCATATTCCCTCTTCTGGGTCTGAGACCGTCTTTGAGAAAGCCCTCGGGACAAAGAGCAGATCCAAGCACCTATTCTTGGGAATCTCCGCCAAAGGGTACGAGAATCCAGGCATTGATCGTACCACACCCTCTTTGTTTTATAGGCCACATGGGCATATCCAAGCGTGGACCGGATATCCTTATGCCTTAATACACCCTCAACTATTTCACAAGTCGCATATCTACAGGATCGCCTAACATTTTATGATAATTTATGGCGGCGGAAGAGTGATTTAGGCTTTTGCCTCTCTGCCATGTCTCTTGGCGGCGTTGAGGAATGTCATTCCCACGACCTGGCCTTTTTCGTACCTGATGATGACGTTGTCGTCGGTGAGTTCGGAGTCGTCAGCATGGCTTGGCTTCTTGAAGTTCACGTACAGCACGTCTGCGTCCTCGTCGTAGTCGACCCAGACCTTCTTGTGGGAAATGCCCAGCAGATGGGGCACCAGTGCCGAGATCTTCTCTACTTCTGTTATGGCCATATCTTCGACCTCCTTTCAAGCTGTTTTTCCTTTCGCGTGAGAAATGCCGTGATCACAAAGCCGTCGTCTTCGCTCACCTCTTTGTAAATCACGACAAGATATTTTCCGGGTTGTGCTTCTTTCACCGCCAGAAGTTCGCTGGACTCACCTTCGTAGACCACATCAGGGTCTTCGATGGTCTCCAGGACGTCAAAGTAGAAACCTGCCAGCTCGGTGTGTGATTCAGTGATGTGAAGCCACCTTTCATCTGGTAGTCTGATGGGAACCTCGTTCTTCGATCTGGCAGTCTCCATCGAAAACGCCTCCGATCTTTGAGATGCTCCGAAAGTTTACGTTTTTGCGCATATCAACAGCATTACACAGTTATCAGAAATGCTGCTTACTCCAATTTACAGCAAATTTGGCGCCCTTCACTTCGTTCTCCCTTCGATTACGCCTTCTTCTCCGCCCTTTTCGCCTTCATCGCCAGAACGAACGCGAGGAACGGGGGCGAAGGCCTTCCGGGCCGCGACTTCATCTCGGGATGGAATTGGGTCGAGAAGAAGAACGGGTGGTCCGGGATCTCGGCAATTTCCATCCGGTTCCGGTTAGTTCCAGAGAAGATCATCCCCTTCTCTTCGATCTGAGCAATGTAGTCGGGGTTGACCTCGTACCTGTGCCGGTGCCGCTCGACTATGTGAAGAGTACCGTAAATCTGGTGCGCCAAAGTGCCTTCCTTTAGCTCGGCATCGTAATCGCCAAGCCGCATGTTCGCGCCCATATCCTCCAAGCCTTCTTGCTCTGGCAAGATTGTAATCACTGGATGAGGTGTGTCGCCAAACTCGTCGGAATTTGCGTCTTTCATGCCAAGAACGTTTTTGGCAAACTCGACTACTGCAAGCTGCATCCCAAAACAGATCCCAAGGTAAGGAACGCCATTCTCGCGGGCGTACCGGATCGCCTTCATCTTGCCAAAGGTTCCCCGCTCGCCAAATCCACCAGGAACCAGGATTCCGTCAAACTCTCGGAGAACCTGATCGGGTGGACGATGCTCCAACTCCTCAGCATCGATCCAGGTAATCTTGGGCCACGCGCCAGCCTCGATCCCGGCGTGTTTTAAAGCTTCCCTGATGCTAAGGTAAGTCTCTTCCATGTGGCCA
>Ga0272441_10008558_pt1 | contig 16149 bp, 13 predicted proteins | sample SSMProp6N_FD_193582 | JGI IMG/M metagenome (GOLD analysis project Ga0272441, IMG submission 193582) | Marine sediment archaeal communities from Little Sippewissett salt marsh, Falmouth, MA, United States - SSM-Prop-6N | ecosystem: Environmental > Aquatic > Marine > Wetlands > Sediment ... | reverse complement strand
ATGCGTTTGGTCGCGGTCCGGATTAAAAGCGTCGCCGCGGCCCGGTCCGAGGTCCCACGGCCGCGGATCCCACGACTCCCCGTCGGCCCCGCCGCAAACAAGAACGACTCCAACTGCGACGCATACAACGAACCAGATGCCCTTCGTGCGCAATTTCATAGTACGCCCCTCCTTGTTGCGCGCGCATTCCGTGCACGATGGCAGTCCACTGCCAGGCACGCAGTATTGCATGTGCCCCTGAGGAATGCAATTCCGCCCGGGCCTATGAGCGGCCATGCCAACAGGCCAGCGCGCCCGTACGCCACGCTTCCTCATGCCATCTCCGTCGTATGGCCCCCCACCGCCAGGGGTGTGCTATTTCGCTTCCCTCCCAGTTCCGATCTGACATGATAACAGGATAGACCAGATTCGGGTTCCCGTGAAATCCTGTCCATCTCGTTCATCCTGCCAGAAGATCTGTTTCATCCTGTCAGAAGATCTGTCGACCCGTGGGAATCCGGGATACGTCTCAGCCGGTCTTGGCTGCCAAGCGCGGCGCCACTTCGAGGACCAGGCGCTCGGGCTCCTCGTCCAGCAGGACCGAGGCGTCGAGTATCTCGACGCCCGCCAGCTTGCCGTCGGGGCCGTAGTCAGCCACGATTTCTTCGGTCAAGTCGCGGGTCTCGGCCGTACCCGGGGCGAGCGGATGAAGTTCAATGTACAGCGCATCGGCCTCGACATCATACGTGATTCTCACGTCAGCCACCTCCTCACTCGTTATGATAGTACGTCTTGACGGTCAGCACCACAATTCGAGCGGGTTCTTCGTCAAACACGACATCGACTGTCTTGTACGCGTATACCCGCCTGTTAACCGGCGATGCTTGCCCAAATTCAAATCGCGAGATCGAGTGCCACTTCCCGCGTTTGGCCGGTTCCTTGCGTCCCTCTCGCAGAGCCGTGACCACCTCTTCGTGGGTTGCTCCACGCGCGACCATACGTTGCTTTGCGTGAAACGTTAGAACGACCGGCTTATCCACTAGTCATGCCTACCGTATAGCACTCTGCGTCTTGAGATGCTGGGCGGTTCCGCATCGTCTCGATCCCGCCTGCCGGATAATACCACGGCTGCTGGAGCGTGGGCTACGTGCGCTCGAAACAGAAGAAGTGGATAGTGGAAAGTGAGTAGTGAGTCGAAGAAAAGAAGGAGCGAATCCCGTGCACGTCGAGCGCCGCATAGCGGATACTGCCCACGCTCTCGCCTTCGACATGGTCACGGCCTTCCCGCAGGCTGGCGCCCGGTGAGGCTTGCATTGAGCGTGTCAAAGAAGGGATCATCCGAGAATCGGGTTAGTCGAATGAGGAGACCTCCTGATGAGCCATCTCATATCGCAGCGCTGGTGGCTGCTGAATTGGCATTCGGGGTACACCGGTTGGATCGAGCTTGAGGACGGCGAGTTCTACGCCGTCAATTACATCTGTGACAAAGCCCCGAAGGCACAGATCCGCGGCTATTGTTTCAGCGCCGCGGATTTCTGATACATATCGAACAAGGAGAAAGCGAAATGCATATGCGCGCGCTCAAGACCTCTTTGGTGGTAGTGACTCTGTGTTTGGTGGCGGTTGCAGCGGCATCAGCGGAATCACCGCAAACCGCTGACAACTTCCCGGCAGATCTCCGGCTTTTCCTGCCGGAGACCATCTACGCGGCGCCGGGCGTCGAGATGAACGTCTACCTCGACAACGTGGCGCTGATCCTCAATCCGGCCAACTACGCCTTTGACGTCGCCTGCAAGAAAGGCGCTCAGCAGGCCGAACGCTGGACCCTCACGCCCGCGGACAAAGACGCCGGCACGTACCCGTTTACCCTCGAAGTGCGCGACCAAGGCAACCGCGTTGTCGCCCGCGCGCAGTCCTCCCTCAAGGTCGCGCCGCAGACGTCCGGCGCGGGCGAATCGATCTCGGCGCTCCTCATCGGCGACAGCCTCACCCACGCGTCCGTCTACTCACAGCGGCTGCTGGACCTCTGCCAAGGAGCGGACAACCCGGCGCTCACGCTGGTCGGGTCCCACACGCCCCTCAAGGACGCGCCCCACAACCGCCACGAAGGATACGGCGGCTGGACCGCCAAGCGGTTTGCCACGCACTACACCGGTACCGCCCGCACAGGCAGCCACGAAGGATGCGGCAGCCCGTTCCTCTATGAAAACGATGACGGCAAGAGGAAGCTCGATTTCGCCCGCTACTGCCAAGACGTGAACGGCGGCGCAGTCCCGGACTTCATCACGATTTTCCTCGGGTGCAACGATACGTTCAGTGCCACGGACGAAACCATCGAGGCCCGGATCGACGACATGTTTCACCACATGGATACGCTGATCGCCATGATCCGCGAGGGTGCGCAAGAAACGCGCATCGGATTGCTGGCCCCCGTCCCGCCCGCCGCAACCCAGGACGCCTTTGGCGCCAACTACCAGAGCGGGCAGACGCGGTGGCAGTACAAGCGGAACCAGCAGCGCGTCGTCGAGCGGATGTATGAAAGCTATTCGGGCCGCGAGGGCGAGGGCATCTGGCTGCTGCCCGCGTTCGTGAACCTGGATTGCGCGCACAACTTCCCCCAAGCCACCGCGCCGTGGAACGCGCACACTTCGCTCTCGGTCACGCGCCTGAACAACGGGGTCCATCCCGCGCCCGAAGGGTATCGCCAGATCGGCGACAGCATCTACTGCTGGATCAAGGCCTGCCTGGCCGCCCAGTAGGCCGCCCAACCCGAGCCTTGCTTACGTGCGCCGAATGACGACGCAACGCGTCCTCGTTCTTGCGTTGCCAGTACTCGATCTTTTGCTCGAAGGTCAGGTCCTTTGTCTCTTCATAGATCCGAAGTGCGCCGGGACGTTTCATCTCGACACAATCAAACGTCTTGGTCTTCATAGTGGATGACCTCCTGCGGCGTGTGAATCCCTATGGGCAGGTAACCTTGCCTTACGCTGATGGCGTTGTACAAAGGGATCTTGTCGTAGTGCACAATGTGCCTGAAGTTCCAACTGACGATCATCTGACATCCGGCTACCGCTGCTACGGCCACATGCAGGGCGTCCGCCGCACTGCGTGGCCCAACCACTCCGGCAGCAAGGTACCCCTCCTGAAGGCGCACGGCCTCGTCAGACACGCGAAGCATCTCGATGCTGGACAGGATCGATTCGTAGAACGCTCGCACATCAGGAGGCCCGGCAATGACTTCTTCTTCTACTACCGGCGATACGGCCAACCGGAACCGGCCGCTCCGCACTTGCTCGAAGAAAACCGAGCTGGCTTCCGAGAACTCCTCGTCAAACACGCCGCCAAACACGGAAGTATCGGCGTACACTTGTATGCTTCGGCTAGCCATCACTCAAGCATCCGGGACTTCTGCGTTTCCATCACTCCAAAGCCATTACGTTCGGCAGCATAGGGCCGTACAGAACCTCCGATCAAGTATACCAGCAGATTCGCGTCAAGCATGAAGCGACGCCCCATTACCTGTTGGATACAATGAGTGCGCTCCTCCCGGTTTGACAAGACTCTTTGTCTTGGGCACAGTGTTGTGCCGTAGGACACCGCGGGGCGCGCCGACATTACGGAGGGAGCCATGGCCGACATTGTCAGAGAAGTCCAGCGGGAAGTCGACGACTTGGCCGAGGAACTGGTCGAGACCGCCCGCGCGTTGATACGTATCAACACGGTGAATCCGTATGCTGGCGCAGGGCCGACAGGTTTCGAAAAAGACGGCCAGGCATTTATCAAGCCTATCCTCGAGAACCTTGGCGGCAAGACCCGGTTGTTTGAGCCGCCGCCCGATATCTTCGACCAGATGGGCGTGATCGGACCCAAGGGACGCAGTTGGAAGGGTCGGCCGAATCTCGTCACGGAATTCGACCTCGGCCCCGGCAAACGCATCCTCATCAACTCGCACATGGACACGGTCGGCGTCGAGGGCATGCAGTTCGATCCCTTCAGCGCCGACGTCAAGGACGGCAAGGTCTTCGGCCGCGGCTCGAGCGACGACAAAGGCGGCATGGTCATGGGCATCATCGCGATCAAGGCAGCCCTCAAGTTCGCCGACGCGCTGACCGGTTCCATCGTCCATGAGAGCGTCGTGGACGAGGAATGCAGCGGATCGGGCGCAGGCACCCTGGCCTGCTGCCTGGAAGGGTACGCGGGCGACGAAGCCATCGTCATCGACGGAGGCGGCCTGAACGTGACGCGCGGCTGCCAGGGCTGCCTCACCGCGGACGTTCGCGTGCACGGCAAAGGCGGCCACGCGGCGCGCGGCGGCGTGAATGCGATAGACAAGGCCGTAGTCGTTAAACAGGCTATCGACGCCTTCAAGGCGGCGCGCGAGGCCAAGTACCCCAATTGCCTCGTCAATCTGGGCGTGTTCAACGCGGGCAGCCACCCGGCCGTCGTGCCGGACTTGGCCACGCTGAGCCTCAATATCGTGTACCGCGTCATGGAAGCGGCCGAGAACGAACAGGGGGGGCGCGGATGGAACGGGGCGTCGGTGCGCGAGGCGTTCTCGAGCGCCATCGCGCAGGCCGACGCGTCGGACCCGTGGCTGCGTGCGCACGCCTCCGACGTGGAATGGGTCAAGGATTTGGTCCCGTTCGAGACGCCCGAGGATGCGCCCGTGGTCCGCAACCTCTGCCAAGCGTATGAGGCCGCGGCCGGCGGTCCGCCAACCATTGACGTACTGGACGCCTGGGGCGACGCGGCCAACATCGCGCGATACAGCCACGTCCCCGCCGTGTTCTTTGGCCCGGGTACGGACGGCGCCGCCCATGCCCAGGACGAGACGGTCGAGATCGAAGACCTCGTCACCGGGGCGAAAGTGGTTGCCGTCTACTTGTGTCAGCAGCTCGCGAAGTAGAGGCTTTCCGAAATGGAGTGCTTTCCAACACGGCACTCGCCCCACCACTCGGAGCTACTGGGGGCTCAGCCTCACGCCGGTTTCTCGCGGATGAGGTCGGAACGCAACTGGTGGTGGGCGGTGAAGAGCCGCTTGTAGACGAGCAGGGCCATCATGATGCTGCTCACCGAGGTCGCGGCCGCGATCATGAACATGACCACGACCTGGTACTTGACGGCGTTGAGCGGGTCCGCGCCCTGAAGGATCTGGCCCGTCATCATCCCGGGCAGCGCAACAATGCCGACCACCATCATCGAGTTGATGATTGGGATCATCCCCCGCCGAACCGCATCCGCGAGCGGCTCCCGCGCGGCTTCCCAGCGCGTCGCCCCGAGCGCGAGTTCCATCTCGACTTCCGCCTTGCGTTCGGAAAAGCTTTCGAGAAGTTGGTCCAGGCACAGCGACAACCCCGTCAATCCGTTGCCCAGGATCATACCCAACAACGGGATGACGTACTGCGGTTTGTACCACGGGTCGACCCGCACGATAACGGCCGTGACCGTGACCGTCGTGACCATGCCGCTGAGGAACAGGCTGCCAAAAGCGCGCCACGTGACCCCCGAGAACGTGCGGCTCGGGCGCTGCACCGCGGCCCGGCTGGCCGCCACGATCATGAGGGTTGCGATGCCGCCCACGGCGCAGGGATTGTCGATGCCGAACACCCACGTGAGGATGTACCCCACAAGCAGCAGTTGGACCACGGTCCGCAGGGCCGCCAGCCCCAGCCGGCGTTCGAGGCCGAGACGCAACGAGAAGCTGATGATGCCGGCCACACCCACCAGTGCCGTGGCGATCGCGAGATCGCCGAAACCGAGTCTGAGCGCTCCCACGGTATCAGTCATGGCACGCCCTCCGAATCGTGGGCCGCGCCTCCGGGCGCCGAAGAAGGCGTTCCGGTCAAGTAGGGGACCAGGTCGAAGGTGCGGTCGCACCAGCGGTCCGCCTGCACGTTGTCGTGCGTCACCACGAGGGCCGCGAGCCCACGCGCGCCCGCCTCCTCACGCAGCAGTTCCTCGACGGCCGACACCGCGGCCTCGTCCAACGAAGTGGTCGGCTCATCGAGCAGCAAAACCGCGGGCCCTGTCAGCAACGCGCGGACCAGGCTCACGCGCTGCTGCTCGCCGCCGGACAACGCCCGCGCATTTTGCGTGGTCACGGCCGGGGCCAGGCCGACTCTTTCCAGCAACGCCGCCGCTCGCTCCTCCGGAAAAGCCTCATCCGCCACGCCATACCTGAAGGGTCGCACCAGGTTCGCCGTTACCGAGGCGTTGAGCATCACCGGGCGCTGCTCGACGAGCGTCACCTGCCGCCTGAAACGCGGCCAGCCCACGTCCGCGGGGCGCTGCCCGCGAAACAGCACTTCGCCTGCCACAGGATCGACGAGTCCGGAGACGGCCCGCAGAAGCGTCGTCTTGCCGCACCCCGACGGCCCCCGCAACGCGACCGACTCCCCCGGCTCGAGGCGCAGATCCACGTCGCGGATCAGCGCCCTCTCTCCGACGCCGACCCCGAGACCTCGGAGTTCAAGCATCACGCTGTCCCTTACGGCTCCGTGTTTCATGGACGGCTCTGAGTTCATGCTTCCTTGCTCCTGGCGCCCGCCTATCGTATACCGGAAAACCACCGTGGCACCAGCCCTTCACCTCTTGCCGGGCCGCCTCAACGCGCACGCTGATTCTCGGGGGGCGATCACGGTAGAATGCGTCGTCATGTGTCCTCAACGGGTCCCGGGAGGGGCAACGATGTTGCTGAACCGCTTCGAGAAGGTGATGATGAATAACCCGGCGCGCGCACTCATTCAGCGCCACTTCGAGGCCAGACGGTTGCGCTCGATGGGGGGGAGCATGCCGGGGGGCAGGGCGCTCGAGGTCGGGTGCGGATGCGGGGTAGGGAGCGGACTCATCCTTGACATGTTCGGTGCTGAACGCGTGGACGCGTTCGACTTCGACCATCACATGGCCGGGTTGGCCCGCACGCGGCATGCGAAACGCGCCAATGAGGTCCGCCTTTGGCAAGGCGACGCCGCGGCCATTGCAGTGCCCGACGCCGCCTACGACGCCGTGTTCGACTTCGGCATCATCCATCACGTGCCGTGCTGGCGCGCTGCGCTACGCGAGGTCCACCGCGTGCTCAAGCCCGGCGGCCGGTTCTACGTCGAGGAAGTCCTTAAGGGATTCATTCTGCACCCCCTCTGGCGGCGCGTGCTCGACCATCCCCTCGAGGACCGGTTCGACCACGACCAATTCCGCACTGGGCTTGAGGAATGCGGATTCCGCGTCCTGGCCTCAAACCACATCCGCGCCATCGCAGGATGGTTCATTGCGGACAAAGAATAGGGTGCAGAACCTTCCCCCTTGAAGTCTCAACGTCGCGACGCGGTGGGGTCCTATGAGCGTTTTCTCAAGAGCAGAAAACCCACTACGCCTATGCCCAGCAGCACAATGGACGCCGGTTCAGGCACTACCGAATCGCCCGGGGTCGTATAGACGCTGTCATCGCTAGGGCCTTGCGTGAACTTCAGGGCCCCGGCCGCGGGCGTCAGTCCGCCGTCCCACGACAGCCCTGAGAAGAAGCCGGCAGCGGTCACGTCGAGGCCGGTGACGTCAAGAGAGAATGTCGCGCTCGTGTCTGCCGCAAGCCCGGCGTTCCCCTGGCCAAGGTCCAGCTTCCAATCGAAGTCCCCAAAACCGCCCGCTTGGGTCCGGCTCGGATGCTTCGAGTCATACGCGATCAGATCGGCGCCTGAGAACCCCCCGTTGCCCACCAGGCTTAGCCCTGTAACGTCGTCCGAGACGTTCAGGAAAAGCTCGCTGATCGTATAGGCGGCAGGGTTGCTCGTCAGATTGGCGAGTGTAATTTCGAGGATACCGCTAAGCGCATCATAGTCATACGCGATCGTCGCATCGAAGTACGCCAGCGGCGCGTCGTTGTCGCTCATTTCACCGCTGAAATCGATAAGATCCGCGTTGGCATACGGCACAAAGGCGACACCCACAAGAACCGTGCCCACGGTCCATACAAACCCACACCGTTTCCACATGGTCTCTTCCCTCATTAAAACGAAATAACAACGAATCCGCCACTCCCAAGATGATGCAATTATACAAGCTTCGAAGGCCGGATGCAAGGATTTCTCGCCACTGGGCCGGGCTCTATCCCCCGCCTTTCATGCGTGACATGCCGAGCACGTAAGGTCCGCCGCCGGGCAACGAGAAGCCGCACTCGGTAGGTCCCTGGACGCTCACGCCGCGCTGCTCGAGGACGCGGTCCATTTGGTCATCGCCGTCGCGGTCCTCCCCCAGCTTGAATTCGCAGTTTCCGGCGTCGAGTTGCCAGAATCTCGCCCGAATCCCGATAGGGGACGACCGGAAGTTGTAGAGGAGGCAACGAACCTGCGCGGGATCGTGCGAAATGACCAACGGGACGAAGTCCTCGTTCCCCCCGCGCCACGATACGGCCATGTGCGGGTACGGCGCCTCGATAGGCCCGGGGCCGCCGGTCGTCATCTGACACAACGCGAACGCGGCCCACTGGATCGAGTGTGCCGAGTGGTCATTACTGGTCACCCGCGGCTCAGCCTTGTCATAGAACCAGTACGTCAGCGGCCCCCACTGGTCCGTGATGTCGCCGGATAGGTTGCGGCAGGCCTGAATCAGGAAGGCCTTGTCCCCCGTGACCTCCCAGCCCAGATAGAACGGCGTACCCAGCGCGTAGCGCGGCATCCTGAACGCGCCCGCCGACGGTGCATCCGGCAACCAAAGCTCGGGCGAATTGCGGTCGAGTGAGTAGAAAGTCTTATGGCCGTCGGGCAGGCTGTCGGACATCGTGCGCGTCCACCGCTCGAAATGGGCATCCAGCGAATGGTCGCCTGAGAGTCGCCGCCACAGTGATGCGGCAAGCGCCAATTGACTCAAACACAATCCGTATTCCTTGGCCTCGCCCTTACCGTAGCTCGAGGCAGAGGGAATGGCATTCACCGCGTCCTCGACCACGAACCTGCGCAGCATTTCGGCAATCGGTTTGAGGAACAAGTTCTCACCCGTCCATTGGTAGCATGCGATCAAGTGGAAATACATTGCGCGCATCGGCGGAAAGCGCGTTTGCACGCCTTCGCTCTTGCCCGAGTCCCAGTGGATGCGTGCAGGCAGGAGCCCGTAAGGCTTGCCGTCGTATTCCGAGAGCGCCGCCTCGGCCCACGTGCGCCCATACGCGATGAGCTTCTCCTTGACCTGCCCGTCCCCCGTGGCCCACGCCGCGTACAGCCCCGGCTTCAGGGCCTTGGCGCACTCCGGGATGTCGTACATGGCCTCAGAATTGACCTTCGGTTTCATCGCCTTGTCGTACCCGAACCAGCACGACTTGAACTGGAGTTGTCCCTGCGGGTTCGTCCCCATCCATTCCTTCAGGACCGTCTCGAAGGTCTGCCGGCATCGCGCCGCATACACCGGGTTTCCCCACTCGAGCGCGACCATCCGCGGCTGGCTGTAGCTCGTGGGCTCGGCCGAGTGCTCGACGTCCGTGTACACATCGAACCCGTATTGGGTGACCGACGGTATCGTGTTCCACACCCCGTCCGCCAGCCGTTTGAGCGCCCCCAACGTTATCCTGTCGTCTTGCGCAAGGCACAGCACCGGCCAGCCGCAACACAACTCGACGTCGTCATTGTAGCTGCCCCCGAATTGGCCGTCGCCGGCCTGATGCGCGATCCACCAGTGTACCCACAGCCGATACCGAGCCAAGGCATCGCGCAAAGCTGCCGCCCACTCCGGAACGCCCTGTTCTGCAATCGCTTTGCTTCGCCGGGTTTCCTCATCGAGCTTCTGTTGCCATTGCGCCGACTCGATGAGAAAGGGCCGGCGCTTCGCCAGGTAAGCCGCGCGGACCTGGGCCGCGGAACCCCCTTGGCGCAGTTGCTCGAGCTGCCGGTCCAGTTCCGCCAGGTCGTGGGTAAGGGAAGCGCTTGCCGCAGGAAGCGTCGAAGCCGCCAACGTGCGCGCCGCAGTCTCCGCGCGACCGTAGACCTCGATCTCGTTCAAATGCGCAAAGCTGTGGTCGGCGCGGGCCGTATCCAGACACCGAATGCACAACCGCGACGCCTTGACCGCTGGGAACTGGCACACGACCGCGTCCTTTTCGTTGCCCTCGACCTCGAAGATTGGCGTCGGATCCCAGCCTCCGGCGGTCCCGGCGTACACGGCAAAGGCCGTTAACCTGAGCTGGTCTTTCAACCGGTCCGTGGTGACGACGAGCGTGTCGATAATGTGCGCCGCCGCCATCTCGACGAAGAAGTCCGCCGGTTCAAGGCGCAGATCCCTGCCCAGTCCGCCCGCCCAAAGCGTCGTCGCGTCGCCGTCAACAGCGGCCGCCACCTCGTACCCGCCCACCGTCCGCGTGGCGCGGACCTTGGCACCGCGCGCGAAGTTGTCGCCGCGAAGTGCTTCAACAGGCCCGGGACCCTCCAACTCGAAGCGTGCGACATCGGACCACGGGCTCCAGACGCCCGCCTCGTCCCGCGCCCGCACCCGCCAGTAGTAGGCCCTGTCCGGCAACAGCCACCCCTCGGGCGCCTGCCACTGGCTGCCCTCTGCGGCGAACACCCGCTCGAGGTTCGGCGACACCGGCACGCGCATGTTCCTGTCGAACCGCACCTGAATCCTGTAGTGCGTGATCGGCTTCGCCTTTGCCGGTTCCGGCTGCGTCCAGCAGAGCATCGGGCTCAGCGTGTTGCAGTCTGCCAACGGCTTAAGAACCGGCGCAGCCGGCGGGATCAAGGCCTCGCATTCCTTCCACGCGTGCGTTATGCGGACCTCGTGCGGTTCGGGCGTCGCGTCGCGGTAAACGACCTCATTCTCCCCGAGACCCAGCCCCGGCAACGCATTCAGCGATGCCTGGAAGTCCGTCGTCACGACCATACGTCCGAGGGTCGCGTCGGCGAATCCGAACCGCAGCCAATAGATGTACTTCGCATCGCTCGACCGCGGCGCAATCGCCTCGGCCAAGGGAATCTGCGCGCTGTCGCCAGCCGTCTCCTCCGCTTCCCAAAGCGTCTGCCATTGCTCGCCGTCAAAAGAGATGTCCAGGATGAGCCGGCCCGCGGCCCCGCAGCCATACTGGAGGTCCACGGCACCGCCCACCATCACGTACGGCGTTGCGAATCGATACGCCAACTCGGCAGGCCGGCTCACGTCTGCCGCCGTCAGACGTCCCGGCTCAGAACCAAAGCCCGTCACGTTGACGCGCCGCGCTACGCCGGTAGCCGCATAGCCCTTCGAGAAATCCGGGGCGTAAACAAACTTCCCGTTCGCGAATTTCGGCACGTGGTCCTTGTGCCGCCAATTGTCGTGGAACTTGCCCACGTTGTCCCACCGGTAAACGATCTTCTCGCCGGGTCGCAGGTCGATGTCCATGCAGTGGCCCGACTGCGCACGGAACGGCGTCCCCGTGTTCTCGTCCAGGTAGTGCGTCGAATGCTCCGCGTCCGCCGCCGGGTCCGCCCGCGCGAAGTCCCCCTTGTGGTGCGCCCGCCGAAGGAGGCGCCGGTTGCCGGCCCAGTCCGCGCACCCCGCGACCGTCTCGTTGTCGTCCTTAAGGAAAAAGCACCGCGCATCCGCGTCCAGCATGTGCCAGGCGTCATCGTAGAACACCTCGCTCACCCAATGGATCGTCTTGTAGTTCCAGACGCGCGCCTTCAGCCCCAAACGCTGCCAGAGGGTCGCCAGGTTGATCGCGTGCAGCGAGCACCCGTTGTTCTCGTAACAGTTGAACATCTTGATCGGATCGAGCACGTCGCTGACCAGGTAGCCCTCCTCGTCACGCCGGCACTCGGCCACGTTGTAGTGGTAGAAGCTGTTCTTGAAGAGTTCATAGACCGCGAAGGCCTTCTCGCGCCCGGTCATGTCCGGCTCGGTGACGGTCCCCAGCAATGTGTCGATGCTGTACCAGTCGCGCCCATTCACCACCAGCCATGCGGATTTCACGTCGGTCTCGCCCACGTTCTCGATGGTCACGGACACATTCGGCTGGAATAGCGGCCATTCCATGGTGCTGCGTCCATGGACCTCCCCCCACGTCAAGGTGTTCGCCGCGTCCAGATTGCCGCCCAACCCGATGCCATATGCGTGGTGCGAGGATTGGGCGGCCTCGCTATGCGTCTGTCGCGCCGTGCCTTGGATGGACGGCGTCGCCTCAAGCGCGGCCGCGCCCGCGGCAAACCAGCATAGGCCGAATACAACTGCGAACGGAATCCTGTTCATACCACACATCCCTGGTGCACAGGCGCTTTGCCTGCACTTCCGTCTTGCGGTTATGCGGCCTGTTTAGACGCATGAATGTCCTGCCGCGTCGCGCTTATCGAGACTCCCGTGCCTCCCAGGGTATGCGAAAAGCCTTCACGGAGCAAGAGCCCTGCACAGGATACAACGCGTGGTGGGGCGAGCGTCCTCGGGAGCCGTCTCCGGTTTGTTCAAAACGCGCAAAGACCCGGCTCGCGAGGACGCTCGCCCCACCATCTGTGCTCTTGGGGTGAAGCGATCTATTTCCGAGACGATGTCGGTCTTGAATTGTAGCGATCCTCCATACGTGTGGCGTGCCGCGGGTCTTGACGGGCGCTTCCGGCTAATGGAATCAACGGCTATCGATTTCGCAAACGCCTGCGCGAACAACGTCGGTTGAAGGCCCTCAAGGAGCGGTGATACACTCGCCCTCGCAATGTCTCCCCATTCAGGAAAAGGCCCTCAGCAAGCGAATCTCACCTTACGCGCGGAAGCCCTCATCGTTGTTCTTCTCGTTGTGATCGGCGCCGCAGTGCGGCTGTACCGCCTCGATAGCCAGTCGCTTTGGCACGATGAAACGCCATCCATCGTCCATTTGAACGCCCAAGGGCCTCGAACCTACACCTGGCTCATTCAGTTCGAGTACGCCGAGCAGTCCCCGCTTTATTATTATTTGCAGTACTACTGGGCGCGCGTGGCCGGCCCGGTCCCCTTCCGCGTACGGCTGCTTCCCGTGTTTCTGGGCACCGTGAGTATTGGGCTGATGTACCTATTGGCCAGGTTCGCCTTCGGCGCCTACGCCGCAGCGCTGGCCGCCCTTTGTCTCGCGCTTTCGCCGCAGCATATCTGGCATGCGCAAGAGGTCCGGCCGTACACGTTCATGTGCCTGCTGGCCATTGTCTCAAGCCACTCGTTCCTGGTAGGACTCAGCAAAACCCGGGATCAAGCGTCCGCGAAATGGTGGTGGATGCTGAACCTGGTTGCGAATGTCATGCTCGTATGGACCCACACACTAACCGTGTTCCTGCTCTTCACCCAGGGGTGCGCATTGCTCCTCAGGCGCCCGTTCCGGTGGGTAGTTCTCTGGGGCATGGTACACGGACTGCTGCTCCTGCCGTGGCTGTTCTGGTTATGGAATATGCCCTACACGAATGACTTCTTCTCCGACGTCGGCTGGGGGGAAGTGCTTGGCGAGATTTTCTTGGACGACATCGTGAGTGTTCATACGGACCTTCTGCCCGCCTGGAAGACCCATCCGGCCGGAGAACTGCCACCCGCGGTCCGGGACCTCGTCGCGATTCGCAGACCCTTCGACATTGCCTTGGCGGCCGTGTTGCTTTCTGCCAGCCTATGGCTCCTTGCGCATACGCTCCTTGCGCATACGCTCCGGAACGCCCTGGCACGTCCTACGGCGCCGGAAACGCGTGCGCGTGCCGCCGGCAAGGCCGAACAGGGCCTTTACCTCATCTTGTTGCTCATCGTACCCGGGTTGATTCTGGGGATTCTGAACATGGTCCTCACGGCCCCGTTCAAGGGATCCATGTACTCGATGTACGGCACGCTTGCCCTGTACTGCGCCGTGGGCGGCGCTGCCGCGTGGGTCTCCGGCAAACGGTCGCGCTGGCTTCTCCCCCTAGTGCTGGTTGGGCTTTTCGGCTATCAACTGCTCGTCTTTCTTCCGGGGGTGACGCGCGCAAACTGGAGGGAGGCCGCGCCATACATCCAGAAGAACGCCTCCCCACGCGACCTCGTCCTGTACTTGAGGCCTTTCTTCAAGGACGCCACCCTGACCTACTACATGCGCGACGCCGGCCTTGCCCTCGAGTATCCCAGGACCTCGCAGGACGCCTGCGATACCGCTGCCAAGTATCTGATCGAGAATGCTGCCCATCGCGCGGAATCACCCGGCGAGTGCGCAGTGTGGCTCGCCTTTGAGCGGTATCCGCTAGACTTCGTGTTCCGCGACCGCGACTTCCCCTCGGCGCTCGATGACGACCTGCGCGCGCGCGGTCTCACGTTCACCCGCCCTGAATTCCAGGGGCACTACAACGTGGTCGTCTATCGCATTCGACCCTCTGCAAGGCTGGACCCGCAGGCAATCTACCGTCCGGTAGCCAGCACGTTCATGCCCGTCGATTTCGACGAAGTGCTTCACGAATTGGGGTTCGAACCCACCGATCCCGAAAAACGGGAAGCGCTCCTGCGCGCCATTCGCCGGGAGGTCACCTATTGGCCGCCGGTCAGCAACTCGTACTACGTCCACTTTGCCATGGCATGGCTGGCACACGGCGACTACGATCTCGCCGAGGCCGCGGCCCGCCGCATCATCAGCCGCTATCCCTCATTCGGCTTGGGCTACTTCGCGCTGGGCGCTACGCTTTGCGCCAAAGACCAGCGTCCGGAAGCCTTGGCGGCCTTCACACGGGCCTTCGATCTCTACCGGGGTCTCGGCGAACTCCTCGAACCATTTGTCAATGCCGTGTGTCGATCTCGGGACTACGCAGAAGCCCGCCGGCAAGCAGCCCGCCTCAGGCACATCGGCTTCATTTACGCCCCGAACCTCGAGGCGCTGATCGAGAGTCTTGTCCACGAGGCAAGGATTGTTACAGGAAACAAAGCATGCGCATTCCGAAGAGGCTGATGTTGGCCGCGTACCGCGTGGGTTCCTACATGGTCTACGGCACCACCGCGGAGGCCAACTGGATCTACGAAAAGGTGCAGCGCCCGAGCTCGTGTTTCATTGTGGCGATGAACCTGCTGTACTGGAAGCTCCGCCGCCCCAGAGTGCGCGGCATTGTCGCTCTGATACTGGAGCCGGTCTTCGACTGCAACTTGCGATGCACCTACTGCCCGTGGTCGCTAATGCGTCCCCGTCTCGAGGGTCTTCGCCCGCGCCTGATGACGTGGGAGACCTTTTGCGCCGCGGTTGACACCGCGCCCAAGACCGTCGAGACAATTCAGTTCTCCGGCTTGGGCGAACCCCTCATGCACCCCCGGATATGCGACATGATTGAGCGTGTCGCAGACCGGGGCAAACGCCCGAGCCTTTTCACCAACGGCACCTTGCTCAAGGGCGACCTCCTGCGCCGTCTCGCGCAGACCCCGCTATCGGTGCTCAACCTATCGCTCGAACCCGACGCGGAAACCTGCCGGAAGTACCGGGGCATTGACCTGGATACAGTCCGGAAGCACGTTGAGGAGTTCGTGGCCTTGAAGCAGCCGGCGACCGAGGTCAAGATCCGTATGGTCGTGCATCCCGGAAACGTAGACCGGCTCGGGGCCGTGTGGGACCCCTGGCGAGGTTTGGTCGACGATATCAAGATGTGTCCCGTATTCACCACAGACGGCGCCGGGTCGCCTTTCCTCTGCATGGAGCCATGGCGCGGAAACCTGACGGTTTGGACCAACGGCAAAGTGACCCCGTGCTGCTTGGACACCTTCGAAGACCTCGTGATCGGCAACATCCATAAGGAGGCATTCGCCGAAATCATTCACGGCAAGGCCTACCGCGATCTGTTGAACCGGTTCACCAAAGGGGCTATGCCCGACCGCTGTGCCAACTGTTCATCGCCCAACATCGGACAGATGCCTACGCTGCTCCCGAGGAAACCTGTTGGGAGGCGGTGAAATCCTGCCAAGACGCGCTCGCATTGCGAGGTCTTCTGGGCAACACGCAAAACGCCCCAATCTCAAGATGGCTTTTCCGAATGGGAAATCCCGGCAATCATGAGCATCACACCCGCCGTGCGGCCAGGGGCGTGGCCGTGGTAGTCTGAACGGGTCGGATATGAGAAACCGAAACCGATCGAGGAGTGTTGAGTCATGGCCAATTGTTCTCCATGGATCCTCGAATTCCTGCTGTCATTCGGCGTTGTCCTTGTGGGCATAGGCCTTGCCGCCAGGGCCGCTGACGCTGCCGTCGAAGCGGACCTGACTCATGCGGACGTCGTCGAG
>Ga0272441_10008556_pt1 | contig 16150 bp, 6 predicted proteins | sample SSMProp6N_FD_193582 | JGI IMG/M metagenome (GOLD analysis project Ga0272441, IMG submission 193582) | Marine sediment archaeal communities from Little Sippewissett salt marsh, Falmouth, MA, United States - SSM-Prop-6N | ecosystem: Environmental > Aquatic > Marine > Wetlands > Sediment ... | reverse complement strand
TTCCTTCAGGCCCCACCTCGCGATGGCTGCCCTTGCCGTCCGGCTAACTGTTCCCTCCTGTCGGGCCAGTAGAGGACTCTCACCTCCAAGTCGGCGCGCCCTGCCGGGCGCACGAAGTGAAGGCGGATCTTGCGGCCGCCGTTCAGCGAATGGACAACATCGAAGCGGCGATCATCAGTGCTCTGAAAAGCGGTAGACCGTGCAGCCTGGTTGTCGTGACAAGGGCGGTTCTCAAGGACGTGCTGGGAATCAATGCCGTTGCTGTGCCGAACTATGCGGCGGTATCAGTTGAGGCTTTTCTGCTGGACATGGCCCGCAGGGGCCTGGTCAGGCGTAATGCGGACCGTGAGTGGGTTGGGGTCTCCGGCCAGTAGCAGAGCCAGGAACCCTGTGCCGGCCCGGTCAGGTATCTTCATGTCTTTCATTTAAGGCTCCTGAAATACTGGGCAATGCCACGCAGGGCAATCGGCAGGCCGTAGCCTTTGTACTCTTTTCCCTGCCAGGTGATCTTGAAGATAGGGTAGACCGGCAGGAAATTGAGGCCGCGCTCAGCCTCTACCTTGTCTGCCAGCGATTCCATTGCAGCGCAGGCCTGTTCCTTCTTCTGTTTCTGCTCTTCTCCCGGTTTCTTTATCAGCTGAGAGGTGGCATAGGCTGCCAGAGCAGTGCTGCGGATCCCCTCTATCAGCGGCAGCGAGTCCTGGAAGCAGGACGTCAGATAGGTATAGTCTTCACTGCTCAGATCAGACTTGACGCTTTCAAGCAGTTCAAGGGCCTCCAGGGCAGCGTTTTCCCCCTCTTTGCTGCTTCTTAGAAAATCCTCTATACTTGCACCCCTGGCCTCCACCTGCCAGGCCCTGAGGTCGCAAGGCCTGAGATCTTCGAAGTCCCCGGTAATAATCAGTTCACCCGGTTTGTCAAAGATCTCGAAGCCCCAGTTGTTGCCCCTGCGCCAGACACTGTCTTTGAGTCCGTTATGGTTCATAAGGGCCATTTTGCCGACACTGAATCCCTTAGTCATGATATCCGCGCTCTTCTGCAGGGCAGCAGCTACTTGACGGGCAGCTTTTTGACTGAAGCGCCTGGCGCACCACTCGAGCCACAACTCTTCAAGCGGCCGCTCCGGTGTCCACCACTTCTCGCTGACACCTGATATATGAATCGCATTGATGTCCTGTAAGGTACCCAAAGGTGTGGCAGACTGCTCATTCAGGCGCACAATGCCCAGTTCCATCTTCAGCTCAAGTGCGGTTTGAGCAGCTCTGATATGGGGCTCAGGATAAGCCGTGGGCAAAGACCCTGCTCCATAGTACTCGCCGTCCGTAGTGTTGATTGCCAGGCCGAAACGCTTCCTGGACTGGGCCTCGATCAGGTCCTGGGGGACATGCCCCATTACAGGGCAGTGTAGCCAGTGCTCGTTTTCATGGGCCTGGTCCTCCAAGAGTAATACCTCCGGGTAGTCCAGTACCACTTCACGCATCAGGCGCAGCTGCTTAGGGGATACTCCGCTGACATGGGTCCAGAAGAGCAGGTCCTTCCCGGCTGTGCTGCAGGCCGAACCAAGACCGTCCAGGTAGGCCCTTAGTGCCCGCTCTGCAGCTGCATCGTCCTTGGAAGGAAACATGGCGGCAGCGTGCCCCCAGAACCATGCACATTCCAGGGAGTGAAACAGCAGGCTGTCTATCTGGGGCAGTTCCCTGAACAGGGCTTCAGCCAGGTCTCGGCTGCTTTCCTTGATCTTCTCTTCAAAACCAGGCAAATCGCGCTGTCCGTTGTAGTATTCGTGGACCTCCTGCAGGGAGTACTGCGGGGGCAGATAGGCCTGATGAAATATGCAGATGTCAAGCGCGTAGCTCTTGAGGCGCTCAAAAAGCCACTGGTAGGGGCGCAGCCTGTAGCGGTCCACCTTAACCCCACCCTCTGTCAGGCTCAGCGGCAGCGGCTGCCGGCCTGCTGAGGTGCCTTCGGTTTCGTTGCATACCAGCAGGATGCCGTTGAAGCCCATTGCGGGAAGCTCACGCAAGTCATGTTCAAAAAGGTCGGGCCTGTATACATCGTACCAGCAATTACCTGCGCCTACCCAGGCGTAGCGCTTCTCCAGGAGCGGTTTACGTTCTGCTGCCCATTGCGATGGCTCCTTGCCCTGCTCCAGGCAGGCTGCTATGTGATATAGGGCATACAGACGGCCCCGTTCGCCTGTACAGTTCAGGCCGATTTGCGCAGGCTCTCCAGCAGAGACTTCGATCTCCCAGGACTCCAGGTCCTGCCAGGTCTCCTTTCCCCTGGCAGGCTCATTCAATGGAGTGACGGTCAAGATCCAGGAGTACTCATTTCCCAGGGAATCCTCAGCCCGGCGGTGATGCAGCAGATCTACCTGGTCCGGGCTCAGCTGTCGGATCCGGTCCAGTCCCCTGCGCAATACAGGAGTCAGATCGGTGTTGAGCAGAATCACGCCTGTGGCTTTGCTTGCCAAAACATCTCTCCTCTAACTCAGCCGCTTACCCCAGCCATGCAGCTTGATCACCCCGGCCACTTCTCAGGTTCGTTGACAGGTCTGGTAATCATCCCCTTTATAGCCGGATCAGCTGCCATTTTCCTGCAAACCTGATAGTTTCGTCCGGAGATGTCACTCGGATTTCCGGGTTCCCGGGGAGTACGAGCTCAAGGCCAGGGCTCAATCTGCGCTTTCGGGCTCTTGACTCCTTTTTCCGACCTTCCTCTGAACCTTTCGTTTGCCGAGCCCGTTTTGCCGCGCAGCGAAGGACTCTGGTGTCTTGCTGAGGAGATAAGACCATGAAGCGTCGTGCTCTGGTCCGGGGCTCACTTGCGGCCGCCTGTGTGGTCGCCGCATTCTGCGCGTTCATGGCCCACCGGCACTTCAAGCGCGCTCCCGAGTTACCACCCGCCGGCGAGAACTCCCTGCGCAGGCCACAAGGGCTCCTTGTCGAGCGCGTCGATGGCGCATTGGGCATCTGGCGAGCCCCAGTTCGCAGCTGGCGGGAGCTGTTGCCCGGAGAGCACATCGCCCGGCCGGCGCCCATACGGGTAAGCACCGGCGGCCGGGCCGCACTGCGCCTGGGCGGGTCCCTACTGGTCCTGGGCTCCGGGACGCGAGTCACGCCCGGTCCCGCGAATGGCAAGCCGATGACCCTGAAGCTGGAGCGCGGCACACTTCGGACCCAACTTGCCGAGGCCAGCGGGACGATCGTGGTAAGCACCGCGTTCGGACAGATTCGACTCAACGGGGGTGAGTCGGCGGTTTCACTAGGCGAGCAGGAGGCCACCGTCCACGTGTTCAGCGGCTCGGCGGCGGTGCCCGACGGCGAGAAGACCCGGGTAGTGGGCCGGGGGCAAACCTTCAGGTTGGCAGGCGAGGCCACTCGACCTGCGACCATGGAGAAGGACACGCAGATCCTCGTTGAGCCTACCGAAGCGGAAGATGGTGGACAGCCGGGGTTGGGCCGCCTGATGTTGCGCGACACGATGGGCCGCGAGACATATCCCCTGGAAGTCCGGGAGCTCCGTGTCCGCGTCCGGGTGCTTGGCGCGGTGGCTCTGACGGAGATAGAACAGACCTTCTTCAACCCCACCGACCGCCGCGCCGAGGGAACCTTCTACTTCCCGGTGCCGGCGGGCGCGAGCCTGAGCCGCTTCGCCATGTACGTGGACGGCCGGCTCGTCGAGGGCGAGCTCGCCGAGCGGGAGAAGGCCCGCAAGGTCTACGAGTACATAGTCCGCCGGATGCAGGACCCCGCGCTCATGGAGTGGCAGGAGGGCAACATCTTCAAGACCCGCATCTTCCCCATCCCCCCGCGGGGGCCCAAGCGGATATTGATCGCCTACACTCAGGTCCTGCGCGCGGTCGACGGCGTGCGCCGCTACGTCTACCCGCTGGTCAGCAAGACGACCCAGACCGGCAAGATCGGCCGGTTCGAGCTCAGCGCGAAGCTTTCCGGGCTGGAGCAGGCCGGACCCCTCAGCGTACCCGGCTACCCCGGCGCGGAGATTGCCCGCGATGGCGCCGAGGCCCGTGTGAAGATGGTTCGCGAGGCCTTCAGCCCCAGGAGGGATTTTGTACTGCGCTTCAGCCCCCGCCGAAGCGGGCCCATTGAACTCATCGCCGACCGCCGCCAGGGCGAGGACGGCTTCTTCATGCTCTCCTACCTGTCCCCGGCCGGCGGCTCGGCCCGACCGCCCGGGGAGAAGGGCCGCGACTTCGTGCTGATGGTGGACACCTCCCTCTCGCGCCGTGCCGACGACTACCGCGCGCAGCTTCAGGTGGTCCGCAGCCTGCTCGGCCAGCTCGGCCCCGGGGACCGCTTCGCTGTGATCACCTTCGACGTGACCGCCCGGCAGCACCAGGACGGCTTTGTCTCCGGACTCTCCGCCGAGGAACAAGCGGTCCGCAAGGTCAAGGAGATCCTCCCGTTGGGTGCCACCGACCTGGTGTGCGCCTTCCAGGAACTTGATACCTTCCTGGCCGAGTTCAAGCCCCGCGGTCGGCCGGAGGTGATCCTGATAAGCGATGGGATCGCCACCATAGGCGAGACCGCCCCGGAAAAGGTGGTGGCCGCGGCTTGGCCGGTGATCGAGAAGCACCGCGCGCGCTTCCACGCCCTGGCCGTGGGCGCACGTCACGAGCGCATGGTGCTCCGCGAGCTGGCCCGGCGCAGCGGGGGGCTCTTCCGGGTCGTCAGCCCTGGCGACGACGTGGCGCGCGAGGCCTTCCGCGCGGCGATGGCCATCGACTCCGAGCTGGTCACCGCCCCGACGATCGAGTTCTCGGGGGGCGAGACGCACTCGATCTACCCGCCGGCCGCGGACACCCTCGTGGCCGGTGAGGAAACGATCCTTCTGGGCCGCTACAAGAAGGCGGGCACACTCAGGGTAACCGTCAGGCCTCCGGGCGGCGAGGATCTCACGGCCGAACTCGACCTGCCCGAAACCGACAGCCGCAACGTCTTCATCCCCCGGCTGTGGGCCCGCGAGCGGCTGGAAGCGCTGCTGCTCGCGCCCCAGACGGCCGAGGTGCGCAAGAAGGTCATCGACCTCTCTCAGGAGTTCACCCTGATCACCCCCTACACCTCCTTCCTGGTCCTGGAGAATGAGGAAGAGTACGCCAGGTACGGCATCAAGCGCCACAAGCGCCGGCGCTACTGGGAGGAGATTGGCAAGCTGCGCACCGCGCCGCCCGGGGAGGAAGCGCGCCAACCCGCACCCCGGCCGGCCTCGGTCGAGGGGTCCCCGCCTGCGGAAGTGGTGCGCCCCGCGCCGCAGCCCAGGCGCGCCCCGTCGCCCGCACCGGGGACGCAGCCCAACCCGAAGCCCGCTCCGAAGGAGTTCAGGCTCGCCGATGTGGACCTAGCCTGCCTCACCCAGCGCTTCACCGAAGGCCGGGAGGTGGCCACCGCGCTCTCTGCCCTGTGCCTGGAGGTCTACTACCGCTACCTGCCGATGTACGGCCGTGGAGGCGCGGTGAGATCAGGGGACTCCGGCAGATCCGAACGGCGGAGGGGTGATACCTTCACGAACGTCCGGGATGTCCAGGTCGAGAGTCCCGCCGTGGTGCACGAGGCCGCGCCGGTGCAGGCCGAGGACCTCCAGCCGCGAGTCGCAGAGATACCCCCACCAGTCGTGACTGACGAGGCCCCCGAAGATCTCGATCACTACGAAACCGCGAACGAGATGGACCGCAACGCCGCCCGCGGCTCGGAGGACGTCATCAGCGACATTCCCCTTGGCGGGACGGGAGTAGAGGGTTCGATCGGCGTGGGCGGCGGCGGTATGACCGGGGTCTTCCGCTACCGCTCGGGCGGCGGACGCATGAGGGTCATCGCACGCTACGGGGGCAGCGCGGCCACGGAGAGCGCCGTGGAGGCCTGCCCCAACTGGCTGGCCCGCCACCAGAAGACCGACGGCCGCTGGGGCGCGGCCGGCTATGAGGAAACCGGCCTGTCGCTCCTGGCCCTGCTGGGCGCCGGCTACACCGAGAAGGCCGGCAAGTACCAGAAGAACGTTGCCAAGGGAATCACCTGGCTCATATCCCGCCAGAAAGAGGACGGCCAGATCGGCCGGGACACCTACCAGCAGGCCCTGGCAACGCTGGCGCTCTCCGAGGCCTACGGCATGGGCAAGCAAGAGAGGACCGGCAAGGCCGCCCGGAAGGCCCTGGAACGGCTGGTCGCCATGCAGAAGCCCAACAGCGGCTGGGGCAAGGTGGCGGCTTCACCCGACCCGCTGACCACCACCTGGGCGGTAATGGCCCTCAAGAGCGCCAGGATCGCCGGGCTCCCGGTACCGAGCGCGGCCTTCCGGGGGGCCATGAAGTACTTCGACGAAATCACTGCCCCGAACGGCGCGGTGGGCGCTGGCAGCACTCCGGAGAGCGGTAAGGTGCACCTGCTGAACACCGCCGCGGGCATGGTCGCCCGGCTGTTCACGGGCTCGAGGACAGGCGACACCAGGGTGGCCGGCGCGGCCGACCTGCTGGTGCGTCACGCCCTCCAGGCCAAAGGGCTGGGCTCCGATGGGCTCTTCCTGCGCTACTTCGGGACCATCGGCATGTTCCAGATGGGCGGCGAGCACTGGAAGAAGTGGAACAACTGGATCAAGAAAGAGCTGCTCGAATCCCAGCGCAACGGCGGCCCGCGGGACGGTTCCAGGACCGACGTGGACGGCTCCTGGGACCCCGCGGGCATATGGGTTCTCGGCCGCAGGCCCAAGACCTCCGAGAAGGACGCTCCACGGGCGATCGCTACGGCGCTGAAGGCGGTAGCCGCCTCTCACGGAAACATCGAGGCCTGCGAGAAGCTGGCAACCGCGCTCGCGGACACGGCTGACCTCGACCTGCTCAAGAAGACCCTCACGCAGGCCACCGCTGCAGGCCGGAACGCAGAGATGCTCGTCCGGCTGCGCCTGGGGCTCGTCCAGGTCCAGCGCAGGAGCTACGATGCGGCCGCCGACCAGTTCCTGACCGTCTACGAGAAGGGCGGCCAACCGGAGAACGTGCTGGCCTTCTACGTCGGCGCGCTGGAGCTCGGCGGCAGGCACCGGAAGGCGCTGGAGATGCTCCTGGCCGAGGCGAGTGCCGGGCGCACCAGCCCCTGGCTCCGAGCAATGGCCGCCACGCTGCTTTTCGACCCGGAGAGCAGGGTGGCAGACCCCGTGAAGTTCGCCGCTGAGAAGCTGGCGGGCGCACCGGACAGGCATCTTGATCTCAAGGTGGCCTTGGCGCAGATGGCCGGCACGAAGAAGAAGTGGGCCGTCCAGGCCGCCTTCTTCGAGCAGGTCTACGCCGAGAGCGAACGCGCGGAGAAGTACGCGGCGCCCTATGTCGGGGCGCTGCGAGCCGCCGGGCGGCAGAAAGACGCGCTGGCGCTCCTGCTCTCGGAAGCCGGAACAGAAGGCAAGTCCTCCCGCTGGCGGCTGGATGTGATCGCCGACCTGCTCTTCGACGGGAAGTGCGAGGCGACCGACGTTCCCGCCAGGATCTCCCGGGATCTGGCCAGGCGTTCCAGGATCCGCCTGGCGGTCTACCAGCGCGCCGGGGCCCGGGCGGAGCAGGGCAACAAGACGGAGATGGCCGCCGAACTCTACGGGCGCCTCTACAGGGAAAGCGGACGGCGCGAGCGCTACGCCGGCAGCTACGTCCGTATGCTGCTGAAGCTCGGCCGGAAGAAGGATGTCAGGAAGATGCTGGTCCGAGAGGCCCGGGAGGACAACCGACTGGGTGCGTGGCGCATGAAGCACCTGGCCCGTTTCGCGCTGGCCGACCCCGAGCACAAGGCTGCGCCGGACCGCTACGCCGACCGGGTGTTCGCGGAGCGACCCCGGGCTCGCGTAGCGCTCAAGCTGGAGCTGGCCAGGGAGGCGGACGCCAAGCGGGACCACCAACTGGGCGCCCGGCTGTACGAGGACGTCTACACCGTCTGCCATCGCCCCGTGAGCCTGGTTCAGCCCTACGTCAACGCGCTGATCGGCGCGGAGCGCAACGCCAAGGCCCGCGAGGAGCTGGAGGGCGTCATCCAGGGCGGCTACCACACAACCTGGGCTTTCCAGTCCCTGGCCAGGACTTACAGGTGTCTCAGCCTCGGACCGACCGACGTGCTCCGTGCGGTGAGCAGCGAGGTGGAGATACTCCCCCGGGACGTTCAGCCGCGTATCAACCTGGCCCAGCACTACGAGGCCGCCGGGAATCGCGAGGCCGCGCTGGTCCAGTACCTGGAGGCCGTGCGCATTAAGCCGGAGGACCCCTACTTCTACCGCCATGCGGTGGAGCGGGCGGTAGCCCTGGGCCGCTACGATCTGGCCGGGAAGGTTCTCGCTGAGATGAACAAGCGCTGGAAGGATAACCCCTCCGTGTGGGGCCAGGCAGATAAGGAGCTCTCCGGGCTGTTGCTCCGTTTCAAGGGCACCGCGGGACCGGGCAAGCAGCAGCTGCTCCGGCAGATCCGCCGCTACCTCATCAAGGACATCGTGGTGATTATGAGCTGGGACACCCAGGGCACGGACATCGACCTGCACGTCACCGAACCGGGCGGAGAGGAATGCTCCTACCAGAAGAAGCAAACCGGTAACGGTGGGAATCTGGACCACGATGACACCGACGGCCTGGGTCCCGAGACCTACACGATGCGCCGCACCAAGCCGGGAGCCTACCGTGTTGACGTTGTCTACTACAACGGCACGCCGAGGACCATGGTGACACTGAAGATCTACCGCAACCACGGCGACGAGAGCGAGACGGTCACCACGCACAGCGTGGAACTGACCAAGAAGGGACAAAGGGTTACCGCAGAGAAGGTCGAAATCCCCGCACCCGCGGAGGAGTAGGATACCACCCCCAGCGGGCGGTGACCTTCACCCCCAAGTGTCATGCCAACCACATCTTGGTGGCCAGCATGGCACGTGCGACACCTTTGCAGCAAGGACATGAAGAACGCCATGGCACACCCACTTCGCGTCAGCAGCCGGCTTCACAAGGCTTTGGGCCGGTAGAGCGGACAAGGGCTGCCGAGAATCGGTCAGAAATCGCAGGATTCAGGTGCCGAAGATCGCCGGGCGGAAACACTAGCAGGCCGTTGAAAAACGGCCTGCTGGAGCAGGAGAGCAGATGAGCAGGCGAGCAGTCGTTCGACATGGCTCACGACCTCAATATGAGCAACCCTGAGCTTGTCGAAGGGTTGATGTGGAAAGGAATATATTGGGAAGGTTAATCCTCTCCTGCGTTCCACTGTTCCACTGCTCGAATGCTCAACCTGTACCCCGGAACACTCTTTCAACGGCCGGCTAGCTGTAGGGATCTGCGCCTACCCATCCCACGGGCTTCGGCTACTCTGGTTTCATATCACCGCATCCTGAACGATCCTTCAGGCACGACAGAACTACCAAACCGATCAAGGAAAGGAACGCCATCAAACACCAGGCTGGATGCCGACCTTTGGCCTTTGCATAGAAAGCGAAACCCGCCAAGAGCAGTCCGGTGCCGAGCAGCACAACGGGAAGCGCAAACACACCCAGTGCTTCAGCCCCTACGCGCCCGGCAATCTGCATAACCAGGCCAGGGATTCCCAGCCCAAGACTGATTCGGTTGTACTTCGCTATCATTGCTGATTCCTCTCATTGTCCGGAGCCGGAGAGGTCCATACCGGCCCAACACACTGTAACCCTCTCCCCTAAGCCTCATGCCCAGCACATCTTACTGGCCACCATGGCGACTGCAACACTTTTATAGCAAGGATATGATGAGCGCCAGGAAGGGATAACTCCGGCTCAACAGGCGGCTTCACGAGGCGAGGCGACGGTAGACACCTCAGGTTGTAGCCGCTCCCGGATCATCGGCCTGCAGAGTCGGCTTTCCCCTCGGTCCAGCGCCTTGCCGACAACGAGAACATCCTGAATGGCGGCGCACTCGAGGGCAGAGCCACGGGCAATCTCGAAATACCGCCGCCGGTCCGCCTCGGCGGCCTTGCCGTTGCCTTCGGCAATGTCAAGCGGGATCGATTGGCTGGCGCGCAGCCACTGATCTCGTGCGGGACGGTGCACGCCGTACAACCCCTCGGCCCTATCGTACGCCCACGCGACATGGCCTATGGATGGGCGGTAGACGTCCAGCTTTTCGTGTCCAAGTGTCATGATGCGCCGATCCCGATAGCGATCCCGATCTCGATGGCCCCAACATGTATCTGACCACACCCACAACTGCTGACTTGACAGGACACTAGCAGGCCGTTGAAAAACGGCCTGCAGAGCAGGAGAAAGGTGAAAGTAGAAAGGAGAGCCATGGAATCTTTCACATTGCAGGACATAGACCGCGCGATCGGGGCACTTGCCTCTCCTGCGGTCTACTCTCTCCTTTCTCCTCTCTCAGGCTCGGTGCCAATGGCACCTTTTTCAACGGCCTGCTAGCCCTATTCGTCACAGCTCTGGCCGCCTCGAAACGCATCCTGCTGCCCTATTCTCCCGTCTTTGGCGCTGTCATAAGCTCCGGGCCGCTTTGGCTTTCCGGGTTTGAGGGAGTGCGGGATCAGCTTGAACGGAGGGTCAGGATAGAGAAGATCTTGGAAGCGCCATCTGGCAAATGTCGGCTTGCACCGTCCGAGAATGGCCGCGATTTTCTCCGCATGAGGGACGCCTTCCGCGCGGTGTAACGGGCGGAGGGCGGAAGTCGCCACGGGAAGGAGCAGCAGGCTTGAATCGGAAGCTGACCAGGGCGGAGCGCGAGAGGCTGGGCGAGGAGCTCTACGCCCTGCGCTCAGTGGCCCTGACCGCGGCCAGGCGCGTGCTCGGAGACGGGGCGCGCGCCGAGGACGCCTGCTCCGAGGGCTATCTCCGCGCGATCAAGAGGATCGACGAACTCCCGTCCCTCCACGAACTGAAGACCTGGTTCCTGAGGGTGGTGGTCAACACCGCCCGTAGCATGGGCCGGTCGGAGGCGGCCAGGAGCCGCCGGGAGGACGAGGTCATGCGGGAGAACGGCAGCATCGATGCAATGGGGACGCCCGATGAAGAGGCCGCCAGGCGCGAGCTGGGCGCTGCGGCCTTCGAGGAGCTTCAGGCGCTCGGGGAGCGGCCTCGCCTGGCGATGTCCCTCCACTACGAGGCGGGGCTGAGCCACAGCGAGGTGTCCGAGGTGCTGGGCGTGCCCTCCGGCACGGTGGCCAGCGACATCAGTCGCGGCCTGGACAGGGTCCGGACCCGGCTGGAATCCCGGGGCTTCTCGGCAGCTCCTGGTGCTGTGGCCGCGGCGCTGGCTGGTGCCGCCGCCCGCGAAGTCCCGGCAGCCCTCGGTGCGGCTGTCAAGTTGACCATCGCCGGCGGCCTGGGGATCAAGTCCGCGGGCATCGGCGCGGTGGCCGGCGGGACGGCGCTGACCTGGAAGCTTCTGGCCGGAGTCGCCGCCGTAACCCTTGGCGGTCTGGGTGTCTGGGGCGGGGCGAAGGCCCTGAGGCCTGAGACCCGGGCCGGTCCGCCGGCAGCTGAAAGGCCCGTTGCCAGGAAGCCCACCGTCAAGGAAGACGGGCTTCTCGAAAAGAGGGTCACGCTGGAGATGCGCGGCGACGCGGCCATGGTGCTCGCCGCGCTGCACAAGCAGACCGGCCTGCGCTGGGCCATCCCCACCCGGAAGCTGATCGGCAGCGGGCTCGAAGAGCTCTCCCTCAAGGACGTGCCCGCCCGTAAGGCCCTGGACGCCGTGGCCGCCAAGTGGGGCATGACCTGGAAGCGCGACGCGTCGGGCACGGTCTTCTTCAACCGAGAGAGCCCCATGCTGGCCGCCAAGGTCAAGGCACTGAAGGCCGAGGGCAAGGCTGCGCTTGATCGGGCCGAGGCTGCCTACCAGTTGGGTAAGCTCGGCGACCTGCGCGCGCTCCCCGATCTGGCCGCTGCCCTGGGCGAAGAGAGCCTCCTGGTGCGCGCCTGGGCGGCCGAGATGCTTCACAGGCACCTGGTCAGCGAACGGCAGATGGACGCGCGGCCCCGCGGCCGATACGCCGGCAGGTACCTGGCTCTGGAGCGCCACTGGCTATCCGCGGAACAGCGCGGAGCTCTGGTCTCGGCGCTTCTCAAGGAGAAAGTCCTGGGCGACAGGACAATCACCCACGGCACCAAGCGGCGTCCCGGCCAGGAGACGCGGATCCTGTTGCTGGCCTGCCTCGATGACGACCCCCGAGCCAGCAAGAAGCTTCTCGAACTCGTCGACTCAGAGGACGAGGTGATCGCCCGGGGGGCCATCGGCGCCATCGGGCTCAGCGGAAAGGAAGTCTATCTGGGCAAGCTGCTCAAGCTGGCCGAGGACGCCGGCCGCCGGAAGGCCCGCCTGATCGCCTCGGCCCTGCGCGGCTTCCGCTCCGATAAGGCCAGGAAGATGTGGCTGAAGATCAGCCTGAGCAAGGTTTCGGCCATAGGGTACGTCAGGAACCAACTGGGCACAGAGGACACCTGGGCGGTCGAGCCTTTGCTGGAGATCATCGAGGACAAGGCCACCAAGCCGGGGCACCGCAACGAGGCCGTGAACGCCATGACCGAGGTCGCCGACCCGAAGGCCGAGAACGCCGGAAAGGTCTCCAAGTGCCTGGCCAGGCTCTACGCCGACCGCCCCAAGAGCTGGCGGACCACAGATGTGCTGCGCGCGCTGGCCAAGTACGGCCGTCCGGAGGGACGCGACGCGCTGCTCGACGCCATGGAGAAGGCACCCAACGGCAACACCCTCATCGGCGTGCTGAGGGCGGCAAGCACTTGGCCTGGCGAGGACCAGAAGCTCCGCAAGAAGGTCCGGGAGATCGCCGAGAGCAAGAAGCCCGAGTGGGGCGTTGTCCGGCGCCACGCGCGCAGGACACTGGCCGCTCTGGGCGGGAAGGACAGCATCGCGGTCCTCAAGACAACCGCCATGGCCAAGCACGAGTTGCGCAGCGGTATCCGCCGTCCGGCGCCGCCCCGCAACTACGTGTACATGAGCCTGCATCCGGGATACGAGGCCGTCAAGGCTCTCCGGAAGATGGACTCCGCCGAAGCCCGGGAGGCTCTGGCCGAGATCTCCGCCAGGACCGAGGACCCACTCCTCAAGCAGCAGCTGGGCTGGGATTCGTTCGGCGCGCTGCCGCAGGAGAGGGCCGCGGCCGCGCTGCTGGCCGCCGCCGAGGAGGCCGAGAAGACCGATCCCAGGAAGCAGCAGCTGTCGCTGAGCTCGCTCGCCAGGAGGATGCAGCCGGCTTTCGAGAAGGGCGGGAACGAGATGGCTGCCGCGCTGAGGAAGCTGGCCAAGAGCTCGTTCGTTGACGCTCGATGGGTGGCGGCGAGCGGCATGGTCTCCTACTTCGGCCCGACAATGAAGGACGACCTCCTGAAGCTTTCCGGGGACCCCGACGACCGGGTGGCCAGAGCTTCCTGGAGCGGGCTGCTGAAGAATCATCTCCGTGACGAGCAGGGTAGGCGCCTGCTGATCGCGATCCTCAAGGGCGACGACACCAAGCGCAAGGAGACTCTGCTCAAAGCCCTTACCTGGGGGCCCAACTGCCCCTTAGACGTCGACCGGGACCGCAAGAAGATCGCCGAGCTGGTCGCGGCGGGAGGCAAGGTCGCGGAGTTCGCGCGGCGACTCAAGAGGTCGGCCGGCCCGCTGGCAGTCGCGGAGATCGCCGCGGGGCTCAAGGCCGAGGACAGGGCCGAGCGCTGGAGGGCCCGTTGCGACCTGCTCGGCTACGGCTTCGACCCGCGGGTGCCCGTCGCCCTGGAGAAGCACCGCAAGGACTACCCGAGCGACTTCAAGAGGGGCAAGCCCGGTCCTCGGCCGAAGCCGAAGCCCGGCGAGGTCTTCTGACCGAGAGGGATGCGGGAGGGAAAAATCGGTCAGACACCGTCGAATTCTGGTGCCAAAGATCGGTGAACGGACACAGTGGACGGGCACAGCGCACGCGAAGTGTTTTCAATGGAAGTTTTTGCCGGCGCATGGCGCCGCTGCGCTCACCGTGCTGCGGATCGAGGCCGGAAAGCTGGCTTAACAGCCTGCAGGGCAAGGCTTTGCAGGCCCTGCTACAGTGCCGGTTTCGCGGGCCTCAGCTCCTGCGCCTGCGCAATCGGTTGAACAGCCAGAGAACGCAGATCAGGGCGTAAGGCAGGGTCGCGGACAACGGGTCGGCGGACAAGGAGGTCATCGAGCAGCCGCCGCCACCGCCACCGCCGCCACCACCGCCGCCGCCACCATCGTCGTCATCGTCGTCATCACCGCCGCCGCCACCGCCGCCGCCATCTAACGGTTGCACGGTGAGCGTCACCGGGATACTGACGGGCGTCACACCGGCGCCGCCGGAGACGGTGATCGTCGCGGTGTAGTCGCCTACGGCCAGGCCGGAGGTCGTGAAACTCACGGTGATCGTGTCGGCTTCGCCCGTCGAGTCGCCCGAATCCGGCACGCAGCTCAGCCAGGCGCACCCTCCCCAACCGATCGAGTAGTCCAGCTTCCCGGTCCCCGAGTTCCTCACGGTGAAGGAGCCGTCCGGGGCATCGCTGCCCTTGACGCCCACGGGATTCAGCCCGGCGACGCTCAACTCGATGACCGGCGCGGTGGCGTTGACGGTGATGGTCCAGCTGTGAGTGTCGGTCCCGCCCTTGCCGTCGGAAACCGTCACCTCCAGGGTGTGCGGCCCCGCATCGTCGTTCGTCGGCGAGTACTGGTAGTCCATGCCCGCGTCGCCCACCGTCGTACCGTCCAGCTTCCACCCGGCGACCAGGTCGTCACCGTCGTCGTCGTGCGGCCAGATCTCGAAGACCTGGCTGCCGCCCGCGTCCATCACGAACGGCGTCTCCGGCGAGTAGGTGCTGATCTCGGGTGGAACGTTGACGTCGACGACCGTGATCTCGATCGTCTCGGAGTCCGCGGCGGTGCCGTCCGAGACAGTGAACGTAACCGTGTACGTGCCCGGCCCCTGCGCCTCGCTCGGCGTCCAGGAGAACGCGCCGGTGCCGGAGTTCAGCGTCGCGCCGGCCGGCAGGCCCGTAGCACTGAACGTCAGCGTGTCGGGCGGGACGTCCGAATCGCTGGCGCTGAGCGTGAAGCTCAGCTCAACGAGCTCGTCGACGGTCTTGTTGCCGACTGCTGCGAGCACCGGGCTCGCATTGACCTCGCCCACGGTGATCGTGATCGCCTCGGAGTCACTGGCGGTGCCGTCGCTGACCGCGAAGGTCACGTTGTAGGTCCCCGGACCCTGGGCCTCGGTCGGCGTCCAGGAAAACGCGCCGGTGCCGGAGTTGAGCGTGGCCCCCGTGGGCAGACCGGTCGCGCTGAAGGTCAGAGTCTGCGCCGGCACGTCCGCGTCGCTGGCACTGAGCGTAAAGCTCAGCGTGTCCAGTTCGTTGACGCCCTTGTTGCCGACCGCGGCCAGCACCGGGGCAACGTTACCGCTGGTTACAGTTATGGAGACCGTGGCGGTATCACTGGCTCCGTCGTTGTCCGTCACCGTCAGGGTCGCCACGTAGCTGCCCGGGGCAGTATAGGTATGGTTCACCGTGACCCCTGTCGCGCCGGGAGTGCCGTCTCCGAAATCCCATGAGTAGCTGCTGATGCTGCCGTCGGGATCGCCGGAGCCGGATCCGCTCAAAGTCACCTCAAGCGGTGCGTTTCCCTCCCCGGGTGTGGCCGAGGCCACCGCCACCGGCTTCTGGTTGCTGTCAAGGAACTTGGCCAGCCTCAGGGTGCCGTCGCCAAACAAAGTCTGGCCGTAATGCCACTTGATGTAACTGTCTGAGAACGCCCCGTACCTGGTAAACCACTCGCGGTAGGCGGTACCGTGCGACTTGCCTTCACCGATGCGGGCGTAGTAGTAGGGCATACTCCAGAGCAGCATACCACCGGTTTTGGTGGTTCCGCAGGCCGCCAGGCCATAGTCCTGGTTCAGGACGTAGCAGCCGCCCAGGTTGTTTGCAGCGGTATACTTGGCGCCCGAGCAGCTGAAAAGATTCCAGAACAGCACCTTGGGGTCCCCGGCAACCACGGCACTGTTATTGACGGAACCGCCGGTCCCGCTGTAAAAGACGTGATAGGTTGGGGTGGAGTGCGCCGCGAGCACGAAGCTTTCGTACCCCAGCGGCCAGCGGCTCTTGTAGTCCGCGGCGGTGGTGGTGGCCGCAGCGGTTACCGGGGTGACGCTGGAGTAGG